>Ga0194122_10005612_pt1 | contig 11673 bp, 9 predicted proteins | sample TA2MahCa10mmetaG_FD_155487 | JGI IMG/M metagenome (GOLD analysis project Ga0194122, IMG submission 155487) | Freshwater microbial communities from Lake Tanganyika, Tanzania - TA2015021 Mahale Deep Cast 10m | ecosystem: Environmental > Aquatic > Freshwater > Lake | place: Tanzania: Lake...
CCCCGCACCGGCCCCCGCACCTGCCCCGGCACCCGCACCAGCCCCCGCACCCGGGGCAGCAACTACTTGCTGAAGTGTTTGTGCACTTTCGATGCCAGCACCCACAGCTTGAATAATGTGCCTAACGCAAAGCCACTTGCCTACTTTGTCTGCAAGAACCGTGCCGTTGATCGGCAGTTGATTCGTACCCAGGCCGACTTCTTTTAGTAAGTATCCCGAATCACCCGCACCTGTGATGCATGCGTCGCCGATGCCATTCACGTAACCGATTTCATAGGCGCGCTTGACTACTCGACCACCCGGCTGCAGCTGTCTACCGACCTTCAGCAGGATCCTGTAGGGCTGTCCGGCAGAAAGTGTTAAGCCGGCATCCTGCACAAGTTCGATTGCCGGCTGCAGCACACCCTGTCCTGCCCCAGCGTCACCTTGTGGTGCCAAAACAGTTCGATACAACGTTTCTGAAACGACGCCACCGCGATTGGTAACAACTGTGTGTTTGACGCAGAATGACTTGCCAACCTGGTTCGGAGGCACGGTGAACAGTTTCGCTTCGATGTTGGTGTTTAACAACAATTGAACCTCAGCCCCATTGCAGGGGTCGCCACTGTTTGCGACGTAATTGCTCGTCAAAAATCGCCTGATGATTTGCTCACCAGCAGCTGGCTGCCCGATGATCAGGGTGGATACGAGAAAGGCTTGATTGGTGGTAAAGGGCCTGTTAAAATCAATTGAAATAGTGGGCTTACTAGGCGAAAGGTTGGTAAAGCCGGGGTTCTGGCCGCCACCACCTGCTCCGGCGGCAGGCTGCGTTACTACCTCAGTTACGCTAGTTTGAGTTGCGACCTTGAAGCCTAAGTCATTAGGTTGTGGAACAAAAAATAGAACTTCAGCACATAGGCGCTTACCCAGTAGTTCGCCTGGCGGCTTGGTTGCAAGATCAAAGTTCGCGAATCCGTTCCTCTGGACGGTGTGAACGATCTGCCGCGTTGGTGACAAACAAGCTTGATCACCCCGAACGTCCCCCGGGAGCGTAAACAACGTGGTTGTTACCTTGTCCAGGCGGCCGTTGGCAGGGAGACGAATACCTGCTGCAATCACTGTCACCTTTGATGCAGTGGTTGGCGGGTTTGGGTTTGGCGAAATGGTTGGCCTGTCAGTAATGACGACTTGACTGGGGACGAGAGCTTGCGCGGCACTGCCAAGGCTCGCGCCAAGAAGTCCGGCGGTGAGGGCGATACCTAGAACAGCCAGGCGTCGAGGATGCTTGGGAAACAACATGGGCGTACTCTACAGAACACCCCCCGGTGGCTGGTCGGCACACGGACACCCGGAATCGGATTCCTGATCTCACTTCCCGTGGCATTGCCTTTGCTGATCGGGCTCTTCGCGTTCTCCACGGGCTCCGCCTATCGGCAGTTGTCGGGCCACGCCGACCAGAAGGCCGGGGCGAGTTACGGCTCGGACGTCGGGAGGGTCGGGACCCGCCAACCCAGCGCCATGGCGCCCAGTCGCACCACAAGCGTGACCGCGATCCCCACCATGAACGGTGTCCAAGCGCCGAGGCCCGATGTCGCCAGGAATGCGGCGGACCCCAGTGCTGCTGCCAGCGCGTAGACCTCACCGGTGAAGAACACGGAGATGCGTCGTCCCGCGATCAGATCACGGATGATGCCGCCGCCGATTCCCGAGAGCACGCCCAGGATCAGCGCCGGACCAACGCCGAATCCTGCGCTGCGTGCGACATCGGTGCCGACGACGGTGAAGGCGGCGAGCCCGACCGCATCGGTGACGGTGAAGACATGTCGCATCCACCCCGGGTTGGTCTGCCACGGGGCAAGCAACGCGAGGACCCAAACGACGAGCACGGTCGCGGCGATGATCCCGACGGTGGGCCAGAAGTCGATGAGCCAGAACGGCGTGGTTACCATGAGTAGGTCGCGGAGCGTTCCGCCGCCGATGGCCGTGACCGCGGCCAGGCTGCTGACCCCGAGCCAGTCCATTCCCGCCCGCACACCCGCGACCGCTCCGGAGGCGGCGAAGGCGATCGTGCCGACCACGAGGGCGATGGTCAGGGGCAGCGGAAGCTCGAACACGACGGCTACGCCGCGTCGAATGGGACGACGGATGAGTCATCCACCTGCATGAGTGCCTCCGCGAGTGCCCCATCAGCTTCGGCGCGTAACGCTGCAGCGGTCGGGTTATCGAAGAGATTCACCGCCTCGTCGGGATCCACGGTGAGGTTGTACAACTCACCGACTGTGGTGCCCGCATAGCGACTGATTCGGAATCGATCGGTCACCAGGGTTCTGATCCTCACCGGCCCGGGCAGCCCGTCGATGCCGTAGGGCTGGTCCTCTTCGATGAGAATCGACGAGCGCAAGGGACGAGTATCGCCGCGCAGTAGCGGTGTCAGCGAACGTCCCTGCGCTGTCTGCAGTGGCGGGGCGTCCACGAGGTCGATCAGCGTGGGCCCGATGTCCGCGCTGCTCACCAGCTCCTGGTGGGTTCCAGAGCCTTCCACTGCTCCGCCGATGATGAGCGGGACGCGCACGGCACCCCGATAGTGCGTGAAGTGTTTGAGGATCATCCCGTGATCGCCGAAAACGTCGCCGTGATCGGCGGTGAGCGCGATAACGGTGTCGTTCGCGAGCCCGGTGTCGTCGATCGCGGTCAGGATCCGACCGATGGAGTCGTCGATGAATTCGATCGAACCCAGTTCCGCGGCGAGCGCATGGCGGAATTGATCCTCGGTCGGGGCCCACAACATCATCGGATCGGTATCCGGTTCGCCGCGCTTGGCCGCGATGCGGCGTAGGTGCTCAGGGGAGCGCTCGTGACTCTGATGGAAGCTCGTGGGAATCGGCATGGAAGCGGGATCGTGCCGGCGGTAGTACTCGAGGGGTGGCGCGAAGGGATGGTGTGGATCGGGGAAAGACACATAGAGAAGGAGATGCCCTTCGGTGTGTTCGGTGAGTCGACGGATCGCCTCCTCGGTCACGTAGGTGGTCGGATGCAGAGCGGCTGGCGCAGCCGACGCGTAGACCTGACCCGACCACCCTGCATATGTCTCTACAGCGTGCGCCTGGCCGGCCTGGGCCAACGGATCGAACCCGCGGTCGCGCGCCCATCGCAGATAGTTTCCCGATACGCGGTCACCATGCCCGCACACGAGGGACACGTCGTCGAATCCGTAGTAGTCCGGGGGCAGCGTGACATCCCCGTCGACATGACGTTGGAAGTCTTCCCAGGACTCAAAGGATTCCCCGAAGGGTCCATGCACAGCGCGCTCCCAGAGCGCGGGCATCGCCGCACGGATCTGGTCGAGTTGATAGTCCTCGTACGGATAGCCCATTGGCTGCAGATGCAACTTGCCGACGGCCGCTGTGCACCACCCCTGGCCGCGAAGGACCCGGGGGAAGGTCTCCGCGTCGGGGTGGAGGGGGATGCCATTGGTGCGCAGACCGTGGGCGGACGGCCACCGGCCGGTCATGATCGTCGCGCGGTTCGGCATGCACACGGGATTCGCCGCGAACGCGCGTTGAAACACGTGGCCTTGGCTCGCGAGGCGATCGATGTTCGGGGTTCGCACGGGGACCTGACCTTCGAAGCCCAGGTGATCGGCACGCAACTGGTCGGCGATAACCACCACGATCACGCTCACGCGAGCCTCCCGAGTTCCCCGTACGCGACCCTGCCATCGATCAGGACGGAATCCACTCCGATGGCGAGGATGTCGTCTGGGTCAGTCCAGTCGACAGCACGGTCGAGGACGACCAAGTCGGCTGCCATCCCTGGCGCGATACGACCACGCCACCCCTCTTCGTGGCACTGCCAGGCACCGGCGTGGGTCATCGCATCGAGCGCCTGATCGACTGTGATCGCCTCCGCGTCGGTGTAGTCGGGTTCATCGCGAAGATTCCGTGTGACGGCGGAGACGAGAGTGCGCCGCCAATCCGGTTCGATGACTGGAGCGTCAGTCGAGAGAGCGAGAACGAGACCGGCGTCGATCATCGAGCGAAGGGGTTGCTTGCTGAGGTTGCGCTCGCGGCCCAGGAACTGCGACGCGGCGGAGGCCACGGCCCACCGGATCCCCGGTTGTGTGTTCACGGCCATGTCGAGCGCTTGGAGACGTGGGAGGTCGGACCGCTGCACGAGATCGCCGTGGATCACGTAGTGACGGAGGTGCCGTCCTGACGTCAGCGCCTCGATGGTGTCGATGAACGTGGTGATGGTCGCATCTCCCGTGGCGTGGGTTCCGACCTGCCAGCCGCGGGATGCTCCCGCACGGACGATCGCGTGAAGTTCCGCAACGCGTTCCTCGTCGTTGTCCCCGGCTACGGTCATGTGACCGTGGGTGCAGTCGTCGTACGGCTCGCTCAACCAGGATGTGCGGCTGCGCGGGATCCCATCGGCGAACACCTTGAGTTGATCGATGCTCACCCGCTGATGGCGCGGAGCCCGGCGCGGAGGACCCCACGCATCGAGACCCTCGGCTACCATCTCTGCCGTGGTGCCTCCCAGACCACCGAACAGCAACATGATGTGTGTGCGGATGTGGAGGTCGCCCGCGTCGTCGAGCGATTGGTAGGCCGCAACCGCGTCGAGTGTCCCGGTGCCGTCCATGAGGGTCGTCCCGCCGGGGCCCAGGCCCGGGTCGGTAACCGAAACGATCCCCCGGCGCAGTAGGTCGGTGTGCGCCGTGCGAATCGCGTCGAAGCGTTCCGCCGCAGTGATTGGTGGCATGGCACCCGCCACCAGTCCGATGGCAGCTTCGAACAGGAGTCCGGTGGGATGTCCTGCCGCATCGCGAACCACAACCCCGCCGGGAGGGTCCGGCGTGGACGCGTCGATTCCTGCCGCGCGAAGTGTCGCGGTGTTCACCACGGCGGCGTGGCCTGAGAAGTCCCCGAGGAGAGCGGGGCCCGCTGCGGTCACATCGTCGATGTCTGTTGATGACAGTCGACCATCAGCACCGGAGCCACGCACCGACGGCAGCCACCCCTGACCCCGATACCAGCCCAAGCTCTCCGGTTGCGCAGCACGCAGGAGGTTCCGCAGGCTCTCCAGATCGGGTGCATCGCCGAGGGGCAGCGCGGTCAGCGAACGTCCGTGCTCATAGGCGTGCAGGTGTGAATCGTCGATCCCGGGGATCACCGTCCGGCCGCCGAGGTCCTCGGTGGGCGGGGGGGCGTCCTCTGAGGGGAGGATGGCGACGATGTCGCGGTCCTCGATGATGATCGTGCTCATGCGTGACTGCGTCCCGACGCGCGCGTTGCCGAGAATTCGGCGCGATCCACCGGTCATGGTGGGATGCACGTTAGTCGGTGGACGCGCGCGTTTACGAAAGCAATTCCCGACAAACTTTGTGGAGATCGTACCGACTCGAATGATCTGGGCGATTCGTGGGATATTCACGTGCCGTTCACCTATGGTGGGGGAGCCCAGGACGGGCGAAGTCGAGGAACTTTGGAGGACAGACGTGAGCACAATTCGACGCAAAACAGTCGCGCTCGCTGGCACCGTCGGTGTGTTTGCGGCGGCACTCGTCGGCGTGTCGGCGACTCCGGCCGCAGCCGCCGAAACGAACATCAAGGTGGGCACCGTCGCCATCAACGCGATGGGACAGATCCCGTGGGCACAGTCCGCGGGTATCTTCAAGAAGAACGGACTCAATGTCACGGAGATTCGGATCTTCCCTGCGCCCCCGCCATCCCTTGCGGCCCTGGCCGGTGGTGCCGTGGACTTCGTCTACTCACCGTCCATTCCGATCATCAACGCGTACGCCAATGGTGGCATGGCCCTTAAGGTCGTTGCTCCGGCGGATGGGTACAAGCGCAGCGATCTCGCGGCGGCGAAGAAGGACCTGGCACTTGCTGCGAAACTAGATGACACTGGAGTGTGCGTGAGCCCCAGCGGTGGCATCAACTCGTGGAAGGACCTGAACGGTAAGACCGTTGCGGTGCCTGCCCGTAATGCCCAGGGTGAGGTCACTATCGCGCAGGCGATGATCGCCGATGGTGGCAATCCCGGCACGGTCAACTGGGTGACGTTGGGCTTCGGTGCGATGCTGGATGCACTGAAGGCTGGTCGCGTCAATGCGGCCTTCACGGTGGAGCCGTTCACCTCGTTGTGCACTGCCCAGGGCCTCAAGAACCTCGGTTCGCCGGGCATTCAGTTTTTCACGATCGAGAACGCTATCGGCATGTGGGTGACAACCGCAGACTACGCAGCCAAGAATCCCGCAGCCGTGCTAGCGTTCCAGAAGTCCATCGCTGAGGTGCATAAGTTCGGGAACACAACCGCTGGCTGGGACAAGATCCTCCAGTCGGCGAATCCGGTGTACACCCAGGTCGACCTCGCCACGGCTCGGAAGTCGAACCCCTCGTACTTCCCGCCGACCATCACGGCCCTGGACCTCCGCGGTCCTGCGGACAAGATGTTGGCGCTGGGCTACCTGAAGAAGCCGCTGGATATCAAGGGATTGCTTTACAAGCAGTACCGCGGCTAGAGAGTTCGCAATAACGAAGGAGTCGCTGTGCCAGGCGTGAACCGCCGCATTCCGGCGGGCTTGGTCTCGGCCGTCGTCGTCTTGCTGATCTGGCAGGTCGTCGGATCGGTCGGCCCCCTGGCCGGCGACTCCTTCGCTACCGCAAGTGAGGCCATCGTCGCCCTGATCGGTCTTTTCGCGGATTCCCAATTCTGGGTTGCTGTTTTCGAAACGCTGCAGATGGCCGTAATCGGCTTCGCACTCTCCATGGTCATCGCAGTACCGCTCGGCCTGCTCATCGGCCTCAGTCGATTCACGTACCGCTCGACAAAGTTCACCTTCGACTTCTTCAAGGTCATCCCCCCGATCGTGCTCATCCCAATCGCGATCCTGGTGATTGGCCCCAGCATCGCGATGGGCATTGCCCTTGCTGTCTTCGCGAATGTCTTCGCGGTCGCGATCCAGACCGCGTACGGGATCCGTGACACAGACCCGACACTCCTCGAGACCATGCGCTGCTATCGGATGAACGCGTTCCAGCAGATCCGCTACGCCCGCCTCCCGAGTGCGGCAGCCCAAATCGCCGTGGCCACCAGGCTTGCAGCAACGGCGAGCCTGATCGTGGCCGTGGTGGCGGGACTCGTTGGCGGGGCACCAGGTTTGGGCAGGTTGGCGGCCTCATATCAATCCGCCGGGACGGCGGATCGGACCTACGCGGTGGTGCTCACCTTGGGCATCCTCGGTCTCGTCACATCCCGACTCATCGTGCGCCTGCAGCGGCGAGCTGTCTTCTGGAGTGGACGATGAGGCGCATCGGACGGTGGCTGCTCGCAGTTCTCATCGGGGGCTGGCTCCCGGTCCTGTTGATCACCTGGTGGTGGAACGCCAGTGCTGACTCGACGGACCCGTTCTTTCCGCCACTTCACGCTATCTGGGAGCAATTCCAGTACAACTGGATCTGGCAGTTCTGGGGCATCCACGTCATGCCCACACTCCAAAACCTGATCGTCGGTTTCCTGATCGCCGTGGTCATCGCAATTCCACTCGGAGTCGTGGTCGGTTCCTCTCGAACCACCGCGACCTATGTCGAGCCCGTGGTCGACTTCATCCGCTCAATTCCACCCGTAGCGCTCGTTCCAATCTTCATCCTTCTACTTGGACTCGACTCCTCGATGCGTATTGCGTCCATCACATTTGCTGCGTCCTTTCCAATCCTGCTCAATACGATCGAGGGTGTTCGCGCGACCAACGTTGTCCTGCTCGACACGGCGATGGTTTTCCGGCTGACCCGAAACCAAATTCTCTGGCGTGTCCGCCTGCCCAACGCGATGCCGACCGTGTTCGCCGGATTGCAGGTGGGCTTCCAGATCGCATTCATCGTTGCAATCGCATCCGAGATTCTTGGGTCGGGATTCGGTCTTGGTGCCTTCACTCTGATCGCCACGGACAGCTTCATGATCCTCGATGCGTGGACCGGTGTGATGCTCCTCGGGATTCTCGGCTACGTCCTCAATCTCGTCTTCGACGTGGTCGAACGCATCTCGCTACGTTGGTATTTCGGTCAGAGGAAGCTCGTCTAGGTGACGGAGGACATGTGACGACGGCAGCCATTTCAATTCGCGATGTGCGAATGGACTACCCGACCCCGGACGGTGTGAAACATGTTCTGGGTGGAATCTCCTATGACGTCACCGAGGGCCACTATGTCTCCATTGTAGGACCTTCCGGGGTGGGCAAGACCACGCTGCTGCGACTTCTGACCGGACTCGCGCAACCGACAGCCGGGGAGATCATCGTCGCCGGAAAGCGACTGTCGGGTGCCCCTGAGGGCTTGGCGGTGGTCCTGCAGGACTACACGCGCTCGCTGATGCCGTGGCTCACGGTGGAGCGCAACATCGCCCTTCCCCTTCGCAACGAAAAGATCTCGAAGGCTAACGTTCGACAGCGCGTGAAGGAGTCCCTGACCGAGGTGGGATTGGAGGGAAGTGAGAGGGCGTATCCCTGGCAACTCTCCGGCGGAATGCAGCAGCGCGTGAGCATCGCACGTGCCTTGGCGGTTCGGCCGCGAATCCTGGTCATGGATGAACCCTTCGCCTCTGTCGACGCCCAGACTCGATTCGATCTCGAGGACCTAGTCCTCAAGGTTCGGGCCGACTTCGGTATCACCACTTTGATGGTGACCCACGACATCGACGAGGCCACGTACCTGTCCGACGACGTGGTCGTTCTCTACGGCAAGCCGGCCACGGTCAGCGACATCGTTTCGATCGACCTTGCCTTCCCACGGAGCCAGGTCGAGACTAGGAACGACCACCGGTTCGCGCAGATGCGCACCCGGATCTATGAGAAGGTGCGCGGGCTGAGTTAGCCGCCGGTCTCTCCTCGGACTCCAGAAATTCCGGCGATTCCCTGTGATCTGGGTCATATTTCCGCCTGTTCAGCCCCACCCTGTGGCTAGTTCCGTTCGCCCAGGAGGAGGGCCATGAACCAAAAGGTGAGCGCCGGCGGTGGTGTCGAGTACACCCACGCGGGCAAGGAGTACTTCGAAAAGCGGGGGCTGAAGCGATACGCCGGAGCTGCGTCGCTCTGGGGCCTCGGTGTGGCCGCGGTTATCTCCGGTGATTTCTCCGGCTGGAACTTTGGTATTGGAAACGCCGGCTGGGGCGGCATGCTCATTGCGACGATCATCATCGGGGTCATGTATGTGCTGATGATCTACAGCATCTCGGAGATGTCCGCAGCCATGCCCCACACGGGTGGCGCGTATTCGTTTGCGCGCTCGGCGATGGGTCCCTGGGGCGGTTTCGTCACGGGATTCGCGGAAACGGTCGAGTACGTGATTACTACGGCCGTGGTGGGCACATTCGCCGCCCTCTATGCGGATGCGATCGTGGCCGACCTCTTCGGCATTACGTTGCCCACTCTGGTGTGGGTGCTGATCATCTACGTGATTTTCGTGGCCCTGAATGCGGCGGGTGCGGCAGCCTCGTTCCGCTTCGCATTTATCATCGCGATTATCTCTCTGGCAGTGCTGGCGATCTTCTTCATCTCTGCGCTGTTCTCAGGGCAGTTCAGCACCGACAAGCTCTTCGACATCGCGCCAGAAGCTGGAGGCACGACGTTCCTGCCTTACGGAATCCTGGGAATCTTCCTGGCGATGCCGTTTGCCATCTGGTTCTTCCTTGGCATCGAGGAACTTCCGTTGGCGGCAGAGGAGACGCAGACGCCGGCAAAGGACATCCCGAAGGGTGCGATCACGGGCATGTTCACGCTGCTCGTCACCGCCTTCCTCGTCCTGATTCTCAACCCAGGCGTGTTGGGCGCGGCGGCGATCTCGGGATCCGGGGAACCGATCCTGGATGGTTTCCGGGCGATCTTCCCGAACAGTGACATTGCGGCGCTGCTGTCGTTGATGGCGCTCGCCGGTTTGATCGCGTCGTTCCAGGGGATCATGTTCGCCGCGGGACGCAACGTGTACTCGCTATCCCGTGCGGGCTACTACCCGAAGTTCCTGTCTCTGACAGGTGCGCGCAAGACGCCGTGGGTGGCACTCGTTGCCAGTGCAGTCGTTGGTGTCGTCCTCGTCTTCGGATTAGGTGCGATCGCCTACGGAGGGGAAGAAGCACCGTACGTCAATGCTGCGAATGCGCTACTGCTCATCGCAGTATTCGGTGCTGTCATCGCGTACATCCTGCAGATGGTGGCGTTCCTCATCCTGCGTCGGAAGTTCGCGAATGCGGAGCGTCCTTACCGCAGTCCCGTTGGCCTGTGGGGTGCTCTGGTGGCGGGCGTCATCGCTCTGCTCACCCTGGTACTCATGCCGTTCAACGCGGACTACCGAGCGGTCATCATCTGGGTGGCCATCGTGTATGTCATTGGTTTGGTGCTCTTCGCGATCTTCGGGCGCAAGCGACTCGTGCTCTCCCCAGAGGAGGAGTACGCGGTCACCGGAGGCGTGCACGGCTTCCCCGAACGGGAGGGCTACGACGTCACCGAGCAGCTCGAGGAAGCCGGTAAGGAAGACTGGCGCCAATAGGGCATCACCACAGGAGGGAGGGGTTCGCCCCTCCCTCCTGTGTCAGTTAAGGGAGGAACCATGGCCAAACCGACCCGCATGAGCGTTGATGAACTTCGTCGTCTCGTCGACGACGGATCCATCGATACCGTCGTCGTCGCGATCACCGACATGCAGGGCCGCATGCAGGGCAAGCGTGTCCATGCCGGCCACTTCCTTGACGAGGTACTGGGTCACGGCACGGAAGGCTGCAACTACCTCCTTGCAGTCGACGTCGACATGAACACCGTGGGCGGCTACGCCCTCTCGTCCTGGGACACCGGGTATGGTGACATGGTCTTCCACCCCGATCTCGACACCATCCACCTGCAGAGCTGGCAGCCCGGAACCGCGGCACTGATCTGCGACATCCAGGACGAGGAGGGACACGACGTCGCCCCGTCACCTCGCCAGATCCTGCGCAAGCAACTCGCTGCACTCGCCGGCCAGGGCATGGTGGCGATGGTCGGGACGGAACTCGAGTTCATCGTCTTCGTCGACTCCTACGAGGAAGCCTGGGAGAGCGGCTACCGCGACCTCACACCGGCCAACCTCTACAACGTCGATTACTCACTCCTCGGGACTGCCCGCGTGGAGCCGCTCTTGCGGCGCATCCGGAACGCGATGGCGGATGCGGGCATGACGGTCGAGAGCGCGAAGGGGGAGTGCAACCTCGGTCAGCATGAGATCGCCTTCAAGTACTCCGACGCCCTCACCACCTGCGACAACCATGTCGTCTACAAGACCGCAGCGAAGGAGATCGCCGCCCAGGAGGGTGTCTCGATCACCTTCATGGCGAAGTTCAACGAGCGCGAGGGCAACTCGTGTCACATCCATCTCTCGTTCCGGTCCGCCGACGGCAAGGCGGTCATGGCCGACGACTCTTCGCCCGACGGCATGTCCGACCTCGGCCGGAGTTTCATCGCCGGACAGATCGCGCACGCCGCCGAGCTCACGCTCCTCTATGCGCCGCAGATCAACTCCTATAAGAGGTATCAAGCTGGATCCTTCGCCCCCACGGCACTGCGCTGGGGCCGGGACAACCGCACGTGCTCGTTCCGCCTGGTGGGGCACGGCCACTCGCTGCGCTTGGAGAACCGGATCCCCGGCGGGGATGTGAACCCCTACCTCT
>Ga0194122_10005614_pt1 | contig 11672 bp, 8 predicted proteins | sample TA2MahCa10mmetaG_FD_155487 | JGI IMG/M metagenome (GOLD analysis project Ga0194122, IMG submission 155487) | Freshwater microbial communities from Lake Tanganyika, Tanzania - TA2015021 Mahale Deep Cast 10m | ecosystem: Environmental > Aquatic > Freshwater > Lake | place: Tanzania: Lake...
TAGGCGTCGAGGCCCCCGGCCGTACTTGACAGCGGCGTGAATGGGCCGGGAATAAGCGTTGCCTACCATCAGGACTTCACAGGTTCCGCCTCGGGTGCTTCGGATTTCAACGGCCATGGATCGCACGTGGCTGGGGTGCTCGGCAGCAGATTGAGCCTAGGTCAAGACGGGGGCGACGGCATGCGGCTGCAGCGCGACATGCGCGGCATGGTTCCCCGCGCGCGGCTTGTTTCGCTCAAGGTACTGAACCATGCAGGCGTCGGGCGTGATAGCAATGTGATCGCGGCGATCGACCGCGCGATTGCCCTGAAAAGCACCGATAACATTCGCGTCATCAATCTTTCGCTGGGCCGTCCGGTGACGGTGAGCGACACGTCGGACCTGCTTTGCCTGGCGGTGGAGCGGGCCTGGAAGGCTGGGATCGTGGTGGTGGTGGCGGCGGGCAATCACGGGCCTCTCGACGCGGCGGGCAACAAGGGCTACGACACGATCACTGCCCCCGGCAACAGTCCCTTTGTGATTACGGTAGGCGCGGTGAAGTCCGCAGGCCGGAAGGCCGGGCCGATGACGTGATCGCCAGCTACAGCTCGAAGGGGCCGACACAGGTGGACCGCATTGTAAAACCCGATCTGGTGGCGCCCGGTAATCAGATGATCTCGATCTCAAACGTGTCGGTCGTTACCACCACGCAATCGGCGCTTTTCTGGACCTACCCGGTGACAAACCTTGGCGCCAGCCTGTTGTGGGGCAGTGCCGGCTCTGGTTAAAAGGACACCTGGTTTTATTGTTTGAACGGTACAAGCATGGCGGCGCCGATGGCGAGCGGCGCGGCGGCGCTCCTGAGGCGCTCCTGAGGCGCTCCTGATTCAAAACGATCCTTCTCTTACGCCCGATCAAGTGAAAGCGCGCCTGATGAAGACCGCCACTGAAGACCGCCACGAAGAGTTTTCCGGCAACGGTTTCGGCCACCGATCCGGTGACGGGCAAGGTATACAAGTCCAATCACGACCTGTTCACGGTGGGCGCCGGCTATCTCAATGTGGCGGCCGCGCTCAGCAACACCGACAAGGCAACACTGAATGCGCTGTCGCCTTCCGTGGCGTTGCAGAACGGAGCGGTGAAGGTGGTCTATCCCGCGGGCTCAACCTTCGGCGGCACGAACGTGATCTGGGGTGAGAACGTGATTTGGGGAACTCAAGTAGTCTCCGGCAGCAACGTCATCTGGGGCGAAAACGTGATTTGGGGCACCGCCGGCACCCAGGGCTACAACGTGATCTGGGGCACCGGCGGGGTGACAGGTACGAACGTGATCTGGGGCGAGACGGATCTGCGCGCAACGACCGGTTTGAGCGTTCTCGTCTACGGCGAGAAGTAAGCTGCATCCCCTCCCAAAGAAAAAAGACAGGCGGCTCCGGGGCAGGCAGCCGCCTGTCAAAGTCCTCATTCGGCAGAAGAGGGGACCGCCCTCGGGAGGACGGCCGAGATGGACGCGGGACCAGGTCAGGCTCGTCCCATCGTCACAATTTGTTGACCGCCGCCTCCACCGGCCGACGTCGAAGCGATGACGCCAGCGGCAACGGGGTTGAAGCGCACCGAGACCAGCTTGCTGACACCGGCCTCCTGCATGGTCACACCGTAGAGCGACTGCGCGGCTTCCATCGTGCGCTTGGCGTGCGTGATCACGATGAACTGCGTCTGATCGCTCATTTCTTTGAGCAGCCCCATGAGCCGTTGAATGTTGGGCTCATCGAGCGGGGCATCCACTTCGTCCAGGATGCAGAACGGGCTGGGCGCGTACTGGAAGATGGCAATCAGCAGGCTCAGCGCCGTGAGCGCCTTCTCACCGCCTGACAGCAGCAGCACGTTCTGCAGCCGCTTGCCCGGAGGCGAGGCGACGATATCGATGCCGGATTCGTTGGCGTTGGCTTCGTCGGTGAGCCGCATCTCGGCTGACCCGCCGCCGAACAGCTTCGTGTAGCCAACCTTGAAGTTGTTGTTGATGGCCTCAAAGGCTTCGAGGAACCGCTTCTTCGATTCGGCGTCGATCTCCTGGATCGCTTTCTCGGTGTCGCGGATCGAGTCGAACAGGTCCTGCCGCTGCGTATTCAGGAAGTCATAACGTTGCTGCGCTTCCTGAAACTCCTGCAGGGCGTCCGGATTCACCGGGCCGAGGTTCTCGATGCGGTTCTTGAGCGCGAGGTACTTCTCTTCAGACTCCTGCATCGCCACTTCGTCAAGGTCGGCGAGTTCTGGATTCGCCAGGGCGAGTTCTTCGAGGGAGATCTTCATCTCCTTCTGGCAGGTTTCTTCGAGGAACTTCAGTTCGGTCTTCCGTTCGACGAGCGCCAGTTCGGTCTGCCCGCGCCTCTGCTGCAAACCGTGCGCTTCGGCGCGCAGCGACTTAACGGCTTCGTCTTGCTTGGCCATCGCCTCGCGCAGTTCCTGCTCGCGCCCGGCGAGTTGGCGCACCTGCTCTTCGGTGACGCCGATGTCGGTGGACAACTGCTCGGATCGCGTGTCGAGCTGCATGTTGTCGTTCAGGAGCCGCGTACGTTCCACGCCCAGCCGCTCGATCATCTCGATTACGCCCGTGCGGCGCCGCTCGAGTTCCTGCGCCTGATGCTGGAGCCGTTCGAGCGCGCTGCGTTCGCTACGGCGCCGCTCTTCACACTCAGCCATCTCCACGCGGAGCGCTGAATGCTCTTCGGCCGCTTCGCGCACCTGCACCTGCATGGCTTCAAAGGCGGCGCGCAGAGCGGCAAGCGATTCTTCCTGCGCGAGGCGGACCGCGTCTTTTTCCTCCACCATGCGAAGGCTGGCCTCGCGCTTCTCCGTGGCGCGGGCGAGATCGCCTTCGAGGCGCTGGAGTTCGAGGCGTGAAACCGACAGGCGCGAGTTGGTGCGCGAGAATTCCTCGGCGAGACGCCGCATTTCATGGTCGAGCGCCAGTGCTTCGCGCTCCTCACCCTGGAGCCGTGAGCGCAGCGTTTCGAGTTCCGCCGCAAGGCCCTGTGTCTCGCGTTCGAGGTTGACGAGCAGTTCGTTCGATTCATCGGCGGCGCGCTGCTTCACCGTCAACTGGCCGGAGAGTTCGCGCAATTCGCGCTTGAGCGCCAGCGGACCTGAGCCCGTCTTGCGCCCGGCCGACACTGCGTAGCCGTGATAGCAAACGCCGTCAGCGAGCAGGAAGTAGTAGTCAGGGTACTGCGTGGCCAGGCGCTGGGCCGTCTGACGGTCCTCGGCGATGAAGCAGCGCGCCAGGCGCGGCAGCAGTTCGGCAGGCGCCTGCGTGAGGCCGTTGGTGAGGCGGATCACGTCCGACAGGCGTGCGACGATGCCGGTGTCGGGTCCGAGCGCCGGCTCCGGCGCCGGCTGGTGCGACATCGCGTCGCCCGGCTCCGGGTGAATGAGGAACGTGGCGCGGCCATCGAGATCCGAGCGCATGAAGTCCACGCCCGAGTCGGCCTGCTCCCAGTTCTTCACGATCACGTATTCGAGCTCTTCGTTGAGGAACTCTTCGGCGGCCTTTTCAAAGGCCGGGTCGGCGTCCACGAAGTCGGCCAGTACGCCGGCGAGCTTCAAGTGCTGCGCCTGACCCTGCCCAAGCGCGGTGAAGAGGCGCTTGACTGTCTCGGTTGTATAAGCGCGGTGGGAGAGGATTTCCTCAAGCGAATCGCGCCGGGCCTTGATGCGCGACAGGTCGGCACGGTGGACTTCGAGCTGCTTGCGCGTGTCCTGCGTCATCTGGCGGCGTTCGGCGAGATCGCCCTCAACGCGCTTGCGCTGGTCGGCGAGCGATTCCAGCTCCATCTGACGCTGGCCGAGTTCGGAGCTCACTTCGGCCTTGCGCGCTTCGAGCCATTCCAGATCTGCCTGCGCGAGCTGCTCTTCGCGGGAAAGCCGGGCCTGTTCGCGCTCAATCGATTGGAAGTGGCCTTCCATCTGCGCCAGCGAGTTCTTCAGCGTTGAGACTTCGCCCAACAGGCGCAGCACCATCTGACGTCCGGCTTCCAGCACCATCTCGCGCTCATGCAAGCCGGACTGCAACTGGTCGCGCTCACGGGTCTTCATCGCCAGACGCTGGCGCGCTTCTTCTGCTTGCCGCTCCATTTCGCCCACGCGTTCGGTGAGCGCTTCGGCGTCGTGCGCCATCTGCCCCTGCCGCGCTTCGATTGACTGCGACTCGGCTTCGCCCTGCTGGAGCTGGTTCTCCATGGTGGCGATCTGCCGCGCTTGGCCTTCGATGCGGCCGCGCGTACGCTCGGCTTCGAGGCGCAACTGCGAGAGCCGCTCGCGCGTGGCCGTCAGTTCGGCTTCCACGGCATAGCTCTGCTCGAGCACCTGGTGCTGCTCGCGTTCCTTCGACGCCACCTGCTGGGCCACGCGTTCAAACGCCGCGTTGGCTTCGTTGAGGTCGAGCGCGATCTTCATCGCCTCGCGATCCAGCCGCAGATATTTGCCGGTGAGCGCGGCGCGAAGGGTGACGACAAGTTCTTCGTGTAGTTCCTTATATCGCTGGGCCTTGGCAGCCTGGCGCTTGAGCGAGTTGGCCTGGCGGCCGACTTCTTCAAGGATGTCGAAAACGCGCGAGAGGTTCTGCTTGGCGTTTTCGAGCTTGGCTTCGGCGAGACGGCGCTTCGTTTTGAACTTCGACACGCCGGCCGCTTCTTCGATCACTGCGCGGCGGTCATGGGGCTTCGAACTGAGGAGCTGGCCGATGCGGCCCTGTTCGATGATGGCATAGCTTTCCGGACCCAATCCAGTACCTGAGAAAATGCCCTGAATATCTCTGAGCCGGGAGAGTTTACCGTCAATCAGGTAGTCGCTATTGCCGTCGCGATAGAGGCGGCGGGTGATGGTCACATCGGGGCCGAGGTTGCGCATCGCGGCGGCGGCCTGCTGCTGCGGCGTCTGGGCTTCCGTGGCCGCAGCGGGTGGCGCGGGGCCTTCTTCGGCCGGGGTGTCTGTAATGGCCGTTTCTGGAGCGGGCGGCGGCGCGGCAACCGGAGCTTTATAGCCCGGATTGGTGAGCTGCATCGTTACCTGTGCCATGCCCAGCGGCTTGCGCTCTCGCGTACCGGCGAAGATCACGTCTTCCATGCGCGTACCGCGCAGGATCTTGGCGGATTGTTCGCCCAGCACCCAGCTAATGGCGTCACTGAGATTCGATTTGCCGCAGCCGTTTGGCCCCACAATGGCTGCAATGCCGTTGCCGTGGAAACGCATTTCCGAACGGTCGCAAAACGATTTGAACCCCTGGAGTTCAACTCTCTTTAGTTTCAACAAGGGCAAAGCCCTCCTCTTAAGTTGATCAAAGATGTCTTATGTTGTCCTGAACCGAACCGCCTGACTGGTTCGGGTCTCGGGGGAGCGAAATTGTATGCTAGCTGGGATTGGGAGAAAAGTAAAGCCCCCTCTACTCCTGGGGGTAGGGTTTACAGCAACGCCACTATATGTAGTGCGTTGCTCGCGCAGGGGGCACAACCACAGACATATCGGGGATGCTGGGCAGCATCCCCGCAGGGTTACTGAAGTTTCGGCTCACTAGCGGTCAGCGCTGTACGCGCCCGGAACCGCCGCCCTTGATGAGGCCTTCGACTTCGGCGCGCGTGAAGTGGTTGAAGTCGCCCGGAATGGAGTGCTTGAGGCACGAGGCGGCCACGGCGAACTCGAGCGCGTCCTGGTGTGACGGCAAGTGCAGGAGCCCGAAGATGAGGCCGCCGGCGAAGCAATCGCCGCCGCCCACGCGGTCCACGATATGCGTGATGTCGTAGTGCTTGCTGAGCAGGAAGTCCTTGCCGTTGTGGAAGCAGGCAGACCAGCCATTGTGCGAGGCGCTGATGGATTCCCGCAGGGTGATGGCGATGCCCTTGAGATTGGGATACTGCTTCAGCACCGCTTCGGCGAGGCCGCGATAGACGTTGCGGTCAAGCTGGCCGGAGTGCACGTCCACTTTCGCTTCGATGCCCAGCGTGGCCTGACAGTCTTCTTCGTTGGCGATAACGTAGTCGGTATGTTCCACAAGCAGCGGCATCACTTCCTTGGGAGCCTTGCCGTACTTCCAGAGGTTCTTGCGGTAGTTGAGATCGACCGAGACGGTGAGTCCGGCGGCCTTGGCGGCGCGCACGCTTTCGACGGCGAGGTCCGCGGCCGACTGGCTGAGGGCTGGCGTGATGCCGGTGGTGTGGAACCAGCCGCCGCCGGCGAGCGACTTCGCCCAATCGACCGCGCCGGGCTTGGCCTGCGCGATGGCGCTGCCGGCGCGGTCATAGACGACCTTTGATGCGCGCTGATTGGCGCCGGGCTCGACGAAGTAGATACCGAAGCGGCCGGGGCCGTGGACAATGTGCGACGCGTCCACGCCGAAGCGCCGAAGTTCGCCGGTAAAGGCGTCGGTGATCGGGTTGTCGGGCAGCACGGTCACGTAGCGGGACGTACCGCCGAAGCCCGCCACCGCGACAGCGACGTTAGCTTCCCCACCACCAAACGTGGCGAGGAACTGGGGCGATTGCAGAAGGCGCTCGAAGCCCGGAGGCGCGAGGCGGAGCATGATTTCACCGAAGGAGACGACGAGGTTAGACATAGTGAACTCACCAGTCTACCGAAGGGCAAGGCGGCGGTGGTACCAGATCGTGAGGAGGCTGGCGGCGCGGATCTTGCCGTCGCGGCGGACCACAGGAACGTTGAAGTACACGCCCGTTGCGGCGACGATGCGATCAGGCATGTCGGCGACTTGGTCGCGGGGGACCGTTACCATGGCGTTGACAATATCACGGTTGAACGGCGTCTCCTGAAAAACGTGTTCGCAATTGCTCAGAGCTGCCCGCCGTTATCGCCCAGGTATACAATCTTCGGTGAGCGGCCACTATCGATCCATGCGGATGCGGCGATCGACCACGGTGTGGGTGTGGGCCACGCCGGCCAGCATTGTTAGAAACCTTCGGCAAATCCGCGGAACATCTCCCGGCGGTTCTCATCGATTTCTTCGGCCGAAGGCGAGGCGCCATATTTCACCAGCATGCCGCGCCCGGTTTGAGCGGGTTCGCAGTCGATGCCGCGGCGGCTAACCTCCCAAGTCATGCCTGCGATGTCAGCCCGTGCGCTGCAGCGACTGCCGTGCGCTAACGCGCCGCGGACTCCAGCGCGGGGCGCGCGCCGAGTTGGCGGAGGCAGCGGTCAATCCACTGCTTGGTCAGCTTCTCCTGCACGCCGTTCTGCGACAGGCGGCTGCGGAGGTTGCTGAAGTCCACGGCGTCGAGCGGCTGATCCTGGTTGAAGCACGAGAATACGACCGTTTCTTCACCTGTCTCCGGGTTCTTGTGCAACTGGAGGCACTGCGCGCAGATCTCCTTCATCATGCATTGCATCGGTGAGTTGATGCTGCCGATGGCCTCGTGGCCGCGCTTGAGGAAGGGCCGCAGCACGCCGTGGCGCGCGCGGGCGACGGCGTTCATCATGCCGTCTGAGCCGATGGCCACGATGCGGTCTACGGTATTGAGCGTGATGGCGGTATCGCCGAGGTCCCCGCGGCCGTAGGCGGCGATGGCCTCCACAATGTTGCCGACAAACGCGCCGTCCTGCGCGCGGCTGGGCGTGAAGCCGGGGGCTTCGTCGCAGCACCAGATCACCACATCGGCGGCGCGTTCAATTTCATCCACTTTGTAGCGGTCGATGATCTTCTTGTAGCCGGCGAAGTAGACGACGCGCGAGCCGTTGGCGCGCAGCGTCTGGCCGATCGAAAAGAGCACGGCGTTGCCGAGACCGCCGCCCGCCAGCAGCACGGATTCATGCGCGGGAGTTTCGGTTGGCGTGCCCGTGGGGCCCATCAGAATGACGGGTTCACAGGGCTTGAGCACGCGGCACAGATCCGACGAGCCGCCCATTTCGAGCACGATGGTCGAAAGCAGGCCTTCCTCGTGATTGACGCTCGCGCCGGTGAGTGCGAGACCCTCCATGCCGAGCGTGGTTTCGCCGGTGCGGGGCGCAAGGCACTCGTAGTTTTGCAGGCGGTAGAACTGGCCGGGCTGGAACGCGCGCGCGGCCATGGGCGCCTTCACCACCACTTCCACGATGGTGGGCGTGAGCACATGCACGGCATGCACGGTGGCACGCATTTCTGAGTTCAGCTTCGCCATCAGCGCCGAGGCGGAGACGGGCGACGGAGCTTGTTTGGCAAGCAGGCGCGTCACTACGGGGTAGCCCTGTTTGGCGCTGCCCATCGCCTTCACGACGTTGCCGGAGTAGGACGGATGCAGGTCGCCGAAGAAGCTCATGCCGCGGCCGTCGGCGCGAACCGACATCAGCACGTGCGACTCGCGCGGCTTGCTGACGCGCTCGGGTTTCACGGCGTTGCCGTGCTCGTCGACGGCCCGGAAATACTTACCCTCCACCACCACGTTCTCTCCGTCTTCGCGCGCCAGCACCGTATTGGGCTGCGTGCCGGCGGCGACCAGAATGGAACGGGCGGGCAGCGTGACCATGCCGCCGGGGCCTTTCAGCGTGAGCGCCGACGCGTGCCCGTGGGCATCGACGTGCACCTCCTCGGGCGCTAGAAGTTCGGCGAAACGGATGCCTTCTTCAAGCGCCTTGTGGACCTCTTCGTGATTGAGCGTGTAGCTAGGCGCGTCAATCAGGCGGCGGCGGTAGGCGATGGTGACGCCGCCCCACTCGTTGATCAGATCCACCAGGCGCGGCGTGCGGCCTTCGCGCGCGGCCTTCATCCGTTCGGCGCGGATGGCGCGTGCATGCGTGAGGAACTCTTCGGCGGTATCGCGCTCTTCGGTGTTCCATGACCCGCGCACGGCTTCTTCACCGCGTTCGGCCACCAGGCGCTCAAAGCGTGCGAGGAACTTCTCCACCTGCACGACGTAGTAGGCCAGCGACTCAGTGGCCGTGTCGACGGCCGTAAGGCCACCGCCGATCACCACCACGGGCAGGCGCAGCTGGAGATTCGCGATGGAGTCGGTCTTCGCGGCGCCGGTCAACTGCAGCGCCATCAGGAAATCCGACGCCTGGCGCACGCCGCGCACGAGGCCGTTCTTCATGGGCACCACCGTGGGCTTGCCCGCGCCCGTACAGAGCGCGATGTGATCGAACCCGAGGTCAAAAGCGCTGTCGATGGTGATGGTGCCACCGAAGCGCACGCCGCCGAATAGCGAAAACTGCGAGCGGCGTTCGAGCAACAAGCGGATGATCTTGAGGAAGTTCTTGTTCCAGCGAACGGTGATACCGTACTCGGCCACGCCACCGAAGCCGGCGAGGACGCGGTCGTCGAGCGACTCGTACAAGTCGTCGATGTTGCGGATCGGGCGGAACGGCACATGATCGCCATTCAGCTTCACTCCGGCGATTTCGGGCGGGAGCGGCTCGATCTTCAACCCGTCCACGCCCACCACGGTGTGGCCGTCGTTCATCAGGTGATGCGCAAGGGTAAAGCCCGCAGGCCCGAGGCCGACCACCATGACCTTGTAGCCGGAGTCGGGCCGCGGTACGGGGCGATGCAGGTTGAGCGGATTCCAGCGCGTCAGCAGTGAATAGATCTCAAAGCCCCACGGGAGCTCCAGAACATCTTTGAGCGAACGCGTTTCGGCCTGCGGAATGTCCACCGGGTCCTGCTTCTGATAGATGCAGGATTTCATGCAGTCATTGCAGATGCGGTGGCCGGTGCCGGCGGCCATGGGGTTGTCCACGGTGATGACGGCGAGTGCACCGATGGGGTTGCCCTGCGCCTTCACCACATGCATTTCCGAGATCTTCTCTTCGAGCGGGCAGCCGGCCAGTGTGACGCCAAAGTGGCTCCTCTTGTACTCGCCGGTCTTTTCCTTGAGGCCAGTGGAGCACGAGTCTTTGCCTTGGTTGTGGCACTTGATGCAGTAATACGAATGATCCAGCGCGTGCGTGAGGTCCATGCCGCGGTCGGTGAGGTGGAATCCCTCGCGGTGACGCCACTCGTGCGCTGGCAACTGCGCGGCACGCGCACCGCCGGCTACGGTAACGTGCTCGACGGGCACCAGGTGTTCCATGTCGAGCTTGTGGGGCGTTTTAAACAAAACTCCGTCGCGATGTTTTTTGCGGCCCGCCGGGGTGTGGGTGGCCCAGGCGGCGTACTGCTCGGCCACCTGAAGCGCCGCGGCGTGTTCGGCTTCGGCGTCCAGCCACTGATCTACGTGGTCGGCAAACGCCCTCTCGGTGAGCGGTTCACCGAACAGGTCGGTGAGGCGGGCTTCAATCGTGGCGGGGTCAAGCGAGAGTGCCTGCTCGGCGTTGATCTTGGTGACGGCGCGGCGCTGGACGAACTTGCGCTTCACCGCGTAGAGCGGCGCGAGGTCGCTGTGATGGTTGCGAAGCACGCTCAGCGCGTGGCCGATGCCGAACAGTTCGCCGATGAAGTCTTCCAGATGCGGGGCTACGCCAATGAGTAGTTGAGAATGCTCTTTGGCGGCGATGGACGCGACTCCGGCGCGGGCCGTTTCCAAATGCGCGCGCAGGGCCGGATCGAGAAATTCCAGGAATCGTGCGTCGAGCCGGGCAAGGGCGGCGGAGTCGTAAAGATCGGTGAAAGAAAAACCAAAAGCGACGTTTAATGTTTTGGGGTTGGAGTCTGCTGACACGTTTGACCTGAAATTCGCGGGGGTTAACCATCTATGTTAGCATTCAGGCAGCGCGCCGGGCGCACCCAGTCCGCGGGAGAGGGCCGAGCCCACCGGAACAGTTTCAAGCGTTTGCGTACGATCTTCCTTCTGCCCGAACGGCGCGGACCGGGCTTTGTGGAAGGAGATCTGTCATGAAACATCTGCCTGCTCGGCCCTCGTTCGAGCAACTTTGGAAACAAGCCAAGGAATTGCACCGGTCGCGGGCGGAATGGCCGCTCAGCGAGGCGCAGCGCGAGTTGGCCCACGAGTAGGGTTTTGCGGCGTGGGCGGACCTCAAGCGGCATGTTGAGTCGGCGCGGATCGCGCGGTTTGAAGCGCTGGCCGCAGGCCTGCTCGAAAAGCCGGGCGGACCATCGACGATCGAAGACGCACGCACCAGCGTGGCACCGCACCTGGGTTTTGACGATTGGCCCAGCCTCGTTGCGAGTGCGAACGGGAAGCCGCCTGCCGTGTTGACGCACGGGCTGACCCGCACGCCACCTTACTTCCGGTTTGACCGCGCGGCCAACTGGATCGAACCGCGCCTGCCGCTGGACGACGCGGGTTGGTGCGAGATTTTCGACTTGATGCGGACTCATCGAATCACTGGCCTGCGCGCCGGCGGCCAAATGACGGACGAGGCCCTCGCAGGCGCCACCGGGCTCGATTTTTTGACGGACCTGCGGCTCGGCGGTTCGCGCGGCATCACGGGCGCGGGCCTCGCGCATCTGGCGCGTATGCCGCAGCTGGAAGTGCTGCACGCCACCGGTTGTTCGATTGGCGATCAGGATTTGCGCGTGCTGGAATCGCTGCCAGCGCTGCGGGAGTTTACTCTTTTTCATCATCGGTCTGTCTCGGACGAAGGACTCGGTCATCTGGCCGCGTGCCAAGCATTGGAGCGGGTGGAACTATAAGCCCACATTTCCGTTTTGAGCCGCGCGTGCGAGTCTCTCGGATGCTCATCCGCATTAATATCCATAAGGGTTTGAAGGCAGTGAAGACCCCTGCGGAGGACAGTACCCAATGGGTGACAAACAAAAC
>Ga0194122_10005618_pt1 | contig 11665 bp, 8 predicted proteins | sample TA2MahCa10mmetaG_FD_155487 | JGI IMG/M metagenome (GOLD analysis project Ga0194122, IMG submission 155487) | Freshwater microbial communities from Lake Tanganyika, Tanzania - TA2015021 Mahale Deep Cast 10m | ecosystem: Environmental > Aquatic > Freshwater > Lake | place: Tanzania: Lake...
TTATCTATTGCTTTAATAAAATAGTCAGCTTCATCTTCATAGCCAAAATCTATATATGCAACACTTGATTCATTATAATTTAGAACATTTAATCTTACAACGTGTCCCCATTCTGATGTTAATTCCATCATTTCTGCTTCAGTCATATCTAAAGGTAAATCAGATATTTTAACTCTATAAGTTGTTTTAAAATATTGTTTTCTATCTTTCTTTTCAAAATTATTATTATATTTTTCAGTTTTATATGAATTATTTTTTTCAACTTCAATAATTTCTTCTTTTTTTTCTTTACCACATTTTATAGTAAAATGAGGACCACCACATTTTCTACAAATAATTTTATTTGTTGCTTGATTTTCCATTACTTGATATAATTAAAATATACTTGTTTAAGTAGTTTTATATATAATATAATTTTAAAAACTTATTCAATTTTTATGTTAATGGAACAAGTAAATATTTATGAATATATTTGGTTAGATTCAGATAATGAATTCAGATCCAAGACAAAAATAATTTATTCAAATGAAACACTAAAAATAGAAAATTTACCTATTTGGAACTATGATGGATCATCTACCGGTCAAGCATCTGGAACTGATTCTGAAATATTCTTATATCCGGTAGCTTTATTTAAAGATCCGTTTAGAAAGAACCGTAATGCATTTTTAGTTTGGTGTACTTGTTATGATAAAAATAAAAATCCATTAGTTAATTCTCACAGGATAAAAGCATTAGAAATATTTGATAAACACATTGACCAAGAACCATGGTTTGGAATTGAACAAGAATATTTTATTGTAGATCCAAAAACTAAGTTACCCGTATGTTTTAGTAATGGGCAAATAGTAGAACCACAGGGTAAATATTACTGTGGAGTAGGAATTAATAGAGTTTTTTTAAGAGAAATTCCAGAAAATCATATGGAATATTGTTTATACGCGGGAATTAAAATTTGTGGTATTAATGCAGAAGTTGCACCAGATCAATGGGAATATCAAATTGGTCCATGTGTTGGAATAGAAGCTGGTGATCATTTATGGGTTTCTAGATATATACTAAATCGTGTGGCAGAAGTTTTTGGATTATTAATCAGTTATCATCCAAAACCATTGGGTAAAAATAATGATTGGAATGGTTCTGGATGTCATACTAATTTTTCTACCAAAGATATGCGAAATGAAAATGGAATAGAATTTATTAATCAAGCAATAGAAAAATTATCACTGAATCACAAATTACATATGGAATCATATGGAGAACATAATCATGAGAGAATGAGTGGACTACATGAAACATCTTCTTATGATGTGTTTACATGTGGAAGAGCAAATCGAGGAGCATCAGTAAGAATACCAAATAATGTTATTGAAGAATCAAAGGGTTATTTTGAAGATAGAAGACCTGCATCTAATTGTGACCCTTATTTGGTAACCTACTTAATTATTAAAAATACTTTATAAAAATAATATAATATATATTATATGAAAAAATTAGATATATATATATTATTTGATTCTAAAAATCAAAGAAATTATCCTTTAATAGAGACAAAGGAAGATTCCGTAAAAATAGCTATTAATGTTTTTAATTTATCTATATATGATTTAAAAAAAGAATTAAAAAAGATAAATAGTTTAATATCAATTAGCGATACTTATTCAAAAATAATTAAAAGAATAAATATAATATTTGATAAAAGAATTGATCCATTAAATGTAAAATCAATATTAGGTAAATTAAATGACATTTTATATTCATATTATCCAATCACTAAAGAAATTAAATTATACAATATAGATCAATCATCATCTAATTATATGTCTGAAGTAATAAAGTATAAAGATATAGTTATGGATCCAAATAAAACACCAAAAACTTATTTAGAATATATTAAATTAAATACACCTAGTAATTACAATATACAAGTTTTTAATGTCAAAGAAACTAATGATTTTCCATTAACAAAAGCAGTAGCATCTGGATCAGTTCATCCTTCTTATTTTGTTCATATTAGTCCAAAAAAAGTAGATATAAATAATAAAAATGTATTTTTAGTTGGAAAAGGTATTACATATGATTCAGGTGGTTTAAACATTAAATCTCAAAATATGAATTATATGAAAATAGATATAATTGGATCCGCTATTATATTATCAGTATTAAAACTATTAAATTTAGATAAAGCTGATGAAAAAATAAATATTCATTTAGTAATACCTATTGCAGAAAATATGATTGGAAATCAAGCAATTAAACCTGGTTCAGTAATTAAATCATATGGAAATAAATTGGTAGAAATATCAGATACAGATGCTGAAGGGAGATTATGTATTGCAGATGCAATAGAATATATTCAACTAAAATTATTAGGTAATTTAGATTTATCAAAATGTATTTTAATAGATACTGCTACTTTAACTGGTAATACAAATTATATAACATCTGGTTTATCTAGTTTATTAATCTGTAATGATAAAGGTTTATTATTTAAAGATGAATTAATAAAAATAGCTGATAATATAGGAGAATATGTTGATTTTTTAAAAATGAGAGATGAATATTTAGATTTTTTAAAGTCACCTGTTGCAGATATAGCTAATTTAAATCATGATAATAAAGCAGGGTGTATAATAGGTGGCACATTTATAAACTATTTTGTAGATAAACGAATACCGTGGATTCATTTAGATTTAGGTTCATGTACTTTTATTGATAAAAAACCAATATCTTATGGAATTAATTTATTATATCAATTTATTTTACAATTCAAAAAATAATTTTTTTATACCTTTTTATATTTCAAAGACTGATTTTTTAACTGTATAAAGATAAATATTAAGTTTCATCTAGTCTCCATTTTGTCTAGATGAATATATTTAAGCACTACTATAAAGTTTTCATCAAATTTGATTTATAATAAATGACTTTATAAGGTTCAGACTATTTTGAAAAAGTAATTGCAATTATTTTTATATAAATTTTAATTTTTTTATGAGAACAAAAAAAAATTGATATATAAATAAATTCAATTTATTTAATATTATTAATGGGATTAATTGAATTTAGTTTAAAGTTAGATGAAAAAGAATATCCAATGTTAAATAATTTCAAAAAAAAGGAATTGGATAAATACTTATTAAAAATATTTAAAACAGGTTATCAAATACATTTTCCATCAAATGATAAAATAGAACAGCAATTAGAACATAATGAATTACTGGAAAGAATAGAAACAATTAAATATGAACTAAAGGATCAAATAAATAATTCTGAAATAGGAGATAAAATTAATTCATTAGAAAGTAGTTTAACTAAACTGATAGGACTATCATCAAATTCATGTAGGAAAGGAAATTTTGGAGAAAATGTTTTAGAAGAAATTTTTAGCAAAAGATATGGTGATATACAATTTGAAAGAAAAAGTAATGTTGCACATTCTGGTGATGCATGGTTATATTTACCAGATGGTAAATTAATTATGTTAGAAAGTAAAAATTATACAACTACTGTTAATAAAGATGAAATCATTAAATTACAATCAGATATGATTAATCATCATATAAAATGGGGAATATTAACAAGTTTTAATTCAACAATTCAAGGAATGCGTGAATTAGATTTGCATACATTTAATCATAATAATGAAACATATTTTACAATAATGATATCCAATTTAAGTAGTGATATTCATAAATTAGATTTAGGACTTCAAATAATAAGAAAATTAATTTTAACTATAAATGATCTTCCTCAATTTCCATGGATTATTAAAGATATTAGTCATAGTTTAAATGAATTAAATCAAATAGTTCAGAAAAATTATTTTTTAAGAGATTCATATTATAATATGGAAAGAGATGTTCAAAAATCTTTATCAAATTATCATATTATATTAAGAGATTATCAATATGAAATTGAAATTAAGATAAAAGAAATAATTAGTAAAATAACTGAAACAATGAACACATCTATTCAAAATAATAATGATATTGAATTAATGATTAATAAATACCACGATAAAAAGATTTTACCAATTATTGTAAGATTAGTTGATGTCATTCAAAATAAAAAGTGGCTTGTAAGATATGATAATGAAACAAGTGATTGGATTATTCGAAATAATGAAATAGAAATGGGAAAAGTTAAAATTCAAACAAAAAAAGCAACTATTAATATTACATCAAATGATTTAACTTTAAATTTACATTTAGGAAAAGATAAAGAAAATATGCATAATTTAGAAATTATCAAATCTCTATAAAATAAATTAATTTATATTTTCTAATTTATATTATATGAAAAAATATATTTATATTGTATTGTTTGCTATGTTATTGTTATATATTAATTATCATTCAAAATGTTTAAATGAAAAATTTAATGATACAGAAATTAATGATATTATAGCACCAAGTCCATATGATGTTTTAAAAACAAATAAAATTAAACCTATTTTTATAGAAGGTAATTCAGAATTAGTACCTGGATATGATACTAATTTAAATGATATTTATTCTGAAAAGTACTGGATAATAAAATCAAAAGGTTTTTCAGACATATATAATTATGAAGATGAAAGTCAGATACATTTATTTTTAAAAACTGATCCTAAGAAGAAAACTAATAAAATAGTTCAAAATATTAAAAAAATTAAAAAAGAAAAATTATCTGGTCCACCAAAAACACACCAATACGATAATAATGAGTATAATTTAGTAGCAACAGCTTCTAATGATTATTATTCTCAGCATTATTATTTATATGAATTTTTAACAAAACAGGATGTAGAATTAGATTATGAAGAAAATTTAAAATACATCAAAAATAACCAAGTTTATGAATATTTATTAGTGAAAATTCGCAAAAATAAATTAGAAGTATCTCATTACATAGGACCCAGAAATAAGATTAATATTAATGATATTGTTTATTTTTCATTGGGAAATTTTCAATTAGGTCCATTAAAAATTAAAAAGCTTTAATTATAAATTTTAACAACTCTACCATTATTTGGTAGTTTATTATAATTATCAAATGAATCATTTTTAAAATATTCATTTGGTTTTTTAACTGAATTCATTAATATTTTTGATTCTCCTATATTCCAAGTCCAATCTAAAGTATTTTTATCTAACTTATCAATTATTTTATAATCAAAATAATTACCAATTTCTTTTCTGACTAATTTCAATAATTTTTTTCGTTTCATTTTATTTTTAACATGTAAATCTAATAATGATATTATAGACTTTGAACCATGACCAGGTCCATCATATAAATCTCGTAAAAAAGTATAAATATCTCTTTTTGGATTTTTTAATTCAAATAAAGGATTTATGTTAATATTGATTTCATCTACTAAAGTTGAATTTTTAGCAATATTTAAACTGTATCCAAAATCATTTATTTTAACATAAATACCATTTGCAGGTAAATAATAATTTTTATTTTTATAATTATATTGAACATAATCATCTTGATCATATAATATTTCATTTACTGCTAAAATATTTCTTAAAAATAAATTATTATGAATAAAATCTGGATAAGATTCTTGAATAATAGTTAGTGTAAATATAGTTTGAAAAATAATTCGTCTTATTATTTGAACTAAATTATTTTGTGTATTATCTTTAGATTTTAGAATATTTACAATTTGTTCTCCTATAGTAGTTGGACTATTTTCTAAAACCAAAATAGATGTTTTTTTTTCAATAATACTTCTATAGTAACATTTTTTTAAATCACATAATCTTTCTACACTATAATCTCTTTTTTTAGATGGTAAATTAATTTTTTCATCTAAGCTTATACATTTAGTAGGAAAAATAAATTTAATATCTTGTAAAGTATATTTTTTATAAATACCAACAATATGTGGACTTTTATTTTTTAATATAATATTATCAGTAAATGTTTTATAATATTCTGCTTCTAATTCATCATTATTTCTTTGTTTTTTTAAATTTTTATCTATAATTTTTGGTATAATTTTTAATACATAATCATCATTTAAAATTATTAAATTATTAGATCCACCAGAACCCATTGTTAATTTATTTTTTTTTATTCCAACTTTAATATCATGTTTAATTTTTACATATTTATCTTTGAATTTTTGAATATTAAAATTCATTAATTAATATTATAAGATAGATTTTAATATCCTAAATTATATATATGGATAAACAAAATTGTAATGAAAAAAAGAAAATGTATAAATTTTACTTTATGACTAAGATAAGAATGTTTGTTACTGCTGTTGTTATTATAGGTGCTATTAATTGGGGCACCACTGCTCTTGGTTACAATTTAGTTGAAATGTTATCTAAATTTATTAACACTGCTCTTAAAACTAATTTACCAATTGATAAAGCTATTTATATTCTAGTTGCTTTATGTGGTATTTCATTAGCTTCTAAACGAACTACTTGGTTACCATTTTTAGGTAGATCTGTTTTACCTGGTAGTTTAGTAACTAAACAAACTCCAACGAAAGCTGATAAAAAAATTAAAGTTAGAGTTCAACCAAATGCTAAAGTAGCTTATTGGGCAGCAACAGGTAAAGATAAGAAAGATCAAGATGTTTTTGATGCATACAATAATCATTCTAATAGTGGTGTTGTTATTGCAGATAATAAAGGAATTGCTGAATTAGCTATAGTAGAAGGAGAAGGTTATCGAGTACCAAATGGAAAGAGAATTTCTAAACATGTTCATTATCGTATAATAGGCAATTCTATGATGGATAGAGTTAGAACAGTTTACTATTAAATCATAAAAAAATTGATAATTAAACTATTAAGTTTTGTTATTAATTTCAAATAATGGCTAATGTAATTAATTATCAAATTATAGAAAATCCAATAGCAAAATCAATAATTGATAAATTTGTTAGAAAATGTCCAAAAAATATATCTTATTTAAATCGATTAGCTACTGAATTGGATATAATTATTAAAAAAAATTTTTATGAATATATTCTTCAAGTCGTTGAACTATTAGATTTAGTCAAAGATATACCTCATATAATTAGAGGTTCTGCTGGTTCTTCTTTAGTTTGTTATTGTTTAGGTATTACTAATATTGATCCAGTTGCTGATTCAGTTAGTTTTGCTAGATTTTTAAATGAAGCAAGAGATACTATGCCGGATATTGATTTTGATTTTCCACATAAACAAAGAGATAAAGTATTTGAACGAATTAATGAATACTGGCCTGAAAGAGTTGCAAGAATAAGTAATCATGTTATTTATCAAAATAAATCAGCAACAAGAGAAGCCATTAGACAAGTGATGATTGAACAAGAAGGAAAAAGTAAATTTATACCAAAATCTAAATGTGATTCTAAATATTTTCCTAAATGGAAATTAGAAATAGACAATAAAAAGAAAGAATTAATTGGTACTATGCGATGTTATTCATTACATTGTGGAGGGATAGTAATATATGATAATAAAATACCAGATGAAATTAAACTTGAATCTAAAAATAAAAACCAGATTAAATACAATAAAGATGATGTTGCTGAATCTGGATTATTCAAAATTGACATTTTATCAAATCGTGGATTATCGCAATTATTTGATGTAAATAAACAAGAAATTGAATTGTATCCATTAGAAGATTTTAATATAACTAAATTATTTACACGTGGTAATAATATTGGATTAACATTTGCTGAATCTCCAGCAATGAGAAAAATATTAGCTTGTGTTAAACCAAAAACTCCAATGGATGTAGCATTTTGTTTGGCTCTTGTCAGACCTGCAGCCGCAAATGGTGCTAAATCAAAAGCAATTTTAGATTTTGAGAGAGGAGAATTTGGTAATTATTTGATATTTGATGATGATGCCATTCAATTTATTCAAGCATCAATTAATTGTAATGAAGGGCAAGCTGATAAATACAGAAGAGCTTTCAGTAAAAATAAAACTAAGATTATAAAAGAATTTGATGGATTATTAAATGAATTTAAAATTGGATCAAATAATAAAAATAAATTATTTAATTCACTCAATGATCTAAGACGATATTCATTCTGTAAATCACATGCTATTTCGTATGCTAAATTAGTATGGGCACTTGCTTATAATAAAGTTTATAATAAAGAACAATTTTGGTTGGCAACATTAAATAATTGTCATAGTTCATATAGAAAATGGGTTCATTTTAATGAAGCTAAATCAGCAGGAATTAAATTATGTTTAGGAAAGAAGCCATTTATATTAAGAACTGGTTTATATGATTCTGAATTAATATGTGTTAATGAAAAATATATGAATAAAGATTTGACAGAACATATTAATTCACCTAGTCCTACTCAATATCTAAATTGGGGTTATTGGATAACTTGTGAATTTCTACCAAATATGTATCTAAATATTTTAGAATCTGATGATCCATTAGAAGAAAACCAATATTTAGTGGAGTTTCGAGGATTAATAGCTACTGGAAGAATTTGTCATAGTTCAAAATATAAGTATCATAAAAATGAAGGATTAACTTTTTTAACAATTGGTTATGATAATGGAAAATTTATTGATATATCTATTAATAAACCAGTTAACTATCATCCATTTGATGTTATCAGAGGAACTGGTATAATGAGTTCTTACGATGGTAATAAAATTAGATTTAATTATAATACCAACAAAATAAATGTTTTGACTTATAAGTTTGAAAAATATAAAATAAAAAATTGAATAATAATAAAATTATTTCAGATTTTCATTTATTAATGACTCAATCTAATACTATTGATAATAACCTATACGACCGCCAAATCCGAACTTATGGCGAGGAAGCGGTAAAAAAGATGACATCATCTTCAGTTTTAATTATGGGACTTGATAAAGGTTTAGCCACTGAAGTTGGTAAAAACTTGGCTCTTGGTGGTATTAAAAATATCTACTTGTATGATAAAGATAATATAACTCAATTCGATTTAGATACTGGTTTTTATTATTCATCTGATTCAGTAGGTCAGTCTCGTTCTCAAGTTTTAACAAATAAGCTACAAGAACTGAATCCTTATGTTACAGTTCAATCAGTTGATACTTTTGACAAACAACAAAATGTTACTATTTTGATTAATCAATCAGTTGAAACAGTAAAAACTATTAGTGACTATTGCAGAAATAATAATTCCAAACTTGTAGTACTATATTCTAAAGGAGTAAGTGGTGTTGTTTTTGTGGATGCTGGAAATTCTCACATAGTAACAGATTCAACGGGTGAAACTATTGAATCAGTACAAATTGGTGAAATTAATTCAGATGGGAAAGTTAGATGTGCAACTCATAATTCACATGATTTTCAAACTGGAGATTATATTAGATTTGAAAATATGGAAGGTAAAAATGTAGAACAATTTCAAAAAGAATGGAAAATTAATGTAATTAACAAGACTACATTTCAACTTGATTCATTTGATAGTTCGCCTTTTACTTTTCTGAATGGTACAGCTGTACATATTAAGAACCCAATTACAGTAAATCATCAATGTTGGTCAGAACAAAGTTCAAAACCAACAATTGCATTTAATTTTGATATGGATAAAGCTGAAAGTCTAGTTAAAACATATTTACAAATGTATTCCAATAATTTAGTAGATTCGATGCCATTTATTTGGTCTGAAGAAAATAAACATTGGATGGAAACAAATAATATTGAATGGTTTGATCAAGCTCGTACTTTTTCATATGAATTGATATCTGTAGTTTCTCTTATGGGATCAATTGTAGCATCTGAAGCTATTAAATTAGTAACTAACAAATATTTACCAATTAATCAATGGTTTACTTGGTTTGATTCATCTCTTTTACCAAAACAAGAACCAGATTTCACAGCAGCTCGTACAGCTTATGGATTCTTATGGGGAACTGAATTTGAGAATAAATTAATTAGTTCTAGATGGTTTATGGTTGGATCTGGAGCTATAGGATGTGAACATTTAAAGAATTTAGCATACATGAATGTTGAAGAGGTATTATTAACAGATCCAGATCATATTGAAAAATCAAATCTCAATCGTCAATTCTTATTTAGATCCGAACATATTGGTAAATCAAAGAGTGAGATGGCAGCAAATGCTATTAAGAAAATGAAACCAAATATGAAAATCACAAACTACTTACAAAAAGTGGGTAGTGATAATTTAGAATGGACTGAAAGTATTATGGAATCAAATATTACTGGTGTTCTTAATGCACTTGATAATGTTAAAGCCCGTAGATTCATGGACGAAATGTGTTTCAAATACGGTCTTCCATTATTTGAATCAGGTACAACAGGAACTAAAGGTAATACTCAACCAGTTATTCCATTTGTAACCGAAACTTATTCAAATTCAACTGATCCTGATCAAGAAAAGTCATTTCCTATTTGTACCATTAAGAGTTTCCCTAATGAGATCAGTCATACAATTCATTGGGCTATGGATCAATTTGAATTTTTTAATCGTGGACCAACAACAATGAATAAATGGATTAATTCACCTTCTAGTATTGAAGAATTGAGTCAAGTTGAGAAATACCAAGCATTAGAAGACATTAATAAATTTACAGTAAAATATCCTACTCAATTAAAAAAAAATGGTCTCAAAACTTGTGTAGAATGGGCTGCTGATATGTTTACTGAAAATTATATAAATTCAATCAATCAGCTCTTGCATACATTTAAACCAGATCATGAAGTTGCACCAGGTGTATTGTTTTGGTCTGCTGGTAAAAGATGTCCAAAACCAATTACTTGGGATCCAAATAATCAACTAATACTAGATTATATTGAAGCTAGTAGTCATTTACTAGCACGTATTAGTGGTTTAGAAGATAGTTTTAGTCGCGAAGATGTTTATCAAATGATTAAAGATTATGAAGTAAAAGAATTTGTTCCTATTGAAATGAAAATAGCAGCAAGTGATTCTGAAATTATTAAAAATCAAGTTTATGGTGAAAATATTCAAATTGGATTGAATACTGATTTTATATCAACTTATGTTTCACAAGAATTTGAAAAAGATGATGATTCAAATTGGCATATTGATTGGATTACAGCTGCATCAAATATTCGTGCATTAAATTACGGAATTCCAGTGGTAGATCGTCAACAAACAAAAGGAATTGCAGGACGTATTATTCCAGCAATTGCAACAACTACATCAGCTGTATCTGGTTTAGCATTATTAGAAGTTATTAAATATTTACAAGGAATGAATAAAGTAGATAGGTATCGTTCTACTTTTATTAATTTGGCAGAACCAGTTTTAGTATATTCTGATCCATTAGAAGCACCAATGATGGATATAGCTGGTATTAAAGTTAATTCATGGACAAAATTTGAATATACCAAAGATTCAACACTAGGTGAATTCAAGGATTTTTATGATAAGATGTTTAGTGTATCAATTAATATGATAGTAATAGGTACAGCAATGGTGTATGCTGAATTTTTAGGTGGAACTAATTTAGATAGAAAATTATCAGATATTATTTTTGAGACATTAGATTCGGTTCCATCAAATGTAAGCTTTTCTTTGGTTACAGAAGATGATACTAAAGAAGTTCCAACAATTAATGTAAATTTGAAGAAATCAGTAGCTACTGCTGTATTAGAATAATTTTATTTATAAATATATAAAAATATATAAAGCAATATTTAT
>Ga0194122_10005620_pt1 | contig 11660 bp, 14 predicted proteins | sample TA2MahCa10mmetaG_FD_155487 | JGI IMG/M metagenome (GOLD analysis project Ga0194122, IMG submission 155487) | Freshwater microbial communities from Lake Tanganyika, Tanzania - TA2015021 Mahale Deep Cast 10m | ecosystem: Environmental > Aquatic > Freshwater > Lake | place: Tanzania: Lake...
GTATAATGGTCAGAAAAAAATCAGACAGGAAATAGGTCAGGCTTAGAAAAATCGCGTAAGGATTAATTAATACTCCAAATTTATTAAATTTCTAAATGTATAGCGGGGAACTGGAGGTACAGGCTAAGCGAAAAGCAATTGCTGTTTTGCAAGATGAGATTAATCGAATTTTAAACGCAGCACGAAGCCTTGCAACACTGCCAGAACTCATGCTAAAGAAAAATAAATCCGAGATAAAGGCAACACTTGAGCAAATCGAGACAATTGAAGAAGAAGTGGAAAACCTTAGACGAAAAATTACAAGAGATGTAGCAGATGTTGGCGGCCTGATAATTAACCGAGAAAATCTTTTAAACACAGCATATACGATGGATGAGATTGCTGGCTATATCACAGGCATTGCATTCAAGCTATCAAACATCAAGCCTACCACATTAAAGTCAGCAGACTTGGGAAAGGATCTTACCGGACTAATTGAGCTTGTAGTAGATGAAGTTTACAAGCTAAATGAGATTATACGAAGCCTCAACTCTAATGCGGCAAGCTCAATTGAACTTGCACAAGACACGCAAAAAATTGAAAGAGAAATCGATACAAAATACAGGCATCTTACAATCAAGGTACTAGACGAGATTACAAACACAAAGGAACTCTTACTTGTAATAGATGTAATTGAAGGCGTAGAAGAGATGGCTGACAAGTGCCAATCTGTATCTGATTCGTTTATCTTATTGGCATTAAGTCTCTAGCTTGAAAAGCGAATTAATCGAAAATCGAATTATAGTCTGGAACATTAAAGACTCGCAAAAACTTTTCATAGAAGGATACTATGGAAAGCCAATCGGTATTTCAAAACCAAAACCAAACGAGATAAACGTTCCACTAATCTTGGATCTAATCGAAGGACTTTATCTTCTTTCAAAATCAAAAATAAAAATTTACAGGGACAAAAAATCGGTGACAGAAAAAGAGCTGCTAGAGATTTGCAGAAAAGAGCATCACAACTTTGATAAAAAATACACAGTTTATCGAAACTTTAGGGACAAAGGCTACATTGTAAACCCTGGAATCAAGTTTGGGTGCGACTTTGCAGTGTACCAGAAAGGGCCTGGAATTGATCATGCGCCATATCTTGTGCAAGTGTATAACAGAAACGAACCAATTTCATCAACTGATATTGTTTTGGCAGGAAGACTTGCAACAACTGTAAGAAAGCAGTTTATCTTGGCAATACCACATGGAGAAAATGATGTTGATTATCTTGCACTTGACTGGTGGAAGGCCTAAAGGCTCTTTATGTGGCCGGCAATTTTGTCGTAAATTTCAAACAACTCTTTTGTAATTCCAAACTCATAACTTGTTTTCCACTTGCCATAAATTCTAACTGCATTTTCTGTTGGCTCGACAAAAATTGTTGCATCTTTTGGCAACTGTTTTGTTATCATTTCTTTTAGTGAAGAATCATCATTAAGAACTTGTGCAAGTTTTCCGCCGTCCCATTTGATATCAGTCACAGTCTTTGAGCCAAAGTGACCCTTTGTTGCAAGTATTGTTTGTGCCACACAGTCAGAAGAATTTTTCACATCTTTTCTTACAATAAAGTGAGCCTGAAATCTATCCTGTGTTCCCCATGGAAGTGGATTTGGGTCTTGCATCTTTTTTACCCCTTTTGGATTATCTGCACAAGATCAATGTTTGCACCCTTTATCTCTAAACAGCCCTTGTTTGTTATCATACGAGGTGCCTGTGTAAAGTGTCTGCCATAGTAATCGCCTTTTTCTACCTCATCTGTTGCAATCTCTTTTGCACGAGACTCTATTCCAATTTCTTTTAGTTTATCAGAAAAAATCTCCGGCATTGACTTTAACACAATAGTTTCTGGCTCAGAATCATGCATATCGGATGTATTTTTTGCCCTCAAATAAAGATTAATCGAACTTTAAACAACCAAATAAATAATACAAAACTTGCAGTTTCTTGTCCATGCTAAAGTTCCAAAATAAAGTTGTTCTAGTTACAGGCAGCGGAACAGGAATTGGTCAGGCCATTGCAAAAAAATTTGCAGAAAATGGGGCAAGCATTATCATATTAGGCAGAAGAAAAGAGCCGCTTGATCAGACAGCAAAGATTCTTGAAGAGATTTTCAACAAGGTACAAAGCAAGGCTTTTGTGAAAATATTTTCAGGTGTTGATGTAAGCGATGAGCAGCTTATCACAGACATGTTTGAGTCTTTGAAAAAATCAAACATCAACGTTGATGTTATAGTAAATAATGCAGGAGTATCAGGACCTGTAACATGTTTTCCAAACTCTCCACTTGATGAATTCAAGAGCGCTGTTGCAATACATCTCACAGGTACATTTTGGACATCGTCTCAAGCTTTACGTGTCATGAAATCAGGCTCTAAAATAATTACAATTTCTACTTTCTTTGCAGAAGAGCGTCCACTTGAACAACGTCCATACAGATTTCGCAGTCCATACACTGCATCACAAGGTGCAAAAAATAGACTTGCAGAGGCAATGTCATGGGAGCTAACAGACAAGGGAATAATCTCCATCGCTACAAACCCTGGCCCTGTCCACTCTGATAGAATTTACAAAACAGTTTATCCAAAAGCCGCATCTGAATTTATGCGCGTAAGCGGTTTTGAAGATCTTAGTCCACTTGAGGTAGAGCAGGCAAACAAGGAAATCGTTCCCTTACTAGGTGAAGATGATAGCGTTGTAAAAAAAGGAATTTCACAGGCGGCAGCTAATCTTGCCAAGACAAAAGCTGGTGCAGATAGCAAAAAGCTTGAAGAAACACTTGCAAAACTTCTCTCAAAAATCCAATCAATTGCAGAAAAAATTCAAAAAAACACCGCAAAAATGATTGCAGACGAGCAGTTCCTATCACAAGAACAGGTTGCACAGACAATTCTTGCGCTATGTGATGATAATATTGCAAAAATTCTAAATGGTAAAGTCATTCCAGGCGACAGAGTATTTTATCCAGTAAGGCCGCACATTGCCACTACAACGCCTGATGTTGCACAGCCAGACTTTAGTTCAAAGGTTTTTGTTTTTACAGTTGATGCGACAGACAAGTCAGACTCTGATAGAGTTGAGTATATCTCAGAACACATAGTAAAAAATGGCGGCAAAGTAGTTTGCCTCATTTCTAAAAATTCACCAAAAGAGTGTCAGGACTCACTCAAATCCAAGTTTCACTCACATGTAATTGATTTGAAAAACCCAGCCGAAGTTGAAAGATTCCTAAACACAGCAAAGGGGATGGGCATACTTGATATGGTAATTCATGTGACAGGAAAAGTTCCAAACTTTGCAAAGATGCTAGAGCTGTCAAGAAAAGACTGGGACAGTCTAGTTGACAAATTTGTAAACACGCCAGCTACTGTGCTTCAAAAAGCATTTGATATTTTTGTGCCAGGAGGAGCAAAGGATCCACGTCTCTTTAAGGGAAAGATAGGGGCTGCAGTAGTCATTGGTCCTGATCTACCGGTTGGTGACAAAGTATCTGGGGCAGAAAGGGCCAAAGTCGAGGTATTTCGAGGCGCACTACGGCCATTTGCAACTACAGTAAACCAAGAACTAAGCGATGTTCTAAGTTCCAAAGTAAGATCATTTTTGATATTGCCTGGCACAATAGATGGCAAAAAAGCAGATGATGAAAAGATTTGTCAGGCCATAAACTACTTTAGCTCAGATAATGCAGCCTCGCTATCTGAAGTAATATTTTGCACCGATGAGGTGCGTTAAGCACGAAAAAGTTTTCGGAACTTAAAGTAGGCGAAGAGTTTTTTTCAACATGTACGATTTCAAAAAAAGAACTTGAATCGTATCTTGCCTTTTCAAGAATAAAAAATATCATCATGGATTTTGGCTCAAAGGACAGCTCAATTGTTTCAGGAAGAGCCATTCTAGCAAGAATGGAAGGCGAATTTACGCGGCTGAACCAGATTTATGGAAATGCGATTTTATTTTATGGGACAGATGGGGATAAAGACTGGGACAATAGAAACACGCGATTTTTAAAACCATTACATACGGATCAGGTTCTAAAGATAAAATTTACAATTGCAGACAAGGCAGACATTGACAATGACTATGGCACGATATCTGTAAACTATGAAGGAAAAACTGAAGATGGCGAGCTTGCTATAATATCAAAAAGAAATCTTTATCGAATTAAAAAGGAGGCTCCAAGGAATCAATAAAGAGCTTTATTGATGCAGCTACCATAACAATAGATACAAGTATCTTTAGTCTTTTTTCTTTTATATCAACTGACAGCCTTGCACCTACAAATCCTCCAGCAAATGCACCAGCTGCTAAAAGTAGTGCTTGAATAAAGTCTGGATGTCCTAGTGCAGAGTGTGCTGCAAGACCTGCAGCAGAGGCAAACAACAAAATAAACTGTGATGTTGATGCAGCTTCTTTCATTGATAGGCCCATTACAATTACCATCAAAGGCACAAATACAATTCCGCCACCAATTCCAAACAAGCTTGAAATTATACCTGCAAAAAAACTAGCACCAACTGCAAACAACATTACTTGTTTTGATTGGTTGTGCTGCTTTGACTCTATTTTTCTGTTTATGAAAATGTAAATTGCAGATACTATCAAGACAAGACCAAAGAGAATTTTGAATAATGATGGTGTGATTCCTGAGGAAATGTATGCGCCAAGTATTGTGCCAGGAATTGATAGCAAACCAAGTTTTAGTCCAATAGAAAATTGAATTCGCTTTTGTCTTGTGTAAGAGATGGTTGATGCTACTGCGTTGCTAAATGCTGCAAACAAGCTAGTACTTGCAGCCAATGTAGGCGAATATCCAAAAAATGTCAAAACTGGAACAACTATGATTCCACCACCTAGGCCCAAAATCGAACCTAGCACACCTGCTGCAAAGCCAAGTGGGACAAGCCAGAGTTGTTCAAACATAGGTAGCAAACAATGTCCTATCCTATATTGTGCTTTTTGTCAAGTGATTTTATCTTGTTATGAGAAGCTCCCACAGATAGCCTTCGGTGTTTGTTGTAAGCTCAATCTGCATTGATTTTCCCTCAATGCTGATTTGGTTTGATTGGCTGTGTGGTTTTACATCACTGGTGTGAAACAGACGTAATCCATCAACCATACTAGCCACTGTCTCAAAGCCTCCAGGCTTTTTTTCCTCCCAGCAGTTGCAAACAAGATTTTTTGTGACTAGAGAAAAGACAGTCTTTACAGAGTCAAGCTGGCTCATCACAGGATCTACCTGTACTAGTACTATTACAAGTCGTGGAAAGCTTGGTGAGCCAACCATGTGAATGTTTCCAAGAAATGCTCCATCAGAGTCGCGAAGCTCAGTGGATGTACAATATTCTATGATGCTTTGTTTTTCTTTATCCTTGAAAAACGTACAGTATTTGTCAATGTCAGTTTTTTCTTGTAGTTTGATAGGCGATGACATTGAAATGCCCTCTGTGGCAAGTGCATCTTTGAGCTTTGTGTTTGCATCAGCATAAGTAAAATCAAGTACATCAGGCATGTTAGTTGATAATACCTCATCAGTTTGTGTAACCACATTTGTTGTCATCAAGACATATGCTACTGTCAGAGCTACGGCAGTTGCTCCAGCAATTGCACTAAAAAGATAAGGCTTTTTCATTTTGCTTAATTTTTTGTAATCATACATAAGCCTTTGCAAGAATTTAGATCGAAATTATTTCAAGCTTTGAATTTTCGTTTATCTTAAACTTGTCAACAAATCCTGCAGTTACCTCCAAGACATATTGTGCTGGCATATCGTTTCCATTACGAACTGTACATGTTGCAGTCTCTAGCGCAGACTTGCATGGCTGGATGTCTTTTTCAATGTGAACCACGTTTCCGTTTGAGTCAAACCAGATCAAGTCAAGTGCAAACTGCATGTTAAGCATCCACATAGAGCGTACTGCAGAGTCCTCAAAGACAAACAACATGCCTTGATCGTAGGGAAGCGTTTCTTGAAACATCAAACCACGAGCTCTTCTTGGATCAGTATCTGCAATCTGCACTTCTAGGACAATATCATCTACTTTGACTGTACCGATTGGAAATTCGGCAGACTGGAGCTTTGCATCTTTTGGTATTGTCATAATACCCACAATGCCAATTACAAATGCCGCAATCGCAATTGGAATTAGAACCTGTTTTCGTGATGCCACAGATTAATGATGATTTAATCCGTTTAAAAAACTAAGATTAGAGTGTGGCTTCTTTAAAGCTCTTAATTGTAGTGACCATGTTTTTTGTTTCATGGCCAATGTCTGAAATGGTTGCACCGTTGTATACTCGCTCTAGATATTTTCCTGCAAGAATCATGGGAGCACCAATTGCATTTGAGATTCCTGTAGGTTCGGGTATCCAAAATATGATAAATCCAATTTTTGTCAGTTTACGGCCAGGATCAGGTGCATTTGTTAGGGCTCTAAGCGAGTGTGCAGTTTTTTTATCATCTATTTTTGCCAAGTCAGAATACATGTTGGCGCGTCTTTTTACAGACTCTGAAAAACGCTTTAGCTTGGTTACTTTTTTTGTAAGATGATCAGCCATTTTTTGGCAAATCTTGCTGTATATAGTTAAGATTCAATGATCATTAACGGTAACTCCATGGTCAATATTCGCTAATCTTTTTTTAGGAATAAGGGAAAAAAAGTAAACACCATCTTTTTTGTGAACACTAGGCAAGTGTTAGAACATGGCTACAAAAAGACGAGCTTTAACATCTTCTGACTATAATAACATCAGAAGACAGATGGAAAGAGCAACGCTCAGATACATGATTAGGCACTAAAAGTAAATCAAAATCACAGCCTAATCATGACATTGTTTTTTAAATAACACTATAATCTAGAACCTACAGTTGAGAAAAAAAGACACGCGAAGACTTGATTCTATTCGTGCTGCACATGAATCCATAAGAGAAGGCTCTAGCACAAGAGTAGAGGACTATCTTGAAGTCATATCTGAGCTTGTAGAGCTAAAAGGATATGCTACAACACTTGACATATCACGATACCTCAATGTTAGTGCTCCAAGCGTTACAAAGATGCTTCAAAGACTAGATGATGGCGGATATCTTGAATACGAAAAGTATCGTGGAATAAACCTAACAGAAAAGGGAAACCAAATTGCCGATGCAATTCGCCAAAAGCATGGAATCTTGCTTGAATTTTTTGAAATACTTGGGATAGGCTCTGATACTGCAAACCGAGATGCTGAAGGCCTAGAACACCACCTAAACCCAAAGACAATCAAGCAGCTACGAAAGTTCATTACATTTTTAAAATCAAATCCAAGAATTATTGAGAATTTTAAAAATGTCTAGCTATTTGATGAAAATTTGAATATCATTTTTTGAAAAGGCGTGTTTTGTTAGTTTTTTTCCTGCATCTGAGCGCTTTGATACCATTATCTTGCCTTTCCTATCAATGCGAGAAGAAATAACAAACTTGTCGTTTACAAAAATTTCTGCATGTGAACCGCTGTTTTGCCTTCCTACATCAAGTATTAGCGAAGAGCGTGACTCTGAAAAATCAAATGGCGTATTGTCATCAGATGATTCGGATTCAAAGTCCTTTGGAACCACATCAATGTGTACTTGGAGCATTTTTTCAAGATCATTTATTGTTGCTCCCCCTCTGCCAATAACTGATGGGATGTTTTGCTTGTTTACCTTTACCTTGACGCTGTTTCCTGAAAGTATCTCAACTTCGGCCTGTGGATCAAATCGCCTAAATGTTTCCTTGATTCTCTCTTCTGCAAGCCTTTCGATTCCAAAACTTCCTGATTTTTTTGAGACAGGAACTATGACATTTTCTTCACCAAACGTATAGATTTCATATTCTAGTGAATTGCTTTCAAAATCCCTAATCTCAATTACTGGCCTTGCCAAGTCTTGCTCTACCATTCCTGATGGCACCTTTACCTTAAGATCAAGCTCGTACGTTTTTGCAATCTTGCCATCTTTGACAAATACTACAGTATCAATTACACTTGGAATCATGCCAAGCTCTATCTTTCCAATGAATCTCTGGATTGCATCAATTGGCGAGTTTGCATGAACCACGCCAACCATGCCAACCCCTGTCAGCCTCAGGTCTGCAAAGACCCTAAAGTCTTCGTGGCGACGTACCTCATCAAATATTGTATAATCAGGCCTTACAAGAAGCAAAATCTCTGCTGAATTCTCAAAGCTACCATCAAGCCTTGTATATTGTGTTATTCCTTCATCAACTTGCAGGTCTCGTGGGGATTCGAACGTCTTTACAATTTTTCCCAAGTGGTGGTAAAAGTTTGCAAGACTAGATGCAAGCGTGCTTTTTCCAGAACCTGGAGGACCTGCAATTAAAATTCCTTCTGCACTTTCTGCAAATCTTTTCATTAGTTTCTCAGATGAATGGTACTGCTCAATTGTCATCTTTACTATTGGATGAACTATAGTAATCTCGTATGCTTCTGAAAATGGTGGACGAGTTATTGCGATTCGATAGTCTTGGTACTGTATTACAAGTGCGCCTGGCTTTGAGATTTCAACATTTGGCGAGTCTCTAGTTTTTGACACTTCTAAAATCTGCGTTGTGATTCCGTGCAAATAATCACTTGTAAGTGTCATATTATCAATTTCAACTAGCTTGAATGCGCCAGGCCTTCCTCTTTTTGCCATTGGCTTTCTTCCTTCTTTTAGATGAACGCTCATTGTGTCAGAATCAAAAAATCGCAAAAAGTCTAGCGTTGTTTGTTTTATTTCTGGCTTGATGTATGTTACCTCAATCCCTTCAGCTTGGGCAACAAGGGATTGTACATTATCAGATGTGTAAAGAATTGCATTGTTTTGTTTTGCCACATCTTTTATGATTGCATCGATTCTTCCACGATCAGCTAGCCTTATCTCATCAAGGCTTGGCCGCACTCCATCAAACCTGATTGATATGCCTTCTTTTTCAAACTCTTTTAGTTTTTTTATTTCAACTAGCCCAACAAAGCCCTGCTCTCTTTTTTGCGATGCCTGGGACTGGAGCTCATCAAGTACTGCTATTGGGATTATGATTTCTGCGTCTTTTATCTGCCCAGACTCGATTTGCTTTATTATCTGGCCATTAATGATTATGCTAGTATCAACTACAATTTTTTGCATGCATAAAAGCTGCCATCTGCCTTTTTATTTATAACTCAATTTGATACAAAGATTTAGGAAGCAGTTTTTTGTATCGTGTAATGTTTGGAATCAGACATTGAAGATTTTGCAGACAAGGCCATCTCACATGCACTTTCACTCAAGTGCAATTATTGCGATGTGCGTGCAGAAATTATTACAAAAGAAGGGCTGGTCATAGAAAACGGACAAATAGAACACACTGCATCAATGTTTGACAAAGGGCTTGGGATTCGCGTACTAAATGAAGGTGCGTGGGGATTTTTCTCAGTATCAAACCCATCTTTAGTTTCTGATGTAATATCTGCTACTGAAGAGGCCATATCAAGTGCAAGATATTATGCTAGCAAGAAAAAACAAAAGATACGACTAGTCTCCGTTCCTGCAGTTAAAGACAAGCTAGTATTTCCCGTTAAAAAAGAACCAAGTATTGAAGAGCTTGCAAAGATTGGCTTTGATTGTGATAAAATAATTCATGAGAAAAAAAGAATCATAAAATCATCAGTTAGCATCGGATACGGTAAGACAAGAAAATATTTTGCAAGCAGTGAAGGCTCGAAAATAACTCAAGAATATGTAGATATTATAGCAGAGCTTTCCGCTACAGCGCATGAATCAGGACTGACACAATCAGTAGATAGCACAGAAGGAGGACGTGGTGGAATTGAAAAACTCTCAGATACTAAAGACATTTTTGACACTGCGAGGTTTGTTTCAGAAATGTCATCAAAGCTAATTGATGCCAAGCCAGCCAGTGAAGAAAAGACAACTGTTGTTATGAATCCTGATTTTGTCGCACTATTAACACATGAGATACTTGGCCACCCATCAGAAGCAGACAGAGTGCTTGGAAAGGAAATGGCATGGGCAGGCGGTGCATGGTGGGCAGGAAACATTGGCAAACAAATCGGCTCAGAGAATCTTGATGTATTTGATGATCCAACCATTGAAGGCAGCCTTGGTTGGTACGGCTATGATGATGAAGGAGTAAGATCAGCAAAAACTACACTAATTGAAGATGGGGTTTTGGTAAACCACATGCAGAATCGTGAGACTGCAGAAATATTTCATGCAAATCCAAGTGCGAATATGCGGGCAACATCATACAAGTTCATGCCGCTAATCAGAATGGCCTGTACATGTATAGGAAAAGGCGATTGGAATCCTCAAGAAATGATACGTGATGTCAAATCAGGATATCTTGTTTCAAACATGAAGGTGCCATCAATTGACATGAAGCGATACAACTGGAGCATATCATGCCAGTTTGCACAGAAAATAGAAAACGGACAGCTAACAGACCTTTTGCGTGACGTTATAGTAATTGGAACTGCGCCAGAATTTTTCAAATCAATTGATGCATGTGGAAATGACTTTACAGTAAGGCCAATTACAAATTGTGGAAAAGGAGACCCAATGCAGTCAATGATAATGGGAAATGGCGGTCCTACAATTAGAGCAGTTGCTACAGTAAAAAGTGTCAAATCATAAAATGACAAATTCGCTAGAGGTAATTAAAAATCAGGTAATTTCTTGCACAAAATGCGAACTATGCAAGTCAAGAAAAAATGCGGTTCCTGGAAAAGGTAGCAAAAATGCAAAGCTTGTCTTTATTGGGGAGGCCCCTGGAAGAAGCGAGGACAAGCTTGGTGAGCCGTTTGTTGGCTCTGCAGGCAAAAGACTAACAGAGGCACTTGAAGAGGCAGGACTCTCAAGGGATTCTGTATACATTACTAATGTGGTAAAGTGTCGTCCCCCAAACAACCGCGTCCCAACACAAAAAGAAAGAGATGCCTGCCGAGACTATCTTGAGCAAGAGCTTGCACTGATAAAGCCAAAAATAATTTGCGTTATGGGAAATACGGCATATGGTTCACTTTTGGATGGAAAAGACATTACTAAAAACCGTGGCAAGTTTTTAGAAAAAGATGGAAGGCTATATTTTATAACAATACATCCTGCCGCTACAATTTACAATCAGGAACTAGTATCAATTTTAAAAGAAGATATAAAAAAATTACGTGACAAGCTAGAATGAAACAAGACATGATACTGCCAAGAGAGTTTTACAACAGAGATACAGTAAAGGTTGCAAAAGACCTTCTTGGCAAAACACTTGTTAGAAAAATTAATGGATACACGCTTTCTGGAGCCATAACAGAAACTGAAGCCTATAGGTACAAAGACGATCCTGCAAGTCATGCACATCGAGGGATTACAGAAAGAAACAAGGCAATGTTTGGCGAGGTTGGAAAAGCCTATGTTTATTTTACTTATGGAATGTATTACTGCTTTAATGTAGTTGCAAAAAGCCAGCGAGCTGGTGCAGGGGCTGTTCTTATCAGAGCAATAAAACCACAAAAAGGAATTGAAAAAATGATTCGCAACAGAAAGACTGGGCAACTCTCTAATCTAACCAATGGACCTGGCAAGCTTACACAATCACTAAAAATAACAAAAGCACAGTATGGTG
>Ga0194122_10005629_pt1 | contig 11648 bp, 7 predicted proteins | sample TA2MahCa10mmetaG_FD_155487 | JGI IMG/M metagenome (GOLD analysis project Ga0194122, IMG submission 155487) | Freshwater microbial communities from Lake Tanganyika, Tanzania - TA2015021 Mahale Deep Cast 10m | ecosystem: Environmental > Aquatic > Freshwater > Lake | place: Tanzania: Lake...
AACGGGGTCCACCACACCTCACGCCCCGGTTTGTTGATCACCTCCATGATCCAGCCGAACAGAATCATCGCCACGTTCGCACCGGCGATGCCGATCAGGCCGGCCACGTCGCCAATACCGAACACCAGACAGATGGTGAGAATCATCAGGGTCGACGAGACGGAGTACTCCACCCACCGGAAGCGGTTCTGCTCGAGGGAGATCTCGTTCTCGTAGGTGCGCCGGCCCACTGTGGACACGATGAAATGGAACAGCGCCGACAAGAACAAGAACAGAGCGGCGGCCCACGCCACCGACACGTCGAACATGCGGTCGAGGCGCGTGATGTCGAGACGGTTGTTCGGGGCGTCGTTCCAGAAAAAGCTGGTGACGGGGAGGGAGAAGTCGTTGGCGATGACCAAGATCACCACTCCCTGAACCAGGTGCAGCACGGTGGCGATGACGTTCAGCCGACGGAGAGCGTTCATGCTCCCATTCTCCCCGTTCGCCGCCTCGTAGTGTCGGATCACCGACGACCGACGAACTGAGGTTCAGCGCACCGAAGCCAAAAGAGCGGCCGGAGAGGCTCGCAGCGCCATGGTGGCCGCCGAATTCGGCAACTGCGCGCAGGCCTGCTCCGCGGCGTCCACGTAGGACTGCGCCAGCACGATGGCGGCGTCGATGCCCCCGCTCGAGCGGACGATCGACAACGCCTTGTCCTTTTCGACGACGCTCAACGGTCTGCCCAATAGATCGACCAGTTCGCGCGCCGGCACTCCGCCGTTGGCCAACGTGTACAGGACGGGCAACGTGTAGACGCCTTCCACCATGTCATGACCAGCCGGCTTGCCCAGTTGCTCGTCGGTCGACGAGATGTCGAGCAGGTCGTCGACGATCTGAAACACCATCCCGAAGGCTTGGCCGTATGCGGTCAAGGCGTCGACGATTCTGCGATCGAACTGCGAGACGAGGCCCCCGACGCGGGCGGCGGTGGCGTACAGCGATGCCGTCTTGCCACTGATGGATGAGAGGTAACTGTCGACGGGTCGCGCCACGTTGTAGGTGTGGCGCAACTCCTCGATCTGACCCTCGCACAGTCGACCGATGGTTCGGGCCAGCAGACCGGCCACCTCGGTGCCCAACGAGGCCGCGATCTCGGAGGCCCGCGCCAGCAAGAAGTCGCCGGCCAGGATGGCTTGCAAGTTGCCCCACTTGGCGTTCACTGTCTCCACACCACGTCGGACGAGCGATTCATCCATGACATCGTCGTGATACAGCGAGCCGAGGTGCACCAGTTCGCACGCGACACCACCCTGCACCGCGTCATCGGTGGCCGGCGCGCCGGCCACCTGCGATGCCACCACCGAGAACATGGGTCGGAGACGTTTGCCTCCGGCCACCAGCAGGTGCGAGGCAATCTCGGTGAGATAGGCGTCCGAGGTGCGCACCGAGGCCAACAACGCCTCTTCCACTCGCCGTCGATCGTCGGGGGACGCGGACAAATCGAACAGGGGCGACGTTTTCACGGCGTCAGGCTAGGTCACCCATTCCCCGGCACCATGAGTCGGGCCGAGTGACGGGCGTGCCAGCCGTTACACCGGCGACCGGGCCCGACCGGGGTCTCACTGCGCGGCGATGCTGGCTCGGATCTGCCCCTCGCGCATGGCCCGCACCACGTCATCGGGACGTTCTCCCAGCCGTTCGATGGTGACACCAACGATGGAACCCGCGAACGGGAACTGATGCGGGTACGGACCCACCGGTGCCCCGGTGTCCACCCCCACGTCGAACGTCTCGCCGCTCATCGAAAAGATCACTGGCACGGTGTTGGGTATCCGACCCTCGGCCACCAGGGCATCGTCGACCGACAACGCGACGTCGCCGCCGGCGCCGAATCCACCGTCGTAGGCGAACACCACGTCGATCACGTGTCGTCCCGGGGTCAACGCCAGTGGAGCCGTCACCGACGTGTGCTCATGCCCGAACCAGTTGTAATGGAACGTCGGCACTCCAGTCCGCGAAACGTACAACGACCAACCGGCCATGTTCCCGCCCTGACAGACGATGACCCCACTCACGTCGGCACCGACGTCGACGACCGCGGTCATGCGCCATGACGCGTTCTTCACGTTCACGACGCTGAACTCGGGCAGGCGCACGTGCGCCGCGGTGTACGTCATTCGTGTGATGTCACCGAGCGAGGTGGGTACCGGTGCCACCTGCTGCGAACCCGAACCCGGATCGCGCATCGGATACACGAGGTTGCGACGCGCCTCGCGATCGAATACCTCCATCAACTCGGCCAACTTTTCGGGATATCTCGATGCCACGTCGATTGCCTGCGAGAAGTCGGTTCGCAGGTCGTACAACTCCCACCGTTCCTGTTCACCATCGAAGGGGCGTCCCTGCCAGCGAAGCCACGGTGGACGACCGTGGAAGCAGGACGCCATCCAACCCTGGTGATACACGCCCCGGTTGCCCATCATCTCGAAGTACTGCGTCTCGTGACGATCGGGCGCATCAGCGGCATCGAAGGTGTACGCCATCGACGTACCGTGCGTTTCCATCTGCTCGATACCGTTCACCGCGGTCGGTTGCGCGACACCGCAGGCCTCGTAAATCGTGGGCGCCACGTCGACCACGTGATGGAACTGCGATCGGACGCCACCTGCGTCACGAATGCGCTTGGGCCACGACACCGCCATCGCGTTGCGCGTGCCACCGAAGTGCGACGCCACCTGCTTCATCCACTGGAAGGGTGAGTCCAAAGCCCAGGCCCACGGGAAGTTGTAATGGTTCTCACAGTTGGCACTGCCGAAGTCGTTCATGCGCTGCAACAACCATTCCGGGTCCTCGGGCAAGCCGTTTTGGAATGATGGAGCGCTCCATGCGCCGTGCAGCGGACCCTCACCGGATGCACCATTGTCGCCCGTGATGTAAAAGACCAATGTGTCATCCAGCATTCCGCGCTCGTCCAAGGTGGTGAGGAGTCGATGAATGTGATGATCGGTATGAGCCAAGAAGCCGGCAAAGGCCTCCATCAGTCGGCGGGCGACCGGCTTGTATTCGTCCGGATATTCGTCCCATGAGGGAATGGCATCGGGTCGCCTCGTCAACACCGTGTCGGCTGGGATGACGCCCAGATCGATCTGTCGTCGAAAGATCTCGGCGCGCAGTGCATCCCATCCGTCATCGAAGCGACCAGTGAACTTGTCGATCCATTCACGGGGCGCGTGATGGGGAGCGTGAACCGCCGGTGTGGGGAGGTAGCAGAAGAACGGCTTGCCGGGCGACGCAACGCGCAGACGATCCACCCAGGTGATGGCCTGATCGACCAGATCCTCGGTGAGGTGATAGTTCTCGCGTCCCAGGTGTGGCGACACCGGAGTGGTCTGGTCGTACACCGGTGGTTCGTACTGCGACGACTCCGCACCGAGGATTCCGTAGAAGCGATCGAAGCCCATGCCCGTGGGCCAACGATCGAACGGACCACCGGGGCCCATCTCCCAGGTCGGCGTCAAATGCCACTTACCGAAACAGCCGGTGGCGTATCCGTTCATACGCAAGACCTGCGCCACCGTGGCGGCCTCGGGCGGAATGACGGTGTCGTAACCGGGGAAGCCGCTCGCCATCTCGGGGATGCCCCCCATGTGCACCGCGTGGTGATTGCGCCCGGTCAACAGTGCGGCCCGCGTGGGCGAGCACAACGCGGTGGTGTGAAAGCGGTTGTAACGCAGCCCCGTGCGCGCCACCAGATCGAGTCCCGGTGTGGGCACCGGGCCACCGAAGGTGCCGAAAGATCCGAAGCCCACGTCGTCCAGAATGATGACGAGGATGTTCGGCGCGTCCGAGGGCGCCTTCACCTGCGGCACCGGAGCCCCCGTCGAATCGGGGACCAAACGGCCGACGGTGCCAGCGAACGCGGCGGTGGGTCGCGGGATGGACGTCACGAACGCAACCCTTCGGGGTCACAAGCCCGTAGCGCAGCCGAGGCCGCGACGACGTCACCCGACACCCGCAACGCACCGGAGTCCACCGCCACCGACCACGTGGTGCGACCAGTCAACAGATCGGCCCACGTTTCGATGGAACACGCGACGATGGCCGTACAGCCGACTCCGTCGGTGGGGCACGCGATGCCGTTGCGGAAGTGGAGTCCGGTCTCCACACCGGACCCGACGTCCCAACCAACGTGCACGTCGATGTCACCGAGTTCGTCAGGGTTCACCAGCACGCGCAACACGTGCACGGAGCGTTCGATCGGTGACGAGATGACCTGCTGTCGACCGAAACGGTGTTGGTACAAACGCGAGGTGTCGATGGTGCCCTCCAACGACAAGGCGCGTGTGAGACACCAACTGCGGATGTTGGCCGCGGGTGAACGTTGCCCGATGATGCGCAGCGCGCGGGCCAACAGGTTGCGGTCCTCCTGGGCCACCTCGGCGGAACGAACGAGCCACGTGGCCATCTCGGTGGCCCAGCGAACGTCGTCAGCGTCGAGAGCTGCGACCACCGACTGGCGAACTCGCGTGCGCCCACCGAACCCGGTGATCAGCCGGTCGTGACGTTCGGTCGACGGAAGTGGGAACAGTTGTGATTCGTCACCATCGAAGAACCCGAACAGTCCGTTGCGAATCTGACGAACGTGGTGCTCGGACACGCCGTATCGCTCGGCGGTGACGAAATCCTCGTCGTACCGCTCGGGCAAGGAGATCACGTGACCGAGGTCGGCGGCCAGGACACCCCGATTAATCTGTCTCACGCTCTGATCCCACAGGAACTGAATGGAGTCGCGATACCGGGTGACCCGATCTCGGATGTGACCCGCTCCGCTCATGGGGGGTCCGTGGGTCGCCACCAAGTGCTCGGCGCCAAGTGACAGCAGGTGGTCGATCCCGGTCAACAGCACCCGGGGGTCGCGGTACTCCTCCCCGCGGATGGCGAAGATGTTGAACAGGACCGGCCAGACCAAGTTGTGCACGGCCACGCCCAAGTCGGGAAACCAGTAGGTGACCGAATCGTCGGCGTCGGAGGGGGCCAAAGTGACGTGAATGTCGAGCCCCGCCACGCATATCGAGGCGGAGTCGCCGAACGTGTGGGTGGGCGCCACGAAAGCCGAGGTGAAGGGGGCATGAGCGGGGTTTCGGTAGAAGTGGCCCAGACCCACGTTCACCCGGCCGTCAGGACCCGAATCGGGCAAGTTGATGGCGAACTGCTCCACCAGACCACGCGAGTAAGCCGGCGAGATCTCCGAGGCGGTGCGAGCACGGTTGAAAGCCACTTTTTCATGGGCCCAGATGGGGATGTCAGCCGCCGAACCGTCGGCGAACACCGCTGGGGTGCCACCCACGTAGTGAAAGTGCGTGTAAAGAACCGCCACGATCGGGCGGTCGCATACCGTGCGCAACTCTGCGATGGCGTCGCGCATCTCCTCCACCGACTCACCGGTGTCGATGGCGATCACTCCGCCCGGCCCCTCGATGAAGGTTTGGTTCGACAGACCGTTACCCACCAGCGTGTGCACTCCGGGGCCCACCGAATACAAACGCCGCTCGAGCACGCGACTTTGCTCGACGTGATTCCGGTGTGCCACCTGACCACCCTCGAGTGTCACCGTGGAGGATGAGTCGAAAGCGAAGGAACGGTTCGGATTCGCGGGCACCTCCGCACCCTAGATGCCCGACACGGCGAGGAATTCGTCCCGCTTGTTGTCGATTCGCCACCTTTGTGAGACAAAGGATGAGCCATGTCTCACACTCGTTTTGGTGTGTCCCCGCCACCTCGTTCGTGCCCCCTGCGTGGGTAGCATGACCGCAAGTTGCCCATCGGGAGGAAGAGCATGTTCGAACGCTTCACAGACCGAGCCCGCCGAGTCGTCGTGCTCGCCCAGGAAGAGGCGCGCCTGCTCAACCACAGTTACATCGGCACCGAGCACATCCTCCTCGGGCTCATCCACGAAGGCGAGGGAGTCGCAGCCAAGGCCCTCGAGACCTTGGGCATCTCACTAGAAGCAGTGCGCGCCCAGGTGGAAGAGATCATCGGACAGGGCGGGTCGTCGCCGTCTGGACACATCCCGTTCACGCCGCGCGCCAAGAAGGTTCTCGAACTGTCGCTGCGCGAGGCCTTGCAGTTGGGACACAACTACATCGGCACCGAGCACATCCTTCTCGGACTCATTCGCGAAGGTGAGGGAGTGGCCGCTCAGGTGTTGGTGAAGTTGGGAGCCGATCTCAGCCGCGTTCGCCAGCAGGTCATCCAGTTGCTGTCGGGTTATCAGGGCCCGCAGGGCAAGACCGAGGGTGCCGGAGGCAAGGAGTCCGGCTCGGGCGAGCGCGGTGGCAAGCCGGAGGAGGGCGACAAGGGCAACAGCCAGATCCTCGACCAGTTCGGTCGCAACCTCACGCAGCTGGCCCGCGAAAAGAAGCTCGATCCGGTGATCGGCCGCGCCCGCGAGATGGAGCGGGTGATGCAGATCCTGTCCCGTCGTACCAAGAACAACCCGGTCATCATCGGTGAACCGGGCGTGGGCAAGACCGCCATCGTCGAAGGATTGGCGCAGAAGATCGTCAACAACGATGTGCCCGAGACCTTGCGCAACAAGCAGTTGTACACGCTCGATCTCGGTGCCTTGGTGGCCGGAAGTCGTTACCGCGGTGACTTCGAAGAGCGCCTGAAGAAGGTACTGAAGGAAATCCGCACGCGCGGCGACATCATCTTGTTCATCGACGAGATACACACGTTGGTGGGTGCCGGAGCAGCCGAGGGCGCCATCGACGCCGCCAGCATCCTGAAGCCGATGTTGGCGCGGGGTGAACTGCAGACCATCGGGGCCACCACCCTCGACGAGTACCGCAAGCACCTGGAGAAGGACGCCGCTCTCGAGCGTCGTTTCCAGCCGGTGAAGGTGGACGAGCCCACGGTGGCTCACACCATCGAGATCCTGAAGGGCGTGCGCGACAAGTACGAGGCGCACCACCGCGTCACCATCACCGATCAAGCGTTGGTGGCCGCGGCCAATCTGGCCGACCGCTACATCAGCGATCGACATCTTCCCGACAAGGCCATCGACCTGATCGACGAAGCCGGAAGCCGTCTACGCATCAAGCGCATGCAAACACCGCCTGACCTGAAGGACATGGAGCAGCGCCTCACCAACGTGCAGGAGGCCAAGAAGAAGGCCGTCGAGGAGCAGAACTACGAGGAAGCCAGCCGTCTGCGCGACGAGGAAAAGAGCATCCAGGGCGAGAAAGCCGCCAAAGAGGCCGAGATCAAGGCCAGTGGCGTGGATCTGTTCGACGAGGTGGACGAGGAGTGCATCGCCGAGGTGTTGAGCATCTGGACCGGCATCCCGGTGTACAAGCTCACCGAGGAAGAGACGCAGAAGCTGCTCAACATGGAAGCAGAACTGCACAAGCGCATCATCGGCCAGGAAGATGCCATCAAAGCGGTCTCGCAGAGCATCCGTCGTACGCGCGCCGGTCTGAAGGACCCCAAGCGTCCGAGCGGGTCGTTCATCTTCCTCGGTCCCACCGGTGTGGGTAAGACCGAGTTGGCCAAGACGCTGAGCGAGTTCCTGTTCGGTGACGAGAGTTCGCTCATCACGCTCGACATGTCGGAGTACATGGAGAAGCACACCGTCAGCCGGCTGGTGGGTTCGCCCCCCGGATACGTGGGATACGACGAGGGCGGCCAGTTGACCGAGGCCGTGCGTCGCAAGCCCTTCAGCGTGGTGTTGTTCGACGAGATCGAGAAGGCTCACCCCGACGTGTTCAACACGTTGCTGCAGATTCTGGAAGAGGGTCGCCTCACCGACAGCCAAGGTCGTTCGGTGGATTTCCGCAACACGATCATCATCATGACGTCCAACCTCGGCACCGCCGATCTGCGCAAGGCCAACGTCGGCTTTACCAAGGGCGACGAGGCCATGAATTACACGCGCATGAGGGACAGGGTGATGGATTCGTTGAAGAACCACTTCCGCCCCGAGTTCTTGAACCGCATCGACGAGGTCATCGTGTTCCACGAGTTGTCGAAGAACGAAGTGGTGCAGATGGTCGACCTCATGCTGAAGCGCCTCAGCACGCAGCTGGAGGGTCAGGGACTCGGTCTCGAGTTGACGCCGGCGGCCAAGGAACACCTGGCCGAGAGGGGCTACGACCCGCAGTTGGGTGCCCGCCCGTTGCGCCGCGCGATTCAGCGCCTCATCGAGGACGCCCTGAGCGAGAAGATCCTGTACAAGCAATTCCACGCCGGTGAGATCATCGTGGTCGACACCGAGGACGACCCCGATCGTCCCGGCGAGGAGCGCTTGGGCTTCCGATCGGTGGAGGGCTTCAAGCCACCATCGACCGTCGAACTGGCGGGCGTGGGCGAGGGCAACACTTCACCCGACTCCGACACCGAGTAACCCAGCGCCCCACGGGTGGCGGGCGAATAGTGTTGGTTCGTGACCCGAGGACATCTGTTCGTCGTCGACGCTGACTTGACGAAGATCGCTGTCGACGCCTGGTACTTGCCGGTCGACCACTACTTCAACGTGACCCGTCACTGGTTTGCAGTGACGGAACGCCTCGACCCCCAGCACATAACACGTGGTCCCTGGGCACCCGACGAACTGGCGCGATTCCTGGGGCATGACGAACGAGCGGCAGTGTGGTGGGGGGACGTGGGACGTGACGGATCGGACATCGACCACTACAGCCGCTGCGCCCTCCAGTTCATCGCAAAGGCGACCGAACGCCACCGGAAAGACCACCCGAACAGCTCGCGCCCTCCTGTTTTGGCCATGCCCCATCTGGGGACCGGCATGGGAGGCGCGAGATGGAGTCACGGCGACCTCCTGAAGAATCTGATCAGCACCATCACCAACCAGATGAACGCCGGCATCATCGAAGCCGACGTCATCTTGGTTTCGTTCGGACCGACATCGGAAGCCGCGTCCCAGCGAGTTCGCTACGGTGAAAGTGACTCATGGCGTAACGACCCGCAATGGAGATTCGAAGTGGATCAGGATCGCCTACACGACAAGGCGGTTCAACTCGCCGGGATGTTGCGCCACGATCAAGCGGCCATCTTCATGGGTGCAGGAGTGAGCATTGGTGCGGGATTACCGGGCTGGGTGTCGTTACTGGAAGATGTGGGTAAACACACCGTTCCACCGACCACGAGAACGGAGTTGAACGCCGTCGACGATCCGCGGGACATGGCCAACTTACTTCAGCGACGATTGGACAAGCAGGGTGAGTCACTGGCCCGTATTTTGTCTCAGAAGCTCAGCACGTCGAAGTATTCGCTTCAACACGGTCTGCTCTCGTCACTTCCGTGCAACGAGTTCATCACCACGAACGTGGATGAACTGTTCGAACGGGCGGCCACTGCCACCACCGGACGACTAAAGGTGGTCCCGAATCAGTCGGAGAGCGACCGGTGGTTGCTCAAACTCCATGGCACCATCGCCGACGAGTCCTCACTCGTCTTCACGAGAGACAACTTCCTCGACCTTGGCCGCGGCAGTCGCGCGTTGTTCGGTCTCGTACAAGCGATGTTGTTCACCAAACACATGCTCTTCGTCGGCTACGGACTGGGTGATGAAGACTTTCACGAGGTCGTCTACGACGTACGAAATGCCTTCCCGAACAAGATGATGGATCGTCGAATCGGAACCGCACTCATTCCGAAGGACGATCCCATCAAACGTGAATTATGGGACGACACTCTCGACATCGTGTCCATGCGTCCGGCCGACCACGACTTGGACGCGGCCGTCCGCGATCTGGAGAGATTCATCGACCTCGTGGGGATGCTCTCTTCCGACCGCTCGGCATTCCTCCTCGAGAAACAGTACGACGGGATGTTGAGCGACGACGAACGGGTTCTTCGCGAGAGGCTCGAGGGGTTGTTCGCTGAAGCTCATCTCCGCACCGACGAAAGTGCGTGGGGAGATGTTCGTCGACTACTTCGCCGACTTGGTGCCAAACTCGACTAGGGCGGTCGACGCCTGGGTGGCGAAGGTTTCCCCCGGATTCCTCATCGGTTCGCGCACGTTTTTCGACATGCGAGTCGTTCAACTTGTATGAGCAAGAAGAAAAATCCCACCATCACCGTCCAGCACAAGATTCGACGCCCCCGCCCGCCGAAACACATCGGCATCCAGGTGAAACTGGAAGCGGCGGGAGAGAGCCGCCATCTGGCTTACCTCGAATATGAGAAAGAGCTCCGAAAGCTGAACACAATCGTCGAAGGCCTCGGCGACCTGGTAATCTCATCAGCACCCAAGGTTCCTTCCGAACGCATCTCCGACGAGGAAAAGGGCCTGCGGACCCGTTCGACCACCACGCTCAAGGGGGAGGCGACCATTCAAATACTGCCCGCGGCAGACTTCGGGGCCCTCATTTGTGGGCTCGTCGAGGCCGGGCTGAAGTTCGAAAATCCTTCGGTCGAGTACGATATTGCCGGTGAGGTACCCGTCGAGGTGTACGAGGAACTAGCAGCCAACGCGCGGGCCAAGGCCGAGGCCACCGCCCGCGGGGCCGGATGTTCCCTCGGCTCCGTGGTCGAAATCACTTTCCCGAAAGTCGAGGCCTTCTCGTCGAATTCGAAATTCAGATGGCTCTGGGATCGGCCTCGGACACCCTGGTATCGCCCGGTCGACTTGTGGTGGTCGTCGACCCACTTCATGAGGAATCGTGAACCCGAATTGCCGTCGCTCGACACCGCCATCTACGACCTCCTGGACGCCGAGGTCATGAGCTACACGGACGAGATCAGCATCTCCGTCGTCTACGAACTCGACGTCGCCTGACATGACGAAAGCCATGATCGTCGAGCCAATCTTCCCTGATCAGAAGTTGTTTTGGTTGTCCAGCAGTGGCCGACACACGTTTTTGTACATCTCGGACGTTGTCGAGATGAAGATGGAAATGACCTGTCAATCACCCAGAACGCAAACACGCTTGTTGCGGCCGGTCGACAAACAGTCCGACCCCCAGACCTATAATTCACCACTCCGGAGGTGTGGGGGTCGGGGCCTGGGCAACAACCGGAACGAGGATGAACCTCTCGCCAGCTACTGGCGTTTCCGAACCTGGCTTCCCGACGATCGCCACGAGCAAGAAGAAACTGGCCAGCCCCGACGCCGCGGCACTTCCCCAGCCGAACGGGTCTTGGAGAACGTCGAGAAAAAATTCAATTACTCGCTCAATGAATACGGCGAGGTGTACTCGAAGCTGCTCGACGAAATTCGGGAAAGGTGGGACAAGAAGGGCGATGACGGGTCCTGGCCTGCACCGCGAAGGCTGTGGGAGGCGTACGAGTCGGTGGTACCGACCGGCGACGATGAAGAAATTGGGATCCGACTCGGCAGGCTCCTCAAGTACCTGAAACTTCACTACCGGAGCCGACTCCTCGATCATCTGAAGCGAAGGAAGCGAATCGACTGGGGGTTCACAACCCCCTGCGAAGGTGACGGAGACGACAAAGAGCCGGACAAACCGAACCCGATCGAGCAAATCCCACACGGAGGCCCCGACGTGGGCGAGAGCGTGGCCTCCGCAGCCCGCTTCGAGGCATTCCGTGAGCTTGTGCGCCTCCACTACACGGGCCCCCGTATCGACGAGCTCATCGCCGTCATCAACGCCATCGAGAATGGGGCCTGGAAACGACGTGACGTT
>Ga0194122_10005630_pt1 | contig 11647 bp, 10 predicted proteins | sample TA2MahCa10mmetaG_FD_155487 | JGI IMG/M metagenome (GOLD analysis project Ga0194122, IMG submission 155487) | Freshwater microbial communities from Lake Tanganyika, Tanzania - TA2015021 Mahale Deep Cast 10m | ecosystem: Environmental > Aquatic > Freshwater > Lake | place: Tanzania: Lake...
TATCAGCAGAACGAAATCCACCATCTATCTATGGGAAAGATCCAGATCGACCTGGACCATTCGATATGATTTTAAAACCAGATTTGTTGTTGGAACGAGCAAACTCAAATCCTAAAATTAAGATTGATACTGCTACAGCCTCGGTATTCCCTTTTGGAGAGGCACCAGCGGGTGAAACAATCACTGCAGTTGCAAAAATAAAATGGCTAAGTGCTAGGTATGAATTGCGCTGGGATGCTGTAGGTGAAAAGTGGCTAATTTACTTTAATGATAAGCCTAAGCTTGCTGCGACGGGGGAGCATTTATATGCTGATACTGCGATTATTCAAATTGTTTCAATTACTCCTTCCATATATGGCGATAAATTTGGTGGGGTAACTCCATTTAGTAAAACTACTGGAACTGGAAAAGCTGTCATGCTCAGGGATGGATTTAGCTACCAGGTAAATTGGCAACGTGATTTAGAGACAGAATTAACGAAATGGCAAACAATTACTGGAGAAGTTGCCAACTTCAAGCCTGGGCGGATCTGGATACTTTTAACTGATCAAGTGCCTATATTGACCCCTTGATAAGCCTGCCGGTGTGATTAAGGCTTCAATTAAATGTTTTTCTCTAATCCTTGGGATTAGTACACTAGGGGGCTAGGAAATTGCAGGGGAGAAAAATGTCGAAGGAAACAGGCACAGCACGTGTAAAGCGCGGCATGGCAGAGATGCTAAAGGGCGGCGTGATCATGGATGTTGTCAATGTTGAACAAGCAAAGATCGCAGAGGATGCCGGCGCAGTTGCGGTTATGGCACTTGAGCGAGTTCCAGCTGATATTCGTGCACAAGGTGGTGTCGCCCGAATGTCAGATCCAGACATGATCTCTGCAATTCAATCAGCAGTTTCAATTCCGGTAATGGCTAAAGCCAGAATCGGTCATTTTGTTGAGGCTCAAGTCTTACAAACATTAGGTGTTGATTACATAGATGAGTCAGAGGTTTTAACTCCGGCAGATTATGCCAATCATATTGATAAGTGGAACTTCACCATTCCTTTTGTCTGTGGCGCAACCAACCTTGGCGAGGCACTACGCAGAATCAATGAGGGTGCTGCCATGATCCGCTCAAAGGGAGAGGCTGGTACTGGAGATGTATCAAATGCCACTACTCATATGCGCACTATCTCCGCTGAGATTCGCAGATTAACTTCAATGCGTGAAGATGAATTGTTTGTTGCAGCCAAAGAATTACAAGCTCCATATGAATTAGTAAAAGAAGTAGCCAGTACAGGCAAGTTACCTGTGGTGCTATTTACTGCAGGTGGAATTGCTACTCCAGCAGATGCTGCCATGATGATGCAATTAGGTGCAGATGGTGTATTTGTTGGCTCAGGCATATTTAAATCTGGAGATCCTGCAAAGCGTGCAGCTGCCTGCGTGAAAGCTGTTACCTACTTTTCTGATGCAAAGGTAATTGCAGATGTATCACGTGGTTTAGGCGAAGCGATGGTAGGAATAAATGTTGCAGATATCCCGGTGCCACACCGACTTGCGGAGCGAGGCTGGTAATTGTGAAAATTGGAGTACTTGCACTCCAAGGTGATGTTCGAGAACATATTCAATCGCTCAGCGATTGTGGAGTAGATGCTCGGGCGGTAAAAACTAAAGGTGAAATTCAAGATATTTCAGCTTTGGTGATACCAGGTGGTGAATCAACCACTATTGCTAAATTGGCTAGAGCTTTTGATTTAATGGATTTAATCAAAGATCGCATTAAATCTGGCATGCCAACCTATGGCTCATGTGCTGGAATGATTTTGCTTTCAGATAATGTGGAGGATGCAATCGAAGGCCAAGAAACTTTTGGCGGAATTGATATGACCGTTCGTCGTAATGCCTTTGGTCGCCAGGTAGATTCATTTGAAACGGAGTTAAAATTCAAAGGGATAACTGACCATCCAGTGCGAGCAGTTTTTATTCGAGCACCATGGGTGGAGTCGGTTGGGCCATCTGTTGAGGTGCTAGCTCAGATTAGTGATCAAGATGGAAACTCTCGTCCAGTGGCTGTTAGATCTAATAATTTGCTTGCTACCTCATTTCACCCTGAATTAACGGGGGATAATCGAGTACATCGATTTTTTGTTGAAGATATCTGTCGCCAGTTAACAGGCTTGAAAGGATAGTTGGTGATCAGTTGAGCGGTCATTCCAAGTGGGCAACCACCAAACATAAAAAGGCGATTATTGATTCGCGCCGAGCAAAAAACTTTGCAAAACTGATTAAGGCTATTGAGGTATCTGCGCGGGCAGGTGGCGCGGATGTTTCTGGAAATCCCACCCTGTTTGATGCAATTGCCAAGGCAAAGAAGAACTCTGTACCAGCAGACAATATTGATAGAGCAGTCAAACGTGGTGCTGGACTTGAAACTGGTGGTAAAGAGTGGGAAACCATTATGTATGAAGGTTATGCAGCTGGTGGAGTGGCCCTGCTTATTGAGTGTTTATCAGATAATAGAAATCGAGCTGCCTCTGAAGTGCGGGTGGCTGTAACTAGAAATGGTGGCAATATGGCAGACCCTGGCTCTGTTTCATATTTGTTTAATCGCAAAGGTGTAGTTATTGTTTCAAAAAACAAGGGCCAGGTAACAGAGGATTCTTTGCTGGAGGTCGTATTAGATGCTGGTGCCGAAGAGGTTAATGATCTAGGTGATTCTTTTGAGATTGTTGCTCAGCCATCAGGTTTAGTAGCAGTACGTACTTCACTGCAAACAGCTGGTATTGATTATGACTCGGCAGATACATCATTCCTACCCTCCATCTCTATTCCAATTGACTTCGATACCGCGAAAAAGGTGTTTGATCTAATTGAGGCAATTGAAGAGTTAGATGATGTTCAAAATGTTTATGGGAATTTTGATGTTTCAGATGAGGTAATGGCGAGCCTTAGTTAGCAGATAATTTTTTACTGATTACGCTAGGACTGTGCGAGTACTAGCAATCGACCCAGGTCTAACTCGATGTGGTATTGGAGTTGTAGATTCATCTGGACCACAGATCTTAAAAATGATCTCAGTCGGGGTAGTAAAAACCGATACCCAAGCAGCTCTTGAGTTTAGATTACTTGAGTTAGAAGCAGAGATTTCAAAATGGATTTCAAAATTTGATCCAGATGTAATTGCAGTGGAGAGAGTTTTTTCTCACCTAAATGTTAAAACAGCTATGGCTACGGCTCAGGCAGCTGGCGTGGTGCTCTTACTGGCAGTAAAAGCTGGTAAGCCAGTTGTTATGCATACCCCCAGTGAGGTCAAAGCTGCGGTTACAGGCTCAGGTAGGGCGGATAAAAAACAGGTTGCTCAAATGGTTAAACGGCTACTTAAATTGAAAGAAATTCCAAAACCAGTAGATAGTACTGATGCTCTTGCCCTGGCTATCTGCCATCATTGGCGAGGAGTAGGAAATGCCAGATTAACAAGTGCAAAGAAAAAGGCAGTTAAAAAACGATGATTAGTTGTATTACTGGAGCGGTTAAATCCACCGCTGTGAACTCCTTAGTGGTTGAGGTAGGTGGCGTGGGTGTACTGCTCCAGGTCCCGATTCGATTGGCGACAACAATTCAGGTTGGACAGGTGGTGAGTTTTCACACCTATTTAGTTGTTCGTGAAGATGCATTAACGCTATTTGGCTTTACTGAGGTTGCAGATCGAGATTTTTTTGAATTGTTGTTATCGGTCACAGGAATTGGACCTAAGGTTGCTCAATCTATTTTGACAAACAGTGATGCCAGCTCTATTGCCTCTGCAATCTTGAGTTCAAATCTAAAGTTTCTAGAGGCTGTTCCTGGTCTAGGCAAGAAAAGTGCTCAGCGATTGGTGCTTGAGTTAAAGGATAAAGTCCTAGTATTTGCTAGCGGCAAAACGACGCCAAATGTTGCCATCTCAAGTCAGGTTGAAAATGCCTTACAAGGTTTGGGGTACTCAAATAAAGAGGCTACTGCAATGTTGAGTGCGGTGATGAAAGATGAAAAAATCGATGGTCTCACATTGGGCGAAGTATTAAAGTTGGCACTTAAGAGTAGTAGTAAATAAAGATGAACGATCGTGTAATTCAAGATGGCGCAGATGATGCTGAGCGGATTGCTGAGCTAGCTCTTCGCCCTAAGACCCTGGCAGAGTTTGTTGGGCAACTTAGAGTTCGCGATCAATTAGATTTACTTTTATCTGCAGCAAAGCAGCGAAAATCAACAGCAGATCACATTCTTTTTTCAGGCCCGCCGGGATTGGGAAAAACAACCTTAGCGATGATCGTTGCAGCGGAGATGGATTCGCCAATTCGGATTACCTCTGGCCCTGCCATCCAGCATGCAGGAGATCTTGCCTCGATACTTTCATCCTTAGTCGAGGGGGAGATCTTATTTTTAGATGAAATTCATCGTATGTCTAGACCCGCTGAGGAGATGTTGTATTTGGCGATGGAGGATTTTCGAGTGGATGTGATTGTTGGCAAAGGTGCAGGTGCCACCTCTATTCCGCTTGATCTGCCCCACTTCACTTTAGTTGGAGCAACCACCCGAGCAGGTTTGTTGCCAAGTCCGTTGCGAGATCGTTTTGGCTTTACCGCACAATTAGATTTTTATGACCCAAGTGATCTATCCCAGATCATTAAACGAAGTGCTCAATTGCTGGAGATTGAGATCGATTCCAATGCGGTTGCAGAGATTTCATCTCGTTCTCGAGGCACACCAAGAGTTGCAAATAGATTACTTCGCCGGGTTAGAGATTTTGCTCAGGTAAATAATGAGAAGTTGGTAAAAATTGAGCATGCAAAATCTGCACTTGAAATATATGAGGTTGATCAAATTGGTTTGGATCGATTAGATAAATCAGTTCTGACGGCATTAATTAAAAACTTTAATGGTGGGCCAGTTGGGGTTTCGACTCTGGCCATGGCAGTTGGTGAGGAGATTGAAACGATTGAGTCCTTAGCTGAGCCATTCTTAGTTCGAATGGGATTTTTAGCTAGAACCCCGCGTGGACGGATTGCTACCGCTGCCGGATGGTCTCACCTTGGATTAAAACCACCATTGTCGGCTCAAATTGGAACCGGTGCCACATTATTTGATCAAGACCCAGATATTGCTCAGTAATCTGATCTTTCTCAATTTTATGCATAACTCTTTGCCTGATTTCTCAATAATCTAACCTGAGCCTAGAATTACCCCTCATGTCTGCCAACAAAATTGCAAATACCCAAGCAAGAGCGGTTCGAACTATCTCAATCCTGCTCTTAACAGTTTTGGCATTGACCGGGCTTTCATTTGTAATTGGTGCAACATCATTCAAACTTGGTTTGGATCTTCAAGGTGGCACTAGCGTCACCCTGCAGCCAAGAATTGAGGATGGCCAAAGCGGACGAGTTACTGCAGAGGCAATAGATCAAGCAGTTGAAATTATTCGCCAACGTGTTAACTCTTTAGGTGTGGCTGAGTCTGAGGTTTCAGCGCAAGGAACCGGTATCAACCGTCAAATTGTTATTCAAGTTCCTGGTGAAACTGGTAGAAGAATCGTGGATTTAGTTGGTCAAACTGCAGAGCTTAGATTTCGTCCAGTATTAGCTGAAGGTGCTGCAAATGCCACCACTGCAAATACTGATACAACAACTGCAATTCTGCCGCCAGGTGTGACACCGGAAATTAATGCGCAATATGCAGCATTGGATTGCACACTTCCACAAAATCGACAGGGTGGTAGCAGCGGCAATGAAGCGGCCACTATCGTAAGTTGTGATCGTGGTGGATTTAATAAGTACATATTGGCACCGGCTGAGGTATTAGGTCGCCAAATTACTAAAGCCTCTGCGCTTTTGGATCCACAAGGTGCCTCTGGTTGGTATGTGACCTTAGAGTTTGATGGCGAAGGTGCTTCAAAGTTTGGCGCAATGACAACACGTTTAACCTCCCTGCCAGCACCTCAAAATCAAGCAGCAATTGTTCTTGATGGATTGGTTTACTCAGCACCTCGAATCAATGAACCGATTAATACTGGAAATGCACAGATAACTGGAAACTTCACTCAATTAGAGGCCCAAGATCTATCCAATGTACTTAAGTATGGTGCGCTGCCACTCACATTTGACCGTGGTGAGGTACAGCAGGTATCTCCGTCACTTGGCGCGGACCAATTACGTGGTGGTTTACTTGCTGGAATTCTTGGTTTGGCACTAGTGGTTGTCTATTCAATGTCCTACTACCGTGGCCTGGGAATTGTTGCTGTCAGCTCACTGATGATTGCTGCAGCAATATCTTTGCTCTCATTTATCCTTTTGGGTGAGTTGATTGATTTCACTTTGACATTGGCAGGTATTGCAGGAGCAATTGTGGCGATTGGAATTACGGCAGATTCATTTATTGTTTATTTTGAACGTATTAGAGATGAAATTAGAGAGGGTAAATCAATAAAGTCAGCTGTAGAAACTGGGTGGGTACGAGCACGTAGGACTGTAATCGCAGCAGATGTGGTCTCGATGCTTGCAGCAATTATGCTTTATATATTTGCAGTCGGTGGAGTACGAGGATTTGCATTTACACTTGGTTTAACCACCATAATCGATCTGATCGTTGTATTTTTGTTCACCAAACCATTAATGACAGTTTTAGTTAAGTTTTCATTTTTCAACAGCGGACATCCATGGTCTGGCTTTTCAACAAAATCAATTGGAATGGTGGATAAGAATCCGGTAAAGACCGAGGAGGTATCAAATGCTTAATCTCTCTGGGCTGGGCGGAAGACTATATCGAGGTGAAACCTCCATTGATTTTGTTGGCAAGAAAAGAATTTGGTACACCTTTTCCTCATTGTTGATACTCGCCTCGGCAGTTACCTTATTTATCCAGGGACTTCACCTTGGAATTGAGTTTAAAGGTGGATCCTCTTTTACCGTAACAACCCCAAATGCATCTATTGATACAGCAAAACAATCACTAACTGATGCGAAGATTACTACCCAAAACATTATTCAAAAGGTTGGTGATAATAAGGTAAGGATTCAAACCGATGCTCTGACTTCGCTTGAGCAAAATACACTTGAAGCCACATTGGCGAAGAACTTTAATGTAAGTATTGAATCAATTGATTCCCAGATTATTGGGCCATCTTGGGGTGAAGAGATAACTCGTAAAGCACTATATGGTTTGTTTGGATTTTTATTGGTTGTAATGCTCTATCTTGCGATGACATTTGAAGCAAAGATGGCGATATCTGCCATTGTTGCAGTGGTTCATGATGTTGTGATTACAGTAGGTATCTATGCAGTAGTTGGATTTGAGGTGACGCCAGCTACAGTCATTGGCTTCTTAACAATCTTGGGTTACTCCTTGTATGACACAGTGGTTGTCTTTGACAAGGTTCGAGAAAATACTAAAGGCATTGCAGCTAGTGGCAGAACTACCTACTCTAAAGCTGCAAATTTGGCGGTAAATCAAACCATCGTTCGTTCATTTAACACATCCTTAGTTGCCCTGCTACCAGTTGGATCTATTTTGTTTGTCGGTGCAGGATTACTTGGTGCTGGAACATTAAAGGATTTATCACTTGCTCTGTTCATTGGATTAATCACAGGAACTTACTCTTCAATCTGCATTGCAACTCCATTTTTGGCTGGGCTTCGCGAACGCGAGCCTGCTATGAAGGCACTTGCTAAAAGAGTTGGTACTCGAGGTGAGAAGGTTTCAAGCACCACCACTGTGCCAAATATCGAAATTAAATCTGATCGCGGTCCTCGAAACCAGCCTAAGCGCTACCGTCGCCGCTAACTAAATTGATTTAACAAAGACAGCCAGTGTGCTATGACAACAGTTGAATTGTTGAAGCCGCTCTCGGACGGGTTAGCTCGAACTCATCCAGGTTTTTCTATCTCCGATTTGGAGCGTGCATTCACCGCAGCTGACAAAGCACACTCAGGACAATTACGTAAATCTGGTGAACCCTATATAACCCATCCAGTTGCAGTTGCCCAGATTCTCACCGAACTTGGCATGGATCTACCAACGATCATGGCCGCACTCTTACATGACACTGTTGAAGATACCACCTACTCAATTGAACATATTAAGAGAGAGTTCGGAGAAGAGGTAACCTCCTTAGTTGATGGTGTTACTAAGTTGGACAAACTCACCTATGGACCAACAGCAGAGGCTGAAACTCTTCGCAAGATGGTTGTTGCGATGTCTCGTGATATTCGAGTTCTTGTAATTAAATTAGCTGATCGACTTCACAATGCCAGAACTTGGGAGTTTATTGCCAGAGAAACCGCCGAACGCAAAGCTAGAGAGACGCTAGATATATATGCCCCACTTGCTCACCGATTGGGAATGAATGCCATTAAGTGGGAGTTAGAAGATTTATCATTTAAAACTTTAGAGCCGAAAAAATATGAGGAGATCGAAAGATTAGTTAGTGAAAGATCTCCCGCTCGAGATTCGCTCACAAATGAGGTGGTTACCGCCATAGACGCCGATCTGCACACAGAGAGTATCAATGCGAAGGTAAGCGGACGCCAGAAGCATTTTTATAGTGTTTATCAGAAAATGGTGGTGCGTGGTCGTGAGTTTAATGATATTTATGATCTGGTTGGAATAAGGATTTTGGTTGAGTCAGTTAGAGATTGTTATGGTGCACTTGGAGCAATCCATGCCCGCTGGAGTCCAGTACCAGGAAGATTTAAAGATTACATTGCGATGCCAAAATTTAATCTTTATCAATCCCTACATACAACAGTTATGGGACCAAGTGGTAAGGCGGTTGAGATACAAATACGCACCTTTGATATGCATGCCAGAGCTGAGTATGGAATTGCTGCCCATTGGAAGTACAAATCAAAAACACCTGATCAACAAAAAAGCCCAGAGGTTTTATGGTTAAAGCAGTTACATGAATGGCAGCAGGAAAGTGAAGATGTAAGTGATTTTCTTGAGACGCTGCGATATGACCTACGAACCCCGGAAGTTTTTGTTTTCACCCCCAAGGGAAGTGTGATCGCACTGCCATCTGGATCCACCCCGGTTGATTTTGCATATGCAGTACATACTGAGGTGGGAAGTAGGTGTATCGGAGCTAAGGTAAATGGAAAGTTGGTTCCGCTGGAATCACACCTAGTAAATGGTGATGTGGTTGAGATCGTTACAAATAAAAATCCAAACGCAGCCCCTAGCCATGATTGGCTTAACTTTGTTGCTTCATCGCGGGCTAGGTCCAAGATAAAGGCTTGGTTTTCTAAGGAGCGTAAGGAAGAGGCGATTGAAGCTGGCCAGGAGTCAATCGCTCGTCAGATGCGAAAAGCAGGACTTCCAATTCAAAAAATTATGGGTGGGCAAGCTCTCATGGAGTTGGCACATGATTTGAAATTCGAAGATATTGCATCCATGTATGAAGCGGTTGGAAACGGCCATATTTCAGCTCATTCAGTGGTAGAAAAACTAATTGCTTTGCTGGGGGTGGGGGAGAGTCACCCTGAGCCAGATTTAGCACCATTACACACTCCAGTTAAGAGATCTCAAAAGAGTGTTACTGGCATAGATGTTGAAGGCTCGGCAGATGTTTTAGTGAAATTGGCAAGGTGTTGTACGCCTGTACCAGGTGATCAGATCACTGGATTTATAACTAGGGGTAGTGGTGTCTCAGTGCATAGAAGTAACTGTATAAATGTCTATGATCTTCAGATACATCAGGGGGATCGGATGATTGGGGTAAAGTGGAATCTCTCGGCAAAAAGCACCTTCTTAGTAAATATTCAAGTTGAAGCACTAGATCGAGCCAGATTACTCTCAGATGTAACCAAAGCACTCTCTGATCAACATGTAAATATTCTCAGCGCTTCTGTGGTAACCAATAAAGATCAAACTGCAATCTGCAAATTTACCTTTGAAATGGCCGATGCCTCACATCTAGATGCGGTGCTTAACTCAGTTAGAGGAATTGAGGGAGTTTATGATGTGGATCGAGTATTTAATACTTAGTTGGTAAAATCAGTAAGTCCTTTTTGTGCCTGCTCTAGCCAGGTACGTCGTGCTGCCGCAGCCTCTCGAGCCACCATAGCTTTTGCGATTTGGCCGGCAGCCTCAGCCTTTGCTGCCTGCTTTTCATAATTTTCAATCGCCTCTGCTAAACCTTGCACCACCTTGTTAGCTTGGGCTTTAGCGGTTGGATCACTCTTTCGCTGAAAGTTGCGCTCTAATTCATTAATCTCATCTTCTACTTTTTTAATTCTTGCATCAAATCCAGCACGCTTCTTTCGATCGGTCATTCCTATTTTTTGCCATTTACCCATCAAATTATAAAATTTCTTTTTGGCGCTCCTGAAATCTGTTACTGGCAAAAGTGCTTCAAATTCAATGATCATCACCTCGCGCTTCTTTAAATTCTCAGCCATGGAGCCTTTTCTTTTTGCTAAGTCAGCATTCTTAGCAGCAAAAAAGGTGTCTTGGGCAGTTTTAAATCTACTCCACAGGGCTGCGTCAGTAGATTTCTTACCTCTACCAGATGCCTTCCATTGATCCATCAACAATTTAAATTGTTTTGCAGTATTCACCCAATCTTTTGAACTGGCAAGTGATTCAACCTCTTTAACAATAGCTTCCTTAGAGGATGCAACTTTTTTATGCTCAGTGGCAAGATTTGCAAAGTGAGTTCTCCGTCTTTTATCGAACTTATTACGAGAAGAAGAAAACCTCTTCCAAAGTTGAGCATCTGTCTTCTTATCTAATCTAGGAGCTTTTTTCCACTCTTCTAACAAACTCTTTAAACGTGCAGTGGTCACCTTCCAGGCCACTGATTCAACTAAACCTTCTGCCTCGGCAACAATTTTCTCTTTAATTGCAATCGACTCAGCTTTTCGAGCTTTACGGTCTGCAGTTTGGGCAGCTTTACGCGCGATGTAAGCACCTTCATGTTCCGTAATTAGGGCAGGAATTTTTTCAAGTGATTGGGATAAGGTAACTAAGTCGCCTACTCCGTTTAGCTCTGAAATCTGGGTTCGTAACTTACTTACCGCTTCATGGGCATCACTTGGCACCATCGCGCCAGATCTAATTCTTGCTGCTAGGAGAGCTACTTCAGATGCAACCATTTCAAATTTCTTTACAAAGTAGGCAAGTGCCTCCTCTGCACTCTTACCAGGGTATGAACCAACGGCGCGATCGCCAGTTGGAGTGATTACATAAACAGTGCCATCTTCGCCTACTCGGCCGAATTTTGATGGATCACCAATAAGTGCAGATGCTGCCCCAGTGTTTGAAAGGTTTGGTGTTGCTACTTCCTGCATTGGATTTACCTTTCGTTGCACGAGATTCAAATTTAAATCTCGATATGTGGGGGCGTAGCTATCAATTCTGCGTCTAGCATCTTTGATTGCTGGGTTTGGTGCTGGCTAAAAGATAGCCTAAGCACCATATTTTAGGGAAATTTGAACCTAAAAATAGATTAGAAGGTGGGGTGAAATTTGCTGATTGATCGGGTAGTAGCCCCTTACTTTGAAACAAATTGTTGGATTATCGCCTCAAAAGTCGCAGAAGAGTGCATCATTGTCGATCCAGGTATTGCACAGCCAAATTTAGTTAACGAAATCGTAACCAAAGTTAATGAGCACAGGTTAAAGCCGGTTGCGGTACTTA
>Ga0194122_10005633_pt1 | contig 11641 bp, 13 predicted proteins | sample TA2MahCa10mmetaG_FD_155487 | JGI IMG/M metagenome (GOLD analysis project Ga0194122, IMG submission 155487) | Freshwater microbial communities from Lake Tanganyika, Tanzania - TA2015021 Mahale Deep Cast 10m | ecosystem: Environmental > Aquatic > Freshwater > Lake | place: Tanzania: Lake...
AAATCCAGTGCTGTGTCCAAGGAAGTGGGTTGTTGTTTGCTGCGATATCGTATTGGGGTTTTAATCCAATTGCTTTAAGTCTTCTATTTGCAATCCATTCAACATATTGTTGAAGAAGTTTATCGTTAAGTCCAATCATGCTGCCATTTTTGAACAGATAATCTGCCCATTTCTTTTCTTCATTTACAGCACGATCAAACATCTTATAAACCCACTCTTCTTCTTCTTTTGCAATTTTCTTCATCTCTAGATCATCACCATCACGCCACTTATTCAGGATATTTTGCGTGATTGCTAAGTGTTGATTTTCGTCTCTTGCGATGAGAGAGATGATTTTAGCGGATCCTTCCATAAGCTTAAGTTCACCAAAGGCGAAACTACAAGCAAAACTAACGTAGAAGCGAATACCTTCAAGAATATTAACGTTTGCGATTGCTCTATAGAGTTTTCGTTTAACGTCATTAAGATCTTCCTTTGCGTAAGTTACTCCTTCAAGTCTGTGCTTCCATGATTCGGAAGTACCATAATTTTGAGCTGATTGAATAAAGTCATCATAAGACTCTGTAACGGTCTGAGCTCGTTCCAGAATGCGTTTATCATAAATGATAGTATCAAACACCTCAGTGGGATCAGAATATACGTTCTTAATGATGTATGTGTAGGAACGACTATGAATCATTTCCATAAATCCCCACACTTCCATACATGCTTCAAGTTCAGGAAGTGAGCAGTAGGGAATGAATGCCATACCAGGGCCACGACCTTGAATAGAATCAAGCATGATCTGATACTTTAAGTTAGAAGTATAAATGTGTTTTTGTTCTGGGCGAAGAGTATGATAATCCCCACGATCTTTCTGAAGGGAAACTTCCTCAGGTCTCCAAAAGTATCCCAACTGTTGTGTAGTCAGTTTATCAAAAACTGGATACTTGTATGAATCGTATCGCTGAATACCAAGAGGTTGCCCAAAAAACATTGGTTGCTTTTTGGTATCAACCTTTTCAGGATTAAAAACAGTCATTCCTTTAATTTGGGGTTCCTCTGTTGAAGAAATTTTAAACTGCACAGGATTCACACTCTCCCTCCTCTACTGAACTTAACTCACTTAATAAATCTTGAAGATTGGGTTTCTCTTCAACTACCTCATCAGTCTTAATATCGTAAGTGTTTTGGTAGTAAGAAGTTTTCCAACCGTACTTATATGTAGTCAAAAAGTCTTGTGCCATCACGGACACTGGGACTTCGTTGTCTGGATAATTCTCCGGATTATACGACCAGTTTCCAGAAATCGCTTGATCGAAGAATTTTTGCATAACAGCAACAACATTAATATACCCACGATTGCTAGGCATATCCCACAAAAGCGTATAATTGTTCTTAAGTGTTTGATACTGGGGAACAATCTGCTTGAGTGGGCCTTTCTTTGATTTTTTAATGGACAAGTATCCGCGAGGTGGTTCGATACCGTTGGTTGCATTTGACACAACGGAACTGCTCTCCGAAGGCATCTGTGCGGACAGTGTTGAGTGCCTGAGGCCGTATTCCAAGATGGATGCTCTAAGAGATTCCCAATCATGTTGATGAGAGGTTGAACAAATTTCGTCTACATCCTTCTTGTATGTATCGATAGGAAGTATTCCATCGGCATACTTTGTACGACCAAAGTTTTTGCACCAACCTTTCTCTTTTGCAAGTTGATTGGATGCTTTGAGAAGGTAATACTGAAAGGATTCTGAAAGACCATGAACAGCATCCCATGCCTCTTGACTGTCATAATTGAACCCAAGTTTTGCCAAATAATGTGCAAGTCCAATAAAACCCACACCAAGGGATCTCCGTGCCTTTGTAGCGCGTTCGGCTGCCAGCACAGGATACTTCTGATAGTCAATCAATTCCTCCAATCCACGCACAGAAAGATCACAAAGTTCTTCCAGTTCATCATCAGATTTTACTTTACCGACATTGATTGCCGACAAAATGCACAATGCAATCTCACCATTTTCATCATCGATATGTTGAACAGGATATGTGGGAAGTGTGATTTCTTGGCACAAGTTGCTCATCTCAATTTTATCCTTGAAGGATGAATGAGAATTGCAATGATCAAGATTCATAATGTAGATACGGCCCGTTTCTGCACGTTCCTTAAGAAGATTGAGAATGAGTTCTTGTGCTTTAAGAGTCTTTTTCTTAATGGTCGGATCTTTTTCATATTGAACATATAGATCGTCAAAGTTGTCTCGTCCAAAAGCATCATAAAGTCCAGGGACATCATGTGGGGAGAAAAGCGTGATTTCACCGTCTTGAATAAATCTTTCATAGAACAACTTGCTAATTTGAATTGAATAATCAAGTTTACGAACGCGGTTATCTTCCGTACCTTTATTATTTTTAAGAACCAAAATATCTTCTATCTCTTGGTGCCAGATTGGGAAGTGAACTGTTGCGCTTCCACCTCTGATGCCATTTTGAGTGCAGCATCGGACAGTTGCCTCAAACTTTTTGAGAAATGGGACAATGCCTGTGTGCTGGACTTCACCGCCTCTAATTTTACTGTTGATGCCACGGATGCGACCTGCATTGATACCGATGCCCGCCCTTTGTGCAACATACCTGCCGATAGCCATATCAGAACTAAAGATGCTATCGAGGGTGTCATCAACATCAACAAGAACACAGCTAGCAAATTGTCGAAGTGGAGTTCTAACCCCTGCCATGATAGGTGTGGGAATGTTGATTTTGTGTTTGGAGATTGCGTCATAGTACCTCTTAACGTATGACATTCGTGTTTCTTTTGGATACTCTGCGAAAACTGTCAGAGCAATCATCATATACATGAATTGCGGAGTCTCATACACTCCACCTCCACTACGATCTTGGACCAGATACTTATCAACAACCTGGCGAAGTCCAGCGTAAGTAAAAAGATAATCTCTATCATGGTCAATAAAGGAATCCGCTTTAGCAATTTCTTCCTGCGAATACTTATTGTAGATGTCATGATCATAAACTTCCGCAGAAACACAATCTACAATGTGTTGTTCTAAGGTAGGAAGTTCCTTCATCTTCCCATAAAGTTGCTTACGAACTGCAAAAAGAAGCAAACGAGCCGCAACAAATTGATAGTTTGGATGCTCAAGATCAATCAGGTCAGAAGCAGAGCGAATCAGAATTTCCTGAATCTCCGCAGTAGTAATTCCATCATAAAATTGAATACCAGATGTCATCTCAACCTGACTCGCAGAGACCCCTGCAAGACCACTACATGCCTCTTCAACCATCAGATGCATCTTATCCAGGTCAAGAGATTCAATTCGACCATCACGCTTTTTAACTTTTGTGCCGTTGCTCATATTTTCTTCCAGGTGGTAAATTTAAGTTTTGCTTCTAAACCAGAGTAAGTATTTAATTCTATCACAGACTGAACATCATGTCCAACAAGAACCATATCATTGATGTCCTTTTCTTTTATTGATGAAGGCCAAATGACAACTTTTTCTCCATCTTCAATTGTGCTTGAGACTCTTGATAAGATTTCTCGATTGCGCGGTTCGTTATCGTATATCCACACCACATCACGAATGCCGCACTTACTAACATCAGCATCAGCTCCGCACATAGCAATCGAATTGCGAATGAATGTGGAGTCAAATGGCCCTTCTGTAATATAGACCGTTTCATTTTTTTGGATATCGTCAAGTCCATAAATTTTTGGTGCGTCATCAGAAAGCATAACAGTGATGTATTTATTTGGCGATGCACCAAGTGCTCTTCCCTGAAAACCGATTAAGTTTTTTTGATAATACAGAGGTATTATAATGCGCGATTCTTCATAATCAGTATTTGTAAATGTTGGTTTAAGAGAATTAACAAATTCCTTAAACTTTTCTGCAAAGTAAAACTTCTTTGGATCTATTCTACGCTTCTCAAGATAATCTCTACCACGCTCTATCTCAGAGCATAGTGGTAAAGAAATCTTGGACTTGAATGTCGGCGCTTCAAATACAAAATCGGGTTCATCAGTAACAAAATTTCTTCCAGTATGACCTTCTTTAAATTTTTCAAATGTATATTGTTTGTAAGTAGATGAATCTATTTGCTTCAAAAAATTATTGAAAGAAATATTGACACCACAATTGTGACACTTAAAATTAGTATTGTTCTTTACTTGATATAGATACCCTCTTGCCTTGTTTTTATTCTTTTGAGAATCTCCACAAATAGGACAACGAAAATTATAAAGATTATTCTTTATTTTTTTAAACTTCTGTAGTCTTGTAGAAATCAAATTGATGTATTTTACATCAACAAAATCCATAATCAAGTTCTATAATTTCTCTGCTCTATTATAGAACTTTGATTGCTTGGTGTCAAGACCTTGATCAAATTCGCATTCATTAAAAATGTAACGCAAGTAATGGCACCTATGGCCATCCAAACACGCTTTTCTATTACCTGTACTCGTGACACAATGCTGTCATAATCCCCGTCAACTTTATCACGGAGTTTGTCAATTTTTGTAAAGAGTATAGAGTCGGTCTCTTCTTGTTTAGCGATTCTTTCTTCATGCACTGCGAGCATCTTACTCACATTACTATTTACCTCACTCAGTTTTTCAATTGCATTATCAATGCGTACAACAATATGTTTTAAATCTTCGAGTTTCTGTCCAAGTAAAGCAATTTTAATTTCTTCTTCCATTAGAGGATTTTAAGTAGTTTAACCATTTTTTTCTACTACCAATTCCACCTTTTGCATATCTTCTTTTAGTTATTCCCATCACTGGATCAAAACCTGCAGTCGGGCCTTTGGGATTAGAAGAACCACCAAATCCACCACTACCACCTGGAGGATTTGCAACCATGCCACCCTCTTCTTTAATTAATCTAAATGCTTGAATAATTTTATCAATTTTGTTCATCTCTGTTATAAATCCTTTGAAGTTCCGAAAGGCAGTTTAAATCAACTGCAATATCATGAAGATAACATTTGGGATATTCTGGCAATTTGTTCAGAAACATCACAAAGGTTTTCATTGATGACCACAAATCAGAATCAATTTTGAAAAATAACATTGGAGTTGCAGCATCACCAAATATATTATAAAGAATAATGAAATGATTAAGAAGAAGATGAGATTTTAACTCACCTGTATTTTTATACTTTTTTAGCAATCTTTTAATATACTTAAAATGATGTAAGTCTTTTTCAAAATCTTCTTTGGTTACTGCTTGAGGATTTTCATAATGTTTAATTGCAAAGAGGAGGAAGTTTTCCTCATTCAATTCATTAAAGATCATATACTATCAAGCAACTGTTGGATTACCATCATAAATTGGGAGGTTGCCAGTGGTGATACCAGACATTGCAACAAGAGTTTCTGTTTTGACTCTCAGGGCCCCAGTGTTATCGTTGTAAGTTGTAATGCCAACCCAACCCTCATGTGTCAGAGCATATGAAGTTCCTTGAGCTGCATTAATACCACCTTCAGCAACACCATAAACGTGTGGTTCATAGTTGGTGTTGATTTCACTCCAACGGCTGTCGAGGACAGTATACTTAGGTTGCTCACTGATTTGGAAGTCGGTGGCAGCAATTGCAACTCCACTCAAACCAGCAGTTGACGCAATGGAGAGTTGTGTGGTGCTTGCAATACCAACAATTACAGCATTCCCAATTTCACCATTTGGACCAAAACGAATTACATCACCAGTTGCAGCTGCGCCGACTTGGCCAAAAGTAGTGCCACTACCAGTTACAACAAAGGTAGAATAATTAAAGGTTACGGTTCCACCTGAACCTTTATTGTCATTATTTCCCCAGAGTGCCATGTTTTTACTCGTAAAAATTTTGCTAGAAATATTTATAAAAAAAGGAGATCTTACTTTTGATCTCCTTTGCGTAACACAACTTGTAAAAAATGTTTTATAAGATCAAGCAACCCATTCTCTTCAAATCTTTTTGTTTTTGCTAACCACTCAGAAGCAGTTAACAATAGACCAAGAATAATAGTTACTCCCCAGTTAGTTACAAAGCAGGTAATCATGCCTTAGGCTCTTCTGATTTAAAGAGAAGAACTTTAACAGTATTAAGAATTTGATCATCAATACTATTATCAGTTGATTTTACATACTTTTCAAGAAGAGAAATTACAAGATTTTTAACAGCAGGATGTGTCGCAAGTTGCATAATAATTGGTTTTACAACCGCTACTACTGCTCCCATGATGTCCTCCGTGTGAAGAGAGTATCCTGTCTTATTTAGTAATCAATCTCTTGGCGAATGCATCAGGTTTTGTGCTCTTTGAGCATCAGCACGACGCTTTGTTACCTTCTGTGCAGGAGTCATACTTGGTCCAGGTGTGGAAGCGCCTTTATTCTTTTTAACACCTCTTGGTTGCACTCCTAATCTACCAGAACCCATCATTTTAGAAACTGCTTTAAATGCTGCACTTGGTTCAGGTCCTCTTGGAGTTCCTTTATCCTCTCTTCTTCTTTCATCAAGAACTTCAGTTTCCTCTTTTGTAACAGGAAGTTGTCCTTGCTTTTGGAGAGCAAACTTTTGTTTCTGAAATTGAATTTCTTTTTGCTGCATCATCCTCATTGTCTGAAGTTGTTTTTGACGCAAGGGGTCTTGAGTCAAATCTTTTTTCTGTTGTTGGACTGTTGGTTTTTCTGCAGCAATTGCTTGAGTGTCAGTGGCTTCAGCAACCTTTTTTGCTTGTTTCGTCGCTGTGGCATACATCACTTCTTTACCACGACCAGGATATCTCTTTTCAAAGTCGCCTGCACTCTTCTTCATTGACTTTACAATTTCTTCTTTCTTCTTTGTCTCTGCAGGTGTTAAAGTTTTTTCATCAAGTTCAACTTCCTCTTTTTTCACACAGTTTGGATATCTCTTTCCAAACATAGTTTTCATACCTTTCTTTTTGTAACCAGGCCAACACTTCTCATCAATCTGTTCAAATTCTTCATTTTTAGGCATTCTAGCACCACTCTTATGACGCTCTTGTCCACTCTCATCGGTATAGGTTTCTCTTTCTCTTCTTGGAGATACATAACCTAAACCAGGAACATTACCAGTTTGTCCTCTGTCTCTGGCAGCATTTCTATCTGCAGCTCTCTGTGCTGCTCTCTTACGATTTCTATCATAAGAAGACATCGCTTCATCAACTACTTCAAATTCTTCATTGTGTGCAGGAGATTGACCAATACGATCAAATCTTTCTTTCTCCTTTTGTCTGGTGATTGCACTTACAATCTTAGCAGACTTGGTTTGTGCTTCCTCCTTTTTCTTTCCTCTTGAAGACAATGAAGTGCGAGCAAGATTTCCTGCACGACGATACATTGCAGACTCTTTTTCTCTATCAATTGGTTTGTAACCTTCATCAACTTCAACCATCTCAATCAAAGTTCCACCAATCTCTTCAATTGCTTCACTTAATTTAGGATTGATTTCAATTTTATTTTCAACCTTTTTTTCTTTGATTTGCTGTTCATTCTTTTTATTATCAAGAGAATCAATAACTTCAGAAAGATCTTGTCTCCAATTTGAAAAACTTTCTTTCTTGATTGCTGCGCCACGAACCTTACGGCGATTTAACAAATACTTATCAGATTTAGTATTTGACTTACCATCATTATCAACATCAGCGTCCTCTTGACCTACAGGATCAAGTGCTTCATTTTTTACCATGCCAGGAATATACTTTCCTTTAGTTGCCTTATCATGCGCTTTAATAGAAACCTGCTGATAATCTGCATAAGACTTTCCAGCAGATGGGCCCTCTTTTCCAGGAATTTTAGGAGCAGCACCTCCTCTTTCTTTTCTCTCTGCTTGCCTTTCTGCAGAAGCAACTCTTCTCATCTCAGTATCTTGACCCTTGACTGCTTCAGTTACCTTTTCCTTATCTTTCAAAGCTTTCTTCATTGGTTCTTTCTTATTGCCATCCTTATCAAAATCCAGGTAATCTGGTTTTGCTGCTTCAGCAACAACCTGTTCCAGATACACTCTGGACAAATCGTGAAGTTGTCTCATTGACATGGTTAAAAATTTTTACTTTTTCTTATACTTATTTATAAAATTAAGACCATACGACTTTCCACCATACTGCAGATTCTCTTTACCAACACCCAATGCGCCAGGAGTCATCTTTGCAGCAGTCTTAAAATATCCAGTAGTTCCGATTAAGGTATTAGGTTTCTGAGGTGTTCTCATTTGCTTATCCATTTTCACTCCAGTATACTCCATCACATCTTTAATCCACGATTTAAACATATAACCTTCTTTAGTTACACAAATTAAATGATTGGCTCCACGACGCATAACTTCACCAATAATTCCAGTATTTAAATTTTCTACCAGAGATCCCATTCTGAAAATTTTCTTTGTATAATAGTTCTCACGAAGGCCTTGCCAATCCATCTTAGGAGCAATTTCCCATAAAGAGTAATTCTCTTTTGCAGTTACTTTCATCGACTTGCGAAGATTGTTAAAGAGATTCTTTGTTTCTTTGTCATCCAGTGCTTTTGGAATACCCGATCTAAAGGAATCAAAATCATTATCGGCAGCTGCCTTACGCATTTTGGATGCTGACATTCCTTCTACGCCACCAGCATCTGCATCCCTCTCTCCGGCAGATACGACATTGATCAAATCAAAATTATAAAGTTCTCCATTATATTTTGTTGCCAGATTTTTAAATTCAGAAAGACGATCAGCACCTACAACAATTGTGACTTCGGTAAATCCGTCTTCATCTGCAGATTGAAGAACATCAAAAATACTCTTCATTTTATCATCATTAATGATGTTGTCCTTATACTTAGGAAACATTTTCTTCATGTATTCAACTTTAGTTCCAGGATCCAAAGGATTCTTTTTGGGATCTTGTGTTCTGGAAGGATAGATTTTAAGTTCTCCGCCAGCAGAAATGTTAGATGCTGAATCCAAAAGTTTTTTATGACCAACCGTTGGTGGATTGAAACGACCAAATACAATCGTTACAAGACTACCTTCTTTTTCTTTTTGTGGTTCTTGTGCCGCTCCAGGTGCTTGAGTTCCAGGTGCTTGAACTGCTTGGGCTTGCGCTTGAGTTGAAGCAGGAATTGCTTGTGGTGTTTGATTTGGAATGTCTCTTTGACCTACCTTTTCGCCTTTATTATAAAAACGTAGTTTTCCTTTTTCCGTTTTTGCAACAAATTCTCCACGGTTATCATACCAACCACCATGGCCGTCACCCTTGAGACCCATACGCTTTGCTTGAGCAACTGCTTGGGACTCTTTTGCCTCAGATAAAAAATGGAAAAAATTCTTCATATTGTTTGTTTGTATACCTTTATTTATTTCTTCTTATAATCACACATAATATGTGATGGATAAACCTTTCCAGCTTTATTTCTAAAGTTGAATTGAAAATTGTATAAAGAAGAAGAGCAATCTACAATAACTTTTTTACCAGTTCCTGTGGTTCCGCCATAATAAGCAGTAATATTACCAACCAAATTTGCAGACTTGTTTAAATATTGCTCATCTACTTCATAGATATCCACCTTTCCAGCACCTTTCCCATGAACCATTACGTATCCATATCCCATCATTTGTCTTAACAATTTGGTGATAGCATTTTTATCACATGTCTTAGTTACATCTTGTTGATAATTTTGAATTTTTTGTGTGTGCGGATAATTATTAAAAGTGCTGCAAAATGAAGTTTCATCCAATCCAAAAACTTCCAAAATATTTTTGCAAGTTTCACTTAAATTATAATCATTAATACTTTTTTCCGTAAAGATACCTTGAATTCCTATGTTTGCAAATGCAAGAGTTGATTGAAATTTCAATGAAAGATATACTTCTCTATTTCCAAACTTAACAGTAATATCGGTAACAGTTTGCCCTATGTTTTCTTGTCCCGTTCCTATAGAAATATTTCCTTTAGAAACTTTTAAAGGTCTTTTTTGATTTAATTCACCAACAGCGATTACTTCTTTAAGTGGTGCTTTATATTTCTTCCCAAGATCCTCAACTATTTTTTTTGCTTGTTCATGATACTTTCCCCTCTTACCTTCGCAGTTCAATATATTCACTAACGAATCATAAAAGTCTCTTTCAAAAACCAATCCCAAATTTTCTTTCTTTCCAGATCCAGCTCCTTGACCACCAAACTCTCCAGTTTTTTCTAAATCAGTTACCTTTATCGTTGTAATTCTTCCTGTATTTTCATACTTTCCAGTTAATTCAATAGAAGACTTCACACCTTTTGTTGATGCTGCTTCTTCTACACGCGAAATTATTTCTTTGACCAATTTAGATTCTTTGGTTTCATATGCATATTGCTTACCATCGATTTCCAAAACCAAAGCAATAGGGACAAAAATTCCTTCTTTGGTTAAGAACTTATTTTCTTTCCCATTCAATCCTAAAAATTTTTTTACAAAGGTATCGTAATTACCTCTTTTTAAAAGATCCTCTTTTTTTAAGAGTGCCATTATGTTTTTTAAATATTTATGGAAAATAGGAGACTCGAACTCCTGACACCCGCCTTGCAAAGGCGATGCTCTACCAACTGAGCTAATTTCCCAGAAAACCCTTACGGGTCAAGCACCAAGAATAGAGGCAATACTATCATCAAGTTGTTGAACAACTGCACGAATATCGGAAATCCGAGGAGGAACATTTACTTCATCATAAGTGTATCCTTTTTGAGCATCAAACAAAACTTGACGCACTGCAGCTGCTGCACGAGCATCCATTTTGACAGTTACTTGTTTTTCTTTAGTCACAGGTCTCCTCCCTTACGATTTTCAGAACGCTCAATACTAAATGCACCTTCAGGATAACGAGCACTCAGTTTTTCAAAATTCATTTGAATAACTTCTTCAAGTGAAATATCAAGACCAATACATGCCTGAGACACATACCACATAATGTCTCCAAGTTCGCGCTTCAAGTGAAACAGATTTTCCTGATTTACTGGTTTACCTTGAAAGACGATCTTCTTTACAATCTCAGTAAACTCTCCTGCTTCGGCAGACATTCCTACAGCAGCAGTAAGCAGTCGCTCAGTAGGAAATTCTTGTTGACGAAGTTCTATTAGACGATCAACGAATGCTGTATGTTCTTTGCTTGGGTTCGATGTTGTTGTGTTGACAAACTCAACATACTTATTAAGATCAATAGTCATTAAAATTTAAATCCTTCAAATGATTTTTTAGGTTTCTTTTCTTCATAATCATACTCTTCTTCTTGTTTATTGTCAAGAATATCATCTTGTGCTTTTTGTTCACAATCGTACAATCTCATTTTGGCTCGGTCAATGCCAATTACAAATCGTTTATAAATCGTTGGATCATTATAACGATTCTTCAATTGCTTCACAAGTATCTGTCCCAAGTCTTCCAGATCTTCAGTGCTAATAAGGGCAAACATAAGATCAGCAGTAGCAGGCAAACCAAAGGATTCAGAAGTATCAGTAAGTTCAACATCAGAAGAACCATAACCTGAACGAGTGGTCTGAGTAGCGGAGACAATCGGGAGGTTAAACTCAACGGCGAGTCCCCTAAGTTCCTCAGCAATTGCCTTGATAAATGTATAAGAATTGATATTGCTGTTTCCGCGATACCGACTGGAAGAACAAATA
>Ga0194122_10005635_pt1 | contig 11641 bp, 9 predicted proteins | sample TA2MahCa10mmetaG_FD_155487 | JGI IMG/M metagenome (GOLD analysis project Ga0194122, IMG submission 155487) | Freshwater microbial communities from Lake Tanganyika, Tanzania - TA2015021 Mahale Deep Cast 10m | ecosystem: Environmental > Aquatic > Freshwater > Lake | place: Tanzania: Lake...
ACGCAGGACATTTTCTACGCCGATGGCTCGGTGTTCTTCTTCTCGACGCATCAGTCGCCGTGGTATCCGGGCACCGGCATGCCCAACGAAACCGGCGAGGGGAAGGGAAAAGGCACAACCCTCAATTGTCCATTTCCCAGTGGAAGTGGGTCACAAGAAATTCTCGGCGCGTTCCGCGAAAAACTCGTTCCCGCCGTCAACGCCTTCAAGCCCGATCTGATTCTGCTCTCCGCCGGCTTCGACTCGCGCGCCGGCGATCCGTTGGGCCAATTCCTCCTCGACGACAACGACTTCGCCGCGTTGACGGCGCTGATGCTGGAACTCGCCGACAAACACGCGAAAGGCCGTCTGGTCAGCGTTCTTGAAGGTGGCTATAGTCTCACCGGGCTCGCCGCGGCATCGGCCGCCCACGCCAAGGCGCTGCTGTGAAGTGGCTGCTCTTGACGAGTGCCATTTGCGCGGCGCAAGATGCGTCGCTGTCCGGCACTGTCGTAAATGCACGAACCGGTGATCCCATTCGCAACGTCCTCGTGGTTCTTACAGGCGCAAGCGCGAGGGAATCGCCTTCGGTTCTCTCGGACGCGGCGGGCAAGTTCGCATTCGCCGCCGTGAAACCGGGCCGCTACCGCTTCACCGCCGAGAGGCCGGCGTTTCTCACCTGGCGGCACGGGCAGAAAAGCCCCACCGCCGCCGGTACGTCGATCGAGCTCAAGCCGGATGAGAAGCGTAGCGGCGAGACGATTCGTCTGACTCCAGGCGGCGTTGTCAGCGGCCGCGTTACCGATGAGTTCGGCGAACCTGCCGTGCAGGCGTTCGTCGCCCTTCGCAAGTGGAATTACTCCGTCACGCGCCGCCGGTTGACTAGCGTCGGCCAAGCGGTCTCGACCGACGACCGCGGCGAATTCCGTTTCTACGGCCTCGCTCCCGGCCGCTACCTCGTTCACTCCGCGATGCAACGCAGCTTCGTGCCGTCGCACATGGCCGATCGCTACCTCGGGACTTTTCATCCTTCGGCCGACCGCGCCGATCGGGCGGCTTGGATACAAGTTCCTCCGGGCGGGGAAGTTCGCGGCGTTGATGTCGCGCTGCGGCCCTCGCGAGCTTTCAGTGTTTCCGGCGTCGTCACTCAGGACGGCTCGCCGGCCGCGAATGTGAACGTCAACATGATGCCAATCGGCGAAGACTCCTCCGACGCGCCGATTCCCGGGTTTGTGCGCGACAAAGAAGGCATGTTCCGATTCGTCAGCGTTGTCGCCGGGCGTTACGCGCTTACGGCGACAAGTCCCGCCGTGGTCGGCCGTATCGTCATCGAAGTGAATGAAAACATCGACAGCGTGAAGCTGCCCGTCGGACCCGCTCCGCAAATCTCCGGCCGGATTCGCCTCGAAGGCGAGGGTGGCGTCGATCTCTCAAAAGCGCTCTTCAGTCTCGGCTCCGACGACGGCCTGTTGAGCCGCGGCGCGCGAGCCGAGGCGGACGGGAAATTCAAACTCGAAGCATTGATGCCGGGCGCCTACACGCCGTACTTGCAGGGCAGCGGAGACGCCTATTTGAAAGAAGTGCGCGTCGCGGGTAATCCGGTCAACGGTTCGGAAATCAATATTGCCGGAGACATGGAGCTTGAAGTTATCGCCTCTCTGAACGGCGCAACGCTGGAAGGCGTCGTCACGAATCGGGATGGCGGCCGGCTGTCGCTTGCCGTTGTGGTTGTGGTGCCCGAAGAACAGCTCCGATTCCGGCTGTCTCGCTTTCAATACGTCCACACAGACAGTGAGGGCCGTTATCAGATGAAGGGTATCGCGCCCGGAAAATATCGCGTCTACGCGTTTGAAGAGATCGAACAAGGCGCGTGGCATGACGCCGATTTGATGAAACAGGCCAAGGGCGAGACGGTCGAACTCGCCGAGCGCGAAACGAAATCACTGGCGCTCACCGCCAACCCCTGATGACCGCCGCCGCGCTCAAGCAACTCGCTCTCGATGCGGGTTTCGATCTCGCCGGAATTGCTCCGGCCTCCGACCGGCGCGAGTGGCCTCACTACATGGCATGGGTTTCAAAAGGCATGGCCGGGAGAATGGGCTATCTCACCGATCATCGCGCCGAAAAACGCCGCAGTGTCACCGAGCTACTGCCTTCGGCGCAAAGCGTTCTTGTCGTCGGTCAACTCTACAACGCGCCGCTGCCGTATTCGACTTCACTCGACGACTCGGCCAAAGCTTGGATCAGCCGCTACGCCTGGGGCTATGACTATCACGACGTCATGCGCGTCAAGCTAGAACGTGTCGCGGCCCGGATCGAGGGCGAGTCGAAGATTTGCATCGATACCGCGCCGGTGCTGGAGCGCGCGCTGGCCCGCGACGCGGGCCTCGGCTGGATCGGGAAGAACGCGTGCCTGATCAATCAACACAAGGGCTCGTGGTTTTTTCTCGGCGAGTTAATTACGCCGCTTGCGCTCGAGGCCGACGCTCCGCCGCCCGATCGCTGCGGCTCTTGCACGCGCTGCATCGACGCTTGTCCGACGCAAGCTATCATTCCCACTGGTGTCGAAAAACCTGCCTATGAAGTCGACGCGCGGCTTTGCATCGCCTACTTGAACATCGAACTCAAGGGTGAAGTTTCGGAACAACTTCGTCCTCTAATGGGTCAAAACGTGTTCGGCTGCGATATTTGCCAGGATGTCTGCCCGTGGAACCGGCGCGCCGCGGAAACGCACGACGATCCCTGGCAGCCGCGCCTTCACGCGCCGCCGCTCGAGCAACTGGCTCTTCTTACCGAAGCCGAGTTCCGCGCGCTCTACCAAGGCTCGCCCATCGCCCGCGCGAAGTATCAAGGCTTCCTGCGCAACGTCGCCATCGCCATGGGTAACGCGCGACGTCCCGAATTCCGCGCCCCGCTTGAGCGCCTCGCCGGTTCGCCGGACGAAGTCATCGCCAGCCACGCCCGTTGGGCACTAGAATTGATTAGATGAGACTTTGGCTGTGGCCAGCGGCTGCATTCGCGTTGAGCGCCGCGCCGCCTTTGTCCAAGGGATTCGAGCATTTCTACAACCTCGAATACGAACAGTCCATCGGCGTTTTCGAGGCCGAACGCCGCGCCAACCCCTCCAGCGCGGCGGCGCACAATCATGTGGCGCAAGCCATTCTCTACCGCGAGATGTTTAACGCCGGTGCGCTTGAAAGCGAATTGGTCAGCGGCAACAATCCGTTTCTCGCTCGCGCAAAGATCGTACCGCCGGAGGCGGAGCAAAAACGATTCGACGACGCCATCGCGAAGGCGATCGAGTGCAGCAACGCCCGGCTGGTGAAGAATCCGAACGATCCAGATGGCCTGTACACACTCGGGGTCGCGCACGGTCTTCGCGCCAACTACAACTTCCTGATTCGCAAACAGTGGCGCGAGTCTCTGCGCGAGTTCACGCAATCGCGCAAGCTGCACAATCAAGTCGTCAAGCTGAAGCCGTCCTTCATCGATGCGTACATGGTGGAGGGTGCGCACGACTACATGGTCGGAAGCCTGCCGTTCACCTGGAAGCTGCTTGGCTTTCTCGCCGGTTTTCATGGCGACAAGGACGCCGGTCTTCGCACTGTCGAAAGAGTTGCGCGCGAGGGCGAACAGAATCGTGTCGAAGCGATGATCCTTTTGGCGGTGGCCTACCGGCGCGAGCGGCACGCCGAGAAGGCGGTGCCGTTGTTGCAGTCGTTGATCGCGCAATTCCCTCGCAATTACCTTTTCCCGCTTGAACTGGTACAGATGTACGGCGATCTTGGAAAGAAGGACGAGGCGCTCGGGGTCCTTGCGGCGATGAAGAGCGCGCCGCCCGCGAAGGTTCAATACTCGCGCGGCAACCTGCTGTTTTGGTATCGGGACTATCGCGCGGCGCTCGCCGATCTTGATAAATCGTCGGCCGCACCGGAGAGCATCGGCCTGAATACCATCGTCAACTCGTGGCTTCGCAAAGGGCAATGCCGCGATATGCTGAACGAGCGCAATCTGGCCAAAAGCGCGTATACAAAGGCTGTTGCGCTCGCGCCCGACAGCGATGCCGCGCGCGAGTCCCGCCGCTATCTCGATTCGCCGTACCGCCGGAAGTGACCATTTAGAAGATTTAACCCCAGGTTTTGTAATCTGCTTTCGCGAACCGGCGTCCTATTTAACTAGTGCGTCTTCTTTTTGCCCTGATGATCGGGGCGTCTCTCTCTCACGCACAGACCGCCTATATTTACGCCGCTCCTGAAGTTCGCATGCCAGCGCCAATTGTCGATGGCAACAGCCCGGGCGTTTGGGTGGATGGGGTGTTGCAGGTCTACACCTCCACCGGCGGCGAGCGGTTCATGATGACCGGCGCGAGCGTCGAGTCGCTCCAGATGGCCTCTAGTCCGACCGTCGACAGCTCCGCTCATTTTCCGATGTGGATCGAAGCGATCTGGCGCGATGAGGACGGTTCGATTTACGCCTGGTATCACAACGAGCAGGTCGGCCTTTGCGGCGGCAAGATGGCAGCGCCCCGAATCGGCGCGCTGTTATCGACCGACGGTGGCAAACACTTCACCGATCTCGGCATCGTGCTCCGTTCCGGCGACGGCATCAACTGCAGTGCGCAGAACGGTTTCTTTGCAGGCGGACATGGCGACTTTTCCGTGATCCTCGACCAGGAAAAGAAGCATTTTTATTTTCTGTTCACCAACTACACCGGCCCGGCTCACACGCAGGGCGTGGCGATGGCGCGAATGGCCTTCGAGGACCGCGCGCATCCGGAAGGCGCGGTCTATAAGTATCACAACGGCGAGTGGAAACAACCCGGGCTTGATGGCGCGCTCACGCCGGTGCTACCCGCCGCTCGAGCGTGGGACTACGCCGAATCGAACTCCTTCTGGGGCGCGGCCGTTCATTGGAACTACGAAATCCAGCGCTACGTTGTCATCATGAATCACGCCTGCTGCAAGAAGGAATGGCCGCAGGAAGGAATTTATATGGCGTTCATCGGCGATCTCAGCAGTCCTTCGTCGTGGACCACGCCGGTCAAGATTCTCGACGCTTCGCAGATTGGTTTTGCGCCGGGTTACTATCCGCAGATCTGGGGAACCGGAGCATTCGAAACCGATACGATCGCGGGCAAGTCCGCGAGGCTGTTCATCAAAGGCCGATCCAGTTGGCGGATGGAGTTTACTCAGTCTCCGCCGCCGGTCGAACCGGAGCCGGAGCCAGAACCGGAACCGTGAGAAGATCCGCTCGGGCGATGATTGCGCGTGCAGCCGTCGACCTTCAGCACGCCTTCGGCGTCTTCTTCTTCGAGCCACGCTTCGCCGACTGTTCGGATCCGCAGCGTTAATTCCGCCACTTCCCGCGTGTAGGGAAAGCAGTCGAGCTTCATTGGCCCGCGGTGTTTCTCCGCCGCGGCGATCAGGCGTTCGGTCGGTTCGGCGCGCTCGACGTATTGCGGATATTTGTAGAACCACAGATAGCCGATTTGATATATCGAGAAGGCCGCGGCCGCCAGCGCCGCGGTGCGCCGCTTCGGTAACGCTTCGAACGCGAGAGCAACCAGAACGACGCGGCCCACCGAGGCCAGATAGGTGTGGCGGCTCGGCACGGCGTCCTGGTAGGTCAGGAAAGAATATGGCAGGAGCGCGATAGCCATCCAGACCGTGGCCGCAGCGATCCACCGCCAGTTCTCGCGGCGGTTCACGTAGAGCAAGTAGCCCGCGGCGATAATGCCCCACATCCAGTACATTCGGCCCAGGCTGCGGGCGATCACAAGCAGAAACGGCGCCGCCAGCGAAAAGGTGCCATCGTTAAAATGCAAGTGCGTGTCGCGCTGCGCTTGTGCGGCCAAGTAGTAGATCATGCTGGCGGCCCCAAACGGAGCGATCGTCAACATCAGCCTACGCCAAGGTAGTTTTTCGAAAAGACCGATGGCCAGTGCCAGCGGGCCGAATACCACGGCCGATTCCTTGGAGAGCAGCGCGAGCAGGAAGGCAGCCCAAGTGAGGGCATACCATCGCCATGCGCCTTCCGAGACGAATCGGATCCAGGCGATCAGCGCCGCCATGACGAAGAAGAAGACCAGCAGTTCCGGCAACGCGGCGTACCAGACTACCGCTTCTTGCGGCCGCTGGTACATCGCGAATATGCAGGCCGCGATGAACGACAATTTGTAGCCGATCCGCCGCCAGCAGCCCGCGACGAAGACGAGCAGGCAGTTGAGGAAGTGCAGTCCGAGACTGGATAGATTCAAGGCGCTGCTGTGAATTCCGATGATCTGCTCTGTCCAGTGGGTTAGAACAATTGAAGTTGCGCGGCAGCGATATAACCCATCCTCGGCTAGGGCGCCCCAAGAGGCGACCGGCCCGTAGCGGCGTCCGAGATCGATTTGCAGGTAATCGTCGCTGATCAGAGGCAGGTCGAGAAATGGAAAGTAGGCGACGATACACAACGCCGCAATCAGCGCGAATTGAAAGAGCTTTCGCTGCATCCGTTCCTACACCCAATTACTTTTGCTCAATCATACACCATTCTTACTGCCATACTGTTCTTATATGGCGAAGGCGACACTCTGGTTGGCCGCTCTCGGCGCGCTTTCGGCGCAGGAAGCGTTTTCGCCGCAAGGCAAGGCCTATTTCGCCAAAGCCGATGCGACCGGATCGGTTGAGCGGGCCGACATTGCATTGGCGAAAGACCAGAACTCGGCCGAACTGTTGCTGGCCGCCGCGCGCGCCCGCGACGTGCTGCTGCGGTTCAGCGAGTCGATTCCGCTGTACACGCGCGGAATCGACGAACATCCCGGCGACGTGCGGTTCCTGCGCTTCCGAGGCCATCGCTTCATTTCGACGCGCAAGTTTGATTTTGCGGTCGCCGATTTGAAGAAGGCCGCGGAAATGGCGCCGGCGAGTTTTGATGTCTCTTATCATCTTGGCCTCGCGTTCTATCTGCGGGGCGACTTCAATCACGCGGCACGGGAGTATCAGCGCTGCCTCGCGCTGGCAGGGCAGCCGCAGCCCGACTTCCTAAAAGGCCTGCCCGCGGGTTGGCGTCCCTGCTATGCGATGGACGATGACTCGCGCGTGGCGATTACCGAGTGGACTTGGCGCGCGTTGCGCAGGGCGGGGAAGCCCGACGAAGCGGCGAAGTTGCTGGCAACGATCAGCGAAACGATGAACGTCAAGGAGAATCAGTCGTACTTCAAGACGCTGCTGCTTTACAAAGGCGTGGCGCAGTCGGCGGCCGGCGAAGGCGGCAACGCGGTTCCGACGATCGGCTACGGCGTTGGATTGTGGCATCACTTGAACGGCCGCAAGGAACAGGCTTGTCGCGAGTGGCAGCGGGCCGCCGGGGATGTCGAGAACTGGTCCGCGTTCGGATTGATCGCCGCGGAAATCGAAATCGGCCGGGGGCTCTGTAAGCCGGTTAAGAAGCGCTGAACGCGGCCGTCAACTTTTCCCAGGTGACGGATAGTTCTTCGATCAGAACACGGGTTTCGCCGGTGATCGTCATGAAGTTTGCATCGCCTGGCCATCGCGGCACGAGGTGCAGGTGAATATGCCCGGCGACGCCCGCGCCGGCGCACTCTCCCAGGTTCATTCCGATGTTGATGCCGCCTGGCGAGTAGACCGAGCGTAGAATCGATTCGGTCCGCTGGGCGAGCGCCATCATCTCCTGCGCGGCGGCGCCGTCGAGAGCGGCCAACGAATCGACGTGCGCGTACGGCGCGATCATTACGTGACCGTTCGTGTATGGATACAAGTTCAGAAGCACGTAGTTGTGCCGGCCGCGGTATACGATCAGATTCTCGCGGTCGTCACCGAGCGGCTTATCGCAGAAGATACAACCGCCTTTCGGGGCGGCGGGTTCCGATTTTGTGACGTAGCGATAACGCCACGGGCTCCACAACCGGTCCATGGAGTTACGGCGTGGCCGTGCCGTTCACCAGGTCCTTCAATTCCTTGCTGGGCTTGAAGAACGGAATGCGTTTGGCGGGCACTTCGACGCGGAATCCGGTCTTGGGATTCCGGCCCACGCGCGGTTGCCGCTGGCGCGTGCGAAAGCTGCCGAAGCCGCGAATCTCGATCTTGTCGCCTTCGCGCAAACTGCGCACGACACTGTCGAAAATCGCCTCGACAATTACTTCCGCGTCTTTCCGCGTGAGTTCGGTCACTCGCGAGACTTCTTCGATCAGGTCAGCCTTCGTCATTCGTATTCTCCGTCGTTGTCGGTTCGGGGGCGGCGGTTTCCGACGCCGCCTCCTTGGTCGCCGTGGAAGCGGCGGCCGCGTTTTTCTGATACTCCGCCATGCGCTGGCGTTCTTCGTCGACGATCGCCGCTTTCTGGCTGAGGCCGATCTTCTTCTCGGCGGGATTCATGCGGATGATCTTAAACCGCAGTTCCGTGCCGACCGGTAATGTTGCTTTGTCCTTCGATGGCGCGACGATTTCGGAGGAGTGGCAGAGCGCTTCGACGCCCGGTGCGACTTCCACGAAAGCGCCAAATGCGGCGCTGCGGCAGACCTTGCCGGTCACGATGTCACCGGTGTGGTGGCTGGAGAAGAAAGACTCCCATTGGTCGGGCTGCAACTGCTTGACACCGAGTGAAAGGCGGCGTGTCGCGGGATCGATGCTGAGGATTACGGCCGGAACGATTTGGCCCTTTTTCAAGAACTCAGAGGGATGCTTAATGTGCTTGGTCCAGGAGAGATCCGAGACGTGCACGAGTCCGTCAATGCCCTCTTCGATTTCAATAAACGCGCCGAAGTCCGAGAGCTTCCGAACGCGTCCTTCTACGACGCTGCCGATTGCGTAGCGTTCGCCGACGGTTGTCCAGGGATCGTCTTCCAACTGCTTGATGCCCAGAGAGACGCGGCGGTCTTTCGGTTTAATTTCGAGCACGACGCTTTCGACTGAATCGCCGACACGCACGACCTTTGACGGGTGTTTCATGCGGCGCGACCAGGTCATTTCGGAGATGTGAATCAGGCCTTCGACGCCGGGTTCGAGTTCAACGAACGAGCCGTAGTCGGTGATCGAGACGACGCGACCGATGACGCGGGAGCCTGGAGCGTAACGCGCTTGAACGGTATCCCAGGGATCGGGCTCCATTTGCTTGAGGCCCAGCGAGAGGCGCTCTTTCTCTTTGTCGAACTTGAGAACCTTGAGCGTCAATTCCTGGCCGACGTGAACAACCTCATTCGGGTGCGTGACGCGGCCGTAGCTCATGTCACTAACATGAAGCAGTCCGTCCATGCCGCCGAGGTCGATGAACGCGCCGTATTCGGTCAGGCTCTTGACGATGCCCTGTAGTGTTGAACCTTCGGCCACTTCACTGAGGAGCGAAGACTTGCGATCTCCGGTCTCCAGTTCGAGAGCGGCCTTGCGGCTGACAACGATATTCGAGCGGCGGCGGTTCAACTTCAGAATGCGGACTGCGATGTCCTGACCGACCAGGGAGTCGAGATTGTAAACCGGACGGAGATCGACTTGGGAGCCGGGCATGAAGGCTTCGACGCCGACATCGACGCTGAGTCCGCCTTTGATGCGTCCGGTTACGCGGCCGCTGATAAGCAAGTTATCGCGGAAGGCTTGTTCGAGGGTCTCCCAGGCCTTCATGTTTTGTGCTCGCCGGTGCGAAAGCGGAACATAGCCCTCGGGAGTGAGCGCGCCGCCCTTTTCGACCATGACCTCGAGCACATCGCCTTGTTGCACGGCGGGCTTGCCGTCGACGACGGGGATCTGCGCTATCGGCACGACGCCTTCGGACTTGTAACCGAAGTCGACGATGACCTCGTTTGGCGTAACTTTGAGTACTTTGCCCTGGAGGACTTCGCCTTCGGCAGGCGGGGCGAAATGGCTGTAGTCTTCGAGAAGCGAAGCTTCGAGCATCTCTTCGGTGAAGATCTCGTCGTCCTCGGAAACCCCCTCGGCGGGCGGACCCGGCATGCCAGGAGCGCCGTGCGAAGCGTCAGATTCGGACCAAGCGCCCGAAGCTGCGAATTCCGGAGTCGGATTGTCGGGATTGTTGCCCATTGCCTATTCTCCGGGCGCGACAGCGGGGACTCTGCAATCCCGTGGAACTAGCCCCTTATGCCGGCCGATAGAAAACGCCCCATCACGCGATGAAGGAGCTTCAGATACCAGAAAACTATAGCGGAATGAACGAGATATGTCAACCGGATCTCTTGCCTCATGCAGAATGGGCCTGGAGCTGGGAGACAAGACTCGATGTGTTGTAGGCGTAATGGGTTTGGTATACTTCTGTGATCAGTGCGCGCTTGGCGCACAAAATCTCTACGGGAGTATTTAATGAAAGCTAGCTTCCAACGTCTGGCAGCTGTTGCTGTAATGGCTACCAGTGCTTTGTTTGCACAACGCGATCTCGGCACAATTACTGGCACCGTCACCGATGCAACCGGTGGTGTCGTCGCCGGCGCCCGAGTCGCCCTCACCGAAACGTCAACCGGTATCCGTCAGGAAACCACGACCGACACCTCCGGCACCTATGTCCGCACATTGCTGCGGCCGGGCACCTACACCATCGAAGTCGGCGCGGCCGGCTTCAAGACATCCACCCAAAAGGACATTCTCCTGACGGGCGGCGAACGTGTCGGCGTCAACATCGCTCTTTCGGTCGGCGAAGTGAATCAATCGGTCGAAATCACCGCCGCGGCGCCGCTCCTCCAGACGGAAACGACGACCCTGGGCAACACCATGCAAGCAAAGCAGGTCAGCGAGCTTCCCCTCGGCGGCCAGCGCAAGTTTACATTTTTGGCTCCCTTGGCCCCGGGCGTTGTTCCGGCCGAACAGGGCGCTCGCGACGCTGCTGGCGGCGGTTTCTCCGCTAACGGCGTCCGTTCCAACGGGCAGAATAACTTCCTCCTCAACGGTGTCGACAACAACGTCAATGTCATCGACTTCATTAATCAAACCGCCTACGTTATCGGCCCCTCGGTCGAGGCGATCGGCGAAATGAAGGTTGTGACCAACGGCTACTCCGCTGAATATGGCCGCGGCGCCGGCGGCGTCGTGAACGTCACGATTAAGAGTGGTTCGAACGAACTGCACGGTACGTTGTTTGAGTTCTTGCAGAACGATAAATTCAACGCCAACACCTGGGAGCGTAATCGCGCCGGTGCGCGTCGTCCTTACGTTCGCCAGAATCAATACGGCGCGGCAATCGGTGGTCCGATCGTCAAGAATAAGACGTTTTGGTTTGCCGATTGGCAGGGCACTCGTGTGCGCTCGCTCTCGGGTATCATCCCCGGTCTCGGCGGCGTCACCACGCCGATCACCATCGCGAAGCCGGAGTTCCGTAACGGGAATTACTCGAGCCTTCTCGGCGCGGTCTCTACTTCGGTGGACGCTCTCGGACGCCAGATTCCGGTCGGCGGCGTTTACGACATCGCCACGCAGCGCAACGCTCCCAACGGCAACGTTGTGCGCGACCTGTTCCCCGGCAACATGATTCCCGCTTCGCGCTTCGATCCGGCCGCCAAGAAGCTCATGGACCTGTTCCCGAATCCGAATCAGAACCTGAACGACCGGCTTCCGGGGGCGAACTACCTGCCCACCGCGCCCGCCAAGCAGGACAACGATCAGTTCGATGTCCGCATCGATCATCGCCTGTCCGACAAAGACTCCCTGTTCGGGTCGTTGAG
>Ga0194122_10005637_pt1 | contig 11639 bp, 10 predicted proteins | sample TA2MahCa10mmetaG_FD_155487 | JGI IMG/M metagenome (GOLD analysis project Ga0194122, IMG submission 155487) | Freshwater microbial communities from Lake Tanganyika, Tanzania - TA2015021 Mahale Deep Cast 10m | ecosystem: Environmental > Aquatic > Freshwater > Lake | place: Tanzania: Lake...
AACCAGCAGTGGCCGGTTGGAAAATTGGGGTACCGCTCCCCAGCCCAAGCCCGCCGCGAGTACTTTCAAGCGATTGCAGCATGAACAAAGGTGTGTCCAAACAATCGGGTGCGGTACGATTACAGTCGTAGGTCACTCTCGTTTCGAAGGAACATTCCATGTTCTTGAGACTTCTTGGGGCGGCGCTCTGTGCGGTGCTCTGAGCACTTGCACAAACCAGTTCGCTGACGGGCACGATCACCGACACGTCAGGCGCGGTGATACCCAGCGCCACTGTCATCATTTCCAACACGCTAACGAATGAGACTTTCAGCGGCGTCACCGGATCGTCAGGCGTCTACTCGATCCCGCTGCTGAGGCCGGGCAACTATGATCTTCGCGTGGAGCAGAGCGGCTTCAAACAGTTCAAGCAAACCGGTATCGTGATCGAGACTGGCGTACCCGCCCGGGCCGACATCCGGCTCGAGGTAGGCGGCGTCACCGAGACCGTGACCGTCGAGGCCGAAGCGCCTTTGCTGAAAACCGAGTCGTCATCCGTCGGGAACGTTGTCCGCCGGGAGACGATCGCCAACATGCCACTGGTGGGCCGGCGAGCCGCCTCGCTGGCGAGCCTTTCCGGCTTCGTTGTTCAGAACGGAACTGGATCGAACTTCACCATGGCGGGCGGCCGGGGCGACAACACGAACTTCACCATTGACGGCGGCAATGCGCAGAACATTCTGCTGGGTGTGGCGTCCCTGAACTTCGATCCGCCCATCGATTCGCTGGAGGAGTTCAGCGTCGAGGTGTCGAACTTCAAGGCCGAACTGGGACGCTCCGGCGGCGGCGTGGTGCAGATGACGACGCGCTCGGGCACCAACAAATGGCACGGCTCGGCGTATGAGTTTCTGCGCAACGACGCCTTGGACGCGCGCAACTTCTTCGCCGCGCGCCGGCCGATTCTGCGCTACAACCAGTACGGCGGCAGCATCTCCGGGCCGGTCATCAAGAACCGGACTTTCTTCTTCGTTAACTCCGAGTGGGTGAAAACGCGAAGCCAACAGGTGCGGCTGCTCGGCGTCCCCAAGCCGGCGGAGGCCGGCGGCCAATTCAACTCCGCGATCACTGATCCGCTGGCGAATCTCGCGCCTTTCCCGGGCAACACGATTCCGCAGACCCGGCAGGATCCAGTGGGCCGTCAGATCGCGGCGTACTATCCGGCGCCGAACGTGGCCGGCGCGGCGTCCCGCGTGAACAACTTCCGGATCAACAACCCCACCGGCACCGACACGAATGTGATCGTCACCCGGCTGGATCATACGTTCTCAGCCAGCGATAGAATTTACTTCCGCTACCTGCGGAACGTAAGTCCGAGCTTCCAACTGCCGGTCTTCCGCGAGAACACCGACCAATTCGGCGAAACGATCACCAACAAGTACTACAGTTGGTCGCCCACTTGGATCCACACGTTCTCGCCAACCACCCTCATGGAAGTCTGCTACGCGTTCGACCGCCGCGCGTTCCGTCCCATCACGGCCGGCAGGGGCCTCGGCATTCCAGAACGCATCGGCCTGAAGGGCACCAATGCGTTGTACTTCCCGCGCGTCAACATCACGGGACTTGAGTCGTTCGGCCGCGGCGAGCAGGAACGGACTCAGGAGCCGATTCGTGGAGACCACTACACGGGCTCGCTCACGAAGGTGAAGGGTTCGCACACTTTGAAGTTCGGTGCCGAGTACCGCAAGTCGCGCAATGACGACACGCCGCTGGGCACTGCGGGCGGGCAATTTAACTTCACACCGGCTGGCACGAACGATGCCCTCGCGTCGCTGCTATTGGGCCATGTGGCCACGGCGTCGCGTGACGAGTCAGCTTCCATCGTGTCGAATGGCACGACGCTCGGGATGTTCGCGCAGGCCGATTGGAAGGTGCGGCAGAACCTGACGCTCAACATCGGCCTGCGTTGGGACCTCGATACGCCGCGCTATGAGAGTAATAATCAACAGAACTCGTTTGATCGCTTCGCGATCAATCCGGTTTGCAACTGCCCGGGCGTGGTGACGTTCAGCGGCCGCAACGGCCTGCGGAAGTACGCCTCGCAACTTGACCGCAACAACTTCGGCCCGCGCTTCGGCTTCGCTTGGCGGTTGCGCGACAAGTGGGTGGTGCGGGGTGGCGGCGGTTTACTGTTCGTCGGTCAATACGATCAGGCAACTCCGCTGGCCGTACGCGCTGGATTCTCCAGGGCCGTTTCCGTGACGTCCGTGGAGGGAGGCCGCACGGCCGCCATTCAGCTTCGCGATGGTCTGCCGCCGACGGCGACCAATACTTTGTCAGCCGGTTTTGGCGCGGTGCCGATTGGGGCGAATCCCAACACGTCGATCGAGTTCTTCGACCCGGGCCGCCGACGGGTCCCCTACATTCAGTCGTTCAACTTGAATATCCAGAGGCTGCTCCGCGGAAATATGGTTGTGGAGATCGGCTACATCGGCACTTTGAGTCACAAGCTCACCTTCCCCGGCACCGTTTCCATCAACCAGGTAGAGCCCTCGCGCATCCGCGCCGGCAACGCCCAATTGGTTCGGCCGTATCCGCAATTCTCCGACGTGCGCGAGCACTCGCCCACCATCGGCAACTCGAACTACCATGGCATGAACGCGCGTCTGGAGAAGCGCTACTCACGCGGTCTGCAGTTCGGCATGAAGTACACCTGGTCGAAACTGATCGACGACATCAACTCGCGCAACGAAATCGGCAGCAGCCCGTCGATTGCGAACTACTACAATCGCCAGGCCGATCGTGGACTGTCCGCCAATCATGTGGGCCACCGATTTATTGGTAATACCGTTTGGGAAGTGCCCGTAGGCAAGGGCAAGCGGATCAACATCTCGAACGGCGTGCTCAATGCGATCGCCGGCGGCTGGAGCACAGGACTGATTCTTGAGTTGCGCAGCGGCGTGCCGTTCACCATTCAGGAAAACAACGCGGCGGCCATCTTCCCGAGCGCTGCGGCGGTGCGCTCGAACGCGACTGCCCCATATGCGCAGAATGCCAACTGGCGCGCCAATGTCCTGCGCCAGCCCTACTTCCAACGCGAGATCTTCGTTGCGCCGCCGGCGCTGACTTTCGGCACGCTGGGCCGCCCGCTGGCCACCGGACCCGGCGCGGTGATCGGCGACCTTTCGGTGCTCAAGGACTTCTCCATACCTTGGGAAGGTCACAAACTTCAGTTCCACTGGGAGAGCTTGAATTTCGTGAATCGCGCAAACTTCGGTTCGCCGATCGGCGGGTGCGGCAATCCGAACTTCGGCTTGATCACAGGGTTGATCGCTGGTAATCAGGCGAGGATTAATCAGCTCGGCTTGCACTACCGATTCATACTCAACGCCGTCGGCGCTTTCCGCTGTGAGAGGACGACGAAGCTCTCCAGGAACCCAACGGACAAATCCCGTTTTTTCAGCGATCGTACACGAGCGGAAGTGGCGGGCTGAAGCCTGCCCTACACGGACGCCGAGTGTACGGGTTTCCAGGTTTCCATGACGGGCCGACAGGCCCGCGTTCCGCTAGAGCCCGCCCTACACGGACGCGGAAGCTAAAACTCGCCCTACGACGGAGGTTGCGGCTCCGATTTGGCCGGTGGCGGGGGTGAAGATGGACGGCGAAAGAGGCGCTGGCATCGAACCGGAAGATGAACGTTGAAGGACTACGACGGCGGCGGCCATGCCTAGGACTTCGGTGATACCGGCGCGGCGGTAGTTGAGGATGTCGGCGGCGGCGGTGAGATCGTCCCAGGCTCCGCAGAGGGCGAGGTCGCACTCGTTGGATTGCAGCGAGTCGGCGGCGGCTTGGAGTGCATTCATGCCGGCGGAGGAAGATTGGACGTAGTTGTTGGATGGTCCGCGGGCGCCGATTTCCATGGCAAGCAAGGCAAGCGGGGAGTTGGACAAAGTACGGAGCGGGAAGTAGACGTCCATGGTGCGGGCAACGGGACCGCCTAGGGGCGCCCAGCCTGGCTCGCCGTCGGGAGTTGCAGAGGCCGCGAAGCCGGGGAAGACAAGGTGGGGGTCGAGGCCGGTCTGCCCTGCCCCGACAAAAACGGCGATACGTTCGGGCGCGACGCTATTGGGCGTCCAGCCGGATTGCTCGAGCGCGCGGAGGCCGGACCACAGGAGCAGGCGACCGCCGGCGGTGAGGAACTTCTGATTCTTGGGCGCGCGGAGGCCGGTGAGTTCGAAAGCGGGCGGAAGGCCATTGCGGGTGACGAAGCCGCGCTCGATGTTTTCGCGAGCCTGTTGCGGAGAGAGACCGGCGGCGCAGGCAAGGCCCGCGCCGGTGATGACGATGCCGTTGAGCATGGATCGCTGATTGTAGCACTCGGCAATGCGCTACCATGCACGGAGAGTCTTTCACACGCTACGATGTCTTCAACGCTGACGCCGCCCGATGTCGAGATCCACGAAGGAACCGGCACGGGATCGGATGACCACCTCACCCCGCTGTACAACGTTGTCTTGCTTGACGACGATGACCACACGTATGAGTACGTGATTGAAATGCTGTCGAAGCTCTTCCTGAAGTCAACGGAAAAGGCGTTCCGCCACGCCGTGGAAGTGGACAATGACGGCCGCACCATTGTGCTGACTTGCGATTTGCAGGCCGCCGAATTTGGGCGCGATCAGATTCATGCCTACGGCGCGGACCCGCGCATGGAGCGCAGCCAAGGCTCCATGAGCGCGATCATCGAGCCGGCTACCACTTGTGGCTGATCTTCCAGATTTTATTGTTGCCGTCTTCTGAGAGCAGGATGCTGCCGTCGCGGCGTTCCAGCAAGCCGACGGGGCGGCCCCATACTTCGCGCGCGTCTTCACCGATCATGAAGCCGGTGAGAAACGGCTCCAGCGAGCCGGCCGGACGGCCCTTCTTGAACGGGACAAACATGATGGAATAGCCGGTGCGCTTGGAGCGGTTCGACGATCCGCGATAGGCGATAAACGCGCCATTGCGGTACTTGGCGGGGAAGCTCTTGCCAGTGTAAAAAATGAAATCCATGGCCGAGACGTGCGCGCCGAGGAGCACATCGGGCTCGCGGGCCGACTTCACTTTTTCCGGCGCTTCGCCTTTGCGGCGGGGCTCTTCGTTGGGGCCGATGTAGGCGTAGGGCCAGCCGTAGAACGCGCCGGGCTGGATTTCGGTGAAGAAGTCGGGCACAAGATCGTCGCCGAGGCCATCGCGCTCCTGCACGGTGGTCCAGAGTTTGCCGGACCGCGGATGGAACTTGATGCTGACGGGGTTACGGAGGCCGGTGGCCATCACCGAGTGGCCGGAGCCGTCGGGGTTGTAGGTGTTGATGGCGGCGCGGTCGGCTGGGTCGCCCGGATCGACGTTGGAGGCCGAGCCCATGGAGACGTACAGCTTGCCCTTCTTGTCGAAGGCGAGGGAGCGCGACCAGTGGCCTTTGCCGTAGCCTTCGAGCGGCACGATTTTTTCGTCGGCGCCGAGGCCGAGGTTCGATTCGTCGAACTTATAGCGCTTGATGGCGACGGCCTCGGCGACGTAGAGATAGCCCTGGTGGAGCGCCATGCCGAAGGGGCGGTCGAGCCCGGTGAGCAGTTTCTTCTTCGACTTGTCGGGCGCGATGGCCCAGACGGTGCCGTTGGCAACCGAGTCTGACACGAGCACGGTGCCAGTGGTGAGTTCGAGCATCATGCGCGGCTTCTGGAAGTCGCCCGAGGGTTGCGGCACGACCTTGGCGGCGTTCGAGGCCGAGGGCGTGTGATACGGCGCAGGGAGCTTGACTCTATCGGTGGCGGCGAAAGCGGCCAGCGCGAAGGCGATGAAAAGAGAGTGCGACTTGGACATGAATCGATCAGTCTATCTCAGGAGATTGCGAAGCGGGAGACCCTCGGCGAGTGCGTCGATGTTGTAGGCGATGTCTTCGACGCGGCCAGTGATGGTGGGGAGCGTCCACGCGGAGTTGTGCGGAGAGAGGAGCACGTTGGGGAGCGTGTGGAACGGGAGCCGCGAGGGGTGGCAGGATTCGCCGGGCGTGGCGGGATATCGATACCAGGTGTCGAGCGCGGCACCGGCGATGCGGTTGGTGTGGAGCGCGTCGAAGGTGGCCTGCTCGTCAAAGACGCGGCCGCGGGCGATGTTGATGACGATGGCGGTGCGGGGGAGGCGCGTATATACGGCGGTGTTGATGAGGCCGTCGGTATCGGGCGTGAGCGGGCAGCAGGGGATCAGGAAGTCCGTAGTCGGGAGACGGTCGTGCCAAGCGGCGTAGGGGATGATTTCGTCGAATGGCTCGGCTGCGGAGTGTGCGGGTTGGCGCGAGACGGCGATGGTGCGGACGCCGAAGGCGCGGGCGCGGAGGGCGATTTCGCGGGCGATGTGGCCGGTGCCGATGAGGAGCGCGGTTTGACCGCGGAGTTCGCGGAGCGTGGGCGTTTCGCCCCAGATGCAACTGCCGTCCCAATTGCCTTGGCGGAGTTGCGCGTCGCAGAGGTGCGGCCGGCGCGTGAGGGTGAGCATGGCCATGAGCGCGTATTCGGCCATGGCGGCTTCGTGATGGAAGGTGTTGGCGACACGGACTTGGGCTGGGAGCGACGAGAGGGTGAGGCCGTCGATGCCGGCGCCGGAAGCTTGCGCGAGGCGGAGGTGCGGGGCGCGGGCTACCAGCGCGTCGGTGAGGGGCCAGCCGACGAGGACGTGGGCGCGGGCGAGCTCGGCGGTGAAGTCTTCGAGGCGGGCGAGGTCTGGAATCGAGGTGAGCGAGTGCGGGGTGCGGAGGCGGCGGGCGAGTGCGGGCTGGCACCAGGAGGCGAGGCGGCCGAGGAGGACGATGTGGAGCATAGGCGGCTTACTGGTATTCATACCATTGCGGCTGCGGTCACGGCGCGCAACGTGCACAAAACATGCTTTTCTCTTGTGATTTCTGAGGTGCCTGGACGGCCGGCCATGCACGGGCGGCTTACGGGCATGTACTGGCGGGTGTGGGGCGCGCGGGCGTGACCGTGATGGCGAGGACGAGTGGATTTACGTTGCTGCCTGGGAAGGCGGCGGTGAAGGAGCTGTATAGTTACGGGGACCAGCTTGGGCCGGTGACAAAGCGGACGGGAAGTAAGTTGATTGCCCGGTTCGCGGAGGTGGCGCTCGATGAGTAGACTGTGACTCACGGATGGAATGTGACTACCATCCGCGAGAAGGACGGGGCTTTCACTGTCGGACTTGTTGTTCATTGGCGGGCTGAGTGAGTGAAAAGTCACGGCACACCGTTTGTACAGGGGCGGAAGGGCGGGACTACAGCGCCAACGCGCGGGGCGCGCTTCTTGTCCCAGGAACTCACGGCCGGGCACTTTGCCCGTTCCGAGAGTCCCGCGCGGGCTGAAGCCCACCCTAGTAGTACAAAGACGCCCAGTGAACGTGGTTTCTGGAGTCTGGTCCATTTTCGCGTTTGACCAGGAAGACGTAGGCGGCGATGCCGAGGACGAGCCAGACGCCGACGACTTTGATGGGGGTGTCGAAGCTGCCGGTTTGTTTGATAAGCCAGCCTGTGAGCCAGGGGGCGACGAAGCCAGCGAGGTTGGCGGCGGTGTTTTGGATGGCGACGGGGAGCGCGCCGGGCATGAGGGTTTGGGTAAGGGCCCAGTAGTTCGCTGTGGCGAGGCCGAGTCCGCAGAGGGCGGCGACGGTGAAGAAGATCATCAGGGATTGCGATTCGGTGAAGACGCTCAGGGTTTGGGTGGAGGCGCAGACGAAGCCGGCGATGGTGAAGTTGCGGCGGACGCGGACCGGGTCTGCGCCGCGGGCGATCATTTTGTCAGCGGCCCAACCGGCGAGCGCGGTGACGGCGGCCATGCCGCCGAAGGAGACGAACGCGAACCAACTCATCTTGTCGATGGACATGCCGTGCTTTTCGCGAAAGTAAGTTGGCATCCACGTCATGCAGTAATAGACGAAGTACATGTAGCAGAACGTGCCGAGGATGATGCCCCACATGAGCGGCGTACGGAGCGCGGCGCCGAGCGTGATGCGGGCGGCGGGCTTGCCGGCGGCGGACGGCGGGATGCCGCGCGCGGCTTTGTCGTTCTTCTTGACGAGAAGCAGGAACGGAACGAGCCAGAAAAGGCTGCCTGCGCCGAGGATGAGGAACATGGTTTGCCAGCCGAAGCCGGCGGCGAGGTAGGCAGCGATGGGGATGCCGATGGCCGGGCCGATTTTGGTGCCGGTCATATAGATACCGACGGCGAGGCCACGCTGCTTCTCATCGAAGTGCTCGCGGATGTAACGCAGGCTGGACGAGGTTATGACCGATTCGCCGGTGCCGACCAGCGCGCGGAGGAACAGGAGCATGGCGAAGCTGCCACCGATTAACGTTGTCGCGGCCGAAGCGGCGCTCCAGAGCAGGAAACCGCAGGTGTAGAGAGTGCGGATGCCGTAGCGGTCGACTAACATGCCGGCGGGGATCTGAAAGATGGTGTAAGTGGCGAAGAAGGCCGAGGCGGCCATGCCTTGCTGTTCTTTGTCGATCTTAAGATCTTTACCGATTTCCGTGAGGACAGCCGAGAGATTGACGCGGTCGCAATAGGCGATGACCATGCCGAGGCTGAGGAGACAGACGACGGCCCAGCGCACCCAATCGGGAACGGATGTGGACGGCGACGGGTTGGCCGAGGTGGCCGCTGCTGGGAGGCGGGGCGACGCGGTCATGCTCATGGGGTGGTTAGCTCTTTTCCGCCGCGCGCATGAGTGAGGGGGACTCGATGCTCGGGCACCAATATTGTTCAATGTGTTCGATGACGAGGGCCGTGCCGCGGGCGTGGCTCACCCACGGGGCCTGGCGCGGATCGTACATGGCGTCGGTGAGGTCGCGCACGAGAGTGACGTGGAAGCCGAGGCGCGTGAGTTGGCGGATGCCGAAGGGGCGGCCGAGGACGCACATGTTGGTGTGGACGCCCATCATGGCCACGTGACGGATACCGCGGTGATGGAGGAACGAGTAGATCTCTTCGCCAGAGTCGGAGAGGCCGTCGGGTTCGGCAATGGTGAGGCCGGGGTGTTGACGGTCGAAGCGGCGGACGGCGGCTCCGACGACATCGTCATCGCAGGATTCGGTGGCGTCGTCGATGGGGAGTGGGGCTTCGGCGGTGCGGTCGAGGTAGCACCACTTGGCTATGGGCACGGGGGGCGTGGCGCGGGTTACGTTTTTCATGCGGGCGCGCTGCGGCGTATCTTCATAGACGCCGGTGACGCCGCTGGGGGCATGGATGATCTGGACGCCGAGGGCGCGGGCAGCGGTGAGCGTGGCATTCATGCGCGGGACGATTTCGCCGATGCGCTTCACTGCGTTTTGGCAATAGTGGCCGTTCCACATGTCGCAGATGAGGATGGCGGTTTCGGCGGCGCTCCAGCGCTCACGGGCTTCAACGGCGAGACCGTGTTTACGGGAGCGGAGCGTGACGGCGAGCGAGGCAGTGGGCGCGGCGGCGAGGCTGCAGGCGGCGGCCGAGGCGAGGAACGAACGGCGCAAGGTCACTGGGGCATTGTACTCCACGGAACAGAAGCTTCGCATAACAAATAGATGCCCAATCTAATCAGTAGCGTAGAGGGAGATTCGCATCCCACAGATTCGCATCTTGCCTTGAACATGTTTTTCAGGTTACACTTGCAGTCAGATGAAGGCAAGTGAAGGACTGGGCCGGATTCCTGAACTGGCCCTGCGCAAACGCAAACGGGGTCTGGCGGAACTGTTGCCGCCCGTCACCGAGATCTTGCGTGGGTCGCTGGTGGAGCGCTATGTCACCTGCGGGAACCCATCCTGCAAGTGCGCACGTGGCGAGAGACACGGGCCAATCTGGTATCTGACGGTGACCTTGGGCCCCGGTCGGACGACTGGCGGCATCGTCTCGGAAGAGAAAGTCGCGGAAGTCCGAGCCTGGATCGAGAACTACCACAAGCTAAAAGATCACATCGAAAAGATCTCCGAGATCAATCGCGAACTGTTGCGGCGCGAACGGGAGCGCGAGCGCAAGCAGGGGCGGAAGAAATAGATGACCGGCAGCACAGAGCGGACCCAAGCTGGCTCGCCTATCTTGCAGTTATGAGAAGGCAAGTGCACGCAACCCACCAACTGCCGTCGTTTGCTCGCTATCTCAACAAGGTTTACGCTTTCCGTGCCGCTGCCGCCCGTTTGACCGATGCCCGGCGCGATCCTGACATCTCACCTTCGGCCGTATTCCTCGCCACCTTTCATGGCTTCGTGTTCCGCCTACCCAGCTTTCAGCAACTGGAAGGAGAACTCGCCCAACCAGCCCTGCAACGCTGGATTGGCGCCGAACGCGCCTTCGGTGACGACGTGTTGCGCTACAGTCTGGCTGGCTTTCAGGTGGAAGGCCTGGAGTGGATGCTGATCGAAATCAACCGGATGCTGAAGCGTATAAAGTCTTCGATGAGGACCGCGTCCAAGCCCGTATCGTCGCCGCGCTCGATGGTGTGGAGACTCTGGCCAGTTACAGCCGCTGTTGCGACGCCTGCCTGGAACGCCGGGTCTGGGTGCGCAAGGGCGGCGTCAAGGTCGAACTAGTGCAGTATTACCACCGCGCCGTGGGATGTCAGATTGTCACCGGGCTCGTCAAGACGTTTGTGGCCCTGGAGTGGTTGAAGCCCGGCGAAGGCGAGGATACGGCGGCGTTGCGCCTGCTCAGTAAAATCCCGGCACAGTATGGTAGCCGCTTCTTCGACATCCCGCTACTGGATGCGCTCTATGCGCAAGCGCCGGTGTTTCGCTTAGCCGCAGCCTTGGGCTGGGACCTGGTGGTCAGCCTCAAGCAAAATCAGCGTGAACTTTATCAATCCGCCATCCGCCTGTTCGCCCGCCGCGCTGCCGATGGCAGTGCGACCGAGACCCGCGCAGGCAAGCACTATCAAATCCAAGTCTGGGACACCGAGGGGTTACCGTTTTCAGCCGACTACCCGCAACCGGTCAGGGTCGTCCGGTCCGAAGAAACCCTCACGCAAAATCACTATCGCCGGGGCCAACTCGAGCCTGAGACCTCCGAGCATGAATGGCTTTGGGTGACCACTCTGGATCGGCAGACGTTTCCTGCCATGGTGGTGCGGCGCCTCGGTCACGACCGTTGGAAGTTGGAAAACAACGGCTGGAACGGTCTGACTCAAAACTGGGGCCTCAAGCACGGCTTTCTCCATGCCTGCCGCCATCGTCCCTACCATCGGGACGGGGTGCGCGTGCCGGTTCCCAATCGCGGCTTGCCGGCGGTCGTCCTCATTCTGCTACTCGCCTTTACTTTGACGGCAGCCTTCGTGCATTGTCATTCCAAGCTGTTCCGTCTCCGCCCCTCAAGCGTGATCGAAGTAGCTCAGCAACTTCGCCGTTCGGTTTCCAAACTTCCCCTTCATATTCGCGACCCGGATTCTCCGGCTGAGTCATCCATCTGATCCCAAACTCGCTCGGCTGAATCAGCCGAAGCCCTCTCGCGTCCATTGCACACTCTCATTCGCGCTGCTCTCCCCGCTGCCCCTCAAAAAAACACCGCCACCCCGAAAATCGCCCCGCGAATCTCCTGCGCCTCCCACACTTGCCGCCGTTCTCGCGCATTTCTTGGCCCCGCAGGGGTTCCTCCCTCGACCATGCGAAGCTCCTG
>Ga0194122_10005642_pt1 | contig 11630 bp, 10 predicted proteins | sample TA2MahCa10mmetaG_FD_155487 | JGI IMG/M metagenome (GOLD analysis project Ga0194122, IMG submission 155487) | Freshwater microbial communities from Lake Tanganyika, Tanzania - TA2015021 Mahale Deep Cast 10m | ecosystem: Environmental > Aquatic > Freshwater > Lake | place: Tanzania: Lake...
AAGAACAAAGCAAAGGTAAGCTTCTTGGAGTCATTGTTCAATTTGGTGGACAAACTCCACTTAAATTATCCAAATATTTACATAAGAATAAAGTTCCAATCTTAGGAACGCAGCTTTGGTCTATTGATTTAGCTGAGGATAGGGAAAAATTTAAAAATTTCTTAATTAAAAATAAATTACTGCAAGCAGACAGTGGCCTTGCAAGGTCTGAAGAACAAGCAATTACAATTGCAAAAAAAATTGGCTTTCCACTTGTCATAAGACCATCTTACGTTCTTGGCGGAAGAGCGATGGAAATTGTTTATGATAATGAACAGTTAAAAAAATATATTAAGGAAGCAGTACGTGTGTCGGGTGATGATCCGGTATTAATTGATAGATTTATTAATAATGCAATTGAGGTTGATGTTGATGCAATCTCTGATGGGAAAGATGTTTTTATTGCAGGAATTATGGAACATATTGAAGAAGCTGGAATTCATTCTGGAGATAGTGCCTGTTGTATTCCTCCCTATTCCCTTCCTGAAAAAATAATTAAAAAATTAACTGAACAGACAAAAAAAATAGCTTTTGGATTAAACGTTATTGGACTTGTTAACATTCAGTATGCAATTAAAGACGATCAAATTTACGTTTTAGAAGTTAATCCTAGAGCAAGTAGAACGGTACCGTTTGTTGCAAAAGCAATAGGTCTTCCTGTTGCAAAAATTGCAACAAAAATTATGGCAGGGTTTAAATTATCAAAATTAAAACTTAATAAAAAAACACATAATCTTTACTCTGTAAAAGAAGCTGTGTTCCCGTTTAATAAATTTCCAGGGGTAGACACCCTTTTAGGGCCTGAAATGAAATCTACAGGAGAGGTTATGGGGATTGATAAAACTTTTGGACTAGCTTTTGCAAAAAGTCAGTTTGCAATTGGAAATAAGATTCCAAAGAATGGTATAGCTTTTATTTCGGTTAAAGATGGAGATAAAAAATATATTACAAAAATAGCAAAAGATTTAAAGCAACTTGGATTTGAAATTTTAGGAACAAGTGGGACAGAAAAATTTTTAAATGATGCTGGAGTTGAATGTAAAAAAGTTAATAAAGTACTTGAGGGAAAACCTCATATTGAGGATGCTTTAAACCAGAAGAAAATTGCACTGGTTATAAATACTACGGAAGGAAAACAATCTATTGTAGACTCGTATTCTTTAAGAAGAGCGGCACTTACTACGAATACTCCTTTTTACACAACAATTGCTGGTGCTAATGCAATATGCGAAGCTATAAAATCAATAAAAAGTTCAAAGCTTGAAGTAAAAGCTATTCAGGATATTTAATTTACTTTCCAATCAGTCTTAAAAGTAACGTAGTTCACTTGTAAACATCTTCTATCTCTCTTAATGCTTTTCTTTTCTAATCCATGCCAAGTATTTGGCCCTGATGCAAAAACATAGCCATAGTTATTTTTAAAAGGAACTGTTTTTACAACTTTCATATTGCTGTCATAAAAATCTGTCCCAAGTTCTTCATTTTCAATGTTTCCAGGATTTGCAAAAAGTAGGCAGCTCATTAATTTTTCTTTAATATCGCAGTGTGGTTTTAGCCAAAAGCCAACTCTATCTGCAATAATTTCAACTCTTACATAGGCGTTTGATAAATCTCGGTTAATCTTTGATCCTACAAACTTAGCAGTTTCTTTGTTGCAAAGTTCATCAATAAATTTTTTTAAATGTGGATAGGTTTTATAATTTTCTACATTTACAAATTCTCTAATTTTTCCAGCAGCACCACCTGATGCATCACCTTTCCTATAATCCCCGCTCCCACCATCTACAGCTCTCGTTCCATCATAGTTAAGTTTCATATCTGCAACTTTTGCACTACAAATTTCATCAATCTGACCATCGGTTAAAGGTTTGGTAAGTTCAAAATGGTCGAAGGGGAATGAAGAATGAACTGATCTTGATTTAAAAGACTCTAGAAAACTCATGAATTATTTTAACCTTTCTTTTATAATTTTTCCAATACGATTTGTCTCCTCTAAAGCAGTATAACTCCATGTCTCAATTTTATCTCCTAGATCTCGAGTAATACCTTTTGCTTTAAAACTATCAAAAAAATATTGAAATCTTTTATTAGCCCTTAAAGGTTTCATCATGCCAACAAAAATCGGCTTTTGTGTGATTGCACATTCAGAAATCATAGACGTTGAATCGCAGGTTACAATTAAATAGTTAGAAATTTTTAACGAAGACAAATAAGCCTCCTTACTCACTTCGCTAACAATCGTTGCTTTATCCAAAAAATAATTTTTTGCAAAATCAATGGATGATGGAGGAGTTCTCCTTGATGCTATGATAATTAGTGAAAAATTATTATCTAAAAAAATCTTTTGGATTTGTAAGAAAATTTTCTCTAAATCTAAATTTGAAAACTCATAATATCTATTAGGTCCTCCTAAAATTAATGTAACTATTTTATTTCCATCTTTGATATTCTTAAAATAATTTGAGGAATTTAAAATTTCATCCTTTGTTAAATAATGTAAAGCCCCAAAGGTTGATATAACATTTTCACCTTGTATCTGGTCGTGTTCTGGTGCAACAACTAAATCAAATTTTGAAAAATCAATTTTAGGATTTTGAATATGGATATTGAAATGATTTGGATTTTCTTTTTTTAAAATAAGAGAGGAGATAATACTATTTTTTCCACAACTTATAAGCAGTGTTGGTTCGGTTAAATTTGGAAGATCATCGCTTACAACACCCCTTCTAACAGGTACAAAATTGATAGGTATTTTTTTCCAAAAGCTTTTTAAGTTTACGTTGCAATGTTTAAAATTAATTCCAAGTGCCTTTGCAAGACCCTCAACCTGCGAGATCATCCCATGGGCACCTTCGGTTAGTAGCAGACAACTATTGAAACGCATTGTTTTAATATTATTTATATATAAGTATTAATTTTGTTAGATTCATGAATACAAATACAACTCATAAATTAATTATCATTGGATCTGGACCCGCTGGTTACACTGCTGCAATTTATGCTGCAAGGGCAATGTTAAATCCGATTGTTATTGCAGGGTCACAGCCTGGAGGCCAGATGACAATAACATCCGATGTTGAAAACTATCCAGGGTTTGCTGATATCGTGCAGGGCCCGTGGCTGATGGAACAAATGCGATTACAGGCTGAGCATGTTGGTACTAAATTCATTCAAGATCATATTAATAAAGTAAACTTAAAAAAAGCTCCTTTTGAAATTGAAGGGGATGATGGAAAATATTTTGCAAAAAGTATTATTATTGCAACTGGAGCTCAGGCCAGGTGGCTAGGCTTACAATCTGAAGAAAAATATAAGGGATTTGGTGTATCGGGCTGTGCTACTTGCGATGGTCCGTTTTATAAGAATAAAGATGTTGTGGTGGTTGGAGGTGGAAACTCTGCGCTAGAAGAATCTTCTTTCCTAACTAATTTTGCAAAAAAAGTTACAGTCATTCACAGAAGAGATGCATTTAGAGGAGATAAACTTTTACAAAAAAAACTTTTAGATAATCCAAAAGTAAATGTTGTTTGGGATAGCGTTATTGAAGATGTTATTGGTACAGAAAATCCTAAAGGAGTTACTGCAGTTAAAATTAAAAACATAAAAACAAATCAAAGCACAACCCTTGCAACGCATGGATTATTTGTTGCAATTGGTCATGATCCTGCAACAAAAGTTTTTAAAGATCAGATTAATATGGATAAAGATGGTTATATAATAACTGCAAACGACTCTACAAAAACCAATATTCCAGGAGTATTTGCTGCAGGAGATGTGAGGGATAGAACGTATAGACAGGCTGTAACAGCTGCTGGAATGGGGTGTATGGCTGCGCTTGAGGCTGAAAAATATTTATCAGCTCACTAACTTAAGCTCTCACAAAACTTTCTAATTTTTAAAATTGCTTTTTGAAGTTCGTTCATGGATGTTGCGTAGGATATTCTAAAGTACCCTTCAAGACCGAATGCTGAACCTTGAACCACTGCAACACCTTCTTGATCGAGAAGATTGCTTACAAAATCTGTATCAGTTTTAATTATTGTCCCAGCAACTGTTTTTTTACCCATCGTATTTTTACAGCTTGGAAATACGTAAAAAGCTCCCTTAGGATTAACGCAGCTTAATCCTTTAATAGAGTTAAGTTCTTTTACAACATAATCTCGTCTCTTCTTAAACTCTGCACTTCTTTCTTTAATAAAACTCTGTGTTCCATTTAACGCCTCAACTGCAGCTGCTTGACTGATGGAACTTGGATTTGTTGTTGATTGTGATTGTAGCTTTGAAACTGCCTGAATAATTTCTTTGCTTGCAGCGCCATAGCCTATTCTCCAGCCAGTCATAGAGTAAGATTTGCTAACTCCATTAACTATTACAGTCCTGTTTCTTAAATCTTCAGCAACTTCTAAAATATTTATAAATTTATCATCGTTCGACCGATTATCTTCCTCATAAAAAATATGTTCATAAATATCATCCGTTAGAATGTGAACATGAGGATGTTTTTTTAAAACTTTTACAATATCCGTAAGTTCAGATCGCAAATAACACATGCCTGTTGGATTGCCTGGGGAATTTAAAATAAACCATTTTGTTTTTTTAGTAATCGCTTTCTCAAGTAACTCCCCATTAATTTTAAAATTATATTTTTCACCACACTCAACTATTTTAGGAACGCCTCCTGCAAGTAAAACAATATCTGGGTAAGATACCCAGAATGGGGATGGAATAATAACTTCATCTCCAGGATTAACGGTTGCAAGAATACAGTTATAAATAACCTGTTTACCGCCTGTTCCAACTGTGATGTTTTCGGTTTTAAATTCTAAATTATTTTCTCTCTTAAATTTTTGTACAATTGCTTTTTTAAGATCAGGAGTTCCATCAACTGCCGTATATTTTGTATCACCCTTATTAATTGCTTTAATCGCGGCTTGTTTAATATTGTCTGGAGTGTCAAAATCAGGTTCGCCTGATGATAACGTTATAACCTCTTTTCCCTGCTCTTTTAACTCTCGGGCTTTTTGGGTGATTGCAACTGTTGGTGAGGCTTTTATTCTGGATAAAGAAGTTGATACTATGGACATTTTTAATAAGTTAGGCCCGAAATGAGCTCAGAGCATAGTATTACATTAGATAGAAATACAAAAGCAATTTCTAAAAAACTAGAGGGTGGAAAAAAATTTAAAATTACCACAGACTATAAACCTGCTGGAGATCAACCTAAGGCGATAGGTTTTTTAAAAGAACAAATTCAAAATTCAAAACGCAATCTCGTTTTACTAGGAGTAACGGGGAGTGGAAAAACTTTTACTATGGCAAAAGTGATAGAAGAATTAAACCGTCCTGCCTTGATTCTGGCGCCAAATAAAACCTTAGCAGCGCAGCTATATGGAGAGATGAAAAGTTTTTTTCCTGAAAATGCTGTTGAGTATTTTGTATCGTACTATGATTATTACACACCTGAAGCGTATGTTCCAAGAACTGATACTTATATTGAAAAAGAAGCATCGATTAACGAGCAGATAGATAGAATGCGGCACTCTGCAACACGATCGCTTCTTGAAAGAGATGATGTCGTAATTGTATCAAGCGTTAGCTGTATTTATGGATTAGGCTCTGTGGAGTCTTACTCTAAAATGACTTTAACTTTTAGGAAGAATGAGGTTTTTGAAAGAGATAAATTAATTCGGTCCCTTGTTGAGTTACAATACAAACGTAATGATCAAAATTTTTACAGAGGTACATTTAGAGTTAGAGGTGAAAATATTGAAATATTTCCATCACACTTAGAAGATCAGGCATGGAGAATTTCTTTAGATACTAATAATGTAATTGTTAAAATTAAGTGCTTTGATCCTTTAACAGGAAACGATACGGAAGAAGTTAATGTTGCAAAGCTGTATGGAAATTCACACTACATAACCCCAAGACCTACGGTACAAAATGCAATTAAAGAAATTAGAAATGAATTAGTTGAAACATTAGAGAGGTTTAGAAAAGAGAATAAATTACTAGAAGCACAGAGACTTGAGGAGAGAACAAGGTTTGATCTGGAAATGATTGAAGCAACAGGTGCGTGCGCGGGAATTGAGAATTATTCAAGATTTTTGTCTGGAAGAAAACCTGGCGAACCACCCCCAACATTGTTTGAATACTTGCCTGACAATTGTTTAGTTTTTGTTGATGAAAGTCACGTAACCGTCCCGCAACTTCATGGAATGTATAAGGGAGACCACACTAGAAAAAAAACATTATCTGATTATGGTTTTAGACTTCCATCGTGCATGGACAATAGGCCTTTAAAATTTGAAGAGTGGGATATGATGAGGCCGCAGACCATATTTGTATCAGCAACACCAAGTGAATGGGAATTTACACAAACTAAGGGAGAATTTGCAGAACAGATTATAAGACCAACTGGACTAATAGACCCTGAAGTTTTCATAAGGCCTGCAAAGAACCAAGTTGATGACTTACTTGGTGAATGTCTTGAGGTTATAAAAAACAAACAAAGAATTCTTGTAACAACTCTAACAAAAAAAATGGCAGAGGATTTGACAGAGTACTTAGATGAAAATGGAATTAAAGTTAGATACATGCACTCCGATATCGATACATTGGAGAGGATTGAAATTATTAGAGATCTTAGACTTGGAATATTTGATGTTTTAGTTGGCATCAACTTACTTCGTGAAGGTTTAGATATTCCAGAATGTGCACTGGTTGCAATTCTAGATGCAGATAAAGAAGGATTTTTACGATCAGAAATTTCTTTAATACAAACTATCGGACGAGCTGCAAGAAATGTGGATGGAAGAGTTATACTGTATGCTGATAAAGAAACTGAAAGTATAAAAAAAGCAATAGCTGAGACAAATAGAAGAAGGCAGAAGCAGTTAGACTATAATAAAAAAATGGGAATAACGGCTACATCAATAAAGACAAAAATTAATGACATATTGGAAGGTATTTATGAGAAGGATTATGTAAGTTTTAGTGATGATATTCCTGCAGGGGATAATCTAAAAAAACATCTCAAAGCACTTGAAAAAGACATGAGAGTTGCTGCAGATAATCTTGAATTTGAAACGGCTGCAAAAATTAGAGATGAAATACGACAGTTACAAAAGTATGAGCTTGAAATTAATGTAAGTAATAAAGTTAAAATTTATAATGAGAGTATTATTAAAGGTAGGTCAACACAGGGAAAAGCAGGAATGAGAGCTAGAAGAAGATAATGTATAATACGGTTTTAATAACAGGAGCTGCTAAAAGAATTGGTGAAAACCTTGCATTACACTTTGCAAAAAACGGTTGGAATATTGCTATACACTTTAATAAATCCGCATCCTCTGCAAAAAAACTAAAAAACACTATCCAATCTTACGGGGTGGATTGTATTACGATTAAAGCAGATCTTTCAAATTTAAACCAAGTAAAAAATATTTTAAAAAAAATTAAAAAAGAACTTGGATCTTTAAACTGTATTATTAATAACGCATCCATATTTGAAAATGATGATATTTTAAACTTTACCGATAAAAGTTACCAAAAGCATCAAAACGTAAATTTTTTAGCACCAGTGCTACTCTCAAGAGAGTTTGCAAAAATGAAGGGACATACAAAGTTAAATTCAGTTATAAATATTCTAGATCAACGTGTATTTAAATTAACCCCCTATTTCTTCTCCTACACCATTTCAAAAACATCCTTAATGACGTTTACAAAAGTTGCAGCCATGAAATTTGCACCCCACATAAGAGTGAATGGAGTTGCACCTGGTCCTACGTTAAAAAATGTTAGACAAAGTAATTCGCACTTTAATAAGCAAGGAAAAAATACGTTGCTTAAAACTAAAGTGAGTATGGATGATATTTGTAAAACGGTATATTTACTTGCAAACTCAGAAAGTATTACAGGACAAGTTATAGCAGTTGATTCAGGTCAAAGTTTAAACTTTAAAACCCCTGATCTTATTGGAGTTAAGGAATGAAAAGAAAGACTAATATTATTCCCTTCATCAACGTAGTTAAAAAAAGAAGTAATGAAATTGTATTTGTAAAAAACTTAATCTTAAAACCTATCATAGGCTATCATGCATATGAGAAGATAAGGCCTCAAAAGATTAGATTAAATATTCAAATTCTTAATAGTAAAAAGAAAGTTGAGGATGGTAATTTAAGGACGATTATAAATTACGAAGAGGTTGTAGAACTTGTTAAAAAACTACTGTTACGAAAATATAATTTTTTAGAAAGTTTTGCGGAGGATTTTTTTAAGAATATTTTTAAGAATAAATATGTGGAAAGTGCTGTGTTAAAGATTGAAAAACTTGAAGTAATTAAGGATGCAGAGTCCGTTGGAATAGAGTTCTTCAAACAGAGAGAAGAATATGAAAAGTCTTGATTCTGGACGTGAAATAATCAAGCATAAAGCTCAGTTCGTCTCAAACGGTCCTGGCGTGTATCAGATGATTGGTGAAAAAAATAAAATCATCTACATTGGAAAAGCAAAAAACCTTCCAAATAGGCTTAAAAGTTATGTAAGCGATAAGTTTTTACCCATTCGCACAGAGCGGATGATTGCCTCAACAAAAAATCTTGAATTTATTGCAACACAAAATGAGGCTGAGGCGCTTTTACTTGAGTCAAATCTTATTAAAAAACACCAGCCAAGATATAATATTCTTTTAAAGGACGACAAAAGCTTTCCCTACATCCAAATTAGAAAGTCCCATGCCTATCCACAGCTTACAAAGTTTAGAGGAAAGCAAAATGAAAAAGATGCATTCTTTGGACCTTTCGCATCAAGTGGATCTGCGGGTTGGACGATAAAGACTCTTCAAAAAGTATTTCAGCTTAGGGTATGTGATGACACTGTATTTAGTAACAGAAAAAGACCCTGCATTCTCTATCAAATAAAACGCTGTTCAGCACCTTGTACAAATGAAGTTAGCAAAGAAGAATATGAAAGATTAGTTGATGATACCGTAAATTTTTTAGAGGGAAAATCTAGTAACATTCAAAAAAAACTTGCAGATGAAATGGAGGTACAAAGTACAAAACAACATTATGAAAAAGCTGCATCCTTAAGAGATAGGATTAAAGCGTTAACACAAATACAAAATACGCAGCAGATTAACGAAAATAATTTTAACAATGCAGATTTAATTGTCTGCTTTCAAAAAAATAATACCACCTGTATTGAAGTCTTTTTTTACAGATCTAAACAAAACTGGGGTAACCAAGCCTTTTTTCCAAAGCATGAGGCGGATGATAAGGTTGATGCTATTTTATATTCTTTCATTACGCAGTTTTATGAAAATAAAATTCCACCAGAGCAAATTATAATTAATAATACGGTGGAAGGTCATGAAATAATTCAAGAAGCATTAGAGAAAAAATATCAAAAAAAAATATCAATCAAAATTGCAAAATCAAAACAAGAACTGCAGGCAGTGCAAATGGCAGTTAACAATGCAAAACTTGCAATTGAAAAGAAATTTTTAGAAAATGAAAATAACGAACACTTCTTAAAACTGTTACAGCAAGAATTTAAACTTGCACATCAACCATCACTAATTGAAGTATATGATAACTCCCATAACCAAGGAAAAGATTCCGTAGGCTCACTCATTGCTTTTGATCAGAATGGTTTTGTAAAAAAACGATATAGAAGATTTAATATTGGATCAGATATTAAAAAAAATGACGATTACGGCATGATGAAGGAAGTCTTGCATCGACGTTTTTCAAAAATTCAAAATGATGAAGCTGTAGTTCCTGATCTTGTAATTGTAGATGGTGGCCCTGGGCAATATTCGGTTGCAAGGAAAACCCTTGATGAACTTGGACTTTTTACTTTACAGGTTATTGCTATTGCAAAAGGTCAAAAAAGAAATCAGGGGGATGAAACATTTTACACCAACTTAAAAAAAATCAAATTAAACCACAATCAAAGCTTACTTTTTTTCCTACAGAGGATTAGGGATGAGGCGCATCGATTTGCAATCTCATCACACAAAATCAAACGCAAAAAATCATTCATCAAATCAGCCCTTGATGACATTGATGGTATTGGTGCAGGTAGAAAAAAATTACTTCTTAATCACTTCGGGTCTGTAAAATTACTTGAAACTGCAACGATTGATGAGATTAAAAAAGTTAAGGGAATTAGTGACGAAATAGCCCATAAAATCTATAACTATTTTAATAAACAGAGAATTATATCTAGGGCATGAAAATAAAAGTTCCAACTTATCTAACGCTTGGAAGAATTTTAATTGCACCAATTTTAGTCGTTGTCGTTTATTTAAAGGGCGATTTTTGGAATTGGATTGCGTGTATTTTATTTGCTATTGCAGGCTTTACTGACTTTTTAGATGGATTAATTGCAAGAGTTTTTAAACAAAAATCCAAGTTTGGAAAAATTTTAGATCCTTTAGCGGATAAAGTCTTAGTCTCAACTGCACTTGCGCTTTTGATTATGGAAGATTTAATACAACATTATAATGTCATCGCAGCAATTGTAATCATCATACGTGAAATTTTAATATCAGGTCTTAGAGAGTATCTTGCAAAAACTGCTGCAAGAATTAGGGTGACTGGACTTGCGAAGTTAAAAACTGTACTGCAGATGACTGCAATTTCAGTCTTGCTTGCTGGAGAGCCAGGTAATGAATTCTTGTTTGGGTACGGTGTGATGATTGGAATAATTTTGCTTTGGTCTTCAGCGGTTCTAACGTTAGTTACAGGATATATTTATTTAAAAAAAGGAATTGATTACATTGATAAATGAAATCGATTGTTAGAATTTTTGCGCTGGTATTAAGATATTTTTATTTAATAAAGTCTTCGCTTCCTAGAATTTTAGAACTTATGTACTGGCCAACGGTACAGATGGTACTTTGGGGACTTATTACAAAACATTTCATTGTATCATCCGATTGGCTCACGCAAGCAACTGGAGTCCTCATTGCTGGAGTTTTACTCTGGGACATCTTATTTCGCTCACAGCTTGGATTTTCTTTATCGTTTTTGGAAGAGATGTGGTCTAGAAACTTAGGCCAGTTATTTGTAAGCCCCATCCGTCCGATAGAAATGGTCTTATCTCTAATGACCATAAGTTTAATTAGGACAGTGATTGCAATGATACCTGCCATACTACTTGCAATTCCACTGTATGCATTCAATCTTTTTGAACTTGGATTTATTTTAATATTCTTTTTTGCAAATCTTTTAATTTCTGGTTGGATACTTGGAATTTTTGTTATTGCTGGAATTCTACGTTTTGGCGTATCAGCAGAATCTCTTGCGTGGCTTGGAATATTTATTTTAGCTCCGCTTTCTGCAATTTATTATCCAGTAAGTGTCATCCCCGAATGGCTAAGATGGCTTTCGCTATCGCTACCACAAACATACATCTTTGAAGGTATGAGGGAGATTTTATTTAATTCAGTAATACGTTCAGACTATATGTTAAAAGCTGTGATTTTTAATGTTATTTTCATGTTTATAGGCATTGTAATTTTCTTAATTGCATTTGAGGGAGCTCGAAAAAGAGGAGCGCTACTTAATATTGGAGAATAAATT
>Ga0194122_10005673_pt1 | contig 11593 bp, 8 predicted proteins | sample TA2MahCa10mmetaG_FD_155487 | JGI IMG/M metagenome (GOLD analysis project Ga0194122, IMG submission 155487) | Freshwater microbial communities from Lake Tanganyika, Tanzania - TA2015021 Mahale Deep Cast 10m | ecosystem: Environmental > Aquatic > Freshwater > Lake | place: Tanzania: Lake...
TGGAAAGCCGCGAAGTGAAGACTCGCCAATTCGTTAGCATCGGCTACCCCTTCGCGGGCAAATTGAGGAGGCGTCCAATGATTGCCGAGGTTCGTTCCCAACTCTCCGTCTCACTGGCCAACTGCTTCAACCCAGTGTCAGTGATCGCGTAGTATTTTGCCCGCCTACCTTTGTCCGAGGTGCCCCAGGATGTCGATATCCAGCGCTTTTGACTCAGGCGAAGCAAGGAGGCATAAATTGTGCCCTGATTCAGTTGAACCGCATCGCCGCTGACTTGCTCGATTCTCCGCGCGATGCCGTACCCGTGAAGCGGCCCCATCGCATTAAGCGTCTGCAAAACCATCAGATCGAGAGTACCCTGTAAGATCTCCGCGCGTTGCGCACCGCTACCTGTAGCCATACCACAGAAGCCTAACAGTGCTATCCGGCTGCGTCAAGGCGCTGGCTGCGCTTTCAGCGAGCGCCAGAAGAAGGGCAGCACGTCGGAAAACAGACGACCATCGCGGCCCCATAGCCGGTTACGATGGTCACCGTTATACTCCTCGAAGCGGAACACGGCGCCCGCCTTATGAAGTTCTCTCGCGTAGGCCCGCGCCGTGATCGGAATGTGTGGGAGCTCGTCTTCCCACGCCGTGTCGAATCGGAACGCTGCGAGTTTCCCAATTTTCGGTGCGTCCTCGGACGCTGTACTGACGGGGAAACGGCTCTGCCAGCGTTCGTAGACACCGGCAGCCGGAACCAGTGCGTCGCCGGACTTTACGAATGGGAAATCGACAAAGAATGGCGGCTTATCGCGGTTGGGCGAAAACGCTTGGGCGAGCGCCACGATCGCAAGCGCGGCCGGTCCAGCGCGCAGCAAGTCCTGCGCGCTCCGCGCCTGGAGAACGGCCTCGAAAGCGGGGTTTTCGGGAGAAATTTCACCGCCCCAGCCGAGTACAGCCGGGTTCATCGCATAGACGGCGCCAAAGATCTCCGGATAACGCACGCCCAAAGTGATCGCGCCGTATCCGCCCATCGAGTGTCCAGCGATGCCCCGGCTCTCCGCCGAGGAAAGCGTACGATACTTGCCGTCGATCCAATTCACGATTTCGCGGACAATGAACTGCTCCCACTTCCCGGTGGCTTCGGAGTCGACATAGAAACTGCCGCCGAAACGAGTTCCCGCGTCCGGCATTACGATGATAAACTCGCCGAAACGGCCTTCGGCGACGCCCAGGTCCATCAGCGATTGAATTGTCGTGTAGGGTGCGCGTGATTCCATCATCGGCCATGTGCGAGTCCAGGTTTGATCGCTGTCCTGGATCCCATGCAATAAATAGAGAACCGGATAACGCCTATCCAACGAGGCGCCATAGCTCGGCGGCAGATAAACCGTAATACGGCGAACCGGCGATTCGCCGGTTACGTTGCCGCGAATCGCCTCACTCTCTAACGTCTCGGTTGTTAGTGCTCCCGACGGCGGTGTCTGGCTGGAGCACGATACCGCGAAAAGCAATAGGAATAGTGGCTGCAGGCTCTTCATGTTGTCATCCCACATGATGCTATCACGGATCCTGTGGGATGGCAACAGGTAAGCCTCCTGCTCATCGGCGGGCATCGTCCGTTTCATATACACCTCAAGCTTGTGTTACTTCACATGGCGGCCTGTAACAGAGGGCATTTCGCCATCCCACTAGCGAATAGTGTTTGTTGCGAAAACTCTTGCATTCGCGCCGGGTCCGCGATAGACTGTGAATTCATGCGTTATCCGGCCTACACCTTCGCCTACCGATTTTGGTGGCGCTCCCCTGCGTACTGAGTGGGAAACAACAGGGTAAGCCGCAATCTTAACCAACCCACTCGAAGGAGTGGGTTTTGCGATTTTTGGCAGTCGCTCTTTCGAGGCAGAAGAAACAGATGATCATCTCAATGAAACTCCACAGCACCAAGCAGGAAGTCGATGCCGTTTGCCAACGGATTAGCGAGTTCGGCTACAAGATTCACGCCATCGAAGGAGAGGAACGCGTTGTGATCGGCGCGGTCGGCACGGGCGATACCACCAATTGCCTCGAGTCTCTGGAGGCCATGCCGCAGGTCGAAAAGGCCGTGCGCATCTCGGCGCCGTACAAGTTCGTTTCGAAAGAGTTCAAGAAGTCCAAGACGGTGATCTCGCTGCGGACGCACACGGGCTCTGTCGATATCGGTGGCGATGAGTTCGTCGTGATGGCCGGGCCTTGTTCGGTCGAAAGCGAAAAGCAGATCATCGAGTGCGCCGAAACGGTCGCGGCGGCCGGCGGCAGGGTGTTGCGCGGCGGCGCGTTTAAGCCCCGCACTTCGCCCTACGATTTCCAGGGTTTGGAAGCGGAAGGCCTCAAGTTGCTGGCCAAGGCGCGCGAAGTAACGGGCCTGGCGATCATCACCGAAGTGATGGCCGATAAGGACGTCGACCTCGTCGCCGAGTACGCCGACGTTTTGCAGATCGGCGCGCGAAACATGCAGAACTTCGCGCTGCTCAAGAGCCTGGGCCGATGCGGCCGGCCGATCATGTTGAAGCGCGGGCTATCGTCGACGATCAAGGAACTGCTGATGTCGGCCGAGTACATCGTCGCGCACGGTAATCCGAACGTGATGCTGTGCGAGCGCGGCATCCGGACGTTTGAAACCGAAACGCGCAACACGTGCGATATTTCGGCCGTGCCGGTGCTGAACGAGTTGACGCACCTGCCCGTGGTCATCGATCCGTCGCACGCGGTTGGCAAGCGCAAGCTGGTGCCGCCATTGGCCCGCGCCGCGGTCGCGATCGGCGCCGACGGCATTATCGTCGAAACGCACCCGTGCCCGGAGAAGGCGTGGAGCGATGGCGCGCAATCGTTGACCTTCGAACAATGGCGCACGATGATGAAGGACCTGGCTCCTTACATCGCGTTGTGGAAGGCATCGCGCGTGGGCGAACCGGTCTTGGCGTAGACTGGTTAGGCAGTGAGAATCAGCGGCAACCCGTGGATGTTGACGGCTGCGCTCGTCGTGGCGGGCGGAGGCATCTACGGACTCGCGCGAATGTGGCGGCTCGGCAGTGATCCTTCAATAGACGAGCTTCTGGCGCAACTGCCGCAACGCAACGCGATCCTGTTTCATGTCGACATCTCGGCCATCCGATCAGCGGGGCTAATGAGCGTCGTCACAAGCGCGGGAATCACCGAAGACCCGGAGTACTTGGCGTTCGTGAAAGAGAGCGGTTTCGACTGGCGCACCGATCTCGATACGGTCACTGCGTCCCAGACGGGTGATGATTGGTACCTGTTCGCGAAGGGCCGATTCGACTGGTCGAAAATACAGAACTATGCCGTTAACCGCGGCGGGAAGTGTTACAACGGCGTATGCGACGCGCCTGCCGTCACGCCGGGCCGGCGGATTTCGTTCTACCCGAAGACGAGTCGTGTGCTGGCAATGGCCACATCGAAGCTCCCAAACGCCGTCTACGGAATTCATCGCCCGGCGCCCGGCGCGGCACTTGTGGCCACCGAGCCCCATCCCGTTTGGTATTCAATTCCCGGCCCGCGGTTGTCGGGCGCCGCGGCACTCCCGAATGGCAGCAAGCTGTTCGCGAAAGCTCTCGGCGAGGCCAAGCGCGTCACCTTCGGTGTGCGGCAGAGCGGCAATGCGCTGCAGCTTGTAATGCGCGCCGACTGCGCGGACGCGGCGGCGGCTTCGTCGCTGCAAAATCAGTTAGCGGGCGTTACCGCGGAGTTCGGAAAGTACTTCGAGCGCCTTGGACAAAAACCGTCGAGCGCGGATCTGAGCGGTCTGATCTTAAACGGGACGTTTCAGCAAGAAGGCGCGGTCATCCGCGGAAGTTGGCCGTTGAGCGCCGACTTCGTGCGCAACCTGTTCGGCGCGGGCGGCGCGTAGTCGATGTTGCTCGTCGCCGGCAATCTGGTCTATGACTGGATCGGCGGGCCTGTTGAATCGCTCGCCTGGGACACCACCGTGTGGCCGAAACATTTCGCAGCCGGACTGGGTGGCAACGGCGCGACGACGGCGTATGCGGCGGCGTATCTCGGCGCGGCGGTGCGGCTGATTACCGCTTGCGGTGGAGACTCGAACGGCGAGGCCTGCCGAAAGATGCTCGATCGCGCCGGCGTGGAAGCGTTTTTCTCGAACGGCTTGAAAGGCGAGACCGCGCTGACGATGGGGCTGTTTCGCAGTGACGGCGCGCGCGCGCTGATTCACCGGCCGGGGGTTCTCGATCAGGCGTTCACCGATATCGATTCGCTGGCGCCCCATGCCGATGGCATCGACTGGTTGCACGTGGCCAATCCCTTCGCCGTCCCCGCGCTGCGCGAGCGAGCGGCGGCGTATCTGCAGGAGGCCTGCGACCGGGGGTGGACGACGTCGCTCGACACCGGCTGGGACCGGCAGGGCCAGTGGATCGAAGTGATCGGCCCGTGCCTGCCCTTTGTCGAGTGGTTCTTCTGCAATGAAGCCGAGGCGGCCGCGTTGACCGGTAAGCCGGATTATCGTGACGCCGCGGCCGCGCTTCGGGCGCACGGCGCGGCGAACGTCATCATTAAACGCGGCGCGCTTGGGTGCGCCGTGGCGCTCGGCCGCACCGCGCCGGTTGAGGTGGCCCCTTGCGCAGTAGAGGCCATCGATACAACCGGCGCGGGCGACAGCTTTTGCGGGGCTTTCCTCGCGGCGATGTTGCGCGAGATGGACCCTCTCGACGCGGCTAGAATCGCCAATGTTTACGGCGCGCTGAGCGCCTCGGCGGCGGGCGCGGCGACGGGGCTTACGACTTGGCGCGAGACGACGAGATTGGCCGGCCTTTGGACAGCAGGGTCGGAGGCTCGCTCTCACTAGAAACTTAATTTCATCGACACCTGAATCAGCCGCGGAAAGTTCTGCTGGCCCAGCGGCAGCATGCCGAACCGCTCGTTTTGAAAGCCCGTATCCGGCGCGCCGAACAGCGGATGGTTGAACAGATTAAACGCTTCCGCGCGAAAATTCAGGGCCGTGCGCTCGGTCAAATCGAATGTCTTCGAAGCTGCCAGATTGTAGGTCTCGTTGTCCATCTGGCGCAGCCACGGGTAGCGCAGCAGTTCGGCGCGCAGCGTGTATGGCGGCAACGAGCGGTAACACGAACGGTCGTTGTTAAACCAGCGGTTGCGGGTCTGTCCATCGACAAGCAGATCGGGACAGAGGCGGTCGACATTCATGCCGGCTACTGGGTTACCCGATGTGTACCGATAGATGAAGTTCATCGTCCAGTTGCCGATCGCGGCTTGCTTCCAGCCTTTTAACCCGTTCAGGAAATGACGGCGCTTGCCGAACGGGATGTCCCAGATGCCGCTGAAGGCGATGTTCTGCGGTTTGTCGTAGCTAACGAGTTCATGCGAGAGCGGCTCGTCTAAGTTCCACACGTTCTTACGCGCCACGTCCTGGAAGTTCTTCGAGAACGTGTAGCTGAACACAAGCGTCAGCGCGCCCGCTTGCGAGCGATTGCCGGTGAAGCGTTTGTCGGCTCGGATCTGAATCGCGTCGTAGCGATACTTGCCCCAGGGATTGGTTCCCATCGTAATTCCGTTGAACAGCGGGAACGGATCGAGCAGGTTGCGGGCTGGTGTTGTCGTTCCCGCGCCGAGTGTTGTGTTCGGCGGAAGAATGCCGAAGAACGGGTTGGCGACTGTGCGGTCGAGATAGGTCGGCGTCTCCTGGCCGCGCAGGAAGGTGTCCATGCGGACGCCGTCGAGGTTGTAGGAGCTCACCTCGTTTTTGGTCTGGCTGCCGACGTAGGAGACGTCGAGCAGCACCTTCCAAATTGTCCGGTGCTGGAAGCCGAACGAGTATTGAAACGTGCGCGGAATCAGGCGCTGGCGTCCGTCAAAGGCCACGGCGTTGCCGACGTTGGTAAGGAGTCCAAGCTCAGCGCCTTGCGGGCGCGTTAGTCCATCTGGAAACGGATTCTGCAGCGAGTAGGCGCCGGTCGCACCGGCCGATGGCAGATAGTCGCCATCGAGCGAACGAATGTAGGGCGTTTGCTGGCTGAAGCCGTCGGTGAAGTTGCCTTGTGTCGCGGTCCGATGGAAGATGCCGAATCCCGTACGCAAGACAATGCGCTTGTGGAATTGCCAAGCGACGCCGATGCGCGGTTGGATGTTCTGCCAATCGGTATCGTAGGTCCGGCGCGGGCCGCCATTGCGCACGAAGGTCTTGCCGCCGAGAAGCGCGGCCGGGGGATCGGGATATGGGAATGCTGGATTATTGCGATCGTATGCGATCTTGTTTGTGCGCCAGCGTTCGAGCACACGGTCGCTCAGCGGGTTTTTCGAATCGAGATCGAAGCCCGCGTTCACGCGGTCCCATCGCTCCACCCATGGCACTTGCACGTCATAACGCAGGCCGAGATTGAGCGTTAATCCTTTGCGAACCTTCCAATCCGTTTGCAGAAAGAAGCCGAAGTAAGGCCAGCTTCGATAGTAGGTGTCGTTCCAGTCGACGAACCCTGTGCCGGGGATGCCAAGCAGAACGTCGGCGATGCCGGAGCCGTCGCGATTGTTGCCCCCGCGCAGCGGAAACTGCTGCGTGCCGTAACGCGTGAATTGCAACTGCCCGTTGGCTTGGCCGATCGAGCCGGTGCCTTGTCCGGCGTAGACGAGATCGGCGCCGAGCTTGATCGTCTTCGAGCCGCGCACCATCGAAAATGTTGGCGCGAGATTCCACTGGTTCGAAGTCGTCCACGTGTAGAGATTGGCGCCGTTGCCGAACAGGCTCGAGGCCTGATCGATGATGATGCGCGGAGGGAAGTTCGTGGTCGATGTCGGCGCACGCAAAACACTGGTCATGCCGAGATCGGCGGCGGTGATGCCGCTTTCGATGTCGGCGCCGGGGAAATACGAAGTGAAGCGGCCGTACGAGAGCCGCGTGTCGAACACAAGCGCGGGCGTAAGCACGCGCGTGTAGCTGATGATGGCGTTCAGATTCGTCCGCTGCGAGTTGATGTTGCCGCTGGCCGCGGGGCCGGGGATGCCGGTTTGGTTCCGATATTCGTGGCCGTGCTGGTACGTGAAGACGCCGTTCAAACGCGAATTCTGATCGAGAACGCGGTCGATGCGGAACATCGGCTGATCATAACGATAGCGGCCGACGCTGCCCGAGTTTACGAAGTTCTGCGTGATCGCGTTTCCGGCGATGTTCGGTTGCGGAAAGAAGGAGAGGATCTTCTTTCCCACTTCACTGATGCGGCTAGCCGGAAGCGTATTGCCGGGGAAGGGGTCGCGAATGATCGGACTGGCGCAAATGGCCGGCACGTCGACGGTGTTGACGCAGTTGTGGCCGGTGAGCGGATCGAAGATACGGAAGCCGTATTTGGTGAAGTCGCCCGCGATCAGATCGGGCGGCGGCGTGTTGGCGACAACCGGAAACGGAACGATTTCGCGGAACCCTTCGAAGCTGAAAAAGAGAAAGTCTCGATCCTTGCGCAGCGCGCCGCCGATGACGCCGTTGAACTGATGCGTGATGTGTTTGCCACGCGGCGCGCCGACGAGATTGTTCTGCGTGTAGTTCGCGTCGAAAATCTGGTTGCGCATGAAGTCGGCGACCGATCCGCGCCAGCGATTCGTGCCCGACTTCAACGTTGTGTTCACCGAGCCGCCGCCGGTGCGGCCGATCGCGGCGTCGTAGGTGTTTGTCATTACCTTGAACTCTTGGATAGCATCGACGTTCGGCGATACTTGCCAGGAGCCAGTCAGGCTGATCGGCGCGCCGTTGAGCGAGAAGCTGTTTGATCCGGAAACGCCGCCGTTCATCACATACGAACCGTTCGTGTCCCAGCCGCGTGTGCCGCTGAAGCCGCTACTGCCGAACTGCTCTTGCGTGAACAGCACGCCGGGGGCGAGGTCCATCAGCATGTACACCTGCCGGCCGTTGAGAGGGTATTCGGACGTTTGCAAGGCGTCGAAGTTCAGTCCGCCCGACGCGTCGGCGGTCTGAATATCGACGGCGGATTCGGTGACCGTAACCTGCTCGGCCACCGAGCCGATCGTGAGCGCGAAATTTTGCTCCATCTTCTGCGACACCATCAACTCGATACCCTCTTGCCGGTACAGTTTGAAGCCGGTCGCTTCGACAGTGACATCGTAGGTCGAAGGATTCAGAAAGTTGACGGAGTAGAAGCCTTCGGAGTTCGTTAATACTTGCGAGGCCTGGTTGGTGTAACGCTGCACAATGCGTACGCGGGCCTTTGGAATGGCGGCGCCGGTAGGATCGGAAACGGTTCCGGAAAGCGTTGCGCGAAAATCTTGCGCGTGCGCCGCGCAGAACACGAAGAGAAGCAGTGTCAGCCGCATTAACGTTGAGGAGTCGCGATCGTGATGTTGCGGAACTTCAAGCCGCCGGTGTGATCGCCCTGAATATAGAACGGGCCGGGTTGATCTTCATTGCCATCCAGCGCGCCGCCGGTGATGCCTTCGATCTCTTGATTGGCGATCGTCGTAACGCCGTTGCGAACAACCGTCAGCATGCGGCCGACGAGCGTGATATCGAACGTATCCCATTCGCCGGGTTTGCGCGGAAGATCTCCTTGCGGCGCGATGCGGCCATACACTGAACCGATGCGGCGCTCGGGCGGATTGCTCGTCAGCGGCTCGTATTCCAGCTGAATTTCGTAACGCCCGCGGAGGTAGAAACCGCTGTTGGCGTGGTCGGGGCAAAGCACTTCAAAGTGGAGTTTGAAGTCGTCGAACTTGCGCGTCGATTTCAGGTTCGCGCCGTGGTCTTCATTCACGAGCAGCCCGTCTTTCACGACCCAGTGGCTTTTTGATGCGGTACCCACCGGTTCCCATCCCGCGAGCGATTTGCCGTCAAACAGCGGCGCTGGCTTCGACCACAATTTCGGCGCGGTGCGCTTCAACTCCGGTGCGCGCACGCCGATCAACACAAGCGTGGAGTCACCGCGCTTTTGAATGCCGGTGAGTTTGTCGCCGGCAGCATCGAGTTCCCACGTCAACACCGGGCCCTTGGTGTTAGCGCGGCTGATCGTGAGAGAGAGATGTTTGCCGTTGAGCGTCGCATTTTCGAGTTTGTAAACATTGCCGCCCGTTGGCTGATACCAGACATCCAGCACGCCGTTGACTTCCTTGATACCGAGCCAGCTCGCGCGCTGCCCGGTGGGCGTTTGGATGTTGAAATTCCAGCGGCCGAGGAACGGGTTCTTTCCTTGCGCGGCGAGCGCGGCGGCGGCCAAGAACGTGACGGCGATGAGCCTTTGCATGAGTCGAAGTTTACCGCAATTGGGTACGGTATAATGGGTTTGACAGCAAGGCGAGCGGGAGTAACTCAATGGTAGAGTCACAGCCTTCCAAGCTGTTGGTTGCGAGTTCGATCCTCGTCTCCCGCTCCATGATTTCAAAGAGTTACCGAGCGGGCGGGAAAAGGCCGGGCCTGCGGCGCCTCAAGCACGCTGGGAAACTCACGCCGCAGACGTAGCGATGTCTGTTTGGCGTTCTCTGCCTTGGCTTCCTCGCCGAGTCGAAAATAGAGTTGCGAGAGTAGAACCCACGGTTGCGCGTTCTTTGGATCGACAATCGTCGCCGACTCCAATTCGATCAACGCCTCTGGCACACGGTCGAGATTGGAAAGAGCCCGCGCCAGCGAGACCCGCGCCGGGGCGTAGCCTGGGCGAATTGCGATCGCCTTTTGAAGCGGCTCGATCGATTCCGCGTATTTCGACTGCCGCACCAGCAGATCCCCGTAGAAATAGTAGGGCTCTTCATAGTTGGCATCGAGAGCCATGGCGCGTTGCAAATGCGCCAACGCCTTCTCGGTGGCGCCGCGTTTTTGGAGATGGAAGCCGGCCTCGAATTGGGCGCGCGCCGAATCCGGAAATTTCGCCGCGGCCTCGGCGGCGAGCAACGAAGCCGTGTCTTGATTGCCTGCGTCTTGTAATGCCTTGATGGAGATCAAATAGAGGTTGATATCGTTGGGCGCGGAGCGGAGGGCCTGCCTCGCCATCGAGGCCGCTTCGTGAAAATATCGCCCTTTGCTGTACTCGAGACTGACAACCTGCATTAGCTTCACGTTCGCCGGCTGAAACCGGAGCGCCGCGAGCCATGCGCGGATCGCTTCCTCTCGCCGTTCCAAGTGCTGGAAGTTCTGGCCGCGTATTAGGTGAACCTCGTAGCGCGGCTGAAGCGTCGCCGCGCGGTCCAGCAACGGTACGGCATCCGCCGAGCGTCGCTGGCGGTGGAGCATCACGCCAAGATTGAACAGTGAGGCGTGATGGTTGGGGGCGCGGCCCAGCGCTTCTTTCCATAATTTTTCGGCCGACACGGCGTCTCCCGCTTGCGCCGCCTCCAGAGCACGAGCGGCGAGTTGATCGGCGGCCGCCTGCAAAAGTGCGACAGCGAGCAAGACGGTCGTCATGGGCGCGTTCCGGAGCTCCCTTCCTTCAAACGCACCGTAGCGTTGGCGGCATGGGCAGGAAAAGTTTCGGTTACGCCGGTGGGCCACATGACGGTTATCCGGTCGACCTTATTTGCCGCGCCGAGACCGAAATGCAAGCGGCGATCGTTTTGCGACAGAAAGCTCGACTGGCTGAGAACGGCCTGCGTTTGTTTACCGCCGGCGGATTCGATTGTGACAACAGCGCCAATCGCGGAGCGGTTCGATGCAACGCCTTCCAGTTCGATACGGATCCAATGGGCGCCGCCGCGCAGCGTATTGAGCAGAAGCGAAGGGCGCTCTCCCATGTTCAACACGGCGACATCGATATCGCCGTCATTATCGAAATCGCCAAACGCGGCGCCGCGGCTGGAGTGGCGAGCGCCGACCGCGGGACCGGCGAGTCCACTGACATCTTCAAATTTCCCGTCACCGAGATTGCGGTAAATGACGCGGGTCTGCCGGTAGGATTCGCCGGGACCGTCTTTGAGTTCCGGATAAACGTGGCCGTTGACCTGAAGGATATCCTGCCAGCCGTCGTTGTCGAGGTCGGCGAGCGCAACACCCCAACCAACAAACTGCGGGTTGATGCCGAGACCGGCCGAGAGAACGGTGTCCTCAAAGATGCCGCCGCCCGTGTTTCGGTATAGGTTTGGGTGATCGCCAGCGAAATTGGTTTTGACGATGTCGAGCCGCCCGTCGCGGTTGTAGTCTCCAACGCCGATTCCCATGCCGCCCTGCTCGAAGCCGTGTTCGTTGAAGGCCACGCCGGTCTCGGTGCCGATCTCGCGGAAGGTGCCGTTCTTCTGATTGCGGAAGAGGAGGCTCGGAGTTGAGTCGCTGGCGATATAGATATCGGTCCATCCGTCGCCGTTGAAGTCGGCTGCAACGGCGGTGAACGCGTAGAAGTCGCGGGCTTTTGAGATTCCGGCGGCGTTGCTGACATCCTCGAAGGATCCGTTCGGCAATTGCCGGTATAAAGTCGCGCGGCCGAAGGGCAGCCCGCGCGGCCCACAGAAGACGGGCATTCCCTTCCACTCGCAGTTGGACGATTTGCCGGGAGGAGGCGTCGTAGCGGGATCGAACTGCTGATAGCTGGTCACAAACAGATCGAGCTTTCCGTCGCGATCGTAGTCGAGAAATGTGCAGCCGGAACTCCACTCCTTGGCCGGTCCGG
>Ga0194122_10005674_pt1 | contig 11591 bp, 12 predicted proteins | sample TA2MahCa10mmetaG_FD_155487 | JGI IMG/M metagenome (GOLD analysis project Ga0194122, IMG submission 155487) | Freshwater microbial communities from Lake Tanganyika, Tanzania - TA2015021 Mahale Deep Cast 10m | ecosystem: Environmental > Aquatic > Freshwater > Lake | place: Tanzania: Lake...
TGTTCGGATCATTTCTTGAAAGAGCAGGTATGATTAAATTATTCACTGATGTTTCTCTTGGATTTGTTGGCCATACAAAAGGTGGGCCTGCAAAAGTTGCTGTTGTTTCCTCTGGACTGATGGGAACCATATCAGGCTCAGGTGTTGCAAATGTAGTCACTACAGGCCAATTTACAATTCCATTGATGAAAAAATTTGGATACAGACCAGCGTTTGCCGGCGGTGTTGAGGCAACATCCTCAATGGGAGGTCAGATCATGCCCCCAGTTATGGGTGCGGTTGCATTTATTATGGCCGAAACTCTCGGTATTGAATATTATGAAGTTGTAAAAGCGGCAATAATCCCAGCCTTATTTTATTATTTCTCAGCTTTTTGGATGGTGCACTTAGAGGCATCTAAAAGAAATTTAGTGGGACTTCCTAAAAGTGAACTTCCGTCGCCAATTAAAGCCATTAAAGAAAAGTGGTTTTTAATTTTACCACTCGCTGTTTTAATTTACTTATTATTTGCAGGTTATACCCCGCTTTACTCTGGAAGTATTGGTTTGATTTTAACTGCGTTTTTAATTTTAGGCAGTTCTATCACTCTTGGTTTTTCATCTAAAGTCATTCGAATTATCTTTTGGATTATTTTAGGTTTTGTTGCATCACTTTTTTTTAAGCTCGGTGCAAATGTAATTAAAATAACTTTAGTTGCTTTAATTGCTTGGAACTTTTTTTCTAAAGGTGGACGAGAAACATTATTAATTTGCAGAGATGCACTAGCCGAAGGAGCAAAAACGGCCTTGCCAGTTGGTGTGGCATGTGCAGTAGTTGGAATTATCATTGGAACTCTGACACTTACTGGAATAGCAAGTACAATTGCGGGTTTAATAATAGATGTTGGAAAGCAAAGTATATTTTTATCTTTAGTTCTTACAATGGTGATCAGTCTTATTCTTGGAATGGGAATACCAACTATTCCAAATTACATTATCACTTCAGCAGTAGCAGCTCCTGCATTATTAAAATTAGGAGTTCCTTTACTAGTCAGTCATATGTTTGTCTTTTATTTTGGAATAATGGCAGACTTAACACCCCCTGTAGCACTAGCTTGTTTTGCTGCAGCTCCAATAGCAAGGGAAAGTGGATTAAAAATTTCTTTTGAGGCAATAAAAATAGCTATGGCAGGATTTGTAATACCTTATATGGCAGTTTATTCACCAGAATTAATGCTTCAAGGTTATCAAGGAAAAGAATTATTTAGTTATATTTTTTCTGTAATTTATATTTGTATAAAAGTTGGTTTTGCAATTTTATTTTGGGGTATGGCAGTTATTGGCTATTTAAATGGAAATTTAAATATTCTTGAAAGAGTTGCAGCAGTATTAATACCTGCATTTTTATTGCTTGCTATACCTCTAACTGATGAAATTGGTTTTGCACTTATTGCTGTGTTTTTTATATATCGCTGGATAAATAAAAGAAAACTTAAGAGCAGTTAACCTCGTGTCTCTTTGCGTAGTATCAGGACTTAAGACAGTTATTCATACAGTTTCTTTTTTTACACTTTCTTGGTCTCACTCAGTTGAAAAAACAGAGTGGAAGGAAGTTTGGAAAATTGAGAAAGATAAGTTAGTTTTAAAAGAGGCAAGAATTAAGGGTTCCGGAGCTGGCATGGAACCACCTGCTGGTTCGATGTTGATTGACGGATGGTACGTTTATAAGCCAAATATTAAACCAACAAAAGAAGTTATACTTTCTAATTCAGACATTTATTTAGCTAATTGGAAGATTTGTTATAATAAAAAATGTAAACCAATTGTCGCTGAAAGGAATAAAACATTGAAGTTAACAGTCTGTAATAGTAAATAAATCTTCTTAATTTTTAATGAAATTACCTAACTCCTTTAAATGTAAAAAAAATATTACAGTAGGTGAAAGAAATTTTGTCATTTACAGTTTAAAAGAGGCTGAAAAAAATGGTTTAAAAAATATTTCAAAGTTACCAAAATCTCTTAAAGTTATTTTAGAAAATCTTTTAAGGTATGAAGATAATAGCACCGTTGATAAAAACCATATTCTCTCAGTTCAAAAATGGCTTAAAAATAAAACATCTGATGTAGAGATCGCCTATAGACCAGCTCGAGTATTAATGCAGGATTACACAGGAATACCAGCAGTTGCCGATTTGGCTGCGATGCGTGATGCTGTAAAAGCAAAAAATAAAGATCCAAAAAAAATTAATCCATTATCTCAAGTAGATTTAGTTATCGATCATTCTGTAATGGTTGATAATTATGCAAATAAAAATTCTTTTGATTTAAATGTTGAAAAAGAATTTTTAAGAAATGGTGAAAGATATTCTTTTTTAAAGTGGGGTCAGCAAGCTTTTGATAATTTTAAGGTAGTTCCTCCAGGAACAGGTATTTGTCATCAAGTTAATTTGGAGTATTTATCAAAAGTTGTTTGGACCTCAGAAATAAATGGAGAATTAACCGCATATCCAGATACCTTGGTTGGAACTGACAGCCATACAACAATGGTTAATGGTCTAGCTGTTTTAGGATGGGGGGTTGGAGGAATTGAAGCAGAAGCAGTTATGCTGGGTCAGCCTATATCAATGTTAATTCCTGAGGTTGTTGGATTTGAGATTATAGGAAAGCTAAAAGAGGGAACAACAGCAACTGATTTGGTCTTAACAGTTACTCAAATGTTAAGAAAAAAAGGTGTTGTAGGCAAGTTCGTTGAATTTTATGGAGAGGGATTAAAAAACTTAACTCTTGCAGATCGAGCAACTATTGCAAATATGGCTCCAGAATACGGAGCAACATGTGGTTTTTTTCCAATTGATGAAGAAACTTTAAAATATCTAGAATTTACAGGAAGAGATAAAGACCTTATTAAACTTATTGAGGTTTATGCAAAAGAACAGGGACTTTGGGCAAGTTCAGAAATGGTATTTACTGATATATTATCTTTAGATGTTGGAACAGTTGCTCCAACTATTGCTGGCCCAAAAAGACCACAAGATAAAGTTTTATTAACAGATGCTGCAAAAGATTTTGATAAAAATTATAAAGAGACGATAAAAAGATCTGTTCTTAAAGAATTTAAAGTTGAAGGTGAAAATTACAATTTAAAAGATGGAAACGTTGTTATTGCTGCAATCACATCCTGCACTAATACCTCCAACCCCAGTGTTCTTATAGCTGCAGGACTATTAGCAAAAAAAGCAGTTGAAAGAGGTCTTTCATCAAAACCCTGGGTAAAAACTTCTCTTGCTCCAGGATCAAAAGTTGTAACAGATTATTTAAAAAAATCTGGTTTGGATAAGTATCTTAATGAACTAGGCTTCAACTTAGTTGGTTATGGATGTACTACGTGTATTGGAAATTCAGGACCTTTAAATGATAATATTAGTAATTCTATAACCAAAGGAGAGTTATATGTTGCCTCAGTTTTATCGGGCAATAGAAATTTTGAAGGAAGAGTGCATCCTCAAGTAAAAGCAAATTATTTAGCATCTCCACCTTTAGTCGTTGCTTATGCTATTGCTGGCTCTTTGGTTGTAGATCTTTATAAAGATCCACTTGGAAAAGATAAAAATGGAAAAGATATTTTTTTAAAAGATATTTGGCCATCTAATAAAGATATTGCAGATACAATTTTGAAATCAATTACACCTCAGATGTTTAGATCGAGATATGACAATGTTTCTGAAGGTCCTTCAAGTTGGCAAAAAATTAAAACTCCATCAAGCAGCATTTATTCATGGGATGAAAAATCTACTTACGTCAAACGCCCGCCTTTTTTTGAAAATTTATCTGAAAGTCCTGAGGGATTTAAACCAATTAAAAATGCAAGACCTTTATTAATACTAGGCGACTCGATTACAACCGATCATATATCCCCAGCTGGTTCTATACAAAAGTCTGGTCCTACAGGTGATTATTTTATGCATCATCAGGTTTTACAAAAAGATTTTAACTCTTATGGAGCTCGTAGAGGAAATCATGAGGTCATGATGCGTGGTACGTTTGCAAATATTAGAATTAAAAACGAAATGGCTCCTGGTACGGAGGGTGGGGTTACAACGCTTCATCCTGATAAAAAAGTAATGTCAGTATTTGATGCTTCTATTGAGTACAAAAAAAGAAAAGTTGATCTCATAGTTATAGCAGGGAAAGAATATGGAACAGGATCCTCTCGTGATTGGGCGGCAAAAGGAACTAAACTTTTAGGAGTTAAAGCTGTTATTGCAGAAAGCTTTGAGCGAATTCATAGATCTAACCTAGTTGGAATGGGTATTTTACCTCTTCAATTTAAAGAGGATTATTCAAGAAAAACCTTAAATCTTAAGGGATCTGAGATTATAAATATTTTAAATGTTGAGAAAGGTTTAAAACCAAGAGAAGAAGTAATGGTTGAATTCTTATTTGAAGATGGAAGTTCAAAAAAAGTTAATGTTCTCTCTAGAATCGATACTGATAATGAAACTGAATACTACAAGCATGGTGGAATTTTACAGTATGTTTTAAGAAAGATGGCCTAAACATATCGTTGCATCCTTAAGATAAATCTAAAGCAAATTTTTTCAAAGTTTCTATCGGAATAATTTCTAAAGTTTTAATATTTGTTCTTCTTAAATAAACTTTGCATCCATGGCCAGCATCAATTGCACGCTTTACCCAAATTGCACAAACACACCAATTATCTCCATTTTTTAAACCTTCAAAACCAAATTCAGGATGAGGGGTAATTAAATCGTTTCCATTTTCCTTGCACCATTTTAAAAAATCATCGTTAACCTTTGCACATACGCAGTGAATTCCTGTATCGTTTTTATCAGTGTTACATGATCCATCTCTAAACCAGCCAGTAATAGGACTCATTGAGCATGGTTCAATATCTTCTCCAAGCACATTTTTTTGTTTTTGAATTTTATTCATGCTTAAAAACATTTGCTATATTTTCATCAATTTTAGCATTAAATGAAAAAGATCTTCTTTCACCATTGGAGGTAAATGGATAGGCAGTATGCATAAGATAATTTGGAAATAAAATGATATCAGATACTTTTGGATTATGATTATGAATGCTTTTGTTTAAAAAATTTCTCGATCCATAGATAAAATCTATTGTTCCGTCAGTTTTAGGCTTTTTTTTATGAATTTTTTTTTCTTTATTTAAAAACTTAGGAATTTTTAAATATCCAACACCAGAAATGTGTCCATCATGATAATGAATAGGATTATATTCATTTTTAAATTGTCTGACTACCCAAATATTAAGAATTAAAAATTTTTTAATTTTTTTTTTTACTACCTTTTCTACATAATCTTTTGAGATCTTAAATAAAAATTTTTTTAAATATTTATTAATAAATTTTTGAGTTAGCTTTATTTCCTGACTAACTTGACCTACGAGTTCCTTGCTATAGTTCAACTTCTTAGAGAGTTTTTTACTGATAGAAATTTTATCAACTTCTTTGTTGAGAACATTTATAATATTTTTTGGAATTTTACATTTAGCAATCCTTGGACCAAAAGGCGTTAGTACGCTAAAGTTATTACTTTTCATAATTTCGTTGGATTAGGTTGGCCCTTATAGACAATATTTGGATTAAATTTTTTTTTCTTTTCTTTAAATTTTAATTTTATATTTTTTTTTTTAATTGGTAACGATCTATAGAAACAAGACTTATAACCAACATGACAGCTTGCACCTCTACCAATATCTACTGATATCCAGATTGAGTCTTGGTCATCATCAATTCTTATATCCTTGATTTTCTGAACAAAGCCAGACGTGGCACCTTTATGCCATAATGTTTTTCTAGATCTGCTCCAGTAGTAAGCCTCACCTGTCTCTATAGTTTTTTTTAGAGCTGTTTTACTCATAAATCCGTGCATGAGGACTTCTTTAGTCTTAAAATCAGTAGTTATTACGGGTATTAAACCCTTAGAATTAAACTTTGGGCTAAAATGCCTTCCTTCTTCTACTTGTTTTATTGATATTCTTTTCTTAAACATTATTTGTAATTATTAAAATAAATAAGATTAATCTATTTTAAAAATTCTCATGGGCAATATTACAGATTTAATAAAAAAAAAGTTAGAAAAAAGTGTTACTAGAGCAGAGGCAGAAGAGGCTATTAAAACATTACTAGGCTGGATAGGTGAAAATCCAAAAAGAGAGGGTCTTTTAGATACACCTAAAAGAGTTATTAAAGCATTTGAGGAATACTTTTCTGGTTATTTTATCGATCCTTATAAAGAATTAGAAAGAACATTTGGAGATGTTCAAGGCTACGATGACATGGTAATTCAAAAAAATATTTCAATTTTTAGTCACTGTGAACATCACATGGCACCAATTATTGGAGTTGCCCATGTCGCATATGTACCGCACAAAAAAATCGTAGGACTAAGTAAACTTGCAAGGGTCGTAGAAGCATATTCGAGAAGACTACAAACTCAAGAACGATTAACGATTGAAATTGCAGAAACTGTATTTAAAGGTCTTGAAGCCCATGGCTCAGCAGTTAGCATTGACGCAGTTCACCACTGCATGACTTCTAGAGGAATAAAAAAACATGAAGCTACAACTGCAACAAATTTTTTTACTGGTATTTTTAAAGAAAGTCATAATCTCCAAAGTAGGTTTTTAAATCTCATAAAAAAATAGATGCTAGATCAAGAGTTAGTTGATCAAGATCAAGAATCAGTCGCGTGTAACGGTGGTGATGACGATTTAGGTCATCCTTTAGTTTATTACAATTTTGGTGAAAAAAATGAGGTAGTATGTGGTTATTGCGGAAAAAAATTTTTTAGAAAAAAAAATTAATAATGGCTTTTAAAGCAACTGTTTTACATAAAGAGGGTGATAAATTTTCAAGAAGAATACATAATTTAGATTTTAACGAACTCAAACATGGAAATGTTTTAGTAAAAGTTGATTATTCATCACTTAATTACAAAGATGGAATGATCCTTAAAAATGGCGGAAGTCTTGTTAAAGACTATCCTCACGTTCCTGGAATTGATTTTTCAGGAACCGTTATTGAGTCATCAAGTGATAATTTTAAGAAAGATGATAAAGTTATTTTAACTGGTTGGCGTGTTGGAGAAATTTATTATGGCGGATATTCACAATATGCAAAAGTAAATTCAGAATTTTTAGTAAAATCTCCAAACAATATTTCTTCAAAAGAAGCAATGTCAATAGGAACCGCTGGTTTTACAGCATTACTTTGTTCATTTGCAGTTCAGGCTCGAGAAACTATTTTACTTGGTGAAAAAGTAAAAGATGTAGTTGTAACTGGAGCGACAGGAGGAGTTGGAAGTATTGCAGTAATGATACTTTCTAAAATGGGATATAATGTTACAGCCGTTACTGGAAAAAAAGACAAAGAAAACTTTCTTAAAAAATTAGGTGCAAAATCCATTGTAAATAGATTAGAATTTGAGGGTGAAACAAGACCCTTAGATAAAGGAATTTGGGATGGGGTAGTGGATACAGTTGGTGGAAAAATATTATCAAAAATATTATCTCAAACTAAGCCAAATGGAATTGTAGCTGCCTGTGGTTTAACAAATAGTTTTAAACTAGAAACAACAGTTATGCCTTTTATTATAAGAGGAGTTAAACTTTGGGGAATAAATTCTGTTGAAACTTCTATTAAAAGAAGAGAATTTGTTTGGTCTCAAGTAAGATCATTAATAGACATGAATCTACTCAATGAAATTACCGAAACTTGGAACATGGAAAAATTAATTAATTCTTATGAGAATATACTTAAAGGACAAATTTCGGGAAGAATAGTTGTAGATGTAAATCAATAAATGGATTGGGACAAATTAAAAATTTTTTATGTTGTTGCACAAGCAGGGAGCTTTACTGAGGCTTCAAAAGATTTAAATCTAAGTCAATCTGCAATAAGCAGACAAATTCAATCTTTAGAACACGAGTTAAAAGTAAGTTTATTTGAAAGGCATGCAAGAGGATTGTCTTTAACAGAAGATGGGGAGTTTCTATTTAAGAATGCAAATGAAGTCATGATACATCTAAAAGATGTTGAAACTTCGCTAACTGAAAAAAAAAATAAACCTTCCGGTAAAATAACTGTAACAACAGTCGTTGGTTTTGGAGGAATCTGGCTGACACCAAGAGTTAAAGAATTCATGGATAAATACCCCGAAATGGAAGTTGAATTAATTGTAACTGATAAAGAATTAGATTTAAGCACAAGAGAGGCTGATGTTGCTATATGGATGAGACAACCAACGCAATTAAGTTATATTCAAAAAAAATTAATAGATATTAATTATCATATTTATGGTTCACCAAAATATATGCAAGAAAATGGTTTTCCTAATTCCCTTAAAGATTTAGAAAAACATAAATTTATCGTTTACGGTAGAGGAACTCCATCACCACTCTCTCAAACTGACTGGATATTAAAAGTTGGAAGAAAAGATAATTCTAAGAGAAAGTCTATTATGAAGGTCAATAATATTTATTCTTTATTACTTGCAGCAGAAAGTGGTGTTGGTCTTGCATCACTACCAGATTACATGGTCCATGAGAGAAGTAATCTTGTCAAAGTCTTGCCAGATATCCACGGGCCTAAATACGAGGCACATTTTGTTTATCCTCAGTCTCTTAAAAATGTTGCTAGAATAAAAAGTTTTAGAGATTTTATTTTCGACAAAGTAAATGAATGGAGATTTTAAAGCCTAAGATAAATGTTTAATTTTTTAATCGGATTGCTATCCGGTTTTTTTCTAGCGATACCTGTAGGAGCTATTGCAGTTTTATGTATTAATAAAACGTTGCAATATGGACCAAAATCAGGTCTCGCTATTGGAACAGGTGCGGCTCTAGCAGACGCTTTTTATGCTTTTATTGCAATATATAGCCTATCAGCAATTTCTAATATTTTTTTAGAAAATCAACAAATTTTAAGAATTATTGGTGGTCTTTGTCTCATTTTTATATCAACTAGAATGATTATTGCTGGTTCATTAAAAATCGAGCAAAAAGATGTTGCGTATCAAAAAATATCAAAAGATGTATTATCAGCTTTTTTTATTACATTAAGTAATCCTGTAACTTATATAGGTTTTATTGCAGTGCTCTCATATATTCATGTTATCTTCAGAAATTTTGATGATAGATTAGTATTGCATTTTTCTTTGGGCGCACTTGCTGGTTCAATGTTATGGTGGTTGATACTTGTTGAATTTGCAAAATTTCTCGTGACCAAAGTTAATTATATATTTATTAAACGATCAAATCTAATTTTTGGTATTATTATTTTAGCCTTTGGAATTATTATAATTGCAACCTCTAATATGGATCTTAATTTATGGAAGCTCTGAAGTTTATTGTACCATTTATAATCTTGATATCTATTGTAGTTTTTGTTCACGAGTTTGGACATTATTATTACGCAAGGAAATATGGTGTAAGAGTAACAGATTTTTCAATAGGTTTTGGAAAAGAATTATTTGGTTGGAATGATAAATATGGAACACGTTGGAAAGTGTGCATATTACCTCTCGGGGGATATGTTAAATTTTATGGAGACATGAATCCAGCAAGTCAGCAAGAAAATATAAATAACTTTCCAAAAGATGAGCAGAAATTTCTTTTTTCTACAAAAACAGTGTTTCAGCGAGCTGTAGTTGTTGCTGCTGGACCAATTGCAAACTTTGTCTTAGCTCTTATTATATTTATTTTTATATTTATGGTTTATGGAAAAGACTTTTCTGTACCAATAATTCAAGATGTCAAAAATGATAGTCCAGCTTTTAAAGCTGGATTAAAAAAAGGAGACCAAATCATTTTAATTAATAATAAAGAAATTAAAAGTATTGGTGAGGTATCACAGAACATCATGTTGTCAGATAACAATTTAATTAAAATAGTGGTTCTTAGAGATAGAAAAGAATTACTCTTTAATGTTGAAGCAATATCTCAAGAAACTAAAGATAACTTTGGTAATACTATAACGAGAAAAATGATAGGAATTCAAATTGTTCCTCTTAATAATCAAATAAATAGACAAAAACTAGGACCTGCCAAAGCTCTTGCAGCAGCTCTGTCTGAAATATGGTTTACTATCTCTACTACAATTAGCTATTTAGGAAAGATGGTTGTTGGAACTGAAAAAACAGATCAGCTTGGCGGCCCAATAAAAATTGCTCAAATATCAGGTCAGGTAGCTGAGCTTGGATTAATTCCTTTTTTAACAATTATGGCTTACATTTCAATTAGTCTTGGACTTATAAATTTATTTCCAATCCCACTTTTAGATGGTGGGCATCTAGTTTTTTATTTATATGAATTTTTTTTTAAAAAACCCATAAGTGAAAAAATTCAAAATTATTTTTATAAATTTGGTTTATTTATTCTTTTTTCTTTAATGTTTTTTGCAACCTATAATGACCTTAAAAGTTTAGGTTTGTTTTAAAAAGCTATTTAAATCAATAGTTTATAAAAATTACCTAATATCAACATGTAGTAGTTAAAAATATTGAAAATACTACATTTATGTTGATTTACTAAGTTTAAGGCAGAATATGCAATTATTAACGAATCAAAAAAAGGGCTAAAATGAACAAAAAACAGTTAGTCGCTAAAATTGCATCAGCATGCAATATGGGAAAAAGCGATGCAGAAAAGACCTTTGATAAAATCACAAACATCATTCTTGATACTTTAAAATCTGATGAAACTGTGAAAATTGCAGGTTTTGGCACTTATAAAGTTGCTAAAAGAAAAGCTAGAACTGGACGAAATCCAAGAACTGGCGAAAGTATACAAATAGCAGCTTCTCAAAAAGTAAAATTCCTTCCAGCTAAAGCCTTGAAGGAAATGTTCAATAGATAATTTAATTATTAATTTAATAACCCAGGCACTATTTTCTGGGTTATTAAATCTTCCTATTGCAACTTCAACTTGTTTGATTAGTTAATAATATAATTTATAAGTATTTAAAATAAACGGGAAGGTCAAAAATGTTCTCAAAAAAACTAAATGAAAAACTAGATGATTTTCATTTGCTTAAACACCCTTTTTACCAAGCTTGGAATGAGGGAAAATTAAATAGAGAAATAATTAAGGATTATGCTGAACAATATTACCATCATGTTAAAGCTTTTCCAAGGTACATTAGCGCAACTCACTCAATCTGCGAAGATATTAGTGACAGAAAAATTCTTCTTGAAAATTTGAATGATGAAGAAGATGCAAAAAATGATCATCCAAAACTTTGGAAACAATTTGCCCTTGCGCTCGGTGCTGACAAAAATAACATTGAAACTGTGAAAAAAGAGAGTTTTACATCTCAAATGATCGATAATTTTTTTGTTCAAGCACGATCAAGCTATGCTGAGGGACTGGCATCTTTATATACCTATGAGAGACAAATACCTGAAATTGCTGATGTAAAAATAAAAGGTTTAAAAGATCATTACGGTGTGACTACAGAGGAAGGTTTAGCTTTTTTTGAAGTACATAAGAAAGCTGATGTTCATCATAGAAAAGAATGTGAAAACTTACTTGATAATTTGTCTTCACAAGACCAAGAAAAAGCAGAAAGA
>Ga0194122_10005682_pt1 | contig 11582 bp, 8 predicted proteins | sample TA2MahCa10mmetaG_FD_155487 | JGI IMG/M metagenome (GOLD analysis project Ga0194122, IMG submission 155487) | Freshwater microbial communities from Lake Tanganyika, Tanzania - TA2015021 Mahale Deep Cast 10m | ecosystem: Environmental > Aquatic > Freshwater > Lake | place: Tanzania: Lake...
AGTTGTGGACGGTTCCTACGCCGGAGCAACGGCAAGGGGACTATTCGCAACTGGTCGACAATGCGCGCCGGCAAGTGTCGATTTACGATCCACTGACGACGCGGCCGGACGGCGCCGGCGGATTTACCCGGCAACCCTTCGCCGGAAACCGGATCCCGCAGGCCCGCATCAATCCGGTCGCGGCGCGCCTGCTGCCGTTTTACCCGGCACCGAACCGCGCCAGCGAGAACTTCGACGGACAGAACAACTACTTGTTCATTAACAGCTCGCGAAACAGCTACAACCAGTGGCTTGGCAAGTTGGATTGGGCCCTGAACGACCGCCACCGTGTGTCGGGCCGGTACGGGGAAACGCCGTGGTTCAATTTTGCGCGTGTTCAGTGGGGCACAAACGCCGCGGAGCCTTCCGGCGAGTATCCGTCGACCCGCATTTCGCGCAATTGGGGATACGACTGGACCTGGACCGTTTCGCCGTCGGTCGTCTTCAACCTGCGCGCGGGTCTGGCCCGCTACGAAGGCTTCAGCGGAAACGAATTCGGCCGCAATTACGATCCGCGTCAACTCGGGTTTTCGGACCGGCTGGTGAGTCAATTCACCAGCCTCCAGTTCCCCCGGTTCAACTTTTCGGAGATCGCTAGCTATTCCCCGCTCGGGGCGACGCAGACGAGCGGATACGAGACGTCGGACGCCTACTCGGTCCAACCGAATCTGCAGATGATTCGCGGCAAGCACTCCTACAAGTTTGGCGCCGAGTTCCGCCGCTACAACCAGAACAATATCCGGCCGGCCTCCGCCGCGGGAAACTATTCGTTCGGACGGAACTGGTCACAGGCGAATCCGCAACGGGCGGACGCACTTTCGGGGAATCCGTTTGCGACGTTCGCGCTCGGGTACGCTACGAGCGGCTATGTCGACAACAACATGAATCCGGCTTACACCAATCCCTATTGGGCCGTATTTTTCCAAGACGATTGGAAGCTGTCGCGCACGGTCACGCTGAACGTGGGCCTGCGCTACGACTACGAAGGACCGATTCGCGAACGGTTCAACCGGCAGTTGCGCGGGTTCGCGTTCGACCAGCCCAGCCCGATCGCCAACCGCGTGCAAGGCCTGACGCTTCGCGGGGGCTTGGTATACGCAGGCGCCTCCGGCGCTGAGCGCGACGCGTTCCTTAGAGACCGCAACAACTTCCAGCCGCGCATCGGCCTGGCCTGGAATCTCCGGCCGAAGTGGGTGCTGCGCGGCGGCTACGGCATGTACTACATGGGCCAGAACGCCGCCGGCGGCCAAACCGGCTTCAGCCGGCGGACGAACATGATCACCTCCACCGACGCGAATCTTACGCCCGCAGCCAACCTGTCGGACCCGTTCCCGTCCAACCTGTTCCCGTCGGGCCTGTTACAGCCGGTTGGCAATTCGCTCGGCCTGGCAACCGATCTGGGATTGGGCGTCGGTGCGCAGTTGCTGGACCGGCCGTTGCCGGTTACACACCAGTTCTCGTTCGGCCTGCAAAGAACGCTGCTGAGCGACTGGCTGCTGGATGCTTCCTACGTGGGAAACCAGGCCCGGCAGTTGCCTATCGCGGCGGGGCTGAATTTCCTGCCGGCGTCCGTGCAGGAGTCGCAGCCCGTAGCGGCCCGGCCGGCGTTCTTCAGCGCACAGGTTCCAAACCCGATGGCCGGTCTTTTGCCCGGCTCCGGCATCAATGGCACGACGGTCCCGAGACAGCAACTGCTATTCGCGTATCCGCATTACGCCGGCGTCTCCATTAACAACATCGCCGCCGGCGCTCAGAGCTACCATTCGCTTCAAATGAAGGCGACGCGGCGCTTCAAAGATGGCTTCACTTTCCAGGCCAGCTATACCTGGTCCAAGACGCTGGAGCAGGTGACGCTGCTCAATAGCCAGGACGCGGATTTGAACAGCCTCCGCTCCACGCGGCCGGAAAAGCGCCTGGTGGAGTTCGACATTCCGCATACCATATCGTTCGTCACGTCGTATGAATTGCCGTTCGGAAAGGGACGAAAGTTCCTAAGCGGGGCGAACCGGGTGACGAATTTTCTGTTTGGCGGATGGAATATCAGCGTCCAGTACATCCGGCGTGGCGGGCAACCGATCGACTTCCCGAATGCCGCGCCGCTGGAAGCGCGGAGCGCGAAGCTGACGAAATCGCAGCGAGACGAGCGCGCGCGGGCGGCCGGCCGGGACGAGTTTAATCCATTCTTCGACAAGTATTTCGACACGACCCTGTTCCCGCGCACGGCACAGGCCCCGTTCACGCTCCGGACGTTTCCAACGCGTTTCCCGGACGTACGGAGCCCTGTTCTCACGTCCACCGAGGCGTCCGGCTACAAGAATTTCCAGATTACCGAGGGCGTCCGCGCGCAGTTGCGCGCGGACTTCCAGAACCTCTTCGATCAGCCATATTTTGGACGCCTGGTCGGCGGGGGAAACAACGTCGCGGACACGCGTTTTGGCCAGATCGATTCGGCGCAGGGCAATCAACCCCGCGTCGCCGTGTTGGTATTGAAGGTACTTTTCTAAAGGCCGGCGGCCCGCAAGACCTGGTTCGCGGCTTCGTCGAGCACGGCGTCGCCGCGGACCACTACGTTTGCGTGCCGCTTGGTGGGCCAGATGTACTTCTCGGCCATGGGCCGGACGGTCGAGAAATAGACTTGCTCCACGCTCTCCGCCGTCCTCCCGCGTTCCCTGACGTCGCGCTCCCGCCGGCGGGCGTAACAAACGGAATCTTCCAGGTCGACGTAGACACGTGTGTGAAGCATGTCCCTCAGATCGTTCCAATAGAGGGTGAACAGGCCTTCGATCAGGACGGTGGCGCCCGGCGAAAGGGGGTCCGCGCCGGAAGTGCGCGTGTGGGTGGCGAAGTCGTAGCGTGGGACCTGAACCAGCTCGCCGGCCGCTAGTTGGCGGACATGCTGGAACAGCAGCGCGGAATCGAGAGAGGCCGGATCGTCGAAGTTGACGAGGAGCCGCCGCTCAAACGGAATACCGGACAGGCTGGCGTAGTAGCTGTCGATGGACAGAATCGGCGCCTGTGTCATCGCCGACAGGCGGCGTGAGAGTTCGCTCTTGCCGGAGCCCGAAGGCCCGGCGATCCCAATGAGTCTCGGTGTCATTGCGCCGGCGGAGTATGAACGCCAACGCCTTTGACGGAGTACCAGCGCATCAAGCGCACCTTCAGGCGGCCAGCCTTCACGGCTGGATCTTCATCGCACCACTCTTTCGCGTCCTCGATTTTATCGGTGTCGAAGACGAAGATGCCGCGCATGTCGCCAGCCTCTTGCCCTAGCGGACCGGCCAGCAGCAGCTTCTTTTCGGCGGCCAGCTTTTGGATGTTGGCCATATGACCCTTTTGCAGTTCCTGCGATTCCGGGGTGACCTCAGGGGTCCACTTGGGACCCTTTTCCAAAATGGCGAATACGTAGAACCGCATTTCAGGCGGTTGCGAGAACAGACCGGCGGATAGGGCAAAGAAAAGCAGATAACGCATTGTTCGATCAGTATACTTTGATGCATACTATTGGCATTGCGGTTGCGGCAAAAAAGCTGCATACCACATACAACTTTAAAATTAGAGAGCCCCACGTATGAGTTCGATCTACGAGCAACTAGGCGGCGCGCCGGCAATGGACGCCGCTGTCGATATTTTTTATAGGAAGGTCCTGGCCGATGAGCGCATCGCCCATTTCTTCGAGGGCGTCGACATGGAGAAACAGGCGGCCAAACAGAAGGCTTTTCTGACGATGGCGCTGGGCGGGCCGAACAACTACACCGGGCAGGATATGCGCCGGGCACATGCGCATCTGGTTCAGCGCGGGCTGAACGAATCGCACTTCAACGCCGTCATGGAGAATCTCGGTGCGACGCTGATGGAGCTGGGTGTGCCTCCGGAGTTGATCGCAAAGGCGGCCGAAGTGGCGTTGTCGACCAAGAACGACGTGCTGGCCGGCTGACGCATGGCGAGTATCGAGTTCGAAGGGAAGCGGTTCGCGTCGTTCGACGCGGAGACGGTTCTCGACACATTGCTGCGCGGGGGCGCGGCAATTCCGAACGCCTGCAGGGCCGGCGCCTGCCAGGCTTGCCTGTTGCGCGCTTCCACGGGCTCCGTGCCCGCGGAGGCGCGCCTGGGCCTGCATCCTGCGCTTGCCGGGCAAGGATATTTTCTTTCGTGCCAATGGAAGCCGCAAGAAGACATCGTGATCGCGAGCGCCGGGGCGCTGGATCGCGAGGCGTCCATTCTGACTCTGCAAAAACTCTCACCGACCGTGCTGCGAGTGCGATTGCGGGTGGAGAGCGAATTTTCGTTTCGCGCCGGCCAGTACCTTACCCTGATTCGCCACGACGGGCTCGCGCGTCCCTACTCCATTGCCAGTCTGCCCGAGTCGGGAATGCTGGAACTGCATGTGCGACGGATTCCGGAAGGCCGGTTGAGCGGTTGGCTTTTCGACGAGGCCTCGGAGGGCGGACGCGTCAGAGTCCGGGGACCTGCGGGGAACTGCTTTTATCTTCCCGGCAATCCGGATCAACCCTTGTTGCTGGCCGGCACGGGAACGGGGCTGGCGCCTCTGTACGGCATTGTCCAGGACGCGCTGCGCCAAGGGCATCGCGGCGGCATCGTGCTCTACCACGGCGCGTTGAACGATGAGGGGCTGTATATGCGCGAGGAGTTGCAGGCGCTAGCGGCCGCCGAAGGTTCTTTTCGGTACGAACCCGTGGTTCTGGAAGGCTCGGCGGCGCGCACTGGGCGGCTGGAGCAGGTGATTGCCGCCGACCACCCAAAGCTTGCCGGTTGGCGGGCCTTTCTTTGCGGCGATCCGGCCATTGTGGCGGCCTTGAAAAAGAAGGTGTTCCTATCAGGAATGCCCTTGCGCGAGATCTACTCCGACCCCTTCCTTCCCGCGCCATGCAACTGACCCTGCACTCCGACTACGCACTGCGCGTCCTGTTGTACCTGGCGCATTTTCCCGCGCGGCGCTGTACAACGGCCGAGATCAGCAAGGCATACGGCGTGTCGAAGAATCACCTGGTGCGAGTGATGCATACGCTGGCTTCGCACGGGTACGTGGAACTGCTGCCCGGACGAAGCGGCGGCGTGGTGCTGGCGCGAACGCCGAGGGAGATTCGGATTGGCAGCGTGGTGCGGGACACCGAGGTCAACCTAAACATTGTCGAGTGCTTTCAACCCGAGACCAGCACCTGCTCCATCACCGGCCTCTGCGGCCTGAACGCGCCGCTGCATGGCGCGCGCAACGCGTTTTTCGACGAGCTCGACAAATACACGCTGGCCGATGTCATTCGCGGACAAAGCAGAGCCAAATTCGTCGAGATTATGAACACCTAGCCGGTCGGCGGAGTGTGACATGATGATTTCGTGCCGGTGCCGTTTCTGCATAGGTTCCCGCTCGCAATCGCCTTCGCCTTGGCGTGCCACGCGCAGCCGGATTTATTTGAATCCAAGATTCGTCCGCTGCTCCACGCGCGCTGTTCGACGTGCCACGGCGACAAGGTCCAGATGGCCGGCAAGCGTTTCACGACGCGGGAGGGCATGCACAGTTCCGGCGCCGTCGTGGCCGGAGACCCCAATGCCAGCCCGCTGATTCAAGCCGTTCGCTACGAGGGCCGCGCGAAGATGCCGCCCTCGGGAAAGTTGCCCGCCGCAGAGATCGCGATGCTGGAGAAGTGGATTCGGGACGGCGCGGCGTGGCCGGAAACGGGACCGAAATCCGTCGAGACAACGGCGGCGCATTGGGCGCTCCGGCCGGTCCGCAAGCCGGACCCGCCCGCGGTGCGGAACACGGTCTGGCCGCGCGGCGACATCGACCGTTTCGTACTCCAGCGCATGGAGTCGGCCGGGGTGGCGCCTGTTCCGAACGCCGGCCGGCATGCTTTGTTGCGCCGATTGACGCTCGATATTACGGGATTATTGCCGGCGCCCGCTGAGATCGCCGAGTTCACGGAAGACACATCCGGGGACGCTTTGGAGAAGGCCGTGGACCGGCTGCTTGCCTCGCCGGCGTTCGGCGAACGGTGGGGCCGCCATTGGCTGGACATCACGTATTGGGCCGACACAACGGGCGTTGGCCGGCGCATTCCGCTGCGAGAGGCGTGGCGGTACCGCGACTATGTAATTGATTCTTTCAACAAAGACAAACCGTACGATCAGTTTTTGCGCGAGCAGATCACGGGCTCCAACGGCAAGGACGACGCCAAGGTAGCCACCGGCTTTCTAGTGCTGGGCCCATGGGCGTGGTTCGCTTACGACAAAGCGCAAGCCCGGTCCGATATCGCGGACCTGCAGGTGGACCTGATCGGGCGCTCCGTGATGGGTTTGACGCTAGGTTGCGCACGTTGCCACGACCACAAGTTCGACCCGATTACCAACAAGGACTACTTTGCGCTGGCCGGTATTTTCCTGAGCACCAAAACCACATCGCGCTCCAACGGCGAAGGCGGCATTCACACGGTCCGGCTGCCGGAGACGACCGCCTCCGTCCAGGCCCACGGGGCGGCGCTGGCCGCTTGGGAGAAACAAGTGGCGGAGTTGGAGGCCAGCGACAAGATCTACAGGCAGCAGCAGGCCGAATTGCGTAAGAAGATCGACGCCCTGAAAGCAGAATCGAAAAAAGACGAGGCCGCGGCGGCGGAGAAAGCGTTGGTGGAGCTGAAAAAGAAGACTGAGTTCGCCGGCGACCGCCAGATTCTGCCATTCACGAAATACATGAAGCCCCGGTGGCCTGAGATATACGCGGCCGAGGAGATGGAGTACCCGGAGGACGCGCGCATCGCCGCTCGAGGCGATGCGCATCAGCTAGGCGAACACGTTCCGCGAGGCTTTCCGGCGGCAATCGGCATCGAACGGCCGGCAATCGATCCGCACTCCAGCGGCCGGACGGAGCTGGCGGAGTGGCTGACGGACCCGGCGCACCCGCTGACCGTGCGCGTGTTCGTCAATCGCGTGTGGCATCACATGTTTGGGCGGGGCATCGTTGCCACGACCGACAACTTCGGCTCGCGCGGTGAGCCGCCTACGCACCCGGAGCTGTTGGACTATCTGGCTGCGCGCTTTTTGGAGAACGGCTGGTCGGCAAAAAAGCTGATTCGAGAGATCGCCTTGAGCCGCGTGTACCAACTCTCCAGCCAGCCGGACACGAGCAACGTCCAAGTGGATGCGGGCAATCTGTGGCTGTGGCGCTCCAACCGGCGCCGGCTGGAGGTGGAGGCGATTCGCGATGCCATCCTGCAGACGAGCGGCAAACTAGATCGCACCGGCGGAGGGCCGTCATTGCCGCTGACCGCGCAGAACGTCCACACCATCGCACCGTTCTTCTTGGAAGACGATTCGAAAATCGAGCCGCACATCCGGTATCGCCGGACCGTGTATCAGCCGATTCTCCGCAACAGCCAGGTGGAGGATGTCGACATTCTGAACGTCTTCGACTTTAAGGATCCGGATCAGATTGCCGGCACGCGCCCGGCCACCACGGTTCCGTCGCAGATGCTGTATCTGATGAATTCCGCGTTCGTGAAGGAGGAGGCGCGCCGGCTGGCCGAGGCGACCGGCGGGCTGAGCGCGGCCGCGCGGGTGGAGCGAATCCTGTTGTTAGCGCTCAACCGCCCGGCGACGCAACGCGACCAGGACCAGGCGCGCCAGTTCCTGTCGGACTTCGGCGCCAAGGCCGGCGAAATCGAGGCGTGGGCGCGGTTCTGCCATGCGATATTTGTTTCGAGCGAGTTCTTGTACCGGAGATGAGATGAATCGACGCGAACTCTTGCAGTCTCTAGGCGGCGGCTTCGGATCGCTGGCCTTCGCCGCGATGGCTGGGCTAGAGGCCGCTCCGGTGGACCCGCTCGCGCCGCGCAAGCCGCATTTTCCGGCGAAAGCGAAACGGGTGATCCTGCTTTGGATGCAAGGCGGCCCGTCGCAGATGGACCTGTTCGATTACAAGCCGAGGCTGAAGCGCGAGGCCGGAGGGAAGATTCCATTCTCCGTAAACTCCGCCAAGGAACGGTACGAGGAAAAAGCGCGCCTGATGCCGCCGGTTGCGGAGTTCTCGCAAAAGGGCCAGTGCGGACTCTGGATGTCGGACCTGATGCCGAACCTCGCTACCAAGGTGGATGAGCTCTGCTGGCTGCGCGCGATGGTGACCGACAGCCCGGCGCATCCGGGCGCCATCCGGCTGTTTCAAACCGGCTCGCTGCAGTTTGTCCGCCCATCGATGGGAAGTTGGATTACCTACGGACTTGGTACCGAGAACAGGAATTTGCCGGGATTCGTCGTAATTAGTCCCATGCTGTATGGCGACGACGGCAGCCCGTTGCACTACTCCAACGTTTTTCTACCCGCGATCTATCAGGGAACCCGGCTGGGCGACGCGCGAACGCCCGTAAAGAATTCCAGGATCGGCTACCTGGGCGATGCATCGATGCCGGAAAATCTCCGCCGCCAGCATCTGGACTTGATTCAGGCGCGCAACCGCATGGACATGGAGGAAGCGGGCGCGAATCCCGAAATCGAGGGGTTGATTCAGTCCTACGAACTGGCGTTTCGCATGCAGACCGAGGCGCCGGATACGTTCGACGTGATGAAGGAGAGCGAAGCCACCCGCGAGCTTTACGGGATTGGGAACGATGTCACCGACAATTTCGGGCGAAAGTGTTTGATGGCGCGGCGGCTCGCGGAGGCCGGCGTCCGGTACATTCAGGTGACCGACAACGGATGGGATCATCACTCGAAGATCTCGCAGGGGCTGAGGAAGAGCGCCACGCAGATCGACAAGCCGTTGACAGGCTTGTTGACGGATTTAAAGGCGCGCGGCTTATTGGAAGACACGCTTGTCATTTGGACCGGCGAGTTTGGCCGCACACCGTACGATCAGTCGTTGGGCGGAGCGAGGGAGGACGCCGGGCGCGACCACAATCCGTACTGCTGGACGATGTTCCTGGCCGGCGCCGGCGTGAAACAAGGAATGATTCTGGGAGAAACCGACGAGTATGCGTGGAAGGCGGTCAGCGGGCAGGTGCATGTGCACGACCTGCATGCGACTATTCTTCATCTTCTCGGGCTCGATCATGAAAAGCTGACCTATCGCTACAACGGCCGCGATTTTCGGCTCACCGATGTGTATGGAAACGTGGTGAAGCAAATATTGAGCTAAGGCGGTGGAAATCCGGAACGAATTGCGGCGCACGCGCGTTTGCCGTTCTGGTGGTGCAATGAACCTTCACGAACTATGGGTGGATGCCCGGTATGCGATTCGCTCCTGGCGATCGAACCCCGGCTTTACGGCCGTCGCGCTGCTGGTGCTGGGGTTGGCGATCGGCGCCAACACGGTAGCGTTCACCTTCTTCAACGAGTTCGTGCTGAAGCCGCTGCCGATCCCAGGCGCGGAACACCATGTGCATCTTCGCGCCAGGTACGTGGAAAAGACCGGCGAGAGATTCAACACCATGCGCTGGACGAAGCGCGAATTCGAGGTGCTGCGCACCCGGCTCACGCAGTTTACCCGGTTCTACACCTTCGTCAACGACACGATCACAGTCACCGATCCGCAACCGCGGAACCTCCAGGCGCGATTTGTCAGCACCGAATACCACAAGGAACTGGGGACTCCGCTGCTGATGGGCATACCCGGCGTGGTGTTGAGTCACGAGACGTGGCAAACGCTTTTCGCCGGCGATCCGGCGATTCTCGGCAAGCCGCTGCGGACCGGTGACAGGGAGTACACGATCACCGGCGTGGCGCCGCAAGGCTACACGGGCATCGACCCGGCGGCGCCGAACGTGTGGCTGCCGCTGGAGCCCACCGATACGCGCACTGTGATGATCGGCGCATTCGGACCGGCGGAGGCGGATCTGCAGCCGCTGGTCACCTCCCTGAACGGATTAGGGGAGAGACGGATCGAGCAAGTATCGGCGCAGCCGCGATCCCACCATATCCCGATGACGGGCGAGACGGCCCTGGTATTCCTGCCGGTGGAGTTCGGGTTTCTGCTGCTCATCGTAGTGGCGTGTGCGAATCTGGCGAACTTGCTGTTGGCGCGGGGGGTTGCACGCAAGAGAGAGATCTCGATCCGGCTGGCGCTCGGCGCCTCGCGGGGGCGCGTGGTGCGGCAGTTGGTCACCGAAAGCGTGGTCCTTGGCTTGGCCGCGGCTGTGCTGGGATTCGGATTGACGATGCTGGCGACACCCGCCGTTCATGAATTTCTGTTTGGAGTTGTCAGCCGGGCTGGAATAATGGTTCCAGCGCCGAGGGTGAATTGGCTGGTGTTTAGCTTCTCGGCGGCCACCGGGATTGGAGTGGGCGTTCTGTTCGGTTTGGCGCCGGCACTGCAAGTGACGCGCAACGCGAGCCCGGGCCGGGCGCGCGGCGCACTTGTGGTGATTCAGGTCGCGGCCAGCACGCTGTTACTGGTGCTGGCGTCGATGCTGATCGCGGATTCGCAATGGTATGGGACGATGCCCTCGGGCTTCGACTATTCCAACCTCTACCAACTCACGGTGAAGCAGGGCGGCACAGTCCAACTGGATGGCAGATTCGGCACCGTGGCAAGGGCGGAGCGAATCCCGCTGCAGGGCGAGCTACGCCAGAAGCCGGCCGTGATTGGGGATCGAGCAATTGGACTGAACGTGACTCGCGTCGACGAAGCCTACATCCCAACGGTGGGGATTCGGTTGGTGCAGGGACGCAACCTGCAAAAGGGAGACGCCGGTGTCGCGGTGGTCAGTGCGAGGACGGCGCGCACACTGTGGCCGGGAGCGAACGCGATCGGCCAGAGCTTCCGGCTGATGGACGACCGGGAGTTTGGAGTCGTCGGCGTTGTGGAGGATGTTGTTAGCGGGTTCTTTTTTCAAGGACTGGACGCGACACACGCCTACGTGCCGTCGTTCGGAGAGGCGCAGCACCTGGTGCGGTCGCCGTTGCAAACGGGGGCGACGATCCAGGAGTTGCAGCGGCAGTGCGCACAGCAGGACAAGGTCTGCGAAGTGCGGCCAATCGCCGATTGGGCGTGGATGCAGCGGCAGATGTTCACAATCGCCGGCGGCATTGCGTTGGGGCTGGGCGTGCTGGCGATCCTCTTGACCTGCATAGGCCTGAATGGGCTGGTGGCGTACTCGGTGGTGCAGCGTACAAAGGAGATCGGAATCCGGATGGCGCTGGGCGCCACTAGCGCCAACGTTGTGCGGCTGCTGGTTTCGCAGACCGGCCTGCGCGTGCTGATGGGCATTGCCATCGGGACGCCGCTGGCGATTTTTCCGTTGCTGTATCTGCGCGAGCTGGCGAGTATGGTGCCGGTGGATCACACGCCGGCCTATGTGTTGACGCCGCTGTTCCTGCTGAGTGTAGCGATGTTCGCGGCCGGGATGCCGGCGAGACGGGCAACGCGCATCGAGCCCTCTTCCGCGCTTCGGCATGAGTGATATGCTCCAGGCATGAACCTGGTTACGATGCTGGTTGGAGCGGCGCAGCTCTTCGTTCTCGACCCCACGCGGATGAAAGAAATGACCGCGGGCAGCCCCTATGAACGGTTTGCCGATGGGCGGCCGAAGGTGCCGGATGCGGTC
>Ga0194122_10005686_pt1 | contig 11575 bp, 19 predicted proteins | sample TA2MahCa10mmetaG_FD_155487 | JGI IMG/M metagenome (GOLD analysis project Ga0194122, IMG submission 155487) | Freshwater microbial communities from Lake Tanganyika, Tanzania - TA2015021 Mahale Deep Cast 10m | ecosystem: Environmental > Aquatic > Freshwater > Lake | place: Tanzania: Lake...
CTTACCACTTCTAACGGAATTGGTACTGTAACCGTATTACCATTTGATTCACTAACTACACCATACAGTGTAGCAGAGTTGGTAACGACTTGAGAAAATGTTTGCGTAGATGTTAAAAACAATAACGCAAATATAAAGAATAATTTTTTATAACTTATCATAACAAATTTTCTTAGAAGTGCCAACGAATGCCGCCAGTACCAATAAGCTGATCTGTTAGTGCTTTGGTGGCGAAGGTAAGATTAGGAACGCCAATCAAGTTATTAACATAAGCTCCTTCAGCAAATATTTCTAAATGATTAAAGAAAGTCTTAGAGATGCCAACTTTGCCAAGGTAATATCTATAATCATTAAAATAACCATACTCAAAAGTAGGAGTAAAGTTTACAATATTAAATAAATTAAATATCCTGTATACACCACCAATAACACCATATTGATTCACTTCTACTCCATAAGCTCCCTTTACGTAAGGAGTAAAATACTTATTCTCCAAAGCAAGCCCAACATCAGCAAAAGTAGTATCTGCTACAATTGAACTGCCAGTAAGATATCTATTGACATTTCCTGTTGCGCGAACAGAGAAAGTTTCATTAAGCTTGAATGCCTTACTAAGGCCAATTCCCCAAACGCTCTGATTCAAACCAGCAGAAGAGGGTAAAACCTTGCCATTAACGCCAAAATCTATTCCTAGATATTCAGCGCCGATATTAAATCCAGCAAATGGAGCGTCAGATGCGTAAGTAACACCGTAAACGAGATACTCTGTAGAGTAACCACCCTCAATTGACGCTGTTACACCCTTATCCTCGGCAAAAGCCGCTAGATTTAATGTTATAATTAATGTTAGTATATTAAAGAATTTCTTCATACTGTTTATCTTTGTGTAAAATATAAAGAAAATCAAATTTTTTTTATTTTATATCTTAAAAGACCCTATAGGAGAAAAACCCCCGGGGAATTTTTTGGTTTTGTTTTTGTTTTTTTTATTGTAGAGCATAGGAATAATTAAAAAGAGTAGGGGGGGAATGTGTGTTTGTTTTATTATTGTTTAACTTAAAAGAGTTAAAATAAAGAAAATAGCTGCCCCGAATTTTTTAATTTGTTTTAATAGAAGAATATAATGAATTGGGGAGAATGAAAAAAAGGCCCCCGGGGTCCGACCCGGTAGTAAAAAGTAGGAAAGTTTCAGAAAGGGTGGGATCGCATCGGCAAAGGAAAACCCGGAGGGTTCCCCCTCCGGGTCTGTTCAAACGTATACTCTCAGTCTCCATTCTAGCACGTCCTCTTGAATCTCCCGTTCCCATTGGAGACGGAACTCCTCAGCTTTCTGAAGTGCAAGACTCCAGATCTGGGGATGTGGATCGCTCATAGGCTGGAATCCAATGATGAGGATGTTTCCCTTGGAATCCTCTTCCCATTGGGCCCATAGGCCCACATGGGAAACCCTTCCATTCGGAAGGTCCACCTGAACAGTCTGCGGTGTTTCGGCGATGATCATGTGAATAGACAAAGAAAGGTGAGAAAGAAAACCACGGTGCCGACAAGGAACGCCATGGCTTTAAGGAATAGGTTCATGTTTTTAAGAGGAGGGAGGCTTTCGCCTCCCTCCGTTGTGTTGTGTTCAAATCTGTTCCTGTTCTCCTTTCCTCCGGGTTTTCTCTTTCTCCAGTTCCCAAAGGAGTCTTTCCAATTCCTTCGAGCAGCCGACGCAATCCCCAAGGCGCTGAGAAGCCAATCTGAACCGATTCTCTCGTTCCTCCCTTTCGTCCCCCGTCACTTCCGAATCTTTCCAAAGAGACTCACTGTACGAATGCCAAGCCCACTCTACTTCGTCCCTGAGGGACCCTTGAAAAGAGGCGAGCAAACACTGCGCGGTTCGAATTGCGGTCATGTGGGTGTTCGTGAACATAGTTTTGATTTTGTTGTGTTTTTGTTGTCGGCGTGTTTGCCGATGAGAGAATACTACCCTTTTCCTACCTAGGTTTCAAGCGTACCCAAGAGCATTCGGTAGTAAAAACTGGCACTCCCCCCATCTTTTCCTACTTTCTCCTACCCTACCCTGTTTACCCTTGGGCTCCCTAGGCTTTGCCCTCTTAAGCAATAGCTTGTTGCCATAAGACTTTGGCTTTTATTATTTGTTTTTTTTATTATTATTATTTGATCCATTATTATTATTGTTTGTTTTGTTATTATTATTGTTTGATCTATTGTTATTGTTCAGAGGGGGATTTGTTATTTATTGGAATAAATCAATTTATTACTTGGCCCCGCCTGGAATCCTGGACTGCCTGGATCGCCTGGACTTCCTGGGCCGCCTGGGCCACGGGAACACAAAAAAACCCCAAGGGTTTCCCCTTGGGGCTCTGTCCACTATGTCACCGGCGGAACAAACTAGTCTCTTGGATCCGGCACCGTTCCCGTTCAGCCAATAAGACTTCAATCTCAGTCTCTCGCCTATTGGCGTCTTGTCGCATCTCTTCCATCCCCTTGCGGTCCCAAGAGTAGCACCGCGCCATATCCTTGGTCCCAAGGTCCAGAGCCTTTTCCCTTAGGTGATCCGGCACCCATCCAACGAGGGTTTGAATCAGGTCCAAGGGGATTCTCACGTCACTCCAGCCTTCCTCGTTTTCTTCGCCAACGAAGACTGCCTTACCAGCGAAGAGACGATTCCTGAGAAGCCAAGGGACAGGCTCGCCAATCAGCCAGCCTTCCTCGTTCAACCAGAGACTGGTTCCTCCACCCATGGAGACTCGTTCCATAAGCTCGCAGCCAATCCACCGTTGAGCTTCCTCGAAGGTGAGCCAGCCTTCGGCCACTACTTTGTGGACAGGGTCCACGACAACGCACTTTGCGGTTTTCATGCTTTCTTTAATTGGGAGTTGAGGAAGGGGGACGATTGTCCCCCTTCCGTTGTTGTTAGCTATACCGCGCTTGCCAGCGAGGATCGGGAATCTTGGTAGGTGCAACGTAGGAAACGGACCCCTTTCCCCTCTGGTCCCCATTGCCATCCACTACGATGAGCCTTGCCTTGTCCCCCGGGGACAGGGCCAGTTCCTCAGCTACTGCTTGCCCAGAGGGCAGGCTCAGGTCCCTCTGGACCGCTTCAATCTGGGCTTCCAACGAAGCCCGTTCAGACTTTAGCTTCAATAGAGTCGACCAGAGGGCCGCCTCCACCTTCACCGTCATTGTCTTTTCCATATGTGCTTTTTGTTAGTTGTTTGTTTGTAGTCGGTTTGTTTTCCGACAATAGAATCCTACCCTTTTCCCAAATAGGTTTCAACGGGTCCACCCCCAGAGAGTAGTTCAAGGATTGGCAATCTGGAACTTCTGAGCCTCTGGGCCTGAGACTAAACAAAGGAAAGGGAACGCCCATCCAAGGCTTTGCTTTGTTTTCTTTTATTTATTTGCTCTTATTTATTTATTCTTATTTATTAATATTTGCACAATGTTATTTGTTATTTGTGCAATGTTATTTGTTATTTTGTTATTTATTAATTAAAGAAACAAAAAAAACTCCCCTTGTATTTAAACAAAGGGAGCCAATTTATCAAAAGAGACTAGTGCAACTTGTAATTTACATTTGCAATGTCTTTGTTCCAGCAAGCGCGGCAGTCTAGACATTTGCCTTCCTGTCGGCTCGAAGGGCAATCGAAGGAATCCTTTTTGGACACCCCGCTTGTCACAAGGCCAAGGCGCTTGGCGATTGCAAGGGGTGGTGGTGAATCGATTCCTAGTGCAGACAGGCGCACCGTTAGGTTAGGGGGAAACGGCCCGTGCTTCTCAACGTAGGCCGAAACAAAGGAATACTCTCTTGTAGGAAGCCAAAACTGAATCCTTGGCAACGCCAAGGCTACGCTGGCAATGCGTTCCAAATGCGAAAGGCTTTGAACGTCGCCACTATCGTGCCACCGGAAGAAACCGGAGGTTTCCATTCCAGCAATTGCAAGACTCATGTCCTGAATCCAAGTCTTCGACTTAAGCCTACGAAAACGCCGTTCCATTGCGTTTTTGACGTTAGGCCGGTGGTAATTACCCTTCAAAGCGTAACACTTTGAGCAAACGGAATTGGCCACCTTGCGTAACTTCTTTCCTGTCCGGCAATACCATGCCGGAATGGAAAAACTGAAACACGGCATTTTCGCCGGAACCGATAGTCCGCCAATCCGTTCCACGGCCTTGGCGACGAGTCTTTTCTGTTTTTGCTTAGGGGTGAGCGGTTTCATCAGGACAAATCCTAGCCTTTTCTTGTTTAGGTTTCAACTGGTGCAACTGGTGCAGCCTTGGTCATTTGGCTTTTGCTTTTGTTTAAATATCAAAAACTCCTCTTTGCTTTTCTTTTGTTATGTAAGAAAGAGAAAGAGAAAGAGAAAGAGAACAAAAATCTAAGTATATTTATTATTTCTTTTATTATTATTATTATTATTTATATTATTAATATTATTATTTAATCTTTTATTATTATTCCTATGGGTATTGTTATTCTATTATGAATTATTGATTATTTATATAAACAAAAACCCCGGGGATCGCCCCGGGGGTAGTTAATTAATTAAATGTCATTATGTGATCTCCATTGGAAGTAGTCTCCAAACTCAGCCTCGATTCGTTTTCCGAATCGCCGGGCTAGGTGACCTGAGTTCCAATCGAATCGAAACCAGCCGCGCCAGTAGACGCTGGTCTCTCTCCCACTGGAGGATCGGAACTTGATCTGCAGCACAGCAGGGTAGCACCACAAGCCTTCAAAGACTCTAGACTGGTATCTCTCCCTGAAACCCCACCAATGAATGCAGATTGCAGGGGAGAAGCAATTGCCAAAGGGATTGAACGCCAAAGTGAATTGGAATAAACGAATGAATATTCCGCAATCTGTGTTTGAGTAATTAAACATATAGTTATTTATCTAAGTAATTAATTCAATAATAAAGCTAACAAACAAAAACAGAAATACAAAAGCGACAAATTCCATGAGCGTCAGAGAAAAGGGGGGGAGAGTGTCGCTCTCCCCCCCGTTGTGTGTTGCTCAGTTAGCGGCCAGAGCCGTCAGGGACGTTGCCAACCGCGACTGGTCCCGACCTAAATCCAGCAGGTGCTCAGTCCACCTGCCGTTGACCTCAGTGCTGTGTTGATGCCGCTCCCTACCTAACGTGTGAGTTAGGTATTCTGTACCAGCATTGTAGAGGTTCAGGAGCGTCCTCGCTTGATCCGCTTCTCGTCGCGGAGCCATCCAGAATCCGACGATACCCTCTCTGACGTTGCCGTTGATCACGCCATCCTCCTGAGCGTGACTCAGGACGTTCAATCCCTGAGCGTCAGTGATCTTCACGTTCAGGATGGACATATCGTCAGCCCACTGGTCAAACCTCTTGAGGGCTCCCTCCAGCCCTGCAACGATCATGGAGACATCTAGTCCGCTTGTGTGTTTCCGGTACAGGGAGAATTCGTTGGAGGACTTGCACATTCCGTTCAAGCAGGCCAGCCGCATCACTGAGTCCACCAGAGACGCTCTCCACGTCCCATCGTAGGAGTTCCGGGCCGTGATTCGGAAGGCCATCTCATCTCCCACCTTGGGGATTTTAATGGTCCGGTTTTTAAACGTCCAGACAATCTGGCATCGTTTGCCGTTATCGTAAGCAAAAGCCTCCCGCGTCCAGTCAGTCAGACCAGCCTTTGCCATGCTCTCTTCAATGCCATTGACCAAGGTGTCGTTGGTCAACAGTCCGTACCGCTCAGAAAAGGAATGGAAAGTGTCAACTGCATTGCCGTTTTCATCCCTGCGAACCGTGGCGTAAATACCAGTGTCCACGCCTTCCCTGAGGAACAGGGGTTCCATGGTCACCGGGAACGAGATGTTGTTAGTGTGGGGAACAGTGTTGCGAGCCATGTGTGTTTGGTTCAGATCAGAGATCCGCGCTGGCTGGTTCCGCTCTGCAATCGCAGGGGAGGCCGCTGTCAGACCCGTTTCCGAACTGGGATAAGAATAGCAAACCAGATCCCCAGTGTCAACAGGCTGCTTTTCCCAAACAAGATCCCTGCTGGTGCTGGCTCCCCCCTCCCCCCTCCCCCTCCTGCCGCCGCTGCCCCTGCCCCCCGCGCCCCCTGCCTGCCCCCCAGCAGAGCTTGGCCTTATTTATTTAGGTTATTATTATTAATCCTGTTATTATTATTGTTTCTTTTTATTATTATTGTATCTGGTGTTATTATTATTTGATTATTTGTTATTATTAGACAAAAAAAAGACCGGGGATTTATCGTCCCCGGTCTGTGTGGTTAATTGTTTTACTTTTCCCGCTGTGCAATTGCGTAGTCTACAGCCTTTTCCAAATCAGCTACAGAAGCAAACCCAAACAGAGAAAAGATTGGGCAGTCAAACCTTTCTGTCTTAACTCTGAACTGGATGTCCCATCCCCTGTAATAACGCAGGGGAATAATCAGTTCTTGTGTCTCAATTTCCATTTTCATGATAGTTTATTTTTTGTTTAGTTAATTGTTGGGAAGGAAGGGAGCGGGGACTGCCCCGCTCCCGTTTAGTTATCGTTAGGCAAGCTCCAGAGTCTCGCCACAAGGTGGCTGACCTTGCACAAGTCGTGCAGGTCCGAACCCGTAGGGAGGTTTGCGTTCATGCGGGGTCTAGACTGGCAGGGTTCCAAGGGCAGCGCAAGAAATATTTAATGACGTTTATAGGCCACGTTTTGGACGCGCCTATCCCAGCAGAGGCGGCAAGTCAAGCACTTATTTTGTTGGGTGCTGGCAGGTGAGGAGGAGGCGGGGAAGTTTTGGGAGGGAGCGGGGAGCACCGGAGGAGGTGCCTGATGGCTTGGGCTTGGGTGGGCAATCTCAGGCTCAGAGGGTAGTGGATTATTATTTATTGTTTTATTATTTATTCTGGTATTATTATTCGCTTATTGAAATAAAAAAGCCCCCAGATAAGGGGGCTGGGCTAAGTTTATTTGTTTTATTTATTATACTACATCAAGATAAAGATAATTAAGATTACTATGTAATTTAATTAATCCTTCCATTTTTTGTATATAGTATTCATTGTTTATATTTAGTTTCTTTGATTCATTTATCTTATTCTGGCAAACTTCTATCTGATCTAAGATAGCGAGTCTAGCTTTGATTAAGTCACTGCTTGCTACTGCAAATCTCCTGTTGCTGCTCATAGCTGGCTCTCCTTCCAAAGGTCATAGTCGTGCTCGTCCTTACAGTCTCTCATACTCTTGAGTTCGCTCTCGCAAGCACTGTAGATATTATCCATTTCTTTTTCTATAACTGCTTGAATAAGAGGTATATCCTCAGAGGGGATAGTTGTTTTGTTATACTCTATTGAACTTATATCTATGCACAAATTGCCCTTATCAAAACCCTTAAAGCCCCAATATTCATATGGCCCAATGCCGTCTCTGCTGGTGCTGAAACTTATTTCAATTTCTACTTCCTGCCACTCGCCTTTGTTATCTAGGTATTCAGTGTTGTATGTTGTTTGCATATGTTTGTTTCTTGGTTTTTGTGCCGACTCTAGAAGCATATCAGAACTCTCTCTTGTGTCAATAGCCCCTTTTCTTGTTTAGGATACCAGAGTAGATTGTTATTTATTATTTATTTATATATATAATCCTATATAGAGAAACAATAAAAAAACTACTAACTAACTTATATTTATTAAAAGTCTTATTTATTCTTGATATAAAGAAAATACCTAAGAAAATTCCTTATTAGCCCAAAACAATCTAAAATAGCTTAAAATATTACAGGTAATTTATTAAAGAAATACATGAAAATACTAGCAAATATTGATAAATACAATATCATTTCAAGAAATCTATTTTTGTAGGATCGTTTTGTTTGCATGGGTAGGTTTTAATTAAATAGTTATTCTAAATTAAATAAATTAGCGGCAAATCTATCTCTTTCTACTCTTTAATTTATTTTTATATCTATTACTTACTCTATTATATACCCTATATATATCCCCTATATTGTTTTTTATTTTTTATAGTATTATTAGTTGTTTAGAAAGACACCTAAGTCTTTCATAAACAAGGGTTTATATGTATTCTTAGGTAGGTTATTTTTTAGTGTCTTTTAAGAGGGTAATTAGTACCACAATTAGTATCAAAATTAAGATCATTTTTGAGCTTATTTTTTGTCTCTTATTTACTCATTTATACTTTCTCTATGGAATACTTTATAAGAAAAGATATTTAAACAAAAAAGACACCATTTTCTGGTGCCTGTTTTTCTTTTAAGTTACTAGTCGCGGAATAATTCTGGTATCTGATCTTGATTAATTTGCCGCGTTTTCTTGAAAAACCACATATTGTAATCGTTTTCTGCCTCTGTCATTAACTCCTTGGCGACTCTCAGCTCGATTTCCGCTAGAGGACTGCTCTTCCTCTTCTCTAAGCCTTCTAAGATGCAGGTAAGGTGCTTCTTGGCACCTTCCAGACGCTGACTCAGGATGCGGGAAATGGAAGAGTTCATTTCCTTATCCATTAAAACGATGTAACTATGATATGGATGCATATGCATATTAGTTTCCTCCCATGTATTGTCCAACTTCCCAATTTTCTAAATGATATTTAACAAATTGGTATATATCATTATGTTCATTTAGCTTATGTACTATATAAGAAATAGTATAATCACCATGCAAATCTTCGTATATCTGAATCATAATCATATATCCTGCTTTTCTTCTTCAGTTAATTGATTGTAGAAGGGAATCATACCTGAATCAATCTCAAAGCTGCCCTCTACATAATCTTTATCAGTTGGCAAAGCCATGTCTTCTGTCTTTTCCAACGCTTCCTTTACACTCTCTGCTTCGATATGATAGTAGCCATACATTTGCCAAGTGCAAGGGATTTTGTAAGTTTTCATATATTGTGTTCAGCAAATTTACATAGCTCAATTACATAATCATCAACTTTAATCTTGTTACCTTCAATAAAGGAATCATTTAATTGTTTCTTATATAAATGAATTGGCGGGAAATACTCATCTGCGTCTCTTATATCTATATAAAAATTGTCATCAGCAGTGTTATTGCAAAAATTCACAGATGCAACAAAACACTCACTCTGTGTTAAATCTGTTTTGGATGGGTGATAAGATACTTCTACCCTATCAGCAGTAGCAAGTGCGTTGAATATCAATTTAAGTTTATTCATATTATTAAATGAAACGGATTCTGCTTTCATCTGAATAAACTGGCTTGCCTGATGACCAGTCTACGCCATAGGTATAATCCGCAGTCATCATTTGTTGTTTGGTTATATACTGGAAACCTTTATAGTTTCCAGTCTCCATAAGTATTTGGGAAACGAAGCTCTGAAGAACTTTGCGGGACTCTGCAAGCTCGTTCCTGCTGTTGAAGAAGAACGAGTTGGCCTGCTCCTTGACTTGCTCTATCTCGATTGTTTTACGGGCTCTCATAAGTGCTGGTGTTGCGTTGCGGAGCCGATTGTGGCAGATCTGCGGCTGGCTACAACAGAATAAAATAAATAAAAATCACCTACTTTGAGGAGCTTGGTACAGGCTGTGCTTCCCTTAAAAAAACAACTTCTCCTGTTCCTGTTCTAGAAATAGTTATTTTGTTAAATCCTAGCCTCCAGTGGGCTGCTGAATGGAGAGCGTCCAGTAGCCCTTGGCTAGTCACAGGATAATTAAATTCGTGAATACAATTATCTCTGTCTATTTCTAATCTGTATTTCATTTTCCAGTCAAAACAATAATCGCAACTACTATAGTGATCAGAATTAAAACTACTTTATCCATAGTCTTAAATTTTTCTGGATCAATAACCATAAGAAAAAAACAACTTGAAAGTTTCGTTTTATGTAGTTACGAAACAGGGGATGAAACTAACCAGCCCACATTTAGCCGCCACAATTCCTTTTGTTTTACTTCAAGTTTAAATTGTTTTTAAAGATTAGCTTTTACCTTGTTCCAATATTTTTTGGTAAAAGACTTTGAAGCACCATTGGGACCGCCATTCCACACTCTGGCCCGATACTCTGCGCTTTTATTGTTTGCGTATTTATTGATATACGCATTAAATATCTTGGTTGAATATTTAAGATCTTGGCAATCACTGTACTTGCCGCCAATAGACTTGTCGTGCTCTACTGCATCTTTCCAGTTTTCATAATGGATCTGGAGAGGCCCAAGAGCTTTACCTGAATCGCCAATGATCTTTCCTGTTTTGCCTCCAGACTCCACTTGGTGAATAGCCTTTAGGAGTTTTTCGTTGGATGGATTCTTGTTTGAGAAACCAAACGCAGATATAGCTATCGCAGTTAGAATAACCAGTCGTTTCATAATTATTTAATTATTGTTTAGGCCAACCAAATACCTCACAAATTTTATCCAAAGAAGTAGCAGGAATAAAAACATCTCTTACATACTGATCTATTTTCATCTCCTTATACTCTCGCTCACTTGCTCTGATAGTCTTTTCCACTTCAGAAACAGAACAAGATACTCTTGGTCCGTATCCAAATCGGATAACCACTCCAGTATTCGGGGCAACCTCTGCCAAGGCAGAAACGCCTTCAGGAGAGAGGAATCCCCAGTTCTTTTGAATTTCCCGCAGGTCTGATAGTTTCATCAGGACGCAGTGTATAGGCTCTAGACGGCTCTACAAGCTATTTTTTAAAAAAGATGCAGCAGGCTCTGGATCTCGCCTTAGGGCTGCAACAAGGGTGCTTTTGGCTTCCAGCAGTGAATCAAGTTCTCTTTCATATATAGTTTTATTGGGATTGTTTTCCTTAATTAGACGTTTAAGAGTAATTTCCGCTATATTCAATGCTACTCTTATAATTACACATTCTTCAGCAGTAAAGGAAGCAACTTTTGTATCCATTTTAATCATTTACTTCTTCTTCGTTATAGATACCGAAATCTTGCCTCAAAGCTACGCCTTCCTTGCTATCCCAATCAGGTTCATTCTTGATTAGGAATTCTCCATACTTGATTTCATACTGCCCAACAAAACAATTGCCTTCCTCATAGAAATCATTACTAAATACCAAAGCAGGATAAATCTTGCTTGCGTTAATAAGGAACTCCGTTGGAGGACTCCAAGCAGTCTGACAATTAATTGTAATATCTAAAGTCTTATTCTCTTCTGAAAACGTTTCATCCCATCCATCAAGACATTCTGGGTTCCACTTGGTTCCCCAATTCTTCAATGTCCAGCTATACCAATCTTCACTTCCATATTTCTTAATTAGTATTTTAGACAATTCTTCATTTAGATTTGGTGAATTGGTATCCCTAATCTCTTCTGGCATAGGAACTACTCCATTGAAATCCAAATGACGGTTTTCTTGATTAGAAGAAACAGCCTTAAGGAATTTTTTAACTTCGTGTCGAGGACCGCTGACGTTGATTGTGTTAAAGCACCAGTTTGGCATTTGTTTTATTATTTTAGAGTTAAGTTTTTAGTTATTCTCCATCCGCCAAGATTATATAGCCGAAAAAAATCATTGCTGCAAGCAAAATTATTCCCGCTATTGTCATAAGTCTTTTTCTATTGTTTCTTTGTCGTATTGACACATAGCTTCTA
>Ga0194122_10005689_pt1 | contig 11570 bp, 12 predicted proteins | sample TA2MahCa10mmetaG_FD_155487 | JGI IMG/M metagenome (GOLD analysis project Ga0194122, IMG submission 155487) | Freshwater microbial communities from Lake Tanganyika, Tanzania - TA2015021 Mahale Deep Cast 10m | ecosystem: Environmental > Aquatic > Freshwater > Lake | place: Tanzania: Lake...
CAAAAGTTGCGCCTAATTGAGCCTGAGCCTGAAGAACTTCATTATCCGGATGTTGTATTTTCATCTATTATTAATTTGCCTTCTGCTGACTTTCAAAAAATTATTCGTGATTTATCGTGTATTTCTGATAAATTGGAAATTAAATCTGTTGGCAGCGAATTAATATTTAAATGTTCCGGACAATTTGCGTCTGCTGAAATTCATCGTGCTGAATCTGATGGTTCAATGGAATTTAAGCAAAAGCAAAGCTCATCTAAAATTATTCAAGGTGAGTTTTCACTTAAAAATTTGGGATACTTTATTAAATGCACTAATTTAAGTCCACAAGTTGAAATGTATTTAGCAAACGATTTACCTTTGGTTGTTAAGTATGATGTAGCAAATCTAGGCGAAATTAAACTATGTTTAAGTGCTTTACCTTCTACGTAATAAAATTATGTAATATTATATTTATATTATAAATATAAAATATTATCAAATAGTAATATATAATGTCAAGAAATTACGGAGCTTATAGTCAATATTTAGGTGCGCAAAGATGTTGCGATTTACGCGGACAAGGACCCGAGGGACCTCAAGGACCTACCGGACCGGCTGCAATCGGACCTATTGGAAATACTGGACCCGCAGGCATGGGATATACTGGACCAACAGGCAGAAGTTGTCGAGGTCCTACTGGTGAACCAGGACCAACAGGTAGTAAAACATTTATTATTGATCACCCAAATGATCAAGCAAAACATTTAGTACACGTTTGTTTAGAAGGTCCTGAAGCAGGTGTTTATTATAGAGGAAGAGGAAGAATTTCAAACGGACAATGTGAATGCATTGAATTACCTAATTACGTTAATAATTTAGCACACGATTTTACAATTCAAATTACGCCTATTTATAGCGGTAAAATTGTAACTTTAAATGCAGGTGAAGTTGTAAATGGTCGTTTTACTGTATATAGTGATGGTGAAAACGCGGAATTTTATTGGACTGTATATGGTAAAAGATATGATATTGAAGTTGAACCATTAAAAGGTTCTGTAGAAGTTAAAGGAAATGGTCCTTATTTATATATTTAAATTAATATATTTAAATAACACTTAAATATTAAATATATTAATTACTTAATTATGAATACAATTGTATCCGCATTTGTAAGCAATGTTAACTTTCGATATAATAATTCCGTTCAAAAATATTACGAATATGGAAAACCATTATTGATGTCATCTGTACCTAAAATAATATTTGTTGATAAAGCTATGCTTGATTGTATTGGAGAGAATTATAATAAAGAAAATACCTTACTAGTTGAAATAAGCAAATATAATTATAGTTATTTACATGAGTATCAACATTTATTGTTTAATTTTCACTTAAATACAGACAATTATGCAAAGGACACGCAAGAATTTATTTTTACTATGTGTAATAAAACAGAATGGATAAAAAAAGCAATTGAAATCAACCATTTTAATACAGAAAATTTTATATGGATTGACTTTGGAATTCGATACATTTTTAAAAACTGCACTGACAACGAATTTACAGAAAAAATAAATAATATACAATTCAAGTTATATGACAATGTAAGAATTGGTGGAATTTGGAATATAAATTATGCATATAATATTGATATTTATAAGGATATTTCGTGGTATTTTGCTGGCGGAGTTTTTGGTGGAAATAAAAATAATTTGCTAAAATTCGCAGAGCAAATGAAAACAAAGTGTTTAAAAATAATAAATGAACATCATACACTTATGTGGGAAGTAAATGTTTGGTATTTAATTTATTTAGAACATAAGGATTTATTTTGCATTTATCAATGCGACCATAATCCAAGTATTATTGCAAATTATTAAACATTAGTATATTTTACGATTGAATCTATATATTTTTTATCGTAAACTCCAATACGCGTTGTTCTATCCCAAGTGCTATAATTAATTAAAACACGTTCATCTTCAACTACAATACTTAAATTATATTCAATAGGTTCGCCTTCAAACTTAAATGGTGCGGAATAACGTAATAAATTCATATTTTCGTCAAACACAGAAATAATATGATAATAATGACGTGGTTGTTCGTAAGAAACAATATGTCCTATAAACCATATTTCGCGTTCTAATATATCAATAGTAATATTACCATTATTATTTTCATCAATTTTTTTGTAATAATTAAAACCACATGAAGAACCTCTAACATGTGAAAATATTTTTGGCATTTTTCTCTCTTCAACTAAAGAAAGCATAGTTTTTTCTGCGTTTATTTTACATAATTGCAAAGGATTCCATTTATATACAATATGGTCTTCACCATTATAGTCTACAAAAACCCAATTCTTTTCGCACGAAGCATTATTAAAATTTGGTTTTATTTCATTTATTTCTAATGCGTTTGAATCATATTTTCCTGCGCAAATACCAAGTTTATTGTCTTGGTGAAGTCCTGTGCCTAAATAAACCAAATCGCTATTTTTATTTTTCCAAATTCTAACATCTTCAATACCAATATATCGTCTGTTATCAAATGGCGTTGATAACCATTTTTCTTCTTTAATATTAAAACTATTATCAAAATTAACATATTTGTTTATTGTTATAATATGATTATCACAGTCAGTATAAGTACCATTTGGTTGTATTTTATAATTAACATATCTAATATTCATTTCATAACCATTTTCCGCTTTAATTAAACAACTTGAAGAAGAATTAAAATTATAATCCATTTCATTTATTTTTGCAGTTATATTACTATCCAGTTTATATAATTGTTTTGGCTGTAAAATGCTTTTGTAAAATTTCATATTTTCTAAAAGATTATTATTTTCTGCACCATTATTACAATTATTTAACATTTCAACTACTTCATCATTAATTATTTTATTGCCAATATACGCAGAAAAAATAGTATATTCATAATAAAGCTTATATGTATACACATCATTATGTAAAAATAAATATTGTGTTTTATCTAGTTTTGCCTTTAAATATTTAAGAGCCTCTTGATAAAACATATTGGCTAAGTTATGCTTTGATATTTTTCTATAATATGTTATTAATTCATACAAACCTTCTAAACGCTCAGGATAAAAATTATAACCATCCATCCAATATCTAACTGCATCTTCCATTTTACCCATATTTTTAAAGCATAAACCAATTCTATAATTAGAATACCATGTTTCCTCTTTCCATCCACCCAATTCTATACGTTTTTTATACGCATTTATGGCTTCACCATATCTTCCTGAATCATGATAACTATTTGCCAAATAAAAATAATAACGTGCATTATTTGGTTCTTCTTGAATGCCATTTAAAAGCAACCTAATATCACGCTCATATTTATCACTTTTACATCCTCCATCTCCATAATCCCTAATAAATAAAATATCTTTTGCTATTGAAATGGTTGTGTTGTTGTCAGGTGTATTTATATATTCATGTGTTACTCCACAATAACTATACAAGCCATTATTTTTAACAATTCTCATATTTTGATATTGTAATGATTCACTACCTTGAAGCATATTAAAAGATTGTGCTGTTAATAACATACTTTTATTAAAATTTTTAATTTCTAAAACCATATCCGCGTCTATCAATAAAACATAATCAGACATACCTTCACATGCCTTTAATGCAAAGTTTCTATTATGGCAAAAATTTATGAATGGTTCTGTAACTATTTTACCTTGAATACCTTTGCTTGTAAAATAATCTGTAATTAGTTGAACCGTATTATCTGTTGATCCAGTGTCACAAATACAATAAGTATCAATAATTGGCAATACAGAATCAAATAATCTTGTTATAATTTTACTTTCATTTTTAACAATCATATTTAAACATAAGGTTGGACTAGCAATTTGCATAAGTATAAGTATTTATCATTGTTTATTTTTAAATTAATAATTTAATAATTTATTAATAAATTATTAATTTAATATATATATTAAATATAAAAATGGCAAATACCAGATTTAAATATGATGATGCAAGAACTATTAAAGCACTTCAACAAGCAACTGACCCTGGAAGATGGATTTTAAATGTTCCTGGCAATGGTGCAAACCCTTATTATATGGAAGACCCATATATTATTCCACAAAAATGGGGTGGCAATTTAAGAACAAACACAATTAATTTAGAAAGTGAATTACGCGGTGTTAATAGACAATTAGGACGTGATTGTTTAGGAAAAGATGACTATAAAAGTTATAATGTTGAAAGCAAAGCCATTCAATCGCCAAGTTGTAGCACACTTACTACCGAACAATCCAGGGCAACCAATCCAGCATGGTGGTATCGTGATTTAGAGCAACCACACTGGCAATACCTACCATTGAATCCTCAAGTAAATACTTGCCTTCCATTCCAAAACAACTTAAGCACCAGAATTTTAGAAAAAGATTACTACACACCAAAGAGAGATTGTATTACAGATGAATCAAAAAGCTATGCGCCACTTAGTCATAACTTAGTTAGAGGTGGATTTATGCCTAACTATTGATTTTTATAATAAATTAAGGCATCTGCATATATTCCAATATCGCTAGGTATATAAACTGTTTTATTTGCTTGTGGTATATCCCAAGAAGAAATTAATACACCAGTTCTATTATTACGATACAAATAAGGTCCGTACTTTTCACCTGAAGATGTTACTATTTGTTTTCCTAATCGCATTCTCTCGAATTTATATGTATCTGTTTTTTGACAAGGATATGTTTGATTTGTTGGTAAAGTATCAGTAAAATAATTAATAGTTTCAAAATTAGAATAAGAGAGAGACATTATAAAATTAATAAACAACAAAATTTTATTAATTTTAACGAATACATTTAGTTAAATTTAAAATGTTTTATATATATATTATAAATATGGAAATAGCAATCCCTTTATTAGCATTAGGTGGAATGTATGTTGTATCAAATCAATCAAATGAAAGTTGTACTAAAAAAGAATTACGTCAGCAACAAAGAGAGAATTTTACAAATATGGGTACACGCACTAATCTAGCCACAAGACAAAGTGAATTACACGGCAATTATTTACCAAACACTAATATTCCTCCTCAAAATTTTCCTATAACAAATAAAAATCAATTAGTTGACAACGTACAAGAATATATTAATCCAAACGCCGCAACCGACAAATATTTTAACCAAAATTTATTTGAGAAAAAAGTAAGAAATGGCGAATCAGTTGGAAATACTCCTCAAGAAATATACTCATTATCAGGTAACTACTTAAAATCAGACCAATTTAAGCATAATAATATGGTGCCATTTAATGGCGGCAAAGTTAAAGGTAGAAATTATGACGATAATATTACTGAAACTGTTTTAGATAATATGATTGGTTCAGGTTCTCAAGTTATCAAAAAAATAGAACAAGCGCCGTTATTTAAACCTGAAGCCAATATGCAATGGGCTTATGGTATGCCAAATCAAAGTGATTTTTATCAATCCCGTGTTAATCCCGGCATGAGAAATAATAATGTTAAGCCATTTGATAGTGTTATGGTTGGTCCCGGTTTAGACCAAGGTTACGGTATTAATGGCAGTAATGGTTATAATTCTGGAATGGAAGCGCGCGATAAATGGTTACCTAAAACAGTCGATCAATTAAGAGTTGATACCAATCCTAAATTGGAATACGAATTAACTAATCATGAAGGTCCAGCGTATTCATTTATTAAAACCGCGCCAACAACTGAAATGCTTGGTCGTGTTGAAAAACAAAGACCTGATACTTTTTTTATTAATACTCAAGATCGTTGGTTAACTACTACTGGCGCTGAAAAAGGCGAAACTCTTAGACCTATTCAAGAAATGGGAATTGTTAGACGTAACGATATTCCAGTCGACTATATGGGTCCTGCCGGAACAACTGATGTTAAAGCAGCAACAGCGCCGCAAAATTACGAACCAGCTAAACGTCACGAAGCATTTGAAGGTGGTGTAAATCACTCACGTGCTGTTGGTAAGGGAACTCATATAGATGGCGACAATTTTTTACGCAGTCACACTAATTATGAAAACAATAGATCCACTGTTAGACAACCCGACACAATGAGAAGCGGATTTAGTGGTGCAATTGGCGCTGTTGTTGCTCCATTATTAGATATGTTTAAACCCACTCGTAAGGACGAAACCATAAATAATGTTCGCATTTATGGTGACGCTGGAACTGCTGCTGGTTCAAAGGGCCCTGTTTACAATCCTCAAGATACAACTGCAACAACTATTAAGGAAACTACATTATATGCACCCAATTTCTATATTAATAACCAAAAGGAGAGCATTTATGTTAACAATTATACTGCACCTGATAACACACAAAGAGATACCACAAGTTGCGAATATTACACCGCTGCCGGTGGTTATGCCACGGGTTATGGTAATATGAGTTATGAGGCCGCATATAAACAACATAATAATGATATTAAGTCGCAAACAATTGTAAATAGACCAAATCAAGGTGGAACTCAAATATTTAATCAACAAATGAATTTGTCAACTATTAAGAGTGATTCGGACCGCTTAGATGGCAGAGTAAACCCAGCATTTTCCAAGTTATCTGGTCTTCCTCCTTCTATGCAAACATATGGCGCAATTCGTGCTCCACAATATTATAATGAATGTGCTGGATGCGACCGTATTAATCCTGATATTTTAACAGCATTTAAAAATAATCCTTATACTCATTCTTTAACAAACTCTGTATAAAGCGTACAGTCAGGTTTTGACGAACCTTTGGAAGCGATTTATTAAAGTGTATAAACTTATTAAAACAATGTAAAAAATGTATTAAAGATATTCATTTAATAATAAGTAATTAAATGAATATTAAGTGTGCTCACTCTTTTAAAAATTGGTTAAGATCCAATCCACATTATAGTAAAGTTTATGATTTTATTGGAAGTCCTAAACCAACTGACGTTACATTTTTAGATGGCGTAACTATGATGAATAGAACGCAACAGGATCAAATGAATGCAAAAGTAAAATTAGAACTTTATCACAAATTGTCATATAATTATCAATTCAAAAATATTGAAGTTGGTTCAATTGCCTCTTCAAAAATATTTCCAAGTTTTAGTGATACAATTGAAATAAATAAAAAAATGCAACAATTTTACAAAGATGTTAATCCTTTAAGTCAAGTGGAAATTCCAAACCACTACGTAGTTATACCAAGTGAAAAACAATTTAACAAAATACTTCCTGAACTTAAATCAATTCAAAATTTTTCATTTATAACATCGGTTTCAGACGCATATCAATATAAAAATACAAATATGTCGGTTAAAGATAGTATACAAAATATTAGTAATATAATGATAAGATTAGATGAAACTAAGCGTAAATTTGGATCAAAGTTATATGTATCTTGTATTAATGAGTGTCCTATTGATGGTAGAATGAAAAACGACTACGTCGTAGACAAATTGCAAGAATTTCAAAATTTAAAGACAGACACAATGTGCTTATCAGATACATATGGCACATTAAAAAGCAAGGATTTTGAATATATAATTAAAAAGGCGTTAAATGCTGGAATTAGTCATAAAAATTTATCATTACACTTACACGTAAAACATGGTTGTGAAAACAATGTTGAAAAAATATGTCATATTGCGCTAGATCACGGAATAAATAATTTTGATGTATCCGCATTTGAAAGCGGTGGATTTATAAATCATATATCATTTTCGAGTGCATCCCAGCCAAATTTAACTTATCCCTTGTATTATAAGTTTTTACAATCCTATATTATTTCAAAAACTGATTAAAATATAATTTTATATATTATTGCGTTATATTAATATATAAAAACACTTCATACATAATAGTAAGTATATGACACTAGAAATACATCAAAATATAAAAAATAAATTAAATTACTTTCATCAAATGCATAAAATACCTAATATATTATTCCATGGACCATCAGGAACTGGAAAGCGAACTATTGTGAATGAATTTATTGACACTATTTATGAAAATAATCGAGAGAAAATTAAATCCTTCGTAATGTATGTAAATTGCTCGCACGGAAAAGGTATTAAATTTATAAGGGATGAATTAAAATTCTTTGCTAAAACACACATAAATTCAAATGGCGGTAATACGTTTAAAAGTATTGTATTATTAAATGCGGATAAACTTACAATGGATGCGCAGTCAGCACTAAGAAGATGTATTGAATTATTTAGTCATAATACACGATTTTTTATAGTTGCAGAAGACAAATATAATTTAATGAAGCCAATATTATCGCGTTTTTGTGAAATTTATGTTCCAGAACCTGTTGTAAATGGTAAGCATATAAATTTGTATCAATATAACTTAAATAAGGTATTTGATATGAAAGATGAAAAAACGGCTAGTGAAAATTGGCTTAAAAAAGAGTTGCAAAAATTGTCAACAATTAATAAAATAAATGTAGAAGAATTAATCAATTTCAGCACAAAACTATATGAAAAAGCATATAGCGCATTAGATGTTTTAAAATTGTTAGAAAATCATAAATTTTTAGAAGGCAAAATAACAATGGAAAAAAGATATGAACTTCTTATTTGTTTTAATCGTGTAAGAACCGAATTAAGAAACGAAAAGTTGTTACTATTATTTATTTTGAATTTTGTGTTTTTAAGTTCAAATTTATCTTTAGAAAATATAAGTTTTATGTAAATGGATGACTTTAATGTTAGTGCGCTTCACGAATCCAAAAACGAATGGGGATCCCGTTTAGTTACAATTTTAACTCCATTAATTATTGATGGATATAAGTCTATTTTAGAAGAATCTATTAAATTATGCAGAGAGAACGGAGAATCTGAAAAATATTTGATGACTTTTCAAAATTTAATCTCTCGTATTCCAAAATGGAACTCTCAAATAATAGAAACAGAGAGAAAAAGAATTTGTGAAAAATCTGGTTGTAATTATTTAGAAGATTTAGTAACTTGTGTGCATATTATTCAACTTAAAATTCTAACTGCTATGCGCGTCGGACAAAAACAAAAGAAAATTGATATTAATGTGCCAAAATTAGACGTATTTATTCACAAAACTTATATTAATGTTGCTAGAAAGGTGTATAAAAATGTTTACTTGTTTGAAGTAAATTTACAGCCATTACAAATTCAAAAAAATTACAGAGAATTGGAAATTATCGTTCAAGAATGCATTTTAAATACATTGAGAGAAAGCATTCCTGTAGAGGCAATATTAAAGGCTTATATGGATGAAACTGTAGAGGAAGATGTAGTTGAAGAAATTAAAGAGCAAATTATTGAAGAGCCAATTAAAAAACCTGTTGCTAACGCTAGTGGTGGTGCAAGTGTTAACGGTGGTGCAAATGTAGAAAATCCAGCCACAAGTCGCCTAAGTTTTAATAATATTGATTATGTTAAGACGAGTGATGGTAATGTTGCATCTATTAGTGCGCCAAAAGATATTCAACGTCTTGAAGAAATTAGTCAAATGAGATATCAACAAAGAAAAGCAGAGGAAGAAGAAGATGACGATAATGAGAGACTTAAAATTTCAGACCAACCCTTTAGTTTAGACGCATTAGACGTTCATAACATTGAAGAACCAAAATTGGATTTATTACCTGATTTATTAATTGATGATATTGAAGTTTTAGAATAAATTGCGTAAAAGTATAAATAAGAATTTCATTTTAATATTTAATATGGATAATATTTTTGTAATTGCTGCTATTATATCAGTTATATTTATTATTGCGAAATTTTTAGAAATGCGTTTTATTGAAAAAGAGAGTAAACCATTAAAATTATTAATCAGAGACGCACTTGTAGTGTATTTTAGTGTTGTTTTTGGTGATTTTGTTATAAGACAAATTAACCCTGTAGTATCTGGTGGAGGTGCAAAAGTTACACCTGTTTTTACAGATAATCCTGGTTTTTAATTTAATTTAATGTTTGTAAAATTAATAATAAATATTTATATTCCTGGCTATCGCATGCTATTATATCATTTGTATACATTGTAAGAATTTTATCTTGTAATATTAATGTAAAATTTTCCAATTTTATTATATAATATTCATTTTCTTCCCAAGCATTCTTTATCCACGTATTTTTGTAATCTGCTAATAGCATTTTAACCAGTTTATTATATAATTCGCATTTAATCGCATACATATTTGGTTTTGATTGAAAATTAATTGTACCAACTATTTTTTTATAATCTAATTCCATTTTATTATATTATATAAATTACATTATATAATATATCTTTCACTCAATTTTCTTATAATTATAAATTTTTATCTACTACAACCTCCTTAAGAACATTTTTAATGATTTTTTCATTTTTCTCAAAATCATTATCTCCTTTTCCGCCCATAGATTCATAAACTATTTTGTGATATTGGTCTCCAAATTTCGAGTGATACGTCATACAGTCAGGATGTTTTTCTTTAAATTTAGAGAATAACTTCATATTTTTTGAAACCACTTTTTTAATTAGTTTATGCATATGTGATTTGTCTTCATCTTTTTCCCATTTATCATCGTCTTTTATATATATAGTTTCTCTCTTTTTATCGGTGCAATGAACCGGTCTTTTAGTTATATCCAGCGCTTTTAAGTTTTTTACTATAATACTCGTAATCCCTTCAATATATCCCTTTTCACCCACACGTTCTAAGTCACATAATTCCATTTTTAGAGAATCCACAAAATCACCTATATTCATAGCTTCTTTACAAGTCTCATTTAAGAAAAAATTAAGATTAAAAGCTTTATTATGTGAATTGGTATTATTTGTTGTTGTATTTATACTATTATTATTATGTGTTCCATTTTTAACAATTTCTAACAATTCTTTATTTTGTTTAATTAATTCAATAACTAGTTGTTCTGAGAGACCATTTGAGAAGTTATTTTGTTTTGTATTTTCTTCTTCAATATCATAAGATTCTGTTTTTTCATATGCAATATTACATTTTTTTTTATGTCTCCATAATCCAGTTCTATCAGTATACTCCTTTCCACAATTTTCACAGCATAAATTTGACACTGTTACACCCTTTTGCCACTTTTCTGTTGCTAACATGTTGCCGTTTGTTGCTTCTGTATGTTTTGCTGTGGATAAATGTTTATCCCAATTGTATTTTTTAGAGCACTTATAGTCACAAGATTCGCAATAATATTCTTGTTGCCACTTTTTGCCACTTTTTGCCACTAAATTGTTGCTTAATGTTGCCATATAATAGCCTTATATTTTTATTTTTAAGTATTTTAAAAAAAATTTATCGTAACAAATTGAAAATTATTTTTTTGGTCACCAGACGCTAAAATTTTTTTATCGTCACAAATTAGATTTTTTTCAACATCATTTTGGAAAATTCAAAAAATGGACATTTATAAATGTCCAAAAATCAAAATTCAAAAAAACTTTCCCATAAAATATTTAATATTCTCTTCTACACGTGAAGGGAACTTTTTCTAACATTTCCCTTGCAATTTTCTTTACATATGTAGGGCGGCTTTAAGTTACTAATTTAATAATATATATT
>Ga0194122_10005697_pt1 | contig 11563 bp, 10 predicted proteins | sample TA2MahCa10mmetaG_FD_155487 | JGI IMG/M metagenome (GOLD analysis project Ga0194122, IMG submission 155487) | Freshwater microbial communities from Lake Tanganyika, Tanzania - TA2015021 Mahale Deep Cast 10m | ecosystem: Environmental > Aquatic > Freshwater > Lake | place: Tanzania: Lake...
ACCGGCAGCAACTGCGGGAAAGGCTTGGGGTTGGGCTTCCAGATGATCATGGCCAGCGTTTGCAGCAACAGACTCATGCCCATCGCGGTGATGAGCGGCGCAAGCCGTGGAGCGTTGCGCAGCGGGCGGTAGGCGATCTTCTCGATCGAGAAATTGAGCGCTGCGCACACCGCGATTGCCACAGGGAGCGAGAGCAGCAGGATGGCCCAGCCGGGCATCCCTGAGCCCGCGAGAAACGAGATCACCGTCCAACTCACCATGGCCCCCACCATCAGAACCTCGCCGTGGGCAAAGTTGATCAGGTTGACGATGCCATAGACCATCGTGTAGCCGAGCGCTACCAGCGCATACATGCTGCCGAGTACCACACCGTTGATGATCTGTTGGAGGAAAATGTCCAAGTGCGCAGACCGAGGGTAAACGACGTCAGGTTTGTTGTGAAGGACGACTGCTTCTTCGCGAAGGACAACTCACGTTCCGTGAAGCACAACGCGGATCCCGGGCAGCACAACCCGCAAGTCGTGGGCAACAACCCGCAAGTCGCAGGCAACAACCCGCTGGTCGCAGGCGACAACCCGCAAGTCGTGGGCAACAACCCGCTGGTTGTGGACCATCACCTGCCCCCCGTGGACGGCAGCGCGCACATCCTGAGGCTCGAACACCGCGCAGACTTGCGAAACTACCCCTCTTCTGGCAAAAGCTTGCCATAATCCCTCGGGCTGACTCCATCATCGCGAGAGGAGACCACAGGATGTATCAACGCATACTTCTGGCCTTTGACGGCAGTGCATCATCGCAGCGGGCCCTGATCGACTCCGATGCAGTCGCGCGACTCACCGGTGCGCGGGTGCATCTGGTGGCAGTGGTGCCGGAACCCACGGCGCATCTTGCCTTCGAGGCGGGCATGCTCGACATGCCGGATCCGGTTGAACAGCGCGGGCAGGCGCAAAGGCGGCTCGAAAGCGGGATGGCGCTCCTGCGTGATCACGGTTTCGAGGTAAGCGGTGAAATCCTCTTCGGCGACCCGGTCGATCAGGTTGCCGAGGCCGCCGAGCGGATCCAGGCGCAACTTATCGTGGTTGGCCATCGCAGAAACCGCGGCTGGCTCGAACGCTGGTGGAACAGTCCGATATCGGCTGCGTTGATCGAACGCGCGCATTGCAGCGTGCTTGTGTCGATCCACGACTGAGGCTCTCAGCCGGGGTTGCCCGTGCCCGGCAATCAGCGCGCAGTTTCGAGCGCTTCCACCTCAGCCTTGGGTCTGGCCCTTCTGCGCCGGGTGGTGAGCCAGCCGAGCCCGAGCACAGCACCGATGCCTCCCGCATAGATTGCCCCGCGCAAGGCCTGATGGAGGCGGTCGGCCCCGTCGAGGTATGCGTCGAGCAGAGGCTCGTTGATCACCATATGCGCCGCAGTGTAGGCGAGTACAGCAGCACCGAGCTGGATGATCACCGGGAATCGTTCCACCAGCTTCAAGACCAGCGTGCTTCCGAAGATCAAGATCGGAATGCTGATCAGAAGCCCCAGCACAACCAGATCGAAAGCGCCTTTGGAAGCCCCGGCAACGCCCAGCACGTTGTCAACACCCATCAGGGCGTCGGCAATGACGATGGTGCGCATTGCACCCCAGAAGGTGGTGGCCGAGGCCTCATCCTCGTGGCCCTCGCCATCGGTGTCGGTGAGGAGCTTGTAGGCGATCCAGAAGAGTCCGAGCCCGCCCACGAGCATCAAGCCGGGGATCTTCAGCAGCCACACCACGCCGACCGTCATCGCGGAGCGCACCACGATTGCGCCCACCGTGCCCCAGAGGATTGCCTTGCGCTGCAGGTGCTGGGGCAGATTGCGCGCGGCCAGCGCGATCACGATGGCATTGTCGCCGGCCAGAACCAGGTCGATCAGGATGATCGCAAGCAGCGCCGACAACCAGGCCATCGAGAATGTTTCCATCATGCCTCCAAAGTTGCGGGGGCATTAGACCGGAAAGCAAAAACCCGGTCAAAGCGAGGGCTCAATGTTCAGCGGGCGCGGATGCGAGCGGTGGGCACGGCGGCGAAACTAGGCCAGGGATTGGCACGGCGTTGAAATCAGGCCAGGGGTTGCCTTCGGGGGTGCCCGCCCTGGCGCGCCTTTAGCCTCGGGGCGCTACCGACGCCGGCGACCGGTGTTGCGCTCAGGCCCTCTGGCTCACCAGCAGACTCGCCAGATAGTCCACGATCCGCGCAATCCGCAGCGACTCCTCGGGTGGAATCTGCCGGATCGTGGCGTTGGTGCTCGGATCCGTCACCCGAATGACCGCTTTGCCCGACGACGAATCGACCACGAAATTCATGCCTCGCCCCATGCTGTTGGCAAAGGACTGGATCTTTTCTGCCGCCGCCTCAACCTGCACCCGCGCAATCGTGGCCGCCTCGTGGATCGAAGGCACCCTGCGTGGCGTTGCAGAGGTGATGAACTCTGCGTGAACGCCTTCGGTCCCAACCCTTTGACGAATTGCCGACGGCGGCTCACTGCGCACCGGCATCAGGCGGCCTCGGTCGGCTGCTGGATTCACTGCTGGCATGCTCGACATCGCACCCTCCATCACGACATGGACTACGCCTCCTACATATCAACCGGATAGTAACCCGGTGGCGCCGTAGCTGACAAGACTGACTGACTGACAAGGCCGACTGGCAGACAAGGCCGACTGGCAGGCAAGGCCGACTGGCTGACAAGGCCGACTGACCTTTCAAGGCGCCGCCGAATTCAACCCGGCTCAAGACCGGCCTCGGGGGAACTGGGGCTGATCCGCGCAATTTCAAGTCAGGTAAAGTCTGCGGTCGTTTGGCCTCCCGCACTCAAGGGCGTGATGTTCGCTTTTCTCGCAAAGTCTCTACCCCGCTTCGGGACAACGCGGGCACGCGCCAGCCCACCGGCCATGGTTCGGTTCGCTCGCTCCTTTGGGCACCTGCCTGATCCTCCGGATTCGCATCCTCGGCAGGCTCCTAGGGCTCCCGGTGCTCTCCCGGCGCTCACAGCGCTCCTTGCATTCCTGGCTTTGCTTCCGCATGCTGCGGCGAGTGCGGAGCGGGCGGTCTTGAGCGTGCAGACGGTTGCGGTGGCAGCGAGCGAGGCACAGGTGCGGCTTGAAGCCCAGGGCAACCTTGCCGCGTGGCGCGAGGCCTCGGTGAGTTCGGAGACCCAGGGCCTGACGATCGTGGCGCTGCTTGCCGACGTTGGCGAACGCGTTGTGCAGGGCGCGGTGCTTGCGCGCTTCGATGCGAGGGTTCCGGCTGCTGAACTCGAGCAGGCCAGGGCGCAGCTTCTCGAGGCGCAGGTGGCCCTCGACGAGGCCCAGTTGCAGGTCGAACGGACGGCGAAGCTGCGGCAGCAGGGCTTCATCAGCGAAGCCCAGCTCACCCAGGTGCGCAGCACCGAGGCTGCAGCGCAGGCGCGCCTGGCTTCGGCGCGGGCGCTGGTGCAGTTGCGCGAGGTTCGCCTTGCGCAGACCGAATTGCGTGCGCCCGAGGCAGGTGTTGTGGTGGCCCGCACCGCGAGCCTTGGCGCAGTCCCGCAGCCCGGCAGCGAGCTCTTTCGGCTGATTGCCCAGGGCCGGCTGGAGTGGCGCGCCGAGCTGACCGCGCAGGATCTTGCGCGGGTGAGGCCCGGCGCTGCGGCACGGATTCAGCTTCCCGATGCATCCTCGGTAACCGGCCGGGTGCGGATGCTCGCGCCCTCGGTCGATCTGCAAACGCGCAACGCGCTGGTGCATGTGGACCTCAACGCCGATCTGGGCAGGCTCAGGCCAGGCATGTTCGTGCGCGGAGAGATCGAACTCGGGTCGCGGCAGAGCCTGCTTGTGCCGCAGACAGCGATCGTGGTGCGCGACGGGTTCAGCCTGGTTTTCAGGCTCGACAGGGACCAGCGGGTGCAGGCCATTCGGGTGAAGACCGGACGGATACTCGGCGAGCGGGTCGAAGTGACCGAAGGCCTCTCCGGCGGCGAGACGATCGTGGCGCGAGGGGCAGCCTTCCTCCATCATGGTGATCTGGTGCGGGTTGCGCCCCAGGCATCGCCGGGTTTGCAACGATGAACCTCTCCACCTGGTCGATCCGCAACCCGATTCCGGCGCTGATGCTCTTTGTGCTGCTGAGTCTCGCCGGGCTGGTGGCGTTTTTCTCCATGCGGATCCAGAACTTTCCCGATCTCGACCTGCCCACGATTCAGGTGAGCGCAATGCTGCCGGGAGCCACGCCCGGCCAACTCGAGTCGGACGTTGCCCGCAGGCTCGAAAACGCGATCGCGCCGCTGCAGGGACTCAAGCACATCACCACCCGTGTGAGCGACGGCAGCGTGCAACTCACCGTGCAGTTCCGGCTGGAAAAGCCGGTGCTCGATGCACTCGACGAGGTCCGCTCCGCAGTGCAGTCTGCGCGCTCGGATCTCCCAGGGGACCTGCGCGAGCCGGTGGTGAGCAAGCTCAACCTTGCAGGGACGCCGGTGCTCGCCTACACCGTGGCCTCGGACCAAGGCAACGAGGAGGAGCTTTCGTGGTTCGTCGACCGTGACCTCACCCGGCGACTGCTCGCAATCCGCGGCGTGGGGGCAGTGCAGCGCGTGGGGGGGGTGTCGCGGGAAGTGGCCATCCATCTCGATCCGCAGCGCATGGACGCGCTGGGTATCACCGCTGCCGAGGTTTCCCGGCAGTTGCGGCGCGTGCAGCAGGAGGCAAGCGGCGGGCGTACCGCGCTCGGCGAGTCCGAGCAACCGCTGAGACTGCTGGCCTCGGTGCAGCGCGCCGAGGAGCTTGGAGCGATCACGCTTGCGCTGGGTCGCGGAGGGCGGATCCGGCTCGATCAGATAGCCGAAATCCGTGACACCCATGCGGAGCGCCGTGCCGCCGCATTCCTCGACGGCAAGCCTGTGGTGGGTTTCGAGGTTGTGCGCAGCCGGGGTGAGAGCGAAGTGGCCGTGGGCCGGCTTGTGAGACAGTCGCTCGAGGCGCTGCGGGCCGAACGGCCCGACATCCGCATTGTGGAGGCCTTCGACTTCGTCACGCCGGTCGAGGAGGAGTTTGAGGGATCGCTCACGCTGCTCTACGAGGGTGCACTGCTTGCGGTGCTGGTGGTGTGGCTTTTCCTGCGCGATCTGCGCGCCACCTTCGTGTCGGCGGTGGCGCTCCCGCTGTCGGTGATTCCTGCCTTCGCAGGCATGGCGTGGCTGGGGTTTTCGATCAACGTGGTGACCCTGCTTGCGCTGTCGCTGGTGGTTGGGATCCTGGTCGACGACGCGATCGTGGAAGTGGAAAACATCGTTCGTCACTTGCGCATGGGCAAGACGCCGCTTCAGGCTGCCATCGAGGCAGCCGACGAGATCGGACTGGCGGTGATTGCCACGACCTTCACGCTCATCGCGGTGTTCCTCCCCACTGCGTTCATGAGCGGGATTGCTGGAAAGTTCTTCAAGCAGTTCGGCTGGACGGCCTCGCTTGCGGTCTTTGCCTCGCTCATCGTGGCGCGCATGCTCACGCCGATGATGTCGGCTTACATGCTGCGGGTGCCCAGGGGGCCTGAGCCGCGGTCGCGCTGGATGGAGATCTACCTGCGCCTTGCCGCGTGGTGCCTGCGCTGGCGTTTTCTCACCGTGTTGCTCGCCACCGCATTCTTCGTGGCTTCGCTTTCGCTGATTCCGCTCCTTCCTACGGGATTCATCCCGCCCGACGACAACTCGCAGACGCAGGTCTACCTCGAGTTGCCCCCGGGCTCCACGCTGGCGCAAACGCAGGAACTCGCCGAATTGGCGCGGGTGCGGGTGATGGCGGTGGCGCATGTGCGCAGCGTCTACACCACGATCGGTGGCGGAGCGGCCGGGAGTGATCCATTCTTCGGCTCGGGCACGCCCGAGGCTCGCAAGGCCACGCTCACGATCCAGCTCGCCCCGCGCGGCGAGCGCCCGCGCAAGCAGGTGATCGAGCGCGCATTGCGCGAAGCGGTGCGCGAACTCCCCGCAGTGCGTACCAGGGTGGGGTTGGGTGGCTCGGGCGAGAAGTACATCCTGGTCCTCAGCGGCGACGATCCGGAAACGCTCCAGCAGGCGGCACTCGCGGTGGAGCGCGACTTGCGCACCATCGAAGGTCTGGGAAGCATCGCCTCGAGCGCAAGCCTGTCGCGTCCCGAGGTGGTGGTGCGCCCCGACTTTGCGCGTGCAGCCGATCTCGGCGTGACCACCGCAGCAATCGCAGACACCCTGCGTATTGCCCTGCTCGGCGACTATGAGTCGGCGCTTCCGAAGCTCAACCTGAGCGATCGCCAGGTGCCGATCGTGGTGCGACTCAAGGATCAGGCGCGCGAGGATTTCGACGGTCTTGCGCGACTTGCGGTTCCAGGCAGAAACGCCCCGGTGATGCTCGGGCAGGTGGCCACGGTTGAACTGGGCGGGGGCCCGGCTCTGATCGAGCGCTACGACCGCCAGCGCAACATCAACTTCGAGATCGAACTCTCGGGCGTGCCCCTTGGCGAGGTTACCCAGGCGGTGGCCAGACTCCCGTCGCTGCAGGCACTTCCGGCCGGGGTTGTCCAGCGCGAGATCGGCGACGCGGAGGTGATGACCGAACTCTTTGCAAGCTTTGCCCTGGCGATGGGAATCGGGGTGCTGTGCATCTACATGGTGCTTGTGCTGCTCTTTCACAGCTTCCTGCACCCGGTCACGATTCTCGCGGCGCTGCCGCTGTCGCTCGGCGGAGCCTTCGTGGGGTTGCTGATCGCGCAAAAGAGCTTTTCCATGCCCTCACTGATCGGACTCATCATGCTGATGGGCGTCGCCACCAAGAACTCGATCCTGCTTGTGGAGTACGCCATCGAGGCGCGCAAGGGCGGTCTGAGCCGGATGGATGCCTTGATGGACGCCTGCCACAAGCGCGCTCGGCCGATTGTGATGACTACGATTGCAATGGGCGCAGGGATGCTTCCAATTGCGGCCTCCTGGGGTCAGGCCGACGCGAGCTTTCGCTCACCGATGGCGATCGCAGTGATCGGCGGCTTGATCACCAGCACAGTGCTGAGCCTGCTGGTGATTCCGGTGGTCTACACCTACCTCGACGATCTCGCGAGCTTCGCGCGAGGAGCGCTGCACTGGCTCCAGGCCCGCCGTCGCGGTGCCGATACGCTCAGCGGCGCCAGAACGCCGCAGTAAAGAGCACCAGAACTGTGAGCAGTTCGAGGCGCCCAAGAAGCATCGCCAGCGTGAGCAGGTGCAACTGCAGCGCATCGAGATGGCCGAAATTGCCGCTTGGCCCCACGCCGCCGAGGCCTGGTCCGATGTTGTTTAGGGTGGCAACAACCGCCGAGAATGCGGTGAGGTAGTCAAGCCCGGTGAGGAGCATTACAAGCGTGAGGAGCAGGGTGGATGCGCCGTAGATGAGCATGAATCCGAGCACTGCGGTCATCACCTGGTGAGGAATCAGTCGGCCACCGAGGTTGACGCGGTTCACAACCCTCGGGTGGATGATCCGTACCAGTTCGCTCGAAGCCTGCTTGGTGAGCAGGATCACCCGCACCATCTTTACGCCTCCTCCAGTGGAACCGGCGCACGACACGAAGGTGCCAAGGAGCAGCAGCAGGGCCGGGATGAAGGAGGGCCATTGTGCATAGTCGGCGGATGCGTAGCCGGTGGTGGTGGCGAGCGAAACCACGTGAAAGACGCTCAGGCGAAGGGCCTCGCCAAAGTCGGGCACAACCTCATGCGCCGTGAGCAGCAGCGCAACCATCAGGGTGGCCGTGGCAAGAACGCCCGCGTAACTGCGGATCTCGTGATCGAGGGTGATCGGGCGCAGCGAGCGTGACCGCAACACCACGAAGTAGCGCAGAAAACTGATCCCGGAAAGCGCCATGAACACCACCGCCACCGCTTCGATCCGCGGAGAGTCCCAATGCGCGAAGCTCGCATCGTGCGAGGAGAAGCCTCCCAGGCCCATCGTGGTGCACATGTGCATGAAGGCGTCGGGCCAGTCCATCCCGGCCACCCTGTAGCTCAGCATGCAGGCGAGTGAAAACCCGAAGTACACCATCCAGAGGCCGCGTGCGGTTTCGGCAATGCGCGGCGTGAACTTGGCGTCCTTCATCGGGCCGGGAGTCTCTGCCTTGTAGAGTTGTACGCCGCCAAGGCCAAGGAGCGGCAGCACGGCCACCACAAGGAGCACGATACCGAGGCCGCCGATGAGTTGCAGAAAGCAGCGCCACACATTCACCGAGAGCGGAAGCGCATCGAGGCCGCTCAGGGCTGTGGCGCCAGTGGCGGTGAGGGCACTCACCGACTCGAAGATCGCACGGCTCCAGCCGATCTCGGGAAGCGCAAGGAGGAGAGGCAGGGCGGCGTAGACCGGGAGCACGGTCCACACCAGGTTCACGAGCAGAAATCCGTCGCGGGTGAGCAGTTCGCGCCGCCACGAACGGGTTGCCAGCGCGAGCAAGATGCCGCTGATGAGGGTGAGCAGAAAGCTGCCAATCCAGATGGTGCGCAGTGCTTCGCTCTCGCTTTGCCAGCCCCAGGCGAGCGGCACCAGCATCGCAAAGGAGAAGGCGGCCAGCACCCGGGCGAGCAGCGCGAGGGCGGGACCGAAGACGGCAAGACGCAAGGTCGAGCCTCCGACGTCAGCCGAAAAAGGCAGCGGTGACCTGAAACATCCTTTCCACTTCGCGCACCAGGCGCTTGTTGGGGATGAAGATCACGACATGATCGCCAGCTTCGATCCGGGTGCCGTGATGCGGCATCAGAACCTGCGCCTGCTCGGCCTCGCCGCGGACGATCACCCCGAAGCGTGCACCGCGCGGCAGTCGGATCTCCTCGATACGCCGCCCGACGAGCCGGGAGGTCTTGAGGTCGCCACGCGCGATCCCCTCGAGGGCTTCGGCGGCACCCCGGCGCAGGCTGTGAACTGCCACCACGTCACCGCGGCGGATGTGGGTGAGCAGCTCACCGATCACCGTGTGGGCAGGCGAAACCGCAATGTCGATCGCGCTGGCCTGCATCATCTCGGCGTAGGCCCTGCGGTTGATCAGCGCAGCCACCCTGCGTGCGCCGAGGCGCTTGGCCAGCATGGCCGACATGATGTTGTCCTCGTCGTCGCTGGTGAGAGCGAGAAAGAGGTCCATGTCGGCCACGTTTTCCTCGAGCAGCAGATCCTCTTCCACGCTGTCGCCGTGCAGCACCAGCGTGGAAGAGGGCAACTGGCTGACCAGATACTCGCAGCGGCGCGCGTCCTGCTCGATGATCTTCACCTCGAAATGATCCTGGAGGTTGCGCGCGAGGCGCAGGCCTACCCTGCCCCCACCTGCGATCATCAAGCGTTGCACAGGCTTGTCGCGAAGATGGATCGCTGCGAGCACCTGGCGGATCCTGTCGGTGCCAGCGAGCACGAAGACCTCGTCGCCGGCGTGGATCACCGCGTCTGCATTGGCCTCCACCTCGGCGTCTGCGCGGTAGAGGGCCACGATGCGCATCTCGAAGTCGGGAATCAGCCGTCGGATCTCGGCGAGGCTGTGGCCCACGAGTGCACTGCCAACTGCAGCGCGTACCACGATCAGGCACACCCTGCCGCGGGCAAACTCGAGCACCTGCAAGGCCTCCGGATAGTCGATGAGTTGCTGGATGTAACGCGTGAGGGAATCCTCGGGGCAGATCACCCGGTCCACCGCGAAACCTTCGCGTGCGAGCAGCGGATCGCCCTGCACGAACTCGGGCGAGCGCAACCGCGCAATCGTCGTGGGGACGTTGTAGAGCTGATGCGCCACCTTGCACACGACGAGGTTGGTCTCGTCGGCCGCCGCGCAGGCGATCAGCAGGTCGGCATCCCGCGCCCCGGCCTCCTCGAGGACCGAAGGCTGGATTCCGTTGCCGACCACTCCACGCAGGTCGAGCCGCTCCTCGAGCAGCCGGAGCCGCCCCGGATCCTGATCGATCACGGTGATGTCGTTGGGCTCCGAGACGAGGCTCTCGGCAACGCTCTCGCCCACTCGGCCGGCCCCAAGAATGATGATGTTCACAGGCACTCGACTGCGTCGCCAGGACAGCCCGGACCGGCCCGAAGGTTTCGAAGCCGAAGGCAGCCGCTGAAGGGTGGATGTCTCAGGCCGGACCCGATCGCAAGGGGTAGCTGCGGCCCTCGAGAAAGAGCAGTTCCGCGCGCATCAGCGGAGCGTCTTTCGCCGGGGATGCGTTTGCCGGAGCACCAGCGGCACCCGGAGCCGAGGCGTCGCGGCTTTGCGCCGAATCGTGCAGGGCAAAGCCGAGCACCGCAAGGCTCTGTCCGGCGCGTACTTCAGGCACTCGCCACTGCGACATGCGAAACAGCGGTGCAAGCTCGATCTCCCACGCGCTTGCAGTGCCCGAAGGCAGTCTCGCCCTCGCCAGCAGGGCGCCGATGTTCACGTTCGAGGACTGCGCGGGGATCAAGCGCGTTGCGAGATCCTGCGGCAGACGCAGTGGTTGCGCAAGGTCGAGGACGAGTTCGGCGTGTGGATTGCGCCACTTCACGGTGCGCGCAACGCCCTCGAGATAGATCGGGTCGTCCTGGTTGAAGAGGCTCCAGCCGTGATGCGCCACGGCCGGCCCGGGAAGGCCTGCAAGGAGCGGCGCAAGCGCTCTGCCACCCGCGCGCAGCAGGTTTCGTCGGAAGCTGTTCACGGCGGATTCACCCTTATGCCAAAACCCTGCGAATACTACAACGACAAGTGCAGCGCAACCGACAGCGACACGCGCCACGCAAGCGCACAGCGACACGCGCCACGCAAGCGCACAGCGACACGTGCTACGCAAGCGCACCACGACAGGCGCGGCGCCCCTCCGTCAGGGTCAGACGTAGGCGATCCAGCGCCCAAGGCCGAGCGTGATCAGCCAAAGGACCAGGGAGTTGAAGGCAAGCCAGCGCGCAGTCCGGTCGAGCCGGCGCAGCGAGCCGCGCAGATGAAACCAGACCGCATTGCCGGCGGCCAGCGTGAGAAGCAGCATCTTGAGCGTGAACACGCGGTTGGCGAGCAGATCTGACGCCTGGGTGGAAAACATCAGCAGGCCCGATAGCGCGCATAGCCCCGCTCCGAGCAGGACCAGGGGCAGCGCCAAGCGCGCAAGGTCCTCGAGCGCAAGGGAAGTGCCCAGGCCGAAGATCCTGAGGTCGACCAGGACGAGGTTGCCAAGGATCAGCGATACCCCGAGCAAGTGCACCACTTCGAGCACCGGATAGATCCATGGGCTCGAAGCGATCTCAATCCTCCTGATCGTCGAACCACTTGTAGAGGCTGGGCAGCACCACGAGCGTGAGCAGGGTGGAGCTGATCAGGCCGCCGATCACCACCACGGCTAGAGGACGTTGCACCTCCGAGCCAGGTCCGGTGGCAAACAGAAAGGGCACCAGCCCCAGCAGCGCAACGGTGGCCGTCATTACCACCGGCCGGAACCGCTGCACGCAGCCATCGCGGACTGCGGCGAGCACCGCCATGCCCTCGTCGCGAAAGCGCCGGATGCAACTCACCAGCACGACGCCGTTGAGGACGGCGATGCCCCAGAGCGCGATGAATCCGACCGATGCGGG
>Ga0194122_10005703_pt1 | contig 11556 bp, 9 predicted proteins | sample TA2MahCa10mmetaG_FD_155487 | JGI IMG/M metagenome (GOLD analysis project Ga0194122, IMG submission 155487) | Freshwater microbial communities from Lake Tanganyika, Tanzania - TA2015021 Mahale Deep Cast 10m | ecosystem: Environmental > Aquatic > Freshwater > Lake | place: Tanzania: Lake...
CCGAACGCATCCGCTCATCGCTGACTGGGCCGAAGCGTCCAAGGTGGACAGTCAGGCACCGTGCTGAGATTCAGTTTTGAGGATCTGTATGCGCTGGGTTTGTGGCTTGCGGGTACTGCGGTGAGCGATTGATCAACAAAACCACCGAGGGGTTGAGCTGCTGCGGTTGCGGCCGCCCCTTGGCGCAAACCCGGCCGCAGAGCAAGCGGACCTTCTCGGCGAAGACCCTGATGCTGTTCGGCCTATGGGTGATGGCGGCCCTGCCGTTCGTGGGCGCCATCGCGGTCACCGATGAGATGCGCTCCGGTGCTCTCACCTCTGAGATGGTTGAACCTCAGCAGTAAAAGCTCGCGCTGCGATCAGGCGTCGCTGCTGGCTTGGCGGCGCCACAACCGCCAGATCTTCTCCAGCTCCAGATAGAGGAAGAAGAGCAGGCTGAAGCCGATGCAGATGCCCAGATCCGAGGCGGAAAGTGCTGTGGTTCCGAAGAAGCCCGACAGCGCCGGCACATAGAGCAGCAGCAGCTGCAGGCCTGTGGTGAGCGCCACAGCCCAGAGCAGCCAGGGGTTGGAGAACGGCGCCACCTGCAGCAGCGGCAGATCGCTGCGGGCCGAGAGGGCGTGGCCCATCTGGGCAAGACAGAGGGTGGTGAACACCATCGTTTTCCAGTGTTCGCCGCTGTGGCCGGAGGCGTAGAGCATCAGGCCGATCACGATCACGGCAAACACAATGCCGATGCGGATGATGTAGCGCCCGATGCCCCGGGCAAAGATCGATTCACCGGGCTCTGCTGGCGCTTTTTGCATCAAACCCTCCTCGCCGGGCTCGAGCGCCAGGGCCAGAGCCGGCACACCATCGGTCACCAGATTCATCCAGAGGATCTGCAGCGGTGAGAGCGGCACGCCCACCAGCCCCAGCAGTGGCGCCGAGGCGATGGTGATCAGCTCGCCCACATTGCTGCCGAGGATGTATTTCACGAAGCGGCGGATGTTGGCGTACACAAGGCGCCCTTCCTCCACGGCATTCACGATCGTGGCGAAGTTGTCATCGAGCAGCACCATGTCGGCGGCTTCTTTGCTGACCTCCGTGCCAGTGATGCCCATGGCTACGCCGATGTGGGCCTGCTTGAGGGCGGGGGCGTCGTTGACGCCATCACCGGTCATCGCCACCACCTGGCCGTTGGCCTGCAGCGCTTTCACGATCCGCAGCTTCTGCTCCGGCGCCACGCGGGCGTAAACGCTGCAGTGGGCCACGGCTTGCCGCAGCTGGGGCTTATCCATCGCTTCCAGCTCCCGGCCGAGGATCACCTCGCCTGCGGCATCGGTGAGGCCGATCGCACTGCCGATTGCTCGGGCGGTGAGCGGGTGGTCGCCGGTGATCATCACGGGGCGAATGCCCGCCTGGCGGCACGTGGCTACCGCCGCAGCCACCTCCGGGCGCGCCGGATCGAGCTGCGCCATCAAGCCCAGAAGCACCTGCCCTTGCAGTTCTTCGTCAGGGCTGTGGTGGTGCGGGGCGCAGGCGAAGGCCAGCACCCGCAGCCCCGAGCCGGCCAGGTCGCGGGCCTGATCCAGCCACCACTGCCGCTGCCCATCGCTCAGGGCCACCACACCGGAGCCATCGATCCAGCGATCGCACAGGCCGATGATCACCTCTGGTGCCCCTTTGCTGATCAGCAGCCGTGATGATCCACTGGCGCTGCTGCCGAGGGGGCCCTGCAGCTCGGCGCGGGGATCCTCGATCCACACCGCCATCAGCTGGCGCTCGGAGCTGAAGGGGATTTCGGCGGCCCGCCGGTAGTGGCTGCGCAGCTCGAAATCATCGATGCCGGCCTTGAGGGCCACCACCGACAGGGCGCCTTCGGTGGGATCGCCTAGGATGTCCCAGCTGCCATCGGCCAGCTGCTTGTGCTCGGCATCGCTGCAGAGCACGCCGGCCTGCAGCAGCAGGGTGCGGGCACCGGCGGCGCTGCCGGCGCTGGCGCCGGCGGGCACGTCCAGCGCGCTGGCGGTCATGCTGCCGCTGGGGTCGTAGCCCTGGCCGCTCACGCTCACCCGTTCGGTGCCCACCCGCAGTTCCTGCACCACCTGGCGGTTCTGGGTGAGGGTGCCGGTTTTGTCGGAGCAGATCACCGTCACCGAGCCCAGGCCCTCCACCGCCGGCAGGCGCCGGATCAGTGCGGCGCGGCGCACCATGCGCTGGGTGCCGATCGCCAGGGTCACCGTGATCACCGCCGGCAGACCCTCCGGCACGATCGCCACCGCCATCGACAGCGACACCTCCAGCAGGTTCATCGGGTCCTGCCCGAGCAGCAGGCCAATGCCCACCATCACCGCCACCAGGGTCAGGGCGCTGCCCACCAGCACCTTGGCCAGACTGTCGAGCCGCTCCTGCAGCGGCGTGCTTTCACCGCCGGCGGTGTTGATCAGTTCAGCGATCTGGCCCAGTTCGGTGGCCATACCGGTGGCGCTCACCAGCGCCACACCGCGGCCGCGCACCACCTCGGTGCCCTGGAACAGGCAGTTCTGGCGCTCTAGCACCGGTGTGGCCTCATCCAGCACCAGCTCGGCCTTCTTGAACACCGCTTCCGCTTCGCCGGTGAGCGCCGCCTCGCGCACCCCCAGATCGGCGGCCTCCAGCAGGCGTGCATCGGCGGGCACCCGATCGCCGGCCTCCAGCCGGATCAGATCACCGGGCACCAGCTCTTCGCTGCCCACCCGCTGCCACTGGCCATCCCGGCGCACCTGCACCATGGGTTGCGCCATGTCGCGCAGGGCCAGCAGGGCCTGCTGCGCCTTGCTTTCCTGCAGATACCCCAGCAGGCCATTGAGCACCACGATCACCAGGATCGCGATCGCATCCTTGGGAAATTCCCGCTGATGCAGCGACACCGCCGCTGACACGGCTGCCACCGCCAGCAGCATGATCAGCATCACGTTGCTGAACTGATCCCAAAGGATCTGCCAGGCGCTGCGCCCTTCGGACAGTTCGAGCTTGTTCGGGCCGGATGCCGCCAGTCGCCGTGCTGTTTCAGCCGTGGTGAGTCCGTCGCGGCTGGCCTTCAGCTGCTGCAGACAGGCCTCAGCCGATAAGGCGTGCCACTGAACGTCCGGCGACTTGCCCAAGGCCTTCTGGAGCTACTTGCTAGAGGGCCATCCTCGCTGGACTCAACTGATCTGGCTTCGAACTGGAGGCTCCCGCCGATCAGTTCGGAGCTTCGCCTTCAGCCTCAGCTTCTGCGGGCTGGGTGGTTGGTTTCATGTTGGCCCCGAGCTCGGTGCAGGCTCGGATTGGATCCACATCGGGGGCCAGGCCCAGCGCTTTGCGCAGGGCATCCATTTGGCTCACCGATTGCATGTCGAGCGAGGCGGCAGCCTGCTCACAGGCGTTCTTTTTCAGGGCCTGGGTATCCGGAGGGCGGCAGCCACTGAGTGCGGCGCCACTCACAACAAGCGCCGTGGAGGCCATCCAGACCCGGCGATGCTGCAGGACATGTCCGAGCGGCTGCAGAGGATTGACCACGGGTGAAGGCAGTGAGATCGATCAACGCTAGAGAGGCGGAAAAGAGCTGCGTCTTGAGGCGTTTGAAAATGCAACTGGGCTTTTCAGTCGCTTCCGTTTGGTGGGCGGATCGTCACAGCTGTCGGCGTGGATCTCTGAAGATGAGCGTCTGCTGAGCCGCACGCTCCTCCTTAATGCTGCCGTTCCACTGGCTCACCCAAACCCTGGCCTTCGGTCTGGGCATCTCGTTCAGCCCTCTCAACATTGCCCTGGTGGCTCTTTTGCTCCTGGGCAGCCAACCGCTGCGGCGCTGCGGCACCTTCCTCACGGGCTGGGTGCTCGCCAATGGCGGCGCTCTTAGCGCCGTGGTGTTGATCGGCGGGCGGCTGAGCTGGGCCATGCACCTCGGCAGCCGCGGCCAGATCTTGATCGATCTGATCGGTGCGGGGGCCTTAGTGGGGTTGGGCTTGTTTCAGCTCACGCCGGCCGTGGCCATTGGCGAGGAGAACTGGGCGATGCAGCTGATGACCCGGCTGCCAGAGCTTGATGGTCTTCCCCTGGTGGGGCTCGGGGCAGGGTGCGCCTTGGTGAGCCCGGAAAACCTGGTGTTCTACGTGAAAGAAGGCGGAATGTTGCTCACCAATCACACCAGCCTGCGCGGCGATCTGGAGGTGGGAGCCGTGTTTGTGGCCGTGACCGCCTCCTTGCTGCTGCTCCCACCGCTGCTCTGGATCGTGAATGGTGAGGGGCTGCGCGTGTCGCTCGAGCGCGTGAACGATTGGCTGGTGCACCGGGCCGAATGGCTGGTGGGCGTGTTTGCACTCGTGCTGGGCGTTTATCTCGGTTGGCAGGGCATTGAGGGCTTGCATCATTTGACCCTGCTGGCCTCCGTTTAAGGCTGAACGCAGCCTGCTGCGTTGGTTTGATTTGTTCGCGGCTGATTGAGCGCGCCTTAGATGAAATACATCGCCTGCGCTTGCAGGCGCGCATCCCGTTCAGTGAGGAGATCCAAGAGGCTTGTGCTGTTGAGGAGTTGATCCCTTCGCAGGCGAAGCTCATCCCCGAGCGCACGGATCACCTGCAGCTCGTTGCTGCCTTGAGCCGGATCAGGCTGCTCAGCTGTGCCATCGAGGCAGGCGATCACGTCGGCCAGGCTGATCTGAGCAGCTGGCCTGGAGAGCGTGTAGCCACCGCGCGCGCCGCGGACGCTGCGCACGAACCCTGAGCGGCGCAGGCTGGTCATCATTTGCTCCAGGTAGCGCTCAGGGATGGCCTGCCTGGCAGCAATCTCGGCCACCTGCAGGAGCTCTCCGCTGGATTGCACATCCGCCAGCTCCATCAAGGCCTGCAGGCCATACGTGGTTTTCGCACTGAACCCCAATCGGGCTGGTAAGCGCAGCGATCAGTCTGTCATCCAAAGAACGGTAACGCGCTCGGAAATGAAGGATTCCCGCGTCCTGCGGCCGCAGGCTGCCCGCTGGGTCAATAACTTCGAAAATCCGATCTGAACACCGTTGTATCGTGGGCCCCTGCGTGCGCCTCCTGTGGCTGATCTCCTGCTTGCAGTGCTCCAGCCAGGGGCCCTGATCACCCTCTTGGTCCTGGTTGGGGCCGTCGTGTTGTTTGTTGGTGGCTGGCTTGCGCCCGAGCTCGTTGGTCTGCTGGCCGCGGCGCTGTTGATGGTCACGGGCGTGCTCAAGCCGTCTGAAGCCGTGGAGGGATTCGGAAGCCCGGCCTTGATCACCTTGATGGGCTTGTTCGCCCTCTCCGCTGGCTTGTTCCGCAGCGGTGGCCTGGATCGGTTGCGGGCCTTGATCGGCTCGGATGCCGTGCGCAGCCCCAAGCGGATGATCGCCGTGATGGTGGCCGCGGTGGGTCCGGTGTCGGCTTTTGTGCCCAACACCCCGATCGTGGCAAGCCTGCTGCCCGTGATTGAGGGCTGGTGCCAGCGCCGCCGCATTTCCCCCTCCAAGGTGCTGCTGCCGCTCTCGTTTGCCACGGTGCTGGGCGGCACCATGACCCTGCTGGGCAGTTCGGTGAATCTGCTGGCCAGTGAGGTGAGCAGCAAGCTTGGCTATGGGGCCTTCGGGTTGTTCAGCTTCACCCCCATCGGCATCGGGGTTTGGGCGATTGGTGGTGTTGTGATGCTGCTCCTGGCAGATCGCTTTCTGCCCGATCGCGGCACCGACGACGACGACCTGATTGCCTCGCTCTCAAGCAGTGGCTATCTCACCGAGGTGGAGATTCCCCCTGGCTCCGAGCTGATTGGTCAGTCGCTCCATGGCAGCCGCTTGCAGCGCCGCTTCGATGTCGACGTGCTGGAGCTGCACCGCGGCACGGAACGGTTCATGCCTCCGCTAGCCGACCGCACGCTGGTGCTGGGTGATCGCCTACTTCTTCGCTGCAGCCGCGAAGATCTGCTGCGCATCCAGCAGGACCACACCGTGGTGCTGGCTCCCACCTCGGAGGGCCTCAGCAGTCCCGATCAACAGAACAACCAGCGCATGGTGGAGGTGTTGCTGCCCTCCGGTTCGACCCTCGCCGGCGATTGCCTCCGGGATCTGCGCTTCCGTCAGCGTTACAACGTCACCGTTCTTGCCCTGCGCCGCGGCAATGAGGTGTTGCGCGAGCGGCTGGGCCGGGCTCAGCTCCGGGAGGGCGATGTGCTGCTGCTCCAGGGCCCAAAGGATGCCATCCGCGGCCTCCAAGCCAACAACGATTTGGTGGTGCTCGAGCAGCTGGAGAAGGATCTGCCCACGGTGAGCCGCAAGCGCGTGGCGCTGCTGATCGCCGTGCTGGTGATTGCGTTGCCGGGCTTTGATCTGATTCCCCTGGTGGCTTCGGTGCTGCTCGGCACGGTTGCGATGGTGGCTACCGGCTGCCTGCGCCCGGGCGAACTGCAGCGGGCGATTCGCCTCGATGTGATCCTGCTGCTGGGCTCCCTGGCCAGCTTCAGCGTGGCTCTGGAAAACACCGGCCTGGCAGCGGCTTTCGCCAAGGCCCTGCTGCTTGGGCTTGAAAGCTGGCCTGTGTATGGGGCTCTTTTGGTGGTGTTCCTGTTCACCACCCTGCTCACCGAGGTGATGAGCAATGCCGCCACGGTGGCCATGCTGATTCCGATCGCCGGCCAGCTCGCCCAGGGCCTCGGCCAGCCGCCGATGGCTTTCATCTACGCAGTGCTGTTCGGTGCCAGCCAGAGCTTCCTCAGCCCTGTGGGCTATCAGACCAACCTGATGGTGTTCGGCCCGGGTCGCTATCGCTTCCTCGATATCGCCCGCTACGGCTTCCCGCTCACCATCGCCATGACGATCACGGTGCCGTTCCTGATCTGCCGCTGGTTCGGGATTTAAGCCCTCCGGCTGGCAAGGCGATCGATCAGGATGGTGCGTCTTGATCGATTGTTGAGCCTCGTGCGGCCAAGCGCCAGTTCCTCAGCTCGCCGCCCCTCACGTCACAAGAGCCTGCTGCGTTTGTTGCGCCAACGGCTGCTGTGGCTGTGGCACCACGAGGGCAGCCATGGTCAGCGGGCCAGGGGGTTAGCGGCCGGCATTTTCATGGGTTGCTTCCCCTTTTTCGGGTTGCAGATCGTGCTGGGGGTCGCCCTGGCCAGCGTGGTGCGCGGCAACCACATCCTGGCGGCAGCGGGCACCTGGATCAGTAACCCCTTCACCTATCTGCCCCTCTACTGGTTCAACTACCAGTTGGGGTGTCTGCTGTTGGGGCCAGGGCCTGCCTTCCCCACCCTGCAGGAGCTGCAGCAAGCGCCCCTTTGGGATCTTGGGGTCGCGATGAGTGGTCGGCTGCTACTGGGTTCGCTGCTGGTGGGCTTGGTTAGCGCGGTGGTGCTGGGCGGTGGCTACTGGCTTCTGCTGGAGCATCAGCATCGCCGCCGCGTTCAGTCCTGAGGTCCACCTGTGTTGTCGGGCAGGCGTTTCCAGCCGGCTAACACCCCAAGGATGTCTGCGGCGCTCACCAGCCCCACAAAGGCGCCAAATTCATCCACCACCACGCGCACAGAGCTCCGATCGCCCCGGCGGAATGTGGTGAGTAGGCGATCGGCACGGATCATCTCCGGTACGTATTGAGGCGGATCGCAGAGCTCGCAAACCAGGCGCGCTCCCCCGCCTTGCAGCAGGGCGCCCAAGGCCTCCTCGCGGCTCTGCACCCCCAGCACCTCATCCACCTCCTCCCCCAGCACCACCCACCAGGCATCGTCGGGCGCGGCAAGGATTTCCTGGCGCACCGATTCGAGGCTGGCGGCTCCTGGCAGTGAGGGCGTCGCCACGCGCGACACCATCAGATCCCTTGCTGTGAGGTCGTTGAGGGCGAACACCTTGCCGATCATGGCCGCTTCATCCGCCTCGATCTGGCCCTGCTGAGACCCCAGCCGTGCCATCAGATGAATTTCCCGCTCATTGGTGGTGAGATCGGCCTCTGCAGTGATCGCCGGCATCAGCTTCTCCAGCAGCAGCAGCAGCGGCAGGGTGAGTCGCTCCAGGAGCAGCAGCATCCGCGCTCCCCCCAGGGAGATCGGCATGGCGAAGCTGTTACCGATCGCCTTCGGCAGGATCTCGCCGAACAAAATCACGGCCACGGTGAAGCTGATGTTGAAGATCAACAGCGCGGCGGTGCCTCCGGGCAGCTGCTCGAAGGTGTGATCGGCCTGGCTGCCGAGCAGCATCGAACCGGAGATATTGAAGAGGTTGTTGATCACTACCAGCAGCGCCAGGGATCGGCCTGGCCGCGCCTTGATCCGCTCGAGGGCGCGCGACCCTGGCACCCGCTGCTGCACCAGGGTGTGAACCTGGATCGGGTTCACCGTGAGCATCGCCGCCTCGGTGCTGGAGGCCAGTGCCGAGCCCACCAGGATCAGCGCTGCCATCGCCAGCAGCACAACGATCGGATTCATTGGTTGGGCGGGGATGCGGGTTGGACCGGACCTTACCTACGGTTGGCGGGATGAACTCGTCCCCGAGCAATCCCGTTCAGGCGCTGCAGCGCTGGCGTCATCAGCTCACCGTGCCCCAGTTCACGGTGGTCACGGGTCTGCTGGTGATTGTGGTGGGCACGTTCCTGCTCGCCTCGCCCGTCTGTTCCAGCGACGATGTCGGCCTTTGGCAGGCCCTGTTCACGGTCACATCCGCCATCACCGTGACGGGGCTGTCGGTGATCTCGGTGGGGAGCGATCTCACCTTTGTGGGCCAGGTGGTGCTGGCCGGCTTGATCATTACCGGCGGCCTTGGCCTGATGGCCATCACCACCTTCCTGCAGGGGTTTGTGCAGGGGCGCTCCGGGTTGCGCCATCGCCTCGATAAAGGCCGTGCGCTCGACGAATTCGGCGTGGGCGGCATCGGCCCCACCTTCAATAGCATCCTGATCACCGCCACCTGCGTGATGGGCCTGGGCGCGGTGGTGCTTTACGCCTTTGGTTTCACCGATATCGAGCAGCCCGGCCAACGGCTCTGGGCTTCGCTGTTTCACGTGATCAGCGCCTACAACAACGCCGGATTCGGTCTTTGGGATAACAGCCTGATCGACTACCGCGACAACGCCGTGGTGAACGGTGTGATCGCCTCGATGATCGTGATCGGGGGGATCGGCTGGCGTGTGATCAACGACCTGTGGGCCAATCGCTTGCGCCTGCGGCGGTTGCGTCGTCTCAACCTGCACACCCGTCTGGTGGTGCGCAGCACGGTGTTGTTGATCGTGCTGGGGGCGATCGGTTTGCTGATCACCGAGCACTTCGGCTATCGGGCTTCGGCGATGGGGCAGCTCGGCCTGTGGCAGAAACTGCAGATCACGGTGTTCCAGTCGATCACCACCCGCACCGCAGGCTTCAACACCATCCCGCTCTCGGTGGACACCATCACCGATGCCGGTCTGCTGTTGATGATCCTGCTGATGTTCATCGGCGCCAGCCCCGGTGGCACCGGCGGCGGCATCAAAACCACCACCTTCGCGATCCTGATGGGGGCCACCCGCTCCACCCTGGAGGGTCGCAGTGATGTGTTGATGCATCGCCGCCAGATTCCGGATGCCACGGTGCTGCGGGCGGTGGGTGTCACCCTGGCCTCGGTGCTGTTTGTGGTGCTGATGGCCCTGTTCTTAGGTGTGGGCCCCTCGGCAGCGGGCGTCAGCGGCCAGCAGAGCTTCAGCTTTCTCGAGAAGTTATTCACCTGTGTGTCGGCCTTCGGCACGGTGGGCCTGGATCTGGGCGTGACCGCCAACCTCAACCGCTGGGGCCAGCTGGTGCTGATGGTGGGCATGTTTGTGGGCCGGATCGGCATTCTGCTGCTGCTCTCGGCGCTGTATGGCAACCGCCCTCAGTTGCGAGTGGGCTATCCCAGGGAAGACCTCTACGTCTAGAAAAGGTGGGCTTGCAGGAGCAACCGTGAATCAGTGGTGGCAGTGGGGCGCTGAAGGCGAGGGCCGCCGCGGTGGATTCGCGGTGATCGGTGTGGGTCGCTTCGGCAGCTCGGTGTGCGCGGAGCTGGTGCGGGCCGGCGCCGATGTGCTCGCCATTGATTCCAGCCAGCGGGCGATCGATGAACTCCGCCAGCTCGATCCCTCGATCGAATGCCGCGTGGTGGATTGCACCGATGAAGAGGCGTTGCGCGCTTCCGGTGTGCTCGATCTGGAAACGGTGGTGGTGGCGATGAGCGATCCGATCGAGGCCAGCATCACCGCCACCTTGATCTGCAAAGACGCCAAGGGCACGCGCGTGAAACAGGTGATCGCGCGCGCCACGAGCGATCTGCACATGAAGATGCTGCAGCGGGTGGGTGCCGATCGTGTGGTGTTCCCTTCAAAAATGATGGGCCAGCGCCTGGGCCTCGAGCTGGTGCGCCCCAACCTGCTGGAGCAGTTGCGCCTCGACGACCGCAGCTGCATCGAAGAAATCAAGGTGCCCAGTTCGTTCGTGGGCCACTCCCTGCGGGATCTCAATCTGCGCAAGCACTTCAACGTGAATGTGCTGGCGGCGGGTCCAGTGGGGCATCTGGATGTGAATCCACCGGCATCCCACGTGTTGGCCCAGGGCGAGTTGCTGGTGGTGATGGGTTCGGAGGAGGCGCTGCGCTCCCTGCCGGGCAGCTGAGCCGTTGCCGGCGCTTGTGGGTGTTTCCACACCGCTGCTTTAAGGGTTGTGCACAGGGGGTTTGCTGCAGCCTCCGGCTGGCGCTAGCGAGGGTGGGCACGGCAGGAGGCCGGCCATGGCATCGAGCATCGCCACACGCGCATCGGCTGAGGCGGATCTGCCGCCACCCCTCAAGGAAAGCGGCCAACGGGAGGTGTTCTGCGGGCTCACCTCGATCGTGTGGCTACACCGGCGCATGCCGGATGCCTTCTTCCTGGTGGTGGGCTCCCGCACCTGCGCCCACCTGGTTCAAAGCGCTGCCGGCGTGATGATCTTTGCCGAACCGCGCTTCGGCACCGCAATCCTGGGGGAGCGCGATCTGGCTGGCCTGGCTGACGCCAACGAGGAGCTCGATCGCCTCGTGGCGCAGCTGCTGGAGCGCCGCCCTGAGATTCGCACCCTGTTTTTGGTGGGCAGCTGCCCCAGTGAGGTGATCAAGCTCGATCTCTCGAAAGCTGCTGAGCGCCTCAACCGCCAGCACGCCGGCCGCGTGATGGTGCTCAACTACAGCGGCAGCGGCATCGAAACCACCTTCACCCAAGGGGAAGACGGTGCCCTGCAGGCCCTGATCCCGCTGATGCCCGCCAGCAGCGAGCAGCAGCTGCTGATCGCCGGCACCCTGGCCGATGCGGTGGAAGACCGGCTGATCGGCCTGTTCCACAAGCTCGGCATCGAGCGAGTGGCCAGCCTGCCGCCGCGCCGTTCCACCGAGCTGCCCGCTGTGGGGCCGGGCACCAAGCTGCTGCTGGCCCAGCCGTTTCTGAGCGGCACCGCCCGGGCGCTGGTGGATCGCGGCGCGGAGCTGATCCGCGCTCCCTATCCCTTCGGGGTGGAGGGCAGCCGCGATTGGATGGCCGCAGCTGCCGCTGCCTTTGGCATCGCTCCAGCCCGGGTGGCTGAGGTGCTCGATCCGCTGGTGG
>Ga0194122_10005704_pt1 | contig 11556 bp, 10 predicted proteins | sample TA2MahCa10mmetaG_FD_155487 | JGI IMG/M metagenome (GOLD analysis project Ga0194122, IMG submission 155487) | Freshwater microbial communities from Lake Tanganyika, Tanzania - TA2015021 Mahale Deep Cast 10m | ecosystem: Environmental > Aquatic > Freshwater > Lake | place: Tanzania: Lake...
GACCGAGACGCAGATAGCCCAACCCGACTTCGCGAAACGTTTTGAGCACGGCGGCCACTCGCGGCACGTTGGCAAACAGTTCCGACGCTTCGTCGATTCGCATTCGCAACACGTCCGCCACAGTCCGGCCGTGAAATCGAACTTGTAGCGTCGACGAATTGAATCGCTCTCCACGACAGCTCGGACAGGTCACAAACACATCAGGCAGCAATTGCAATCGCACTCGCTGCACCCCACGCCCGCGACAAGCCTCGCAGCGGCCGGAGGGGGAATTGAACTTGAACCGGCTGGCGCGAAAGCCTCGAAGCTTGGCTTCGCGCGTTTGCGAGTACAGCTTGCAGACTTCGTCCCAGATGCCGGAATACGTCGCCGGATTTGACGTCGGAGTCCGCCCTAATGGCGACTGCGTCACCTCGATCAGACGCGTGATGGCTCCAAATTCCTCACCAGTACGAAGCGCCAGCGAGTGGTCGCCGCGTTGCCCCAATCGTGATCTCTCGCTCGCGCGTCGGGCCAGCGTTTCCAGAACCTGCGGCACGAGTGCATGATGCACAAGCGACGTCTTACCCGATCCGCTGACTCCGGTGATCGCTGTCAACGCCTGCAACGGAATCCGCACCGAAACATCACGCAGGTTATGAACTGAGACATTCGCCAGTGTGAGCCAAGTTGATTCGTGGCTCCTTCGTTCGATGGGCACTCTTACCCGTCCGTGGTCGAACAAGAGCGTCTGACCGATATACCGTCCCGTCACCGATGCTGCGTTCGCCACGACTTCGCTGGGCGAACCGCATGCGATGACTTGGCCGCCGTCCACACCTGCTCCGGGGCCGAGGTCGATCAGGTGATCCGCGTTTCGCATGACATCGGGATCGTGCTCGACGACCAGCAGCGTGTTCCCTTGATCGCGCAGATCGTGCAGCGCGTCGACCATCGCGGTTGTGTCTTTCGGATGCAGTCCGACCGTCGGTTCGTCGAGCACATAACAGGCTCCGACCAATCCGGAACCCAGACACGCGGCAAGTCGTGCTCGTTGGAACTCACCGCCGGAGAGTGTCCGCGTCGGACGATCCAGCGTGAGGTAATCCGCGCCGACGCGAATCAGAAAATCGAGCCGACTCCGAATCGCCGGCAGCGTCCGCCTGAGAACACGATCCTCCGCAGTCTCAATCGAAGCGACGGAAGCCTCCCATTCCGACAGAATCCGTCTCGCCTCGCTGACCGTTTTTCCGAGCAGTTCCGGTAGCGTGATCCCTCGAAATCGTACGCCTCGCGCAAACGGATTCAGCCGCGCACCTCCGCAGTCGGCGCACAGTTCTTGCCGCTCGCTTTGCCGTGCGGAGATCGTGTCGAAATCAGTTTCATCCGCCACGCGAACTCCGAGACCGCGACAACTCAGACACGCGCCGTGAGGGCTGTTGAAACTGAAGGTGCGAGGTTCGAGTTCGGCGAAGCTGACGCCGCAGTCGGCACAGGCGAAGCGGCTGCAATAGGCGTGATCCTGCCAGCCGTCGGCCGACTGCTCGCACAGGATGACCGTCCCGTCTCCGTGTTTGAGGGCCAGTTCCACCGACTCGCGCAGCCGAGCCTGTAAGCCAGCCTTCACGACGACCCGATCGACAATCGCCTCGATCGTGTGCGACTTCGTTTTTACGAGCGCCGGGGGCTGAGACACTTCGACCGGTTCGCCATCCACGCGAGCACGCACGAATCCAGCCTTCGCGATCGTCTCGAAGACGTCGCGATGTGCTCCCCGCTTGCCGCGAACCAACGGAGCGAGAATCATCACCTTTCGCCCCTCTTCCAGCGCGAGGATTTGTTGGACGATCTCCTGTGGATTGCGAGCCGACAGCGGTTGGCTGCACTTGGGGCAGTGAGCCTTTCCGCAACGAGCAAACAACAGCCGCAGGTAATCCAGAATCTCCGTCGTCGTCGCCAGTGTGCTTCGAAGTGAGGCTGATCCCGCGGACTGCCCAACGCTGATTGTCGGCGGCAACCCGTCGATGACGTCGACGTCGGGCCGTTGCCACGCGCCAACACGCGCCCGTGTTTCGGCGGAGAGACTTTCGAGGTATCGCCGCTGGCTTTCGGCATGAATCACATCGAACGCCAACGAACTCTTGCCGCTGCCGCTGACTCCTGTGAGGACCGTCAGCCGTTGCCGAGGAATGTCGACACCGATGTTCTGCAAATTATGCACGCGAGCACCGCGCACGCGGATGTGCCCGACAGGCGAATTCAGTGATTGAGCGTCGGCAGACATGGCGGCTCGAATCTGTAGTCGATCGAGGACGATGGCGATACTCTCCTTACATCACCATGACTGAAGTCATCCCGCATCCATTTCTGTTTCGCTTCTCTCTCCCCGTACGGCGCAGTGACAGCCTGCCCAGGCGCGGCAAGCGATTATTCGACCTTTCGGCCGACTTTGCGTTGCCGGATCTCAGCGAACTGCGCGGAGTGCGACCCTTTGGCGAACTACGAGCGGCATGGAACGACGATGGCCTCGCCTTCAGTGTGCTCGTGCACGGCAAGAAACAGGCACCCGCCGCCGAAGAACGGACGCCGACGATGCCTGACGGCTTGCAGCTTTGGATCGACACACGCAACACGCAGTCCATCCACCGAGCCAGCCGCTATTGTCATCACTTCTGTTTTGCTCCGACGGGTGGCGGCCGGGATGGCGAACAGCCATTCGGGATCCAATTGCCGATCGCACAAGCTCGCGAGCTGACACCGCTCGCCGCAAAAGGGAGTTTGCTGGTCAACGCCGAAATTCTTTCGGACCGCTATCGGCTCGACGCATGGCTGGGGCGCGAACAGCTTCAAGGCTTCGATCCGGCCGGAGATCGCGAGGCGGGAACGCCGACGAAGCTCGGATTCTTCTACGAGATTCGGGACAGCGAACTCGGCGATCAAACACTGACCGTCGACGCCAGCTTTCCGTTTTCGTACGACCCCAGCCTGTGGAGCACGTTAGAACTGACAGCGTAGCCTGGTTTGCAAACGAGCACGCAGGGCCAGCAACTGGTCAAACACAGGAAGGACAATCACTCGCTGGCGCGTCGGGCTGGTCTTGAAATGGCTTCCGCGACTTGCAACGAACAACGTTCACGCGAAAAGCGCGTCGACGAAGTTGTCGGGGCTGAAGACTTGCAGGTCGTCGATCCCTTCGCCGACTCCCACATACTTCACCGGGATTCCCATTTGCTGACGGATCGCAACGGCGACTCCCCCTTTGGCAGTGCCGTCGAGCTTCGCGAGGATCAGGCCGGTGCATTGCGTGGCGTCGGAAAAATTCCTGGCCTGACTGAGCCCGTTCTGGCCAGTGGTCGCGTCGAGCACCAGCAAGCTCTCGTGCGGCGCGCCAGGGATTTTTTTGCCGATCACCCGATGAATTTTCGTCAGTTCTTGCATCAGATTTTGCGAGGTTTGCAGCCGGCCGGCGGTGTCGACGATGACGACGTCCTTACCGGTGCTGAGTGCCTGTTCGCAGCCGACGAAGGCAACGCTGGCGGGATCGGTGCCGCTCGGCTTTGTGACGATGTCGCAGCCAAGCCGTTGGCTCCAGAGAGTCAGTTGCTCGACGGCCGCTGCGCGGAACGTATCGCCAGCGGCGAGGACTACCGAGTTCCCGGTGCTAATCAGCAGCTTGGCGAGCTTCGCGATCGACGTTGTCTTGCCGGCTCCGTTGACGCCGGCAACGAGAATCACTGACGGCTTCGTCGACGAGAGCTTCAAGGGCGAGAGCGGATTCTCAGAATCCCAATTGGAGTTGCCGTCCCCTCGCAGCAGCGACTTCAGCTTGTCTTTGACTGTCTGCCAGATGTCGTCGAGCACGACAGTTCGGCCGAGATGTTTGGCTCGCAGTTCGTCCATGATCGCGTCAGCCGCGGCGACTCCCATGTCGGTGCGCAGCAGGCGCTTTTCGAATTCGGTGAGTTTCGGCTCGTCGAGAATCTCGCCTGCCTTGAGCAGGTCGCGAATGTCGGTTTGCAGCAGTTGCTTGGTCTTAGCCAAGCCCGCTTTCAATTTTTCGAAGAAAGCCATGATCAACTCATTTTGAAGCAAGAACTCAGAAACCACAAAGGCACAAAGGCACGCAGGATCACAATCCTCTTCGTGCCTTTGTGCCTTCGTGGTTCAATGGCATTTGACTACCGCAACCGCAACCGCTTGCGATCTGACTCCAATAGCACCACCTTCCGCAGGCGAATGGTCTTCGGTGTAACTTCGACGTACTCGTCGTCCTCGATGTACTCGAGGGCCATTTCCAGCGACATATCGCGGGGTGGTTTGAGGATGATGTTCTCGTCGCTGCCGGAAGCTCGCATGTTGGTCAGCTTCTTCTCGCGGATCGGGTTGACCACCATGTCGTTGTCTCGCGAGTTCTCGCCGACGACCATCCCTTCGTAGACCTCGTCGCCCGGTTTCACGAACAAGTCGGTTCGCTCTTGCAGCTTGCCCATCGCGAAGGCGACCACTTTGCCATTCTCCTGGCTGATCAACACGCCATTGGGACGGTGCGGGACCTCACCTTCGCAGGGCTTGAAGCATTCAAAGCGGTGATGAATGACCGCTTCTCCCTTCGTGGCGTTGAGCAGCCGCGTTCGCAGGCCGATCAGGCCGCGAGCGGGGATCGAAAACGTCAGGTGGCTGATGCCATTGTCGCTGGCGGTCATGTCGATCAGTTGACCGCGGCGTGTGCAGGTCGGTTCCATCACGGCTCCGACGTATTCAGAGGGGACGTCGATTGTCAGCGTCTCAAACGGCTCGTGTTTCTTGCCGTCGATGGTCTTGATGATGACCTGCGGCTTGCCGACCGAAAGTTCGTAACCCTCGCGGCGCATCGTTTCGATCAGCACTGAGAGATGCAAAATGCCCCGGCCAGAGACGAGGAATTTTTCCTTCGAGTCCGCCTCTTCGACTCGCAACGCGACGTTGTGCTCAAGTTCCCGGTCGAGCCGATCACGAATGTGCCGGCTGGTCAGAAACTTGCCACCGTCCTTGCCGGCCAACGGCGAGTCGTTGATTGTGAACAACATCGACAACGTCGGCTCATCGACGCTGATGCGTGGCAAGGCCCGTTGATTGAAGCGATCGCAAACCGTGTCGCCGATCTCCGGGTTGGGCAGGCCGATCAAGGCCACGATGTCGCCCGCTTCAGCGTTCTCGGTCTTCACGCGGCCGAGTTTGTCAAACAAATGAACCTCGGTGACTTCACCGTTGAGCGCTTTGCCATCGGCCTTCATCACGGCGATCTTTTGGCCGGTCGCCACGCTGCCGCTGACGATGCGGCCGGTCGCGATTCGGCCGACGTAGTCGGACCAATCGAGCGTGGTCACCATCACCTGCAACGGGCTGTCGGGATCGACAACCGGTCCGGGAACAAACTCCAGCACCTTGTCGAGTAACGGTTGCACGTCACCCGACCGAGCCTTCGGGTCATCGCTCGCGTAGCCTTCTCGTCCCGAAGCGAACACATACGGGAAGTCGAGGATGTCGTCATTCGCCCCGAGTTCCACGAACAAGTCGAAGACTTCATTGAGCACTTCGTGCGGCCGAGCTTCCGCACGATCAATCTTGTTGACCACGACGATTGGCTTGAGTCCACGCTCGAACGCTTTTTGCGTGACAAATCGCGTCTGTGGCTTCGGGCCTTCAAACGCATCGACCAGGATCAGCACGCCGTCGGCCATGCCGAGCACTCGTTCGACCTCGCCGCCAAAATCGGCGTGGCCGGGAGTGTCCATAATGTTGATCTTCACCCCCTTGTAGTTTACCGCAATGTTTTTCGCGAGAATCGTGATACCACGCTCACGCTCGAGATCGTTCGAGTCGAGCATCGTTTCACGCAGTTCGGAATCACGGAACTGGCCGCTCTGCTTGAGCAGCGCGTCGACGAGCGTTGTCTTGCCGTGGTCAACGTGCGCGATGATCGCGATGTTGCGGATGTCGCCGCGACGTTGCGGAGCTTCCGGCCCAGGTGCATGGCCGGGCTTGGGCATGTGTGTGTGACCGTGCGGAGTTGTATGCGTGAGTGAAGACACGGAGTGCGGGCGATCCAAGGTCGCTGACGGAGACATTTCGAATCAGTTCAGTCGGAGAAAAAGAAACGGGTGGGCCAAACCGAGGCGGCTCAAAGGGGCGGGGAGTGTAACAGTCACCTCGGTGGGTCGAAAGGTGATCTTTCGACCAAAGCCCTTGACAAGCGTGTGAAATCTGTGGTTTTCGCTCGATTATCACGGCTGGACGACGTTTGCAGTCTTGGGATTCAGCCGTGCTTCCGGCCGAGGCGGATCGAATGCTCCGCGAGGAGAAAACGTCATCGAGTCCTTTTCGATCGCCTGTCGCGGCATCGTGCGCTGCAATTCGGAACCGGCCGGCCGGTGATCGACCGACGGAGCGACCGTTTCATCCGGGAATGGGTTGTGGTAGCTCCAAAGCGCCTTGTCCTGTTCAAGCGTGCGCGGAACGAGGTCCGGGACGCGAGTGAATGCCGGATGGCAGCCACTCAATCCAGAGACACACGCAGCAGCGATTAGACAAAAGCGGAGCAAGCTCGAGCCTTCCAAATTCGCCTATCACAACAAAACGCTTTCCGAATCAAACGACTCGTAGGCTACACCTAATCGAGAAACCACGAATAGAGGGCTTTGGCTGAAAAGTTCTCGTCACTTTCCCTTCGTTCTCTTTGTTACCTGCTGTTGAACAGAACTGAGGGGCTGTCTGAAAAGTCTGTAGTCCGACCTCTTGTGGGTCGGAGGAATTCGAGTGCACGACAAATTCGCCTGAAGATTGCATCATCCGACCCACGAGGGGTCGGGCTACGAGAGCAAAGACCGAGTTTTCGGACAGACTCTCACGTCTGTTTTGAACGGAAGGAAACGCAGCGAACGAAGTGAGATTGCTGTGAAATGCTCGGTGATTTCAACGTGTCGGCAGAATCGATCAAAATCTTGAAAGCCGTCTTGACCAATTTCTGACGATTGCCATACACACCCGCTCCCACGCGACTGGCAGCGTTGATGGCGATTCACTCCGACAGTTCGCGTGTCACTTCTCAGTGCCTCTCTGACACAGTTCCGTGTCCTTCCGACAAGACGTTTGTCACGGCGAAATTGATCACAACGATTTTCGCGTTCGACCTCACCGCCTACATCAACAGGATGGTGCCATGATTGGTAAGCAGTCTCGTTTCGCTCCCGTGCTGGGAGCAATGGTTTGGTTGGCGTCAGCCAGTCCAGTGTCGGCCCAGTGGATTCCTTTCCGCGGCTTATTTGGTTGCCCTTGTGGTCCGACCTGTGCCCCGGTTTGCCAGCCAGCGGCGATGTTCACACCCGTCGGTTGTGGCAGCGGAGCTTGCGGAGTCACCCCGGTGGCTTACGCCAATTCGTGCGGATGCGCTCCACCGATGGTAGCTCAACCCGTGACCGAGACGGTCATGCAGCAAGTTCCCGTCACTGAATATCGCCAAGTGCGACAAACTGTCCGCAAGCCGACCATTCAAACCAGCTATGTCGAACAGCCGGTCACTGAGTATCGGCAGGTCATCGAGCAGAAAACGGTCAACGTGCCAACCTGCTCGTACCAGAACGTCACCGAGATCCAGACCGTCCAACGCAACTGCGGCCAATGGATCACGAAATGGCACACCAATCAGAAAATCAATCCGTGTGCGTACGATAACCGTCCCGGGCTGATGGGTGAAATGAGCCGCATCGGGTTCGCGACTCGGCAGGCGTTCACGCCGACGCACTACGCGACTCGCGAGTACGTGCAGCAGACGGTTGCTCAGCAAGTGCCGGTGACTCGTCGAGTCGCGATTCAAGGAACGAAGCAAGTCACATATAACGTTCCGCGCACCGTCGCCGTTCAGACGACCCGCAAAGTTGCGGTCAACACGACGAAGTACGTCGATGAAGAAGTGGTCGTGATGCAACCCGTCACGGTCGTGAAGTCGATCCCGACAACTCGCACGAGCTATCGCTTCGTCCCGGCCGGAAGCACGCTGGCACTCGCTCCCGCGAGTTCGAACACGGCACTGCGGCCGACTCCGGAAGCGGAACTTCCAAAGACAAAATCCGCGACACGCGATTCCGAGAAGACTCCCTCGACCAAGCCGAGCGATTCCACTCGCGGTTCGATTGATGTGTTCGATGAAGCCGCACCGACGCGAGCAACCAACGAACCCGCGCCTGCGAGCACTGTTCGCTTTGTGGCCTCCAAGGCGCCAAGCGCCGTCCGCGTCTCGGGCTGGCGCCCGACACGAATCGCGTCTGTCGAGAAAGTTCCGCTACCCGTGCCGGCGATCTCCGTTGCCGAGAATGTTCGTTAGTGAATCATCGGCCGGACGATCCTGTCCGACCGAATGACGGGGACGAAAGGGAATGTCGTCCTCACGGAAAGCGAAGGACACAGATGTCCGTCGCCCGTCTTTCCAAAAAGTTTCCAGGTACTCTCTCCAACCTCCTGCCATTGAGATCGCTGAACTCTCTCCTTCAGCTTCGATGGCAACAATGGCAAGGTCACGTTTCTCCTCTCCCTCCTCCCTCCCTCCGGTTCCTCAGAATCTCTCTCCCTCCCTCGCGGTGTCGGCATCAGCCCGGCTCCCAAGACAATTCCCTCCCCATCGACCCGGCCTCCCCCCAGAGGCCGGGTTTCCTTTTTTGGGAAGGGCAAGTGCAGAATGCGGAGCGAACCATGCAAAGTGCAAAATAAAAGGCTGAGCAATACGCAGCCGACTCACTTTGCAATCACGCGGCTTCGATCTGGTCTGCTGTGAGGCATGCCATCGTGTAGAGCAGGCGTTGTTCTTCGCAGCGCTGGAGATAGGCGGGGGGCATTGCGGCAACGACGGCGTCATCGAATTCGATGATAAATTTCTGATTGGGCTTCTTGCCGCTGAGCTCCATAATCGTCGCGGTCCAGCCGGCAAACGAGACATCGGCAAAGTCGGGCGAAGCGACGCCGTCCTTCACTCGCACGCGCGAGCCAACCGCCAGTTTTCCGGTAAAAGAATTGCTCATGCGGACTCGTGACTCCTGCGATGCCGACGCCATTCGCGTCAGCCGAGTTTTCAGGCGGGGAAATGATAGTTGCCCGTCGAAACAGCGCAAAGTGTTTTGCGAAAACGCGTGCGATTCACCACAAGCTTGACGCTTGACGATGTCGCCGGGAAGCTCTGTGGCTGATGATGGATCACCGTCGATGAATGTCGGCGAGCTCAATGGATCGGAGAGCCTCATGCCTGAAACTGCCGCTACCGATCGCTGTTGGGTGGGCTTTGACCTCGGCGGCACCAAGATGTTGGCCGTCGTCACTGATGACCATTTTCAACCGATCGCACGCAAGCGACGCAAGACTCGCAGTGAAGAGGACAACTCGATCGGCATGGGCCGAGTCATCAACACCATTGAGAGAGTTCTCGAAGAGGCGGGCATCACCGCCGATCGACTGGCCGGCATCGGCATTGGCTGCCCCGGGATGCTGGAACTTGATCGGGGCATTGTACGCGAGGCCGGAAACCTCGGCTGGGAAAATGTCCCCGTCCAAAGTCAGTTGGAGAAAGCCTTCGGTTGTCCGGCGGTCATCTTGAACGATGTCGATGCCGGCGTGTACGGCGAGTACCGTTTCGGATCAGCTCAAAAAGCTCACACCGCGCTGGGAATTTTCCCCGGCACCGGAGTCGGTGGCGGCATGATTTACGAGGGACGAATCTTTCGTGGCAAGAATTGTTCGTGTCTCGAAGTCGGTCACATGCAAGTCATGGCGGACGGCCCGCGATGCAGTTGCGGTCGACAAGGTTGTCTCGAAGCGGTCAGCAGCCGCCTTGCCATCTCGGCGGCGGCCGCACAAGCGGTCTTTCGCGGGCAAGCCCCAAAGCTCGCCGAATTGGCTGGCAGCGATTTGGCCAACATTCGCAGCGGAATGCTGGTCGAGGCGATTAAGAAGGGAGACAAGATCATCGAACAAATCGTGAAGGATGCCGCCGGACATCTTGGCACTGCGATCGGCGGTTTGGTCCATGCTCTCGCACCGGACGTGATCGTGCTTGGCGGAGGACTGGTCGAAGCGATGCCCGACTTGTACGTCGAGCAAGTCTCCGCCGCCGCCAAAAAGTGGGTGCTGCCCGCGTACGCCAAGACCTATGAGATCGTCGCCGCGAAACTTGGGGACGACGCCGTTGCCCTCGGAGCTGCTGCTTGGGCGGAAGCGACCATTGCGGCGTAGTGGGGCACTACTCCTCCATGACCTGCTTCTCTTTCGCCGCTGCTTCGTCGTTTACCATGCCTTCGTACTTCTTGGTCAAGTTCTGAACCTCTTCCTTGGTGGCTTCGCACAGGTCTTCGGTCAGAATCTTGTCCTTCTGCGACGTGTCCGCATGCTTGTTGGCATCGCGACGGACGTTGCGGATCGAAACGCGAGCTTCCTCGGCGAATTCTTTGACGCGCGACACCAGTTGCTTGCGGCGGTCGGTCGACAGCGGCGGGATGTTGAGCCGAATGACTCGGCCGTCGATCTTGGGCGCGAGTCCGACGTCGCTGGATTGAATCGCTTTGCCGATGGCCGCCACGTTTCCCTGGTCGTACGGTCGGATCATGATCTGCTGTGGTTCAGGGACACTGACTTGAGCAATCTGCTTGAGCGGCGTTTCCGAGCCGTAAACTTCCACGCGGATATTATCCACCAGACCGGGAGTCGCTCGGCCGGTGCGGAGCCCTTTGATCTGATTGCGAAAGTTTGTCGCGGCCTTTTCCATGCGTTCTTCGCAGTCCAGCAGAATGTCGTCCTGATCCATGATTGATCCCTTCTTTGAGACAGGTCTTCATTTGAGAACTTATCGGATCGCCGTTGGGATGCAAGCATCGCTCGCGGCGAGTTGTGATCAGAATCGTACGACCTCAAAATACCACCTTGATCTCAGACCGTGAGTCTTCAACGCCCGAAAGCTCCGCCGTGCAAAAACCGATTGCCTGAAGTGGATGCCCACATCGAAAAGTCCGGCGACTTTGCAAGGCCACTTTTGAAGCGACTTCGCAAACTGTCTCATCAAGCGTCGCCGACGATTCGCGTAGAGTTGCCAGGGTGGTGCGCCGCACTTCATCCAGAATGGCATCGTGGAAATGATGGCGGTATTCAAGCAGCACGTCAGTTAAGACTTTGGAAATGCGAAGCGTAAGCCCGATCCGCATGGCCTGTCGAAAACATCCACCACGTTGACCGCTTTCGGCTTCAAACCAAAGACTCTTACAGATCCGCCGTCCGATGAGATGATTTTGAGTTACATCCGCACAGCGGTGGAGTTCGACGGACAAGCGGCGAAACGTCGGGCACCCAATCGAAAGCCCGTGAAGATTGAAGTCCCGAAAGACTTAAAGGCGGCGTTAAAGCCGAATGCTAAAACTCGCGCGGTCTGCGAGGCTTTCAGCCTCAGTCATTAGCGCGGGTACATCGAGTCAGCCAGTGAGGCCAGGCGTCGGGAGACTCGCGAGGGACGTATCGCGACAACGCTCGAATGGCTGACCGAAGGGAAGCCTCGCAACTGAAAGTACG
>Ga0194122_10005712_pt1 | contig 11537 bp, 15 predicted proteins | sample TA2MahCa10mmetaG_FD_155487 | JGI IMG/M metagenome (GOLD analysis project Ga0194122, IMG submission 155487) | Freshwater microbial communities from Lake Tanganyika, Tanzania - TA2015021 Mahale Deep Cast 10m | ecosystem: Environmental > Aquatic > Freshwater > Lake | place: Tanzania: Lake...
GCTATCTCCTTCTGCCGAAGAGCAAAGGGCTCCTCGCAGAGCATGAACCTAGGTTCGTGCAGTGGCTCAAGGGCGGATACGCGCCGATCCTACGGTCCGCTCTCACCCACCCATGGCGCTTCACCTTTCCAGCAGTGGTGCCGCTCGGCATCGCCTTGGTGGCGACCACGCAGATGGGTCGCGCATTCCTGCCGGAGTTCAACGAAGGTTCGCTTACCATCAGCGCCGTGACGCTACCCGGCACCTCACTCAAGGAATCCGATGGTTTGGGTCGAGTGGTGGAACAGACGTTGTTGGGTTTCCCGGAAGTTGTCTCCGTCGCACGCCGCACCGGGCGGGCGGAACTGGACGAACACGCCCAAGGCGTAGAGGCCTCCGAGTTGGAGGTGTCCATTGTGCTACAGGACCGTAACAAGAGAGAGTTTCTAAAGGCCCTGCGAGCCGCCTTTGCGCAGGTGCCGGGCATGAACATCACCATTGGTCAGCCGATTTCCCACCGCATTGATCACATGCTCTCCGGCACGCGGGCAAACATCGCGGTGAAAATCTTCGGCGCTGAACTCCACCAGCTCCGCAGGCTGGCCGAGAAGGTGAGGCAGTCTATGCAAGGGGTAGCAGGCGTTGTGGATTTATCCATTGAAACGCAGACCGAAGTGCCGGTTTTGAAGGTCAAGTTCGAGCGTGAGGCGATTGCACGTCATGCGCTGACCATCCGCGATGTGGCCCGGACAGTGGAAGCCGCCCTGCGAGGAGTGAAGGCAACGCGTGTCCTCGAAGGTCAGGCCTCCTACGACATGGTGGTGCGTCTGGCCAATGCAGAACGCTGGCAACTCGACACGCTCGGTGATTTGCTTGTCGATACACCCGCCGGGGCACGCGTGCCGCTGCGCTCGCTCGCTCGAATCCAGCTTGATACCGGCCCAAATCAGATCCTACGCGAGAAGGTCGAGCGCAAGATCGTTGTGCAATGCAACGTTGATGGCCGCGACGTGACCGGCGTGGTGAACGATATCCAGAAGCTCGCGAATCCGATTCTTGCCGGCGCCCGCGGCTACCGGGTGGAATACGCGGGGCAGTTCGAGAGCGCGGCGGAGGCCAGGCGGACGCTCACGTTCGTGAGTCTTGGCGTCGTAATCGGCATTGGTATCCTGCTGCACATTGCCTTCCGTTCCATCCGCGACGCCGCGATCATCATGCTCAACCTTCCGCTGGCGCTCATCGGGGGCGTTGCTGGAGTCTTCGTTGGGGGCGGCGTCCTGAGCGTCGCGTCTCTCATCGGATTCATCACAGTGGTGGGGATCTCGACGCGAAACGGCATCATGCTCGTTTCGCACATCCGACATTTGCAGGAACACGAGGGCATCACCGATTTCCGTGACGCCGTGCAGCGTGGAGCGATGGAACGCCTCGTGCCGATCCTGATGACCGCGCTCGCCGCTGGATTGGCGCTAATCCCGCTCGCGCTTGGTGGCGAGAGGCCCGGGAACGAAGTTCAAACTCCAATGGCCATCGTCATCCTGTTCGGTCTGCTGACCTCGATGGTGCTGAACATGGTCATCGTTCCGGCGCTTTACCTTGCCCTGGGACGGCCCTCGAACCTCCAACCCAAAACCTGAGATGACCCATTGCGTCATCAAGGTCCCAAGCAGCACCGCTTTGGCCGTGGCCAGTTCCCTGGCGTCAAGGCGAGGCTTCCTCATGGGCAGACTCCTCGCGTCTCTGCGGTTGGTGTTGTTCTTCCGGATGTTTTGGGTCCACCTCGAATCCAAGGACTCCGAAAAGTTGGCGGTCCTCTCCGTCAGCACCCTCTGGCTCCTGCTTTCGCAAACCCGTTCTTGAGTCTGCTGCCACCCCTAATCCTGACATGACAACTTTGATTCTCCTGACCTTGGTTGGTGTCTTTTGCGGCGCACCTGGCGTCTGCGCTGCCATCAACCAAATCGAGCTGCTCACCCTCGACCAAGCACTGGAAATGGCAGAGCGGCGGCATCCACAGCTTGCGGAGACACGGGCTCTGGTCGACGCAGCGTCCGGTCGTGCCCAGCAGGCGGGTACGTTCCCAAATCCCGAAGCCATCCTCGGGGCACAGCAGATCCCCTTTCAAAGCTACCCCGTTCCCGATCGTCAGTATTTGGCGGGCTTCGGACAGACGATCCCACTGGGAAACCGTCTCTCCAAGGCTCGGGAGGCGGAACTGCTGGAGCGCGAAGTCCGTCTCCGAGGCCTGGACAGTGTTCGACGTCAGCTGCGGAAAAGGGTGCATGGCAGCTTTGCCACCGCGCTGTATCAGGAGAGCGCGTTCCAAGCCCAAACCTACATCACGTCGGGATTGGGTATGCTGGTCACCGTCACAAGGGCACGTTTGGATGCCGGAGACGTCATCCCCCTCGACATTGCCCGCTCGGAAATGGAACTGGCGCGCGCCGAAGTCGAGTTGAGGCGAAGCGAGTCGCTTCGGAAGCAGGGCCTCATTGCACTCGCCGCCGCCGTGGGTGACCCCGATCTGGAGGTAAAATCGGTTGAAGGCAGCCTCGAGGTCGCCTTCGAGGTCCCAACCTTGAATTCACTTGCCGCCAACCTCTTCACCCGACCGGAGCTGCAAGCGGCCGAGGCAGGGGTACGCGCCAGCACTGCCCGAGTCGACCTTGCCAAGGCCGAACGGATTCCCGACGTGAGGGTGGAAGCCCTTTATCACCGTCTTGAAGTCAGTGGACAGAACACTTTCGACCTCGGGCTCAGCATTCCGCTCCCTCTATTCAATCGAAGCCAAGGGAGGCTGCGAGAGGCGCGTTCCGAGGCCCTCGCGGCCGAGGCTCGAGTGCGCCAAATGGCCAATGAGTTGAGCTTCAGGCTACGTGAGTCCTACGTCGCACTGACCACGGCCTTGGACAACCTGCAGGCCTTTAAGACCCAGATCCTACCAAAGGCCAAAACGGTTTTGGAATCAGCTGAGCTGCGGTATGCCTCCGGGGACAGTGCCCTGACCGACGTCTTGCCAATCCGACGGGACTGGGCTGGCGTCCATCTGAGTTATCTGGAGACTCTACGTGAGGTCATGCAGTCGTGGACGGAAGTGTCCAGTTTCTTGGGCCAGACCGAAAAGCGCTAGCCTGCCTCGGAAATCTCAACTGCCTGGATGAAAGCCATTTAAAAAATTCTGCAGGCAGCAGGCAGACCCGATCGACCATCGGCCTGGATTGGGTTGATAGGCGGGTGTCGAACGCGTCGGCTACGTCTTGGCTGGCGAAGCCATCGAAGGACGCCAAGACGCCGCCGACCGCTTGGTTACGACCCATGCAGCACCGTTTCGGACCCCGCTCTCCACCAGTCAGTTACTGTCGGTCACCGGAGCGCAACCCGGAATCGTGCCATGCTCCTACAGTCCACGAAACAAAGGGGTTCAGCCGACGGTCGCTCTGAAGGGGATTCGCAGCCATAGCGGTTGGGTGTGGAGGGGAAACACCCCGACTTTGCACCAGCCCGAGGCTCAAAGCCTGGCCCGATCTGCGCGGGTTGACTCGAGCCGTTAGCGAACAGTGGCTGGGGCGGTGCCTCAGGCTGGTACGGAGTTGCGCCGTTGGGGCTCGGATGACGGGCTCGTGGACCCGGTTCCCATGGATCGCCCGTTCCCACGTGGCCGTCCGCCATCTCTCGGACCCAAGGTAGCTCCTCGTTCCTCGGATCCATCCTGGGCTCAGCGTGAGACTCACTGCCGTTGGCGTTGCGTCGGTGGGGGTTCCCGCACCCTGTGATGCAGGGCACTGCCCTTGGAGCCCCCGATACCGTGTTTGGGGATAGGTCGAGTCGGCAACGAGGTAGAAGTCGATGGGGTGTAAGCATGCCGGAGGACTAAGGTATGCAACGGAGGAATGACGCCTTATGTTTTCGGCATTGAACTCCGCCCTCATCCTTTTCTCCGCCCTCTCCTTCCTTGGCTACGGGGCGGCGTGCTTTTTGTCCGGGTATATGAGGCGGGAGTTCGAACGCTACCGCCTTGCGTCGCAACGCACGCTGGTCGGGGGCTTGCAATGGTGTGCGGCGATTGGCTTGTTGGCGGGCCTGAGCAAGCCGTGGATGGGACGCGCGGCCGCCGCCGGGCTCGCCTTGATGATGCTGGTCGCAATCGGCGTCCGCATCAAAATCAAAGACACGTTCCTACAGACAGTCCCCGCGCTGGTTTATTTTGTGCTGAATGCCTACCTGAGTCTGGTGGCATTCTGATTTGAATCCGGCGGCTAAAACAGCGCGATGGCGGCACACATCGCAAGCACGGTAATGGATGGCAGGGCTTTCTTGATCGGGTCTTTCACTTTGAGGTGCATAACGAATGCCCCCAGCATCAAGACGCCCATGCCGATCGCCGCCGGCTGTGCCATGCTTTGGATCCAAATGGCGGCGATGAGTGCGACCGCCAGGCTCACCTTCAGCACACCGACCACGCACATAAACCAAAACGGCAGCCCGTAGACGGCGAATTCCTCGCGCAGACTGTTCGCAGTGCCGCCACGAAAAGGAGTCGCCCTGCCCGAGCGGAGCATCCAGACGTTCAAGATCCCGAGGGCAACGACCAACTGAAGGGCGATTAAGAAGTAATCCATGATCCAAGTTAGAGAATCAACGAAACCGAAAGGAGAAGTCAATATTGTGCGGCCTCATTGAGGTGCAGCATGAACTCAAAATTCTCGCCAACCCGGTGAAATGGGATGCCTCCTGTGCCAGCAGCGGGTCGGCGCGCAAGGATTCTGGCGGTAGTCCAGGCGCGGACTCCACGGACGGTACGGGCATTGGCAATTCCAATGCGCAAAGTCGCCCAGACTCCCACTCCCTCTAGATCCATTTTGCGAGGTCACGTCGTGGCCACCGTCTCCTGCCAATCCTATCGATTGATCCGTTCCGTGGTGCGATTTTGAAGCCAGAGAACGTCCTGGACTCCATTTTTTGTGCTGGGAGGCGTTGTCAGAGCAGAGTCACGCCATCGCCTGATTTCGGCGTGGCCGTCGGCAAAGGACAAACCGCCAGCCTTGCTATGGTAGGTGGCTGGGGTGTCCTCGAACGGACTGGCAGGTTGCATGTTTACCTGGAACCAGCCGTCATTTATCGAGACGGGATTTTCATCAACAAAGACCCAGGAGTTGGCCGGATTGAGAATGTCTCCCGTCCTTGTGAAAACTTTGTACTGGGTTGTCTGCCCGGGTGTCCCATCTCCGTTCATCCAGTTGTTCATCGAGTTGCTGCGCACCCGTGGCAGCTTGGTAGTGCGGAAATCCGCGCGGCTACGATCGGCCGGACAGCGATAGATTCCAATATTGGGACAGTACTTGTAAAGCGGCCGATCCATGATTTCCAACACATTGGTGGCGTCCTGAGGAACCCTCATGTTACCGCCGGCCCAATCACTGTTCCTGATTAACCTTTGCTCATAGTCGTCAGCATAGAGATACCAGGCCAGTTGAAGCTGCTTGAGGTTGCTCATGCAGCTGATGCCCTGCGCCTTCGTTTTGGCGTTGGAGAGCGCTGGCAACAACATCGCTGCCAAGATGGCAATGATGGCTATGACGACGAGGAGTTCAATCAGTGTGAACCCAGTAGCGCCCCGCCTTTGCGGCACGTGATTTTGTACCAGCATAAGATCGCAGGAATAGCAAGGGGGCGGCAGGCCTACAGCCTGCGTCCCTCCCGATTTTCGGCCGCTATTGTTTCACCCGGAAGAACAGGGAACCTGCTGACCCCAGCAAAGTCACGGGTGAACAACCCGGCACATTGGTCCAACTGCCGGAAGTGAGACTAGGTCGCGCCTGCAACACCCCATTCATCTGCCAAGACAGTGTCACGGAATCTCCGTTCACCGAGCTGGAGAGGAGGTTGGATGCATCTGGCAACGAGAGGACGGTCGCGAAGGGGCTGCTTCCACCGCCGAGGTCGTCGCCACAGGTCTGCATGACGGTGATCTTGGCACCTGCCGAGGCCAGCGGGAGAGAGCAAATGCTGAACTCGAAGTAATTGGTGCGCCCATCGCGATCGTGCGGGCCGTTGTCCAGAAAAGAAGCGAGCCACTTCTTCCCCTGAGGCCGATCCTCGGCGGCATCAGAGTCGGCTTCATAAACGTGAATCTGAGCGTTGGTGCGATTGAGTGCTGATGGATCGCCAGAAACGGGCACCCAGCCAACCAAGGTGGCACGCGTGGTGAGGTTGGAAACAGCGGGACTGATGATCGCTGTGACTTCAGACTGCATAATCACACCGTTGTAGCTGTTACCGTTGTCTCTGAAAAACGGCGCCGTATTGCCAAAAAACGAATCGCGTTGGAACACCAGTTGGGTGGATTGGCCCGAGAATTTGAAGACCCCACCTTTGGTGCAGTACGCGATGATGTTGGACTCCAGTTCATCCCGGACGCCGTCACCATCGGAGCCGACCCGGATCGAAGTCCCAGGATCATCCACCGCAATCCCGTGCTTGTTTGGAAGGGGGCTCTTACCATCAATTCCCACGCCAAAATAGTTGCCCATCACCAAGAGCCTCTTGGTGGCACCTGCCCAGGACCCAATAACCTCGCACGGGCCAGATCCATCCAGGCCGCCAACGATATTCCGCTCATCGTCGTCTGACACGCCGTCCGAGTTTGTTCCGATCACTGAATCGGAGGCATCCTCCTCGATGTAAATGCCATCACACTCTGCCCCGGAGTACCCGCTTGCAGTCAACCCATCGGGCAGGACGTTGATGAAGTTCCCGGAAAGCCGGCAGTTGGGACTGCCAATCGCAACATGGTATTCGTCAGCCGCAACAAGGACGTTGAACTCGTTGCGGTCGTTCACGCCATCGCCATCCGTGCCAATGATCTGTCCACCCTCTGTGCTATACCATAAGGCGACGCAGTAACTCATGCCCCCATCAATTGTGCCGTCGGGCGCCAAACCAATCCAGCAACCTTGGACACCCCCGCCCCGTATCCCATTCTCTTCATCTCCATTACCCCACGCAATTCTTGTGTTTCGCAGGCACAGACCTCTCAGATAGACGTGGTCGCCAAAAACTGAGAAGGCGCGGGCACCCTCAGTGCTCCGCAACACGACCTGCAATTTGGCATTGTTGGCCGCGAGGATGGGATTGGTGTTCGGGGACGAGCCAGGCTGTGAGTAACCGTTCACCACAACGTTGGTTGCCATGATTTCCAATCTTGGACAGTCAGTGATCACAAAAGGACCAGCACCAGGAATGTTGAAATTGATAAGCTTGTTGGTGCCTGAAGCCGCGCCGACCTGCTTGCTTTCAGCCTCGGTAAGGGTGCGATAGCCTGGTTTGTTAATCCAAGCGACCGCCTCAACAAGGGTTAACTCCGCATCAGGAACATCGGTGATGCCTGTGCTGTTCACAGTGACCGTAATCTCAGCCGATCCCCTTAAAGCAGAGGCAATCAGAACAGTGATTAGGAATACTTTAGACAATGAGCTCATGGATAAAATTATGCCTTTGAGTGGATTAGATGCTATTAAGCTTTTACCGACCCGCCTCTCAAGAGAGGACCATAAAGTAGTGTTAGCTACAAGAAAACTTCGACGTGCTGTGCATGGCATCCAAGGGCGGATAAGTTTGAAGAATGACGGCTTTCAGATGGTTCAGTGGACCGTTTACGCTCGTTCCTGCGCGAGCGTCGCCCGTTAGGAGACCCATCTAGATCGGTTAAAAAGAATCCGACTCCAGACGGTTCCGTCCGTGTGTGGTTCATGACGCGGGTCCAATGGAAAACCATCCTTGTTATCCACGGCCAGCCAGCCAACGAAGTGACGCCTGAGGGAATGCCCGAGCAAATCCAGCCATGGTGAGCCGCTTTCCGAAGACTGTGCCGGGTTTATTGACTCGCAAAGCTCTCGGTATCGACGAGATCAAACTAGAAGTGGTTTCTAAAGTCACTTTTGCAAAGTGTTATCAATGAACATTTTGTACTTGTACAAAAATAGCCATTTTGCGAGAGAATGGCTACGCGACAGCCTTTGCTCAGCGAAACCCAATGGCAAAAGATCGAACCGCTCTTGCCCAAACCCAAACGGCACACGCGGGGGCGTCCGCCTAAAAGTAACCGCCAAGTCTTTGAGGGAATTCTCTGGATTCTCCGAACCGGCGCGCGTTGGCGCGATCTACCCAAAGACTTTGGAGTCAGTCCCAGTGTCTGCTGGAAACGCCTTCGCCGTTGGGAGGAACAGGGAGTCTGGCTGCGATTATGGCGCGCCTTCCTCTCTGAATTGGACCAGCGCGGAAAGCTCGACTGGCAGGAAAGTTTTTTGGACGGGAGTTTCGCTCCCGCTAAAAAAGGGGCGACGGAGTCGGCAAAACCAAGCGCGGCAAGGGCACGAAGTGGATGGTGGTGGTCGACGGCCAGGGTGTTCCTTTGGGAAGTCAACTGACCAGTGCCTCTCCGGCAGAAGTCAAACTGGCCGAGTCCACGCTCGATGCGGTTTCGGTTCCGCGCGGGGGTCGTGGCCGGCCGCAAAAACGACCCTTGCGGGTGATTGCCGATCGGGGTTACGACAGCGATCCCTTGCGGGGTCGGTTGCTCAACCGGGGCCTGCTGCTGATCGCTCCGCATCGCAAGAACCGGCGAGCCCCAACGCTCAACGATGGACGAATTCTGCGCCGCTATCGCAAGCGCTGGAAGGTCGAACGTACTTTTGCCTGGCTGGGCAACTACCGCAGATTGGTCGTCCGTTACGATCGCCACTTGCACATGTATCGCGCCTTCTTTCACATCGCTTGTGCCCTGATTACATTGCGCTTTCTTCCTGAATGAATTTAGAAACCACTTCTAGTCATCTACACCGAACCGATGAACCGCATCTTCCACACCGTGCCCATCCCGGTGACCCATTTCTTCCTGATTGGCGCGGTCGCCAGCCTCGTGCTTTGGGTGGAGGAGGTTCGCGAATTCCTCGCCCGCCGCCGGGCGCGCACCATGGCCATGGCATGAGAGAACACACACACCATCTGACCGAACCCGTCCTGAGCCATGCGCGGAAGGACTTCGCCGTGTTGGGGGTTGAGCTGACCGTCGCAGGGGCGTTGCATGAGATCCGCCAACGCGGCGTTGGAGAGAAGATTATCTATTTCTACGTCGTGGATGCAGAGCAGCGCCTGGTCGGCGTCGTGCCGACTCGCCGTTTACTCACGGCATCATTGGAGCAACGGCTGGCGGAGATCATGGCCCCGAGAGTGGTGGCGATTCCCCAGACGGCAACATTGTTTGAAGCATGTGAAATGTTCGAATTGCACCGTTTTCTGGCGTTTCCCGTTGTGGATGAGCAGCGCCGGGTCATCGGCGTGGTCGATCTGAGCTTGTTCACGGATGAAGTTTTCAATCTCACCGAGCAGGAGCGGATCGACGAAGTGTTTGAGGCGATCGGTTTTCACGTTTCCCAAGTGCGGGAGGCGTCGCCGTGGCGCGCGTTTCGATTTCGATTCCCCTGGTTGCTGGCCACGATCACCAGCGGAACAGTCTGCGCGTTCCTGGTCGGCGCGTTCGAGTTGACGCTGGCCAAAAGCCTGGTGCTCGCCTTTTTTCTGACCCTGGTCCTGGGATTGGGCGAGAGCGTCAGTATGCAATCCATGTCTGTCACAATTCACGCGCTGCGGTTCATGCGACCCACGTGGCGCTGGTATGCGCGGGCGTCTCGGCGGGAGGCCGGCACCGCATTGCTGTTGGGAGCGGTGTGCGGCGCGACGGTGACGGCGATTGCCTGGCTGTGGCGGGGCACGGCGATGCCGGCACTGGTGATCGGCGGCGGGATTGTGCTTTCGCTGGGCACCGCCTGTTTACTGGGTCTGAGCATCCCGACCCTCCTCCACGCGCTTAAACTCGACCCGAAGATTGCCGCCGGGCCGGTCACGCTGGCGTTGACGGACATGTTTACGGTTTTGTTCTACTTCACGCTGGCGGCGTGGCTGCTTTGAAATGACCTGGCAACTTTCATGGAACGCGCGCTTGAACCACACGCCAGCCCGCACTTCACGACGGAGCCGATGCTGCCGACGCCCTGGCGCGTCGAGCAGGTGCGCAAGGAGACGGCGGATACGTTCACCCTGGCGCTCGCGCCGGTCGGCGACGCCCAGCCCCTCGTCTTCGCCCCCGGTCAGTTCAACATGCTCTACGTCTTCGGGGTCGGCGAAGTGCCCATTTCCATCAGCGGCAATCCGGTGGATCCCTCGCCGCTCACGCACACCACGCGTGCGGCTCGGCGCACTCTGCCACATCTCGCCCGAGCATTTCCGCGAACACTTCAACGAAGCCGCCGTCGGCACGGTGGCCGACGGGGCGGAGCTCGAGATCCTATTCAATCCCAACCCAAACGACGCGAAAGCGCAGGACATCCTGCTCGACAGTGTGGATGTGGAGGAATGATGACCGGCGCGCCGCCCAGCCCGCTGACGACAAGAAGCGGAGCACCGATCCGTCTGCGCGTGACGATTCGCGGCGCGGTGCAGGGCGTGGGCTTCCGGCCATTCGTCCATCGTCTGGCTGCCGAACTGGGACTGACGGGCTGGGTCAATAACTCGCCGCAAGGCGTGGGCGTCGAAGTGGAGGGCGCTCGAGCGAACGTGGAAGAGTTTCTGTTGCGCCTCGAAGGGGAGAAGCCGCCGCACAGTTCGATCCAAAGTCTGGAGGCGGCGTGGCTCGACGCCGTGGGTTTCGGCTCGTTCGAGATTCGCACCAGCTGCGGCGATGGCGACAAGACGGCACTCCTGTTGCCCGACCTCGCGATTTGCGCGGACTGCGAGCGCGACATCTTCGACCCGGCGAACCGCCGCTTTCGCCATCCGTTCACCCACTGCACGCACTGCGGGCCGCGCTTCAGTGACGTGACCTCGCAAAACGGATCCAGAGGGAGTGAGAGTCTGGGCGACCAAGAAAGAGACCAGACCATGAAAGGAAAGCGACACACGACAGAGGAGAAGATCCGAGCCTTGAGGGAGGCGGACGGCGGGAAGCCGATCCGCGAGGTATGCCAGGAGAGGAACATCTCTGAGGCAACCTACCACCGGTGGCGTCAGCAGTTCGGACTGATGGGGGTGGATGAGGCCAAACGGCTGAAGGAGCTGGAACGAGAGAACAGCGAGTTGAAGAAGATGCTGGCGGAGTCACTGCTCAAGAACCGTGTCTTGGAGGCTGTATGCGAAAAAAAGCTCTGAGCCCGGCGACACGCCGGGAGCACGTGAGGCGGTTGAGTCAGGACGGGGTCTGCTCGATCCGGGCTGGGTGCCGGATGCTGAAGCTGGCCCGGTCGACCTGGCGGTACCGAGGAACAGAGCTCAGCGAGCCAAAGAAGGCGCTGCACCGCCGTCTGGCCGAGCTGTCGGCAAAGCATCCGCGGTATGGCTACCGGCGTGTCGCAGCGTTGCTACGACAGGAAGGCTGGGCGGGAGGCAAGAGGCTGGTGCAACGATGGCGCCGAGACGGGGGCCTGAGGGTGCCGCCGACGCGCCGAAAGGTCGCACGACGAGGGGTTTCGACCGGATTGCCGACGCAGGCGCTGCACCGTGGCCAC
>Ga0194122_10005736_pt1 | contig 11508 bp, 11 predicted proteins | sample TA2MahCa10mmetaG_FD_155487 | JGI IMG/M metagenome (GOLD analysis project Ga0194122, IMG submission 155487) | Freshwater microbial communities from Lake Tanganyika, Tanzania - TA2015021 Mahale Deep Cast 10m | ecosystem: Environmental > Aquatic > Freshwater > Lake | place: Tanzania: Lake...
ACCACAAAATAAAAAGAGCCCTCGATCCCAACGGCCGTCTCAACCCCGGTAAGTTTTTGTAGTTCTTCGCTCCGCCTCAGGCGGAAGTTTCATTGCCACGGGTTCCCGCTACCACCCGGCTCGGTTTCTTCTTGGGTCGCCACGGTCCTTCGGCATCTCCTTGATTGGAGGCGGGCGGGTTTTTTTGTGCGGTACAGTCACTTCCGGAAGATCCGCCGAGATCCGCAAGGCCAGGAATGGCCATCGCGACCAACAAGGGGACCATCAGGATTCCGAAAAATCGAAGACTGGTCCGGATTGCGCGCTTCCATCGAGATTCTCCACGTGCACCAATATTTGGGAATCGACCCACTTTCCCCATGCGGGATGGGGATAGGTTTTGGATAGTTAAAACCGGTATCTCAGGAGTTCGACGGGAATAGCCTGCATGCCAGACCCTGAGACTTTTCTGCAAAACGAGAAAAGCAACGCCAGAGAACGAATTTTGATGGGAGGAGTTTCTACCGGCCAACATGTTGTAGAACCCCATTCACTACCACTACATCTTGTGTTTATTTATGCCAAGCTAAAAATTTTTAAGGGTCTTTTGGCGCCATAAGTAACCATCCTTGGCCCAAACCAACTTGCCACATCCATACCTTTCCTGAAATGGACCCTTCGTAACGACACAAGTCATGCTCCGTTTCCCAAGTCGCCAGAAGCGAAGTCCCGGGAGAGAGGATAAAATCCCGACCCGCGACTCCGATCCGCAACCAATTCTGTCCGGCCATGGGTCGGATCACCGCTGAGAAACGATCAGTCGCATCGCGCCCGAAACTGATGCGGAAAGCTTGCATGCCTTCTTGCACACGGCGATCGATCGTTCCCGGAAGAATTTCGGTAAGAATTTTTCCAGAAATATCCCTCAACTCTAGCCGTCGGGTGATTCTATCCAGAGTCAACTGGCCGGCAGCTTCCTGGGGAGCCTCGGGAGGGACGTCAGAAGCTTCGACAAGGGTTTCGCATTCAAAAAAAAGGCTGAACCCCGCCAGAACAAGTGCCCGCGGTGCAAAACGAGGCAAGGACCAGCAATTTCCTTGCAAGGACTTTCTCCAAGTCCGATCAGGACGGACGAAGCGGTGCATTGAAGAATTTTAAGATTTGGAAGGTTTACCGGAAAGGCTGGGGAGTTTTTGCGAACGATCCCTCTCCCGTTCCCGATTGAGGCTGGCGATTTCCGCCTCCCCCAGGGAGCCGGCCGGTAACAGTAAAACGCCCCGGCTTAAGACCGTATCCACGGTGGGTGCATATACGACCTGCCCGTTGACGATCACCACCAGAATCAACCCCCGACCGGTGCTGGTGGCGGCCTCCAGGTTGGTCTGTCCAAAAGCGTCGAACTCAACCTGCACCGTCCCATCCGGTCGGATTGAAACCTCGCGGATCTCCTTCTCCGTCACCTCGGGAATGCTGCGAATCGCGATGGTTTCAGGCGGATGGAGAAGCGCGAGGGGGACCGTTGCCATACCTTTGGCCCCTTCCGGCGCCTGCAGATGGACGCGTAGCAAGACGGACGGTTTTTCCGCCGCCCCCACCCAGAGGATCAGACCAAGGATCCATGGAACGAAAGATATCACCTCTCCAAAATATACCTTTTTTCTTGGGAGACGACCGATTTGTCACTCAGGCTTTCCCGAGGCAGTCTAAAAATCATGACGATCCTCGTGGCTTGGATATGGGCCGGCCTTGCCTCGGTCGCTTGGGCGGAGATTGATGCCTCCCGCGACACCATGCCGGACAAATTCAAGGGGGCCCCCGGCCTGATCAAAGGTGGATTCCTGATCGAGGGCTCCAAAAAACGCTTCGAAGGTGCTAACGAGCTTAATTTAGAGGCCTTTCAAACCAGGCTTGAGGTAACCCCGGGCGAACTGAGTTTAAAACGGATCCGCGAACCCGAGCCGGACGATCAAATCAGCCTCAAGTTCACCATCACCAACGGCTCGGCCAATGGAACCTTTTTGTACTTCCCCACCTCCCAGCGTTGCGAGGCAGTGGTGCGAAATTCCGAAGGCAAAGTGGTGTATACCTGGTCCGAGGATTTCGAATTTGCCACGGACGCCGGGTACAGTTTTTTGAACCCCGGGGAACGCCTGAATTACCAGTTGACCATTCCCTTCCAGGCTTTGCGGGGACGCCTTCCCGCCGGGTCCGCCACGCTGACGGCGAATCTTGTCAATTATCCGCAGCTGCGAGCGGAGATGCCCCTGCAGATTGTTCCGTAGCCGCCTGCCGGGATTCCGGGGCCGCCCGGGAGAGAATTTTTTCCACTTCGTCCGGGCTGAACCTTTCCTGTCGCCCCGATCCAAGGTCACGGACGCTCTGTTCTTCCCGCCTGACCTCTTGCCGGATCCGCGTCAGGCGCCCTTCATACAATCTGAGTGAGCCGTCCTCCCGCCGCCCCACTCGGGTGGCACGGGATACCCAATCCGGTGCCGACAACCGCTCCAATTGCCGGAACTCCCGACTCGGAACGCCGGCTGAGGAGGACTCCTGCTCCGCTTGAAATCGTGAATGGGTCTTCCCCCCCCAAGGCGAATCACTTGCCCCACCCCACACATCTGCCTCCGACGTTTTCCCCTTGGCGCCTTCCCAAGCCGGGCGTTGAGCCAGGGAGGCCTGCTTTTCTCGATGGGACAGCCGGGGGGCGGAAAATTCCTTGGTCTGCCCATAGGACCGGGAGGAGATTTCTCCAATCTCCTTGGTTCTCCCGGAAAAGGAGCTGAGCCGGTCGTCTGGCCTTTTCGGCCAACTAGCTTCCGCGATTCCTTGCTGGGCTGTTCCCAGCCTCAGCGCGCTGTTCTCCTCCCCATCTAGCGAGCAAACAGCTGCCATCCCTAAAGCTAGGCTGAACAGAGTCACCTTCACTCAGGCGATCTTCGCGTGCCCCCGCCCCCGAATCCTTTCGAAAAAGCCGGCTGTTTCCCTTGCTTGCCCACAACCCGTGAATCATTTCTTTTCACCTGCCCCCTCCCACCTCCTCTCGCCCTAAATTTAATTCAACTTTAACTTACACTTCAACCAACCACCATGGGTCCGCTTGGATTTGAACCAAGGACCAAGGGATTATGAGTCCCCTGCTCTAACCGCTGAGCTACGGACCCGACATCTCCGATCCTTCCCCCGAACCCCCAAAAAGCCGATTCAGAAATTCCGCCAGTAAGCTGGTTTCACAGATCTCACCCCTCGCCATGAGGATCCCGTCCGGGCGCAAAAGAGCCCAGCTGGCGTGATCCGGATCGCCCAAGGCACTCCTCACCATCCCGTCTCCATCCATCCAAACCCCGTCCCCCTCACGAATTTCTTCCGATGTCTGCCCCTCTCGCAAAATCCAGTGCCAATCCACCTGACCCGCTTGGGCCACCTCCCGTCGCATTTTCTCCGTCCGGGTTTGACCTTCAGGAAATAAAATCATCGCTGGGCGCCCCCGAAACAAAAGATCGGTAAGGTAGGTATTGCGGCCTGCCTTTTGGTTCTTCATGGCCATCGGCGGGACCCGGTTTCCAACCGGAATCATCCCGGGTTTTCTCCGTGCATCCGGCAGCACGGCTGGACCTTGGGGGTAACCCACCTGCAGCTGGCTCAGTCGTTCTCCCATCTTCTTGGTCATACCCAACCGGGAGGCCCACGGCATGAACCACTCCCGCATCCAGACCTTTGGCCCAGTTGTGGCGGTCATCATCCGGGTCATCTGGTCCGTCAGCTTGAGAACCCCATCAATCACCGGCAGTCGCTCCTTTTCATAGCTGTCCAATAACGCCTCGGTTCCGTGACCTCGGGCCACCGCGGCCAACTTCCATCCCAGGTTGAATGCGTCTCCCAGCCCCGTGTTCATCCCCTGCCCTCCCGCCGGGCTGTGGATATGGGCCGCATCACCACAAAGAAAAACTCTTCCCTGCCTCAGGCGATCTGTCCTCCGGTGGTGGATCGCAAAGCCCGCCACCCAGAGCAGTCGGTGGGGTCGAAGATGTCCAAGCCGGTTCTGTTCCAGTAGTTGCGCGATTTCCTCCAACGTGGCCTGTCCCGCGTCCAGCGCGGTCCCCGGGCGCATCGCCACGATGCGCCAGACGTTCTCCGGCAACGGAAAAAAAATCATGGGCCCGCTCGGGCAGGTGAAAAGATGCATGAATTTCGGATCCAGTCGCGGCTCTAGGCTCACGTCGGCCAACAACCAATTTTGCTGGTAAGCCGCCCCAGGAAATTCCAACCCCGCTTTTTTGCGCACCGTGCTGTGCGCGCCGTCGCACCCGGCCAGATATCCGCAAAAGGCCTCCTGCGTCTGACCGTCCTGGGTGAATTCCACGCCCACCCCCGTCTTTTCCGGTCGGAAAGCCGTCAGTTCACTTCCCCACTCGATTTTAACCTCCACCTCTTTCAGGAAATGGCGAAGGATCGCCTCGGTCTGGGTCTGGGGAAGCAACAGCATGAATGGATAACGGGTGGGTAATTTCCTTAAATCCAAATCGACCAGAAGCCGACGCTCCTTCCCATAAATCCGGATGCCGTGCACCCGGTGTCCGTGCGTCAGAAGTTCATCAATCAGCCCCAACTGCTCAAACATCTCCATCGTCCGGGGCACGACCCCCAACGCCCGCGAGTGTTCGGCCGGCCGGTCCTTTTTCTCCAAGAGACGCACGGCGATATTCCGTCGCGACAGCTCCGCCGCCAGCAACATTCCGGTGGGACCTGCCCCCACCACCATGACCGGAGATCGGCTCACCTTATAATCCTAAGCCCCAGCAACCCTGTTTCATCATCTGAAATTTACGGTTAGGATAAAGATATGGCCGCGAGTCCCAATCGTCCTTTGCCCTCCCGCCCCAGGACCGTGGTGGTCGGCACGGGAGCCCTCGGTATGTATTACGGGGCCAAGCTCGCCAAGTCCGGGATCCCCGTCACTTTTCTAGCCCGCCGCGACCTGGCCCATCTTCGGAAGCACGGCATCCAAGTGCGCTGCCCTTATGGGGACTTTCACCTCCATCCCGTCCGGGCCTACGGGACACCAGAGGAAATCGGCCCCGTGGACTTGATCTTGATCTGCGTCAAGACCACCGGGAACGCCTCTCTAAAAACCCTCATCCCTCCCTTGCTTGGACCCGATACCGTGCTCTGCACCCTGCAAAACGGCCTCGGCAATGAGGAAATTCTTGCCTCCATCTCTGGAAAAGAGCGTGTTCTGGGCGGAGTCTGCCACGTCTGCGTTTCCCGACCCGAACCCGGCGTCGCCCGCAATATGGCCTGTACCGACATCAAGTTCTCCGACCTTTCCGGCGGCGACACCCCGCGGGCCCGTTCCCTCTCCAGGATTTTCACGGACGCCGGAGTGGGCTGCACAGTGGCACCCTCCATTGGTTCTGCCCGCTGGTACAAACTGGTCTGGAACGTGCCGTTCAACGGCCTCGGCATCGCCGGTGGCCCCGGCGGCCGCGATACCCAGCAGGTGCTTGAGGATCCGGCCCTGCAACAGGAGGCCAAAGACCTGATGACCGAGGTACTGGCCGCCTCCGCCAAGCTGGGCTATCCGCAGGATCCAAATCTCATCGAGAAGGAAATCGCCCGCACCCGCACGATGGGCCACTACAAGTCCTCCAGCCAACTCGACTGGGAAGCCGGCAAGCCGGTCGAACTGGAATCCATCTGGGGCGAGACCCTCCGCCAAGGCACCGCCGCCGGCGTCCCCATGCCCCATCTGCAAAAGCTTTACGAAAAACTCAAAGGCATGGTCAAAGTTTAAGCGATGATCATTTGGGTAGGCCCCTTTTGATAAAAGGGGCTGCCACCTCTATCAGAAGTGGCCTACAAATTCTTCAAACTTCCGCAATTTCTCTCAGCAGCGCCCGATTCATCCTCGCTCCCCGTTCCAGATACGAAATCGGAAACGTCTCATCCGGTCCGTGGGCCCGGCAGTCCGGCAGGCTTAATCCCACCAGCAGCGTTTCCACCCCCAACACCTTTCGAATCACGCTGACGATGGGAATCGTTCCTCCTTCCAGAAGGTAATGAACCCTCTTTCCGTCCCAAGCTTGGCTTAACGCCCGTACGGCCGCTGGGCCAAAATCCTTCTTGGGATCGCAGAAATACGGCAACCCCCCGTGATGACGGGTGATCTTTAGCTTCACCGTCTTCGGGCACTTCTTTTTCAAGTATTTCTCCACGAGCCCGGCGATCTCCGCCGGATCCTGGTGGGGAACGAGCCGGAAGGTCAACTTGGCCGAAGCTTTGCTGGGTAACACCGTCTTGGGCCCCGGCCCTTGGTAGCCCCCAGTGATCCCGTTAATCTCCGCCGTCGGGCGCATCCCGATCCTTTCGATCGCGGTGAATCCCGGCTCCCCGCCCAACGCCGGACTACCCGCCTGCCTCCTCACTTCCTGATCGGAAACCCCCAGATCCTTCGCTGCCCTCCGCTCCCATGCCGCCGGCTTCCGCACCTTTTTGTAGAAACCGGGAATCGTCACGCGAAACTTGTCGTCATGCAGACCAGCCAAAAGCTGGGTCAGCACCTTGATCGGATTCACTACCGCACCGCCGTACACCCCGGAGTGCAGATCATGGGAAGGACCCGTCAACTCCACCTCCAAGGCCGTAATGCCCCGCAACCCATAGGTCAGGGTCGGTTGGTCAGGTCCCGCCATGTTGGTGTCGGAAATCACTGCCACATCGCACCGCAACTCCTCCTTCCGCGCCCGCAACACCGCCTCCAGGTTGTCGCTCCCCACTTCCTCCTCCCCTTCCACCACAAACACCACGTCCGTCGCCGCACCGCCCTCCTTGATCGCCTCCGCTACGCCCAACATGTGGGCGAAAATCTGGCCCTTGTTGTCGGTGGAACCTCGCGCCAGGACCATTCCGTCGCTCATTCGCGGCTCGAACGGATCTCCGGTCCACCCATCCCCCATCTCCGCTGGTTGGACATCGTAATGGCCATAGATCAGCACTCGCCGACGCTTTCCGCCTCCAGACTTACTCCATTTGGCGAGCACCACCGGCGCACCGGGCGTGGCCACAATTTCCGCCTCCATCCCCATTTCCCCGAATTTTTTCTCCAACCAGGTGGCACAGTCTCTCATCGACTGATCCCTGGCCGGATCCGCCGACACGGTCGGAAACCGCAAGAAATCGAAATAGTCGGAGCGGTCATTGTCAGATACGGGCATTCAGGGATTCTGCCGATGCCCCCCAACCCGCGCCAGCCCCGCGGAACCTGGAGATCAGGGATTTGCCCGGGGTTCTTTTTTGATTAAGCTTTCCAAATGTCGACCGGAAAACTGGAGATCCCCAAGTCATTTCCTCCCTTTGATTTAACCCGTCTTCTTAAGACCGTTTTTGAACCCCAAAAGGGGGAGCGGACCTGCGTTCTTATCGATCTCGACGATCCCACGCAGGTGAAGGATTTCGCCTTTTTAAAAAACCCCGCTCTTACCGTCCAGAAATACGCCCATGACATTTTTTATCAGGGTCTCAACAACGGGGTGGGCAAGGATCTCGGCCTGACCGGGGGGGAGCTTTACGCCTACAAAAAAACCATGGGCAGCAACCTCGACATGGACGATCTTGTCATCGACATACAGGGCCGACGCCTTTCCTTCGAAAAGGACATTTACCCCAAGTACGACATCATCCTCTGCATTTCCACTTACTCCGCCACCGCCCCCCTCACCGCCTCCGCCAAAAAGCACGGCTTTCGCGGCGCCACCCTTCACGGGCTTAATGAAATCATTCTTCAGACCGGTCTCGCGGTGGACTACAACGAGGTCAGCCAGCAGGCGGAAAAACTACGCCTCGGTCTCACGAAATCCGACTGGGTGGAAATCGACTACGAAGTCGCCGGAAAATCCTGCAGCCTACATCTCGACCTCGGGCGCCAGGAGGCCCAAAAGTCCCACGGGCTTTGCCGGGGCAAGAATCCTGATGTCGCCAACCTTCCGGCCGGCGAGGTTTACTTCGTCCCCACCGGGGCTTCGGGCCAAATGCCCATGAAGTTCGAGGACGGCACCCTTGCCATTCTTGATATCCAAGGCGGGCGCCAAGTCGGCGGCACCTTTCTATCCGGAAACCAAAAAACTTTCGAAGCTCATGTTGCCAAACTGAAACGTGACCCAGTCACGGGAGAGTTAGGCGAGCTCGGATTCGGCACCCAATTACTGCCATTTAGTGGCCGCGACATTCAGGACGAAAAGGTTCTCGGCACGATTCACGTCGCCACTGGGCGCTCCGATCATCTGGGGGGTCACCTCACTCCCGACAAGTTCGCGGAACGGATCAATGCCACCCACGACGACATTCTTTACGCCCCGCATAAAACCCCGGAAATCCGCGTAAAACAGGTTCGCATGCATCGCGATGGTAAAGACACCGTGGTGATGGAGAATTACCGTCCCTCCGTCTATCTCGAGCAACTCCTCGCCTGAAATCCACTTACGAGACTGGCTCCGCGCTCGCGGAGTACCTTGCTTTTCATTACCTCGAACCCTACAGCCTCCTGCCGCGGGGGTATCCCGTGCCCTTGGGCATCCATAATTTCCCGACTGCCTGCGCAACCCTCCTTCTTTCCGAGGCCCGCCGGAAAAAAATTCGGATTCGTCGGGCCCTGGATCTCGGTTGTGCCGTAGGTCGCGCATCATTCGAAATAGCCCGCAAGGTTCCGGAGGTCGTCGGGGTCGATTTTTCCAGGGCTTTCATCTCCACCGCCAAAAAGTTGTCGGCGCGCGGCGCCTTGGCTTTTCGCCTGAAGCAGGAAGGTAACCTGACTGAACCTGCCCGAGCCGTAGGGCCCTCCAAACAAATCAGGAAACGCGTTTGTTTTCGGACTGGGGATGCGTTGCAGCTCCCCGCGCTCGGAACGTTTGATCTTGTTCTCGCCGCCAACCTGCTGGATCGGGTGAAGGATCCAAAAAAACTTCTGCAAAAAGTCCTGCCTTCCCTGGTTCGGCCGGGAGGTCTTTTGCTTCTCACTTCCCCCTACACTTGGTCCGAACCGTTTACCCCCCGGCCCCGCTGGCTGACGGACTCTTTTCCTTCCCTCCGGAAACGACTCTCGCCGCACTTTCGCCTGATCCGTCGCCAGGACGTTCCTCTTCTGCTTCGAGAACACCGCCGAAAATTTCAACTATCTTTTGCTGACGCCACCTTCTGGATTCGCCGCCCCAACTAGCCTTTCTTGTTTCCATTGAATTCTTTGTAACAGGTATTACATGGAATTCGGCTCCCGAAGGCCTCCTGTTCCATCCACCGAGCCAATTCCCTGCGGTCCTTAGCATCCGGGTGACCTTTTGCATTGGACCGCGCACTTTGCTTGGCCGCCCTGAATCGCTTATCGTGAACTCTTATGGGGAGGACGCTTTTCCAGAAAGTCTGGGATCGGCATGCCGCGGGTAAACTGCCCGACGGCTCTACTCAGCTTTTTATCGGCACTCATCTCATTCACGAGGTCACCAGCCCCCAGGCCTTTGGCATGCTCCGCGACCTCGGCCTGAAGGTGGCGTTTCCAAAACGTACCTTCGCCACGGTCGACCACATCGTTCCCACCGACCACCGCGTCGAACCCTTCCAGGACACCCTGGCGGACGCCATGATCAAGGAGCTCCGCAAAAACTGTGCCGACTTCGGCATTACCTTTTTCGACATACCCTCCGGCAAGCAGGGGATCGTGCATATCGTCGGCCCGGAACAGGGTATCACCCAACCCGGCACCACCATTGCTTGCGGTGACTCCCACACTTCCACGCACGGAGCCTTCGGTGCCGTGGCTTTCGGCATCGGCACCAGTCAAGTCCGAGACGTCCTCGCCACGCAAACCATGGCTCTTTCTCCGCTCAAGGTTCGGAAAATTGAGGTTCGCGGCAAACTCGGTCCGGGCGTCTACGCCAAGGACATCATTCTCCACGTGATCCGCACCCTCGGGGTGAACGGTGGGACGGGGTTCGCCTACGAATATGCCGGCCCGACCATTGAAGGCCTGTCGATCGAGGAAAGAATGACCATCTGCAACATGTCGATCGAGGGGGGAGCCCGCGTCGGCTATGTGAACCCCGATGAAAAGACCTTCGAATACCTCCAGGGTCGTCCCTACTGCCCCAAGGGAAAGGATTGGGATGCCGCCGTGTCGGAGTGGAAGCAAGTAGCCTCCGATCCAGACGCTCATTACGACGATGTGAAGGTCTTTGATGCCTCGGAGATCCGGCCCACCGTGACTTGGGGAATCAATCCTGGCCAAGGAATCTTCATTGATGAAGCCATTCCCTCGCCCGACGACCTGCCCGTCGCTGACCGCTCCTCCGCCCAGGAGGCCCTTCAGTTCATGAAGTTCAAGGCCGGCCAAAAGCTGGCCGGACAAAAAATCCAGGTCGCTTTTTTCGGTTCCTGCACCAACGCCCGGGTTTCCGACTTTGTGGAAGCCTCCAAGTTCCTCAAGGGACGCAAGGTGGCGCCCGGAATCCGGGCGATCGCCGTGCCCGGTTCCCAGGGCGTCAGCAAAATCTGTGCGGAGATGGGGATCGATAAGATTTTCCGTGCCGCCGGCTTCGATTGGCGTGAGGCGGGATGTTCGATGTGCCTCGGCATGAATCCCGACCAGTTGGTGGGGGATGAAATCTGCGCCTCCTCCTCCAACCGCAACTTTAAAGGTCGGCAAGGCAGCCCCACCGGTCGGACCCTGTTGATGAGTCCGGTGATGGTCGCCGCGGCGGCCGTCACGGGGGAAGTCAGCGATGCCCGCAAGGTTTTCGCCCAAACCTGAAATGTCTCTCGCCCCCATCCGAAAGATCACTGGCCGCGCCGTCCCGGTGGACGGCGATGACATTGACACCGACCGGATCATCCCAGCCCGCTACATGCGCTGCGTGACGTTTGACGGCCTCGGAGAATTTCTGTTTCGCGACATCCGTCAGACTCCCGAGGGCAAGTCCAAAGACCACCCCATCGACCAGTCCAAATATCAAGGGGCCACCATCCTGGTTTCCGGGATGAACTTTGGCTGCGGAAGCTCCCGCGAGCATGCCCCCCAGGCCATTGTCCGGGCCGGCTTCAAGGCGGTCATCGCCGGAAACTTCGCGGAAATCTTCTTTGGCAACAGTACCACCCTTGGTCTGCCTTGCGTTTCCGCCCAGCCGAAGGATCTGCAAGCCCTGACGCGGCTGATTTCGCAAAAGCCGGAAACCGAAGTGGAAATTGATCTGGAAAAGCTGACCGTCCAGGCCGGCCCGCTCTCCTTCCCCGTAACCTTGAAACCCTCCGCCCAGCAGGGCTTGCTCTCCGGCCGTTACGATGCCATCGCCGACTTGCTTGCCCATCTCCCTCAGATCAGGGCGATGGCGGCGAAGATTCCCGGGCCCACCCTGCCCGCCTAACCAAAACCGGCTTTCCGCCGGAACAAAACCCGGGCTCCCCGCCGGAGTTTTTCCGAAAGGCGCAAGGCATGGCGACGGGAAAAGACGTCGTACCCGGACGCCTCGATCGGGTCCAAAATCCCGGCGT
>Ga0194122_10005740_pt1 | contig 11505 bp, 12 predicted proteins | sample TA2MahCa10mmetaG_FD_155487 | JGI IMG/M metagenome (GOLD analysis project Ga0194122, IMG submission 155487) | Freshwater microbial communities from Lake Tanganyika, Tanzania - TA2015021 Mahale Deep Cast 10m | ecosystem: Environmental > Aquatic > Freshwater > Lake | place: Tanzania: Lake...
ATTTAATTCTAGGGAATTATTTAGTTGAATATCATTTTCTTTAATTGTAAAATTAATATCTAACACTAAATCTTGTTCTTGTGACCATTTTTTTAATGCTTCATGCATATCTTGTAGGTATTCTCTTACCGTTTTTAACATTAAATCGTCAATTATATTAATAATAGTAAATGTGGTTTCAATTTTTTTATCTTTATTGGATAATATTGACTTCTTTAATTTTTCTTCAAATACTACATCATCACCAAATGCTGCCGTTAAAACTTTATGTAGTTCTGACACATATTTTTTCAAATCATCTAAATCGTTACCAGTTACAGTTGAAACAATAGTTAAATCATGTGTTGGTCTAAATCTAGGAGCAAAATCAATTTCATTAAGAATTTCTTTTATCATTTGTTTTAATCCATTTTTTTTCATAATGTTTTCTTTTTTTAAACAGGTTGTAAATTCGGTATACAATATGACGGTTCACATTGTTTAAATTTAATTGGACTTCGTAACAACAATGTGCCAAATAACCAATCCGCAAACGGTAATACAACATTGTAATTTTTATTCATATATCTATGATGCAACAAATGATGTCCATTCAATTTTTTAAACCACCGATTATACTCAACTACTCTTCTCTTAGGTAAATGCATACACCAATGTATAAACTCATATACACCGTAATAACACATTGCTACAACAAAAATTAATATAAATAACTTATAACTAAACACTAACATGGGTAATCCAGCAAGTGTAGCAATTATAATTCCATTCCACCACGCCATAGGAATTTTATTACCATCATCACCAATCCGAACATGATACGTTTCATCATACTTATAAATGTTATGGTGTACTTTTGTATGTGCTTTATATGAATAATCAAAACCAAAAAGTGGTTTATGCATAACATAACGGTGCAAAAGCCATTCACATATGCTACACCACATTAGGCTACAAATTATATAGATTGCTGTCATCTATATAAATATTAACTCACATTATAAAAAAAAATTGTTTATTGTTATTTACTTGGTCATAAACTAATTTTTTAAATTTTGTGCTTGACCAACCATGATTCCTATCAATAAATTCAATAGGAATATTCAATTCATTACCAGTAATATGTTTACTTTTATAATCATTTCCTAAGAATCGTACACTAGGTTTTAAATCTTTAATTACTTTTATTAGATCTTCTTCTGTTTCGTAAACTTTAACTTCGTCAACATATTTTAACGATAAAATCATTTCAACACGATCTTCAATAGATAGTATAGGTTTAGTTTTGATCTGTCTTTCAATCGAAGGATCTTTGTGTAAACCAACAACCAAATAATTACAATAATCCTTTGTTTTTTTAAACATAGAGATATATCCAGGATGTAGTATATCAAACGTACCCGCTAAAAATCCAACCTTTTTTGGTAATGTTTTTCTCCATTCCATTGCATTAATAGCTTTATCATCAATTAGTAAATCAAAACTAGGTTTATTTTTATCAATTAGTTGATGGTATTTTACTCCCCATTTCTCTAATTGAGAAACGGTTAGCTCATGCCAATTTTTACCACTTGAAGCCCCTCTTGCTGTGAAAAGAATTATTTGATTTGATTCATATAATTTATTGATTTGTTCTATTACATCGACAAAAGGTTTAGCTAATTCATAATCGTGTGATTCATCTGTACTACAAATTGTGCCATCTATATCAAAGCAATACTTCATGTTTTAATCCTCCGGTTGATAAATTGATTTGAATTATATTATCATAATCATGTTTTACTGTCTTAGAAAAATTCTTTTCACAAAAAATAAGAAAAAATCCTCCGTTACCCGCACCACACAGTTTGTGTGAAAGTATTCTTTTATCGGATGATAATTTATTATCTATTTCAACCAATTTTTCATTTGAACAAATAATATTTGAGGTAGCTTTTTTGTTTGTCCACCCTCTTTTTATTATATCATTAAATTTTAATAGATCCAATTTATTAATAGCGTCTTCAAGATCATTTACATCGTCGATTAACACTAAAGATTTATCAACATCGATTTTTTCAAGTATTTCAGTAGAATTTCTTTTAACTCCTGAGTATAATAGAAAACAATCTATTAGGTCAAATATTTTATTGGATAGATATTTAATTTCAGGTGTTTTATTTTGAAAAAAATTTATTCTTTTAAATCCATCTAAACTACCATAAAAGTCTTGTTGACCTACTAGTGGATTGAATTTTTTTTCAATGTTTTTAGCAATTTCACATATTTCAAAATCACTTAACTTTAACCTCTGAAATAAAGATATACCTTTAATTAAAGCTAATAAATACGCCGAGGACGATGCTAAACCCGTGCCAATTGAATAAACATCGGATGTCAATGAACAATTAATTTTATCAATATTAAAATGTTTGAAACAGTTCTTAACCAGTTCGTTTTTAATATCGTTTATATTTTTTGACCGTTCTTGAATTGAATAATTAATTACATATTCGTTGTCAACAGAATTTTTACCTACCTTGTCTTGATGAAGAGTTACAAATACCTTCAAATTAGATGGAAAACTTATTACAGATCCTTTTTTATATTTTTCTATAAAATTAGGATGATCTGTTGAACCACCAACCAATGAAACTCTAAGAGGACAAGATACTATAATCATTTAATTTTTTTACCTGCGTAAATTAAATAACCAAACGGATCAAATCCGTATATATGACTTCTATTATGACAAGTAAATGGATAATCAATTTGATTAAAATATCTCGCGATCATTTCAATCCATTTTTGTTTCGAAAAAACCGATTTATGATAATTTAAATTTTCAGGTGTGTTTAAAGATGAAGTGTGTCTACCACTCGGACCAAGATGAATCTGTACAACAAATAAACCATCGTCCTTTATGTGTTTGTGTGTTTGTTTTAGAAAAGTTTCTACTTCATCTGGATTAAAATGTTCCATTACATCAAAACATGTAATAATATCAAATTGTGTAGGTAAATTATCCTTATAAAGTTGATACTCTTTTGTTATATCACATGTAAATAATACCTTATTACCGTGTTTTTTCCAATTTTTATGTCCCAGTGGCTCAAATCCCACTTCTTTTACCATTTCTGGTCTTACATTTAAACAATGATCCGATCCTTCTAAACCAACTGAATTATGATTTCTATCAAACATATGTGACACTAACTCACCACCAGCACATCCTAAATCAAGAAAATCTAACTGTTTATTATTAAAATAATTTTCCACTTCTTTTACAAATTGCGGGTTCATATTATTATCATAATAAATTCCCTCTGGATGTTTATGATCGTCGGAATGTACAGCGACTTTATTATTGGTTTCTAGTTTGATTACATTTACACTTTCTTCGGTATAGTTTGGAAAATATCTAATAAACACATCTTTATTTGAACATCGTTTACTCTTTATTTTTTGTTTAATTTCTGTGAAAAAATTCCAAGCTAAAGGTACAAAACAAATTTTATCAAAGCTTTCAGTTAATTTATCAATTGAGTATATGTCTATATCCATACCTGGCGTCTTATAACCATGCTTTAAAGGATTGTCATCAATTATAAAGTCTAACTTAAATTGAATATAATTCAATAACGTATTTCCTTTAGCTGCTGCACCATAACCAACTATCGTATAACCTTTGTTTCTAAATTCATTTAACTTTGATGTCAATAAAGTTTTAGTATTATTAGCCTGTAAAGCAAATTCGTTGTATTTTACTAAATTATGTATATTATACTTTTCTTCTTCTGCAATAAGTTCTTTTAACTTGATTTCATAACTAACTTGTTTTTGAAGACAAAATAAAAATGACTTTCCGTGAATATCGGTTTTAATAATATCCGATACAAACAAACCTGTTTCTCGGGCTAATCTTTGTATAGATTTTGCTGTAAAATAAGATGTATGTTCATGGTAAATTACATCAAATTCATTATTTAAAAACATATCACATTGAGATGTCTGTAAATATATCGATCCATTTTCATTTAAAACATTCTTACAAGAATTTATAAACTCAATAGGATCTGGCACATGAGGTAAAACATGAAATGCTAAAACCAAATCGAATAATCCGTTTTCTTGTTTTACTTTTTCTGAAAGATCGCTATTCCAATAATCAACATAAACATCGAGATTTCTGTCAACCGATAATTGTCTTAAATTTTTTGCTGGATCAACACCAACACAATTTAATCCTTTATTTTTAAATTTTTCTAACAATAAACCAGAATTACATGCAATTTCCAAAACATTTGAACAATTGGTATTTTTTTCTAAAATATAATTTGTTGTCCAATCAAAATATGAGTCTAAAGTCTTGGATGTATCTGATACATAAAAGTAATCATCAAACATTTCAGATGGATCGACACTTACAGATAGTTGTGAGTGCCAACACGAATTACAAACATTTACTTGTAATGGATACTTTGATAGTATTATATCGTTTTTATGATACGAATTTGCTAGTGGTTGAACGCCAAGATTAATATACTGAATTAAATCTTGGTTTTTACATACCACACAAATTTTATTTTCTTTATAACTCATATTTTAGTTTCTTAGTAAAGATATTTTTTGACTTTTTCTTCATAGACCGGATAAAGATCCTTAATGAATTTCTGACCCGTTTTAAGTCTAAAATTCAATTCGGTTTCATCCATTAAATGTTGAATACCCCTGCCCTCTTTTTTGTCGAAAGCACACATTTTATCTTGAATCTGTAATTTTCGTTTTACGCCTGCATTTGTGTAAGGACTATAATAATAACAAGCAATTAGAAAATCTTCTGTCCATTTTTCCTCGGCATACAAATAGTGTCTGCCCATGTACTTATAGGGTCTGGAAACTTTAGTTAACTTTCTCAAATGTCTATAAATCCACTTGGTTTCTTCACGATTATGTGAATGCCATTGAGGATAAAAACCGTATGTTCTTTGTGATAAAAGAGATTTATTTGGATCAGGTTCTACAAATTCTTGCGACGGATGGTCAATCATTGTCATTGATTCAACATACAAATCCTCCTCTTCTTTATTATCTAATATTGATATATCCCCTATTAAAAATTCAGTGATATTCAATACCATTCTCCAACCTTTAATATCTTTTTCTAAATCTTCCACTTCCTTGTCAACTTCGGCAGCTTCAAATTCTTTATTTCGACTGTCTAATATTGTCCAATTAGGACATATTGATTTAATTATTTCTCTACTTCTGTCAGTGCTTTGATAGTCGATGATGATACCATGATCAAACATTTGTTTGTGATGATTTAACCACCAAGGAAGTAAATACTCTTCGTTATAAAAATGACTGATTATTGTTTTCATAGTTGTATGTTGATCATAACAATCTGTTACTTTATTGTTTTTATCGTTTAGACCATTTTATATTTTCCGGTCCATTTAATACGCTATTAACAATCGATTCCAAAGTTGAAACTTGGTGATCTCCAAATGTTTTATAAAATTTTAAGGATGATATTTTAAAGTTATATGTAAAGTTGTTGCCTTGATCTATTAATTCACTGTTTGTAAGCGACGCTACTTTTTTACCAATGTTTGAAATTTTTTCATTAAATGATACTAAATTGTAGATACCACGTTTATCTTCTTTACAATCAATTATTTTTTCTACAGAACTTACCAAGTCATCAATGAATAATATTGGTCTATAAGATTCTCCATTTGAAATATAAACCTTTTTATTATTTTTTGCAGATAATGTCATCGAATTGATCATTAAATCCAATCTCATATTAGGCGACCAACCATTTACACTTCCAAATCGTAATCCATAATATTCAATATTGGTCAATTTCATCAAACAATCAATAGTCGTTTTTGATAGTGTTAGACCATCAACAGGATCAACTAAATCATTTTCATCTTTTAGTTCACCGGTAAAATTTGTATAAACACAAGAACTGGATGCATATATAAACTTTTGTTTTTTTAACTTTGTCACCAATTTATAAAACTTGACAACATTGTTATTAAATGTATCAAATATGTCCTTACATAATGACATCGAAGAATTAGCAGCAGTCAATATTATTACATCAAATTTATCTAAATATGACTGTTCAAGATTTTCATAATCCATTTTTATATTTTTTTGATTCACAAAATTACCGTATAGTTCCAAATCAACGGTCTCTACATTATGCTTTAAACTTAAATGTGCAAATAAACTAGATCCAATATAACCACAACCACCTATTATTAGTATGTTCATAAAGTATTATCTTTTAATTTAAATAGATTTCTTTTTTACTTTTACAAAATTTAATCATACCTCTACATTATTGGTAACAATAATCTTTTCATTTTTCAATTGTTCCAATTCATCGGGCGTCAACTTACGTAATACATTTTTTACCTGTTCATCAGTAGTACTGCCACGGGTATTATCCAATGTTCTCAACAAATCTACAAATTGTGTTGGCGTTTTATAATGTTTGTCAGATGATAGTTCACTACCCCTAGCATCACCCTTATATAACAATAATGTGGTACCACCTTTACCACCTCCAGTATAAACTTGCACGGTAACAGATGTGCCATCATTTTCTACAATCATTTGTTTTGCTAAACGTGTAAATACAGATTCATTCATATTCTTTAGTTTGCCAAATGCTTTAACAATACTTTTGTATCTTTGTTTGTCAGCCACAGTATCATCCGATTGTGGCATTATATCATCTAGTGTCAATCGACGATTGTGAAATTCATGAACAGTTTGTTCACGCTCACTTCTATTTTTTTCATAATCATCACGATTAGGTTCAGATGCCATTATATCATTATATTCAGATTGAGCAATATCAATAGCCGGTTGATTATTTGTTCTACGTGCCATAAATAACTTTTTAAATGCAGCATTACGTTTACTAAGCCATTCTTTATATTCAGAAGTATTATAATGTTGTTTTTCAAAAGCGTCTCTTTCAATGTTCATCCTATCCAACTTACGAAAATTAATATAATCAACTATACTAGTCAATAAATCTGACACATTAGCTTTTATATCGTCCTTATCAGGCATATTACCTACACCATACTTATTCATTACATATAAACGAGCAAAACTTGCCATATCCAACAAATCCTTTAATCGTTTACCTTTCAACTTGTTTAGTAAATCATCTACAGTTGTTGCACTGTCAATCAAACGATTGGTGTTTGCTAAAGCAACTTCACTGTTTTCATCCAACATTTCCTTAATTAACATTTTTAACCGCACAAGATTCATATCTTATAAATATCGTACTATGATATAATCTTATCAATTATTAAGATGTTAATATAAAACTAGGCAACGATTGACCCATAATATGTTCGTACAACAAACCAATCTACCATACAAAAACTCGCCCGTCAATACATAATTACCATATTTATTGACTATATAACCTATGGCAAAAATTATAAAAAATAGCGTAACTCTACAATTCCTTTACCTAAAACAACTGCCTCCAATACTCAAAGACGTACATGTACACGGTAGTTTCAATTGCGCACATAATAAATTAATCAATCTAGAAAATAGCCCGCTCAAAATAAACCTTAACTATGGTGCCTATATGAATAAATTAACATCACTACAAGGCTGTACATCCATTATACCAGGTAACTTCGAATGCTCACATAACCTACTAACCAACTTAATAGGCGGTCCAACACAAGTAGATGGTACATACTACTGCAACGATAATAGTTTAACTTCATTAGAAGGTAGCCCACAAAAACCAATAACCATATTTCAATGTAATAATAACAACCTTACTTCACTAATAGGCGGTCCACAATATATAATACGCGATTATCATTGCGGTGCCAATAATATAACTTCACTAATCGGTGCTCCAAAAAAAATAGACGGTATCTTTGAATGTGCTAATAATAAATTATACAATCTAATAGGCGCTCCCTCAATCGTAGGTAGTGACTTTGACTGTAGCTATAACGAACTAACTAGCCTAGAAGGTTGCCCAAAAACAGTCGGCGGTGACTTTTATATAACAGATACACCAAAAAAATCATTTACCGAAAAAGAAATTCGTTCCATATGCAACATCAATGGTGCAGTAATAAAATTAGCCAACCTAGACTATGCTCCAGAAGATGATATACCCAACGTATAAAATACATATCCCCTACCTCCCCTATTGCAAATAATATAGCCCCCCCCGCACCGCTTACAATATTAACCACCCCCCCCTCTCAATATTATCGCCGGTCATATCTATAATAATGTTAATAATAATATATACAGTGTTATGTTATGCTATTTCTTTCTATACACCCATATAATCATAATCATAACTATGCATAACAATAATCCCATTACGCTATTGATATAATTAAACATACCATTGGTACCCATCTCAACATAATAACATAATACACACAACTGACCCAACAATCCACATATCCATAATCCATAACTGTTATTAGCACTACATCCATTACGCACTATATTCAATATCTGAAATAATGGACCCACATTAAATAATAATGTAAACACCAGTCCATATACACTAGCCATATCCATATCTATTATATTATAATCATTAAATAAATATTCACATATATAAATACTAACCACCCCCCCGTGCTACAGTATTAACTAGACTCCCCCCCCTCCTATTGTCAACTAAATCTCACTATACACCCCTTTTTTATACTACACACGGCCAGTGTAACCAACATCAATACACCATATTAAGCTATATGTTTATATATAGCATAATCATAATATATAAGCACTGTCTACAATATTAGCGTATAAGCATAAAATTTGCGCATATTACCGCTTATGTTGCTATTTGCCCGGTGTTGCTAGTATATGCACGTATATGCACGTATATGCTTAGCATATGTGTATGTGTGTGTGTTATATCACATATGGTGATGGTGTGTGATGGTGTATGTTATTGATTTTTTTTTTGGCTTACCCCCGAAAATTAATAAAAATAGTTGCCAACACTATTGTGCTTGACTTAAGCAATAGCTTCTTCACGAGCCTTTTTCTGTTTGCCATATCCACCGATGCCTTCTTTACGAAGAACACTCAGAGCTTTGGCAGCTTGTGACCCTTTGGGTTGAGTACCGTGAAGCAACAGAGCAAAGCTATTGTTTTGCATATAAGCGCTGGTATCGTCATGGTCGATGACAAGATCATTAGCTTCGGCAACACTATAAACAACCTTGGCGTATTTAAGGTTGTATTGTTCAATCAAACTATCATGCTTGCCACCATAACTAGCATTGAGTTTAAAGTTGTTAGGAATGTCATTGATACGAGCAATCCAGTAATCAATGCTCTTGGTATAAGCATAAAAGATAACTGACGGCAACAATTTAGCCACTTCCAACCAAGCATCGAAATAGGTTTGGCTAAAGAAATCACCAGCAACATGAATACGAACAACAGTTGCTTTCTTGGGCAATGATGATACAATAGTATCAATCAATGAACCATTAGCAATAGCCTCTTTGACAATGTTAAAGTTATTCCAACGGCTATTGCGAACAGCGGGATAAAGTGCCTCTTGTGAAGCACTAAAACAACGAAACTGGGTGTCGGGACCATCTTGAATTTTGCCGGTCACACGGTCAGCCTTGGAAAGACAATCCTTGGCAAATGGACAAGTGAAGCCAGAAGGAAGGCTGAAGGTGTAAATTTGTTTACCGAGCTTGGCGTTACCTTTTTGGAAACTGAGCAGCTTGACGTTCATCGTGTACCACTATAAACCATGCCGCCAGGTTCACAAGCATTTTTGCACTTTTTGAAAAAAAAATCGTGGCAAGCACTTTTTGAAAAAAAAATCGTGGCAAGCACTTTTTGCTACAATCGTACCTTTATCGTTAACGTAATGAATGCAGGATCCGGTCCCCTACTCTTGGCGCCCTAAGGTCGGCCTCACACGGTTCCTATGTCTGGATCCACTATAGACCAAGCCAAGCCGGTAGCAAGCCCTAGCTTGAAAAAAAGTTCGAAAAAAAAGTGCAAAAAAAGTGAACGAAGGGCTTGCTGGAAGCCGGATCTGTGGTAAAGTATTTGAACAATGACGACGACGACTATGAACAAGAACAAGATCAAGCGCAACGACTTCGTGACCCTCAACGTGGACATTCCTAGTGCCTACGGCGACAGCGTGACCAAGGCCGGTACCAAGTGCCGTGTGTGGAAGGCCAAGCGTGACGGCACGGTGTGTATGTCGCCTGAGGATGGTTATCACCTGCTGACGGTGAACGTAAACTGTGTTACCCGTATTGACGGGCCCAAGGCCGAAGCCAAGGTGGGTGACATTTACGTGTGCTCGTGGGGGTACGAGCAGACCAATATTGACTATTACCAGGTGGTGCGGGTGTTGCCTAAGAGTGTGGTGGTTCAATCGATTGACAGCACTCGTAGCTACGATGGTCCGATGCATGGCCAGAGTTTTCCGGTTGTCAACCAGTTTCGTGGTGAGGAGCGTACGGTTCGCATTCGTGTGGATGGCACTGGTAAGACTTCGTTTAGGGTGAACAGTTTTAGCTGGGCGTATCCGTGGAATGGCAAGCCTTCGTTCTTCAGCGAGTGGCACTGAGGTTGGTGGATGGCTTGGGGTGAGCCAAAAAAGCCCCAAAAAGATGTTGCCGGTTGCTAGGAAGTAGTTTAAGGTTTACCAACGATGAAGACACTATCTTACGATCCACGGGAGATTGTGAAGGCCAATGCCTCGCTGTATCGTGACAGCGAGTTGGCAAGGATGGAGTTCAACCTGTACAACGGATGGTTGCAGAGCCATCGAACCTTGAACGAAAAAAGTGAAAAAAGTGCTTGTGTCGGCGATGATTCGGGTGTAGGATATATCCACAATGAAAAGTGACGAGATTTATAAACGTTTGTATAACATACGGTTGGACCGGTATGCTGTTCAACAAGGTATGATGCTTAATTGTTTGGTTGGCGCACTTACGGCTATTGCTGCTTATCAAGATGATAAAGGTAAGATTGACGCGGCTGATATAGTGGATGCTGTGGAAAAAGCTTATCGTGTTAGTGTGGTTAATAATTAAGTAATATATACAGATACCACAATGAATTCTATGGAATCCTTCAAGGACATTGTTTCTCTTAATGTGTTTGGCCGCAGCCGTATATTGGCTATTGCTGGTGCTCAATGCGTCAGCTGTGGCAGGTCTGCCACCGAGTTTCGAGACAAGGTGAGCCACAAAGAGTACAGCATCAGCGGTCTGTGTCAGAAATGCCAAGATAGGTTTTTTGACGATCCGATGGAAGATCCAGTCTAAAAAAAATTATGACTTTTTGAACATGAAGAACATGAAGAACACCAACAAGGTTGAGACCAAGCCTGAGTTTGTTGTGGTGTATACGGTGGTTGACGAAAATAATCGTGGTATGGGTGATATGACTAAGGATTGCACGATGTTGCTTACCCGTAAGGAATTGGATAATGCT
>Ga0194122_10005749_pt1 | contig 11499 bp, 5 predicted proteins | sample TA2MahCa10mmetaG_FD_155487 | JGI IMG/M metagenome (GOLD analysis project Ga0194122, IMG submission 155487) | Freshwater microbial communities from Lake Tanganyika, Tanzania - TA2015021 Mahale Deep Cast 10m | ecosystem: Environmental > Aquatic > Freshwater > Lake | place: Tanzania: Lake...
CTCCGCGCTCGCCGGATTCTCCTTCGCCAGCTCCTCCAGGAGCGCCAACGACGCCTCAAACCGCCGCCGCGCCTCGGCCAACTCCCCCGCCGCCACCAACACATCCCCCAGCTTGCTCAGGCTCACACTCACATCGCGCTGCGCCGCCGCGCTCGCCGGATTCTCCTTCGCCAGCTTCTCCAGGAGCGCCAACGACGCCTCAAACCACCGACGCGCCTCGGCCAACTCCCCCGCCGCCACCAACACCTCCCCCAGTTCAATTGCCGCGACCGACCGCTCCCTCTCCGATCCTGCCGACTCCGCCGCCTTCTCCGCGCAAAACCGGGCCTGAACCAGATTCCCTCCCTCCATGTATAACCGGCGAAGCTCTACCCAACCCCGGTGAAACGACGGGTCCAGATCCTGTGCCTCCCGCCATGCCGCGATCACAGCGGCGGTGTTCATCTCGCCGCGATCCTTCATCACCAACGCCAGCGCCGCAAGCTCCCGCAACCGCGCCGCATTCCGAACCCGCGTCGCCGTCTCCGCCGCACGGTTCTCGGCCTCGAGAATTCGCTTGATCACCGGATAGGAGCCCCTTCGATCCCCATCCGCGAACCGCTGCAGCTCGCGCAATAGTTCTGGATTCTTACTTTCCGCCAATCCCGAGATCTGCCGCCGGAATTCGTTTACCTCGGCCGCAAATGCGCGGTCGCGCTCCGCGAGCCGGTCAATGAGCGCCCGCCACTCGGCGCGAAGCTCCTCTGCTTCCCGCCGCGCCGCCTCCCGCTCCGCGTCGCTCCGGGCCAAATCGCTCGCCAGCGCGCGAACCTCCCGGTCACGCTGTTCCAACTGGGTCAGTAAGAGGCTCTCTCTCTCGTCCGCAACATGCCGTTCCTTTGCCAGGGCACCCGCGCGCTGAGCGGTCAGGAGCTCGGTCACCATTGTCTTCAGTTCCGCGACCCCACTCTTGATCTCCGCCACATCCCGCCCAATCACTCCCAGCGAATCCTCAATCCGTTGCAACGGTACCGACAACCGGTCAAACTCCGCGGCGAACCCGTCAAACGTAGCAATCCCCTCCGCCGCCGGCTCCCGCTCCGCCAACTGCGCCAGAATCCTCGACTGAAACACCGCCGACAAGCGCGGCTGCGACTTCAACTTCTCAATGAACGCAATAGCGATCAACCCGTGCCACTCCCGCGCCACTCCCTTGTGAGGCTCGGAATCGATCAGCCAACCCTTGGAAAGTAGCTCCCGGATCACCGGAGGCTCGGCCAATCCATTCAGCCATCGCGCCAGATCGGCGGCAAGATTGCGCTCCAACGCCTCGTGCAACCGCTGCCGCCGCGCAGCCGGAGCCAGTTCCGCGTCTAGCAGAAACAACTGCACATCCGGCAACGCCTCCGGCAGCGTATTGCCCGCATCGCGCAGGTCGCGTTGAATGCCCAGGCGGATGCGCTCTAGCCCAGGACCGCTCTCCGGATAAAGCAGCGCGCCCCGGCCCGCCGTCATCCCGGCGCGAATCTCCGCCTGCCGCACCAGCTCCAACGTGGCGATGAGGTAGGCCTCCCGGCACGCCCGCTCCACGTCATGATTCAGGTCCGGGTCCGTAGTGCGGAGGTTCTTGAAGAACTCCCACCCCTTTCCGCAGACGGCACATAGCGCCGCGTCCACCCGCCCGCCCATCACCTCCCCGGCGACGGTCGAGACCAGCTTGCCGACTGCCTGCTCATCCAGCAGCTTAGTAAGTACGCCGCCCACCGTTCCAAAGATCGTATACAGCGATACCAGATCCATGACCCATACAGTCTGTCACAACCAATCCGGCAAAGGGCTTCACGAAAAACCGAATTATTTTTTCTCTACTATTTTCAATATCTTGCACCGAATCAGGCGCCACAAAAGCGCCGGCTGCTCTGGACATGACTCTATAGTGGAATCGTAAGGCGCAAGGCACCTGCACCGGGGCCAATGCCCGTTTCGCGGTGCCGCACCCAAACAGTAAAAAAGTGACGGAGGGTCCCAACCGGCCATCTCGAGCGGTCAGCTTCAGCGCCAGACGAAACTGTTATATAGCACTCACCGCCTGCGGATGGCCCGAAGCCGCAGGCCTCCGCGAGGCCGAAGCGTGATCAGTGGCGCGAGCTCCACGGCCTCACCCGGCACGCTTTCGAATCGCCATTGCCGGGCCAGCGCGGCGAGAATGATGGAGCCTTCCATCCACGCGAACCGTTCGCCGATGCAGAGCCTGGGGCCGGCGCCGAACGGCATGTAGGCGTGTTTCGGGCGCGTGTTTTCCAGCGCCGCGTCCCAACGCTCCGGACGAAACTCATTGGGCTCGGGCCACCAGCGTTCATCGCGGTGCAGGATGTAGGGGCTGATCAGAACGATCGATCCCTTCGGCACGGTGTAGCCCGCGAGTTCTACGTCCTCGTTCGCCATGCGGCCAATGGCCCAGGCGGGCGGGAACAGGCGCATGGTCTCCGAGAGAACCGCCGTCGTGTAGGGGAGCTTCGCGTACCCGCCGGCCGCATCGATCTCGGCATGGACTCGCGCCTCCACCTCCGGGTGTTGGGCAAGCAGATGCCACGCCCAGGTAGCGGCCACGGCGGTGGTCTCATGTCCGGCGATAAAGAGTGTCAGGGCTTCGTCCCGCACCTGCTTATCGGTCATGCCGGTCTTGTCCTCTTCGTCGCGGGCAAGCAGCAGCATACTGAGCAGGTCGCCGTTGTCGACGCCGGAGGCCCGCCGTTCGGAAATGATCCGGTATATGGTGCGGTCGAGCAAGGCGCCGGCGTCCTGAAAGCGCCGGAATTTTGGGAGGGGAATGTATTGGAAATACTGCGAGCCGGGCAGCATCAGCAGCGGCATCATTTCGATCAGCGCGGTCATCGCTTCGCCGACCGTGGCCGCGTCGTCCTCCACATTGGCGGAGAACAACGTCTGGCCGACTATCGAGAGCGTCAACCGCATCATTTCGCGATCGATGTCGACGATCTCATTGTCTTGAAACCGGCCCGCGGTCTTCTCCGCGATCGCCGCCATCTGCTCTCCGTAGCGCACAAGCCTGTCCCGATGGAAGGCCGGCTGCACAAGCCTCCGCTGCCGCAAGTGCGGCGCACCTTCGTTCGTCAACAGCCCTTCGCCAAGGAGCGCCTTCGACCGTTGCAGAATGCGGCTCTTGATGAACGAGGAGTTCTTGTTCACAAGCACCTCGTTGACCAACTCCGGGGAGCGGACGAAGTACATGTGCTGATGGCCGGCCCGGAAATAGCAGATGTCTCCGAACGTTGCGGCACACGACGATAGAAACGCTAGAGGGTCTCGCCGGAACTCGCCGAAGCTTCCTCCAACGGGAAACGGCCGCGGCCCTGGCGGGCGATCCACGGGCATTACCGTTTCGGCTTATTGAAGCGGATGGAGTTGATGATGTTCTCGTTGTCGAACGTGAGACCGAGGAACGCCAGGCACATCTCGTCCTCTGTCCCTTCGCCCCAACGGACCTCTTTCAACGGATTGGAAGGATTGCGGGGGTTGTCGGCGGAGTTGTCGAATCGGCAGGAGAGCTTCAACTGGTCGAGCACATTCAGACGAACCGGCTTCTCATAGGCGAAGAAACCTTGCCAGTTGAAATCCCAGTCGTCGATCAGCACCAGACTGTCGTTGATCCGGGAGAACACGTTGGACCGGGTGACCTGAATTCGTTTCCCGATCAGGTGCATGTGGGGGACAACCATATGGATGTCTCCGGTCATGCCGGGCAGCACGGGGACCGAGGCGGTAACCTCAAAATCTTTGTTGCCGGGAGGGATGCGAAACCGGTCGTTCACCAGGGGAAGGAAGAACATCCGTTTCGTGATCTTGTCCTCCGGCTTAGCGAAATAGAAGCCGATTTTCGTCTGATCGCTGTGCTGTTTTCCCGCCGGAAAATAGTGCATCTGAATGATGATCTTCGTCTTCTTCGGAATCCGAATGGCCACGCCGGGAGACAACATACTGGCCCGCGTTCCGGGCACCCAGCCTCCGGCCAGGGAGTCCAACGTAATCGGTATGCCGTCGCCCGGCCCGCCGTAGCAGTCGTAACCGGGCTCCTCGTCCTTGGCGTCGAGTTCCGTCGATTTTCCAGAGGCGTCGAGGTAGACGATGACGTGATGCACCACCTGCCGGTTGCCGGGCACAACTTGAATCGACTTCAACCACAGGTCTTCGTCGTAGCCGGTGGGCACGACAAAGCAGCGATAGACGTCCTTACGCCGGGGAACGTTGTAGAGCTCCGGCATTTGGATGATCGCGTCCGGTTCACCCAGGTGCCATTCGCCGGTTGGCGCAGAGGCCTCTGGCAGGTCCGCTTTATCGCCTTCCGGCGCCTCGGCCTTGTACCAATCGAGAATCATGCGCCGTTCGTCGTCGGACAAACCGAAATTGTTCTGGAACGAACCGTGGCCCTCGACGGGCTTCCACGGCGGCATGATCTTGTCGCGCACAACGCGCTGAATGTCGGCGCTCCACGATTTGGCGGCTTCATAAGAATCCAGCGCGAACGGGCCGATGTCGCCCTCGCGGTGGCAGCTTTGACACTTCGCCATGAAGAGGCGGGAAATCTCCTTGGAGTAGGTGACCTGCGCCGGGAGGCCCATCGAACCGAGACAGAGAACGGCTAGTAATCGTTTCATACCGCTTGTCTCTATTATGGACGTTTGGCCGGGGCGGTGTGATCCACGAATTTTACCGGCAGCTTTGATATAGTACCGGCCAAAGGTAGGAAGAAGGATCTTCAGAATGACTCGAATCTCAACCGCAGTACTGCTCCTGATACCGGCTGTAATGTACGCACAGTACGGCCGCGGCACAATCCTAGGCACGATCAGCGACTCTTCCGGCGCCGTTGTGCCGAATGTCAAGGTGACGGCCCGCAACCTGGAAACCAACGACGCACGCGAGTTCACCTCCGACGCGGACGGCAACTACCAGTTCAACGCTCTATTGAGCGGCCGGTACTCCATCACGGCCACATCGAGCCAGTTCAAGACGGCGACGGTGAATTCCGTGGAGCTGCGTGTGAACTCCCAGGCGCGCGTGGATGTGGTGATGCAGTTGGGCGTCGTGTCGGAGACCGTTTCCGTGGCCTCCACGGCTCCGCAACTGCAGACCAACACGGCGGCAATGGGTACGGTTATCGACAATCGCACCATGATCCAACTGCCGCTGAACGCCAGGAATTTTTATGATCTGGTGGCGCTGACGCCGGGCGCGGTGAAGGTGCGCGGCAGCTCATCGGTGATGGATGAACGATCCATCGAAGTGGGTGGCGTACGCAACACCTCCACCAACGTAACCCTCGACGGCGTGGACTTCTCGGTGGCCAACATCAACAACCCGGCGATCGCGCTTTCGCTGGACGCGCTGGATGAGTTCAAGGTCCAGACCAACTTCATGGACGCAAGCTACGGCTACGGCGCGGCGGGCATCGACATGGTGTCGAAGCGCGGTTCCAACAGCTACCACGGCGTGGTCTACGACTATGTGCGGAATCGCGCTTTTCAGGCGGGCCCGTTCTTCCGGCCCGCGCGCGGGACGCCGCGCTTCACCTACAACCAATTCGGCGGCAACTTCGGCGGCAAGATCAAGAAAGACCGGACGTTTTTCTTCGGCAACTACGAGGCGCGCCGCCGCCGCACGGGCAACATCCTGCTGGGACTGGTGCCAACGCCGGCGATGAAACAGGGCGACTTCAACGCTGTGCCGAACAAACCAACGGTCGTGATCCGCGATCCGAACAATAGCCGCATGCCTTTTCCCGGCAACATCATTCCACGAACACGGTTCAACCGGATCTCGTCAGAGCTTCTGCAGTTCTTTCCCGATCCGAATGTACCCTTAGCCAGCAACCTGAACTACATTACGACGCCGCCGGACCAGGAGCGCCGCGACCAGTTTACGATTCGCGTGGATCACAAAGTGACCGACCGCGGTCATTTGTTTGGCCGCTGGAGCTTCGCCGACAACGGCCTGATCGACGCGTCGTATCGAATCGGCAAAGGCGTCATCCGCCCGGACCGGTCCCAGAACGCGGCTCTCGGCTACACCCACACCTTCGGCGGCAACCTGATCAGCGAGACACGCCTGGGCCTAACGAAAGCCTATTTGGCGCGGGTCTCCGACGGCGACCGCTTTAGCAGGAACTACGCCGCCGAGTTGGGCCTCCGGAACCTGGCGGCCATCCCCGGCGATTACACCGAACCGAGCGTGAACTTCCCCGAGTGGAACCCGGGAGCGGGACGGGCGTCCTCAGGATTCGCCGGCTACGGACTTCGCATTGTCCAGAACAACATCTACTACCGCGTCGCCGAAACGCTGACCTACATTCGCGGATCGCACTCGATGAAGTTCGGTGGCGACGTGAACCGCCTGATGGTGGGCTACGACCAGGGCAGCAACCAGAACGGCATCTTCAACTTCCAGAACAATTTCTTCACCGACGAGTCGTTCGCCGACTATCTTCTGGGAATGCCGCAGAGCGCCACGGGCGGTCTGGGCAGCATCTCTCCCTCGTTTGGCGGTGTGGCGAAGTACTCCATCGGAACGCGCTATCAGGCGTTCTTCCAGGACGATTGGAAGTTGACCGCCAAGCTCACGCTGAACCTTGGCGTCCGGTATGAAGTGTTCCAGAACTGGCGCGGACGCTTGGCGAATTTCGACCTCGGAACCAACCGGCAACTGCTGGCGGGCCAGCCGAGGTACTACGAGCCGGGCGTAGGACTCGTCGACACCAGCAGCCCTTTGTTGCCGGAGCGCCCGATCGTGACCGACACGAACAATTTCATGCCTCGCGTTGGCCTGGCCTACCGCGCCAGTGACAAAACGGTAATCCGCGCCGGCGTTGGAATCTTCTCGCTCCTGAACACGGGCGGTGCCTCGCTTGTCCCTATGACTTCGACAGTACCGTTCTTCGTGCAAGGAACGGTGATCAACCTGCCGAACCAAACGCCGCGGTTGTTGACAGACCTCTTCCCGACCGCAGCGGCGCTGGCAGGCAGCGTGGGAAGCAACAACGACCGGAACCGCCGCGACGGCTACATGTACTCCTACAATCTGAACATTCAGCATCAGCTTCGGCCCAGCCTGCTGATCGAGGCCGGCTACATGGGCAACACAGGCCACAAGCAGGTGGGTTCGATTCTCGTCAATCAACCCCGGCTGCCATCGAACCCGGCGAATCCCGAGGCCTTCTCGCTGCGTTCGCCCTTCCCGCGGGCGCTGCCGAGTTTCAGCCAAACGGCGAACTACCAGTGGTCCAACTACAACGCCACCTTTGTGCGCTTGGAGCAGCGCGTGTGGAAGGGGCTTTCGATGGTGACCAGCTACACATTCGGCAAAGTGGTGGATAGCGGCGGAGCGGGTCAGAACATGTACGACCGACGTCCGGAGCGCGGCTTGGCCGATAACGATATCCGGCACAACTTCATCCTCGGCTTCGTCGACGACATTCCCCTTGGTAAAGGGCGAAAGATCAATATCGAGAACAAGCTGCTCGACGGCATAATCGGTGGCTGGCAGTTGAACGGCATTGTAAACATGCGCACGGGCGCGCCGTTCTCGGTGGGCACGGCCGGCGACGTGGCGCGCGTTGGCAGCGGTACACAGAGGCCGAACGCCACGGGCGTGCCGGCGGCGAAGCTGAATCCGCGCACCAACGGGTTGATTGGCCTGGACCGCGCGGCGTACACAACACCGGCGGTTGGAACGTTCGGCAACGTGGCCCGCAACACGCAACCAGGCTACGGCGTCAATCAGTGGGACGTTTCGCTTGCCAAAAACTTCGAAGTGCCACCGCTGGGCGAGGCGGGCCGGCTGCAACTCCGGTTCGAGTTTTTCAACTTCTTCAATCACACGCAGTTCTTCAATCCGATCGGAACGCAGAACGCGGCGACGTTCGGCCGCGTGACGGCCGCGGCAGACCCGCGCATCATGCAAATCGCCGGACGGCTGCAGTGGTAGCAACAAGGCGCGGCTTTCTGGCGGGTGCGCTTGGCGCGGCTTGCGCAACGGCGGCGCCAGTAAAGATTACCGGCGTCGAGACGTTTGCCGTGAGGGTTCCCGATGGTGGTTCGCCGGACCCGCTGCGCGTGTATCGATATCCGGTAACCCGCGTCCATACCGACGCGGGGATCACCGGCACGTCGTTTATCGGGATCGATCCAACCCTTTTGGAGAGCTGGGTCAAGCCAGCGCTGCTGGGCCAGGATCTATTCGCGATCGACAGGCACATGAAACGCCTGCAGATGAACAGCGGCGAGTCCCGCACGCAGGGCTGGAGCGGCGTGGAGCACGCGATGTGGGACTGCGTGGGCCGGCTGGCCGGACGGCCCGTGGCGGAGCTACTCGGCAAGGCGAAGGACCGGCTGCGCATCTACAGAACGACCGTGTTCCCGGGCAAGCAAGACCAATCCGACGTTCCGTACGAGCGCCAGGCCGAGTTTGCCAAGCGGCTGCAGTCGAACGGTTACACGGCCATCAAAATCCGTGCCTGGCGGCCACGGCCCATGGACGATGTCGACGCGACCGGCGTGATCCGGGCCGCCGTTGGTCCCAGCTTCAAGATCATGCTGGACCGCACGGCGGTGCGGCCTGGATGGGTTTGGGATTACCCCACGGCGCTGCAGGTGGCGCGTGGACTTGAAAAGCACAACGCCTACTGGCTGGAGGAGCCTTTCGATGGCATGGACCTGCAAGGCCCGGCCCGGCTGGCGGCGGAGACCGACATTCTGATCACCGGCGGCGAATTGGGCCGGACGCTGTTTGAGTTTGCGGCGTTTTTGCATAACAAAACCTACGACATCGTGCAGCCTGACACCCGCATCTGCGGCGGCATCTGGGCGGCGAAGAAAATTAGCACGCTCGCCGCGTCGTTTGGCGTGCCGTGCGTGCAGCACGGTACGGGCGGGTTCGCCTTGGCCGGTTACATTCAGGCCGGCTGCGCGATGACCAACTGCGAGTGGCAGGAGATGATCGGCGCCGGGCCGAATCTGCCAACCGAAGAATGGGAGCCCGGGCTGGTGCTGCTGGAGGACAAGAAGGCCTGGCGCGTGGAGAACGGCTATGTGCTGCTGCCCAAGGCGCCGGGGCTGGGACTGCGCGTGAGCGAAGCCGCGCTGAAGGAGTACCGGATCCGTGCTTAGCCGCCGCAGCCTGTTACTCGCATTGGCCGGACCCGTACGGGTAACCGGCGTAGAGATATACGACATTCGAATTCCGGTCACCCAAGACGAGGCCGAGGCCGGATTGATGCACGCGTTCAATGTTGTGGAGGTCGCCACCAGCGCCGGCGTGACGGGCTATTCATTTGCCGGCCCAGGCACGGCGCACTTGCCGGCGGTTCGCCGTTTGTTGACCGGGCAGGACCTGTTCGCGATTGAGAAGCATCTGGACAATGGCCTTGAAAAATGGGGCGGCGTGGAGCACGCCCTGTGGGACGCGATCGGACGAATCGCCAAGCAACCGGTGTATCGATTGCTGGGCGGCGCGTCGACGCGCGTCAAGGCCTACGTCACCTGCGTCTGGCCCGGCAAAGAGGATCAACAGCACGTCAGCTATCGCGAACAAGCCGAGCAGGCCATGCGGCTGCAAAAGGCCGGGTTTCCGGGCATGAAAATCCGCGCATGGAGGCCGAATCCTCTGGATGACGCCGACGCGTGCGCGGAAATTCGCGCCGCCACCGGGCCCGGTTTCGCCATCATGTTTGATCGCACCGCTCATGTGCCGTCGATTATCGGACAGAAAGTTTGGAGTTTCGACACCGGTCTGCGCGTGGCACGCGCGCTGCAGCGGGCCGGGGCCTATTGGCTGGAAGAGCCCTTCGCCCGGGACGACTACAAATCACCCGCGCGGCTGGCCGCCATGGTGGACATCCCGATCACCGGCGGCGAAGGCTACGTCGGAACCGGGAGCTTCCAACAGTGCCTGGTCAACCGCACCTATGACATTCTGCAGCCGGAGGGCCGCGGCTCCGGCGGAATTCTCACCTGCCGCAAGGTGGCCTCCATGGCGGAGGCGTATCACGTACCGTGCATTCTGCATGGGACGATGGCGTTGATGCTGGCGGGTTGGCTGCAGGCGACCTTCGCGACGGGCGCGGAATGGCAGGAGGTGGCGCTGGTGCGCCCGCCCCTGTTGCCGCAACAACAGTGGGCGCCGGGAGCGAAGGTTCTGCGCAACAAAGAGCTGTATCGGATCGAGAACGGTGAGATCGTCGCTTCCGAGCTACCGGGTCTGGGGCTTGACGTGATTCCGGAGGCCTTGCGCGAGTTCCGGGTGTGATAAGGTGACACCGAATGAACCGCCGCTACTTTCTTTCCTCGCTCGCGGCCACTGCCGCCTCTGAAAAGATCAATATCGCGCTCATGGGCGTCCGGGGCCGCGGTAAAAGCCTTACGAAAGCGTTCTGCGATCAACCCGATGTGAACGTGCTCTACGTCTGCGACGTGGATTCCAACGTTGTGGAAGATGCGTTCCGCATCATCGAAGCCTCGGGCCGGAAGCGGCCACCACTGGTGGCCGACATCCGGCGCTGCCTGGACGACAAGCAGGTGGACGCCATCGTGATGGGCACGCCGATTCATTGGCATGCGCCCGGAACGGTGCTGGCATGCAACGCGGGCAAGGACGTCTACGTGGAGAAACCGGTCTCCCACAACATTCGAGAGGGCCGTCTGATGGTAGAAGCGGCGCGGCGCAACAAGAGGATCGTCCAGGCCGGGACGCAACTGCCGAGCCTGCCCGTCACATTGGCGTTTCAGGACTACGTGCAGTCCGGCCGGCTGGGCCGCGTGCTGATGGCCAAGGCGTGGAACGTGCAGCTGCGGCGGAACATCGGCCGAAAGCCCGACGAAGCGGTGCCCGCCGGAGTGGACTACGAAACGTGGACCGGCCCGCTGCCCAAAATGCCCTTCAACCGGAACCGGTTTCATTCGACGGTGAACTGGCATTGGCACTACGGCGCGGGCGACATTGGCAACGACGGGGTGCATCAGTTAGACATGGCGCGGCGAGCGTTGGGCGTGACGTTGCCCCAGCGAGTGACAGGCATGGGCCGCAAGATGTATTTTGACGACGATCAACAGACGCCCGACACCATGAACCTGACCTACGACTTTGGCGAGAAGCTGATTCACTTCGAACAGCGGCTCTGGAATCCCTATGGACTGGAGGATTGCGACAACGGAGTTGCGGTCTATGGAGACAAGGGCGTGGCGCAGATCGGCCGTTTCCGAGGCCGCACGTTCGGATTCCGCGTGGTGGACGACAAGAACAAGATCATCCACGAACAGCAGCACGGAGAATCTTCCATCGATGCGCCGCACACGCGGGATTTCCTGGATAGCGTACGCAGCCGGAAGCGCTGCCGCGTGGAGATCGAAGAAGGCCACTGGGCCACGGCGCTGGCGCACCTGGGAAACATTGTCGCCCGCACGGGCCGCCCAATCGATTTCGACGGGGCCACGGAAACGGTTCGAGGCG
>Ga0194122_10005752_pt1 | contig 11497 bp, 12 predicted proteins | sample TA2MahCa10mmetaG_FD_155487 | JGI IMG/M metagenome (GOLD analysis project Ga0194122, IMG submission 155487) | Freshwater microbial communities from Lake Tanganyika, Tanzania - TA2015021 Mahale Deep Cast 10m | ecosystem: Environmental > Aquatic > Freshwater > Lake | place: Tanzania: Lake...
TTCATAAAGTTAACATTATTGTTATTGGTTATCGTCATACAATGTTTGGGTGTTTTTCATTTTAGACTGACGACATAGAGACCAAATAGATAATAAATAAATATATGATTGTAATCAGTCTTATTTTTATTATGAAATATAATTTGTGACGATACTTATTTTTATTAAGAATAATTGTTACGTAAAATGATGTAACATTCTTAAACAATAAGTTAATTTTTATAAAATACTTAAAAACTCCTAAATAATTCCATATATATTGAGTAGTATATAGATTAGATAAAAATATGTCTAAAGTAAACGAATATATTCTTACTACTTCCAATAAACGTATTTGTGACTTTTACATAAAACATTCTTACCTTAATTTCGAGCAAATCAATCTAATGTGTATTGATCTTTTTGAGTCCATATTAGCAGATTCTTCTAATAATATTACTGAATCTCTTGGTAATCGTATTCTTTCTGAATGTATGGAAAATAAACATATGATAAATACTCTTAATACTGATTTTGAAACTATCAAATCGAGTTTATCTAAACTATCTCTTGATCTCTCTTCTAAAGTTGTTGAACTCAAGAAAGAATATCAAGATGATATCAAGAATATGCTTAATACATACATCAATGATAAACTAACTACCATTATCGATAAGGATACTACCAACGTAGTAAACAGTATATCATCAGTTCATGATAAGTTAACCATATCAATTCATAATAATCAAGAGAAACTTCTCTCTTTATTTGAGAGAACTACCCTAAACTTTATTGATAAAGCTAAACACATATTCTCTGAACTTTTACCACAACAACAAAATATGTTTGATAAACAATTAAAAGAACTTCTTCATCATGATTTTGATAAACTGTATACTAATATAACACAAGACTTTTTAAAGATTCATTCTCTCGAACATGAAATAAACAATAAAATAATCTCTCTTTCAAATGAAAATCATAATCGAGACAAAATCATTCACGAACTTACTGAGTTTATCAAGAGAGATAAAGAACAAACTATTCATAGTATTACAAATAATATCGAATCTAGATTTACTTCTATCTTTCACTCTATTCAACAACCTGTAATCTCTTCTATTCAACATCTATCACAAGAAACTACTAAGAAACAAGGAGAACATGATAAGCTATTATTATCTCTACAAGAATACCTCAACAAATATCGCAACTCCAGTTTTAAAGGTGCTATGGGAGAAACTCGTCTTCTTCTTGTGCTAAACCAAATGTTTCCTACTGCTGAAGTTATTGACACTTCCTCTCAAAAAGAATCAGGAGATTGCTTCCTAAAGAGAGATTCAAAGGACAAAATACTACTCGAAACTAAACAGTATGATACTAATGTAAATCCTGATGAAGTTAAGAAGTTTATTAGAGACTGTGATATTCAAAAATGTCACGGTATATTTATGTCACAAAACTCTGGTATCACTAGTAAACATAACTATCAAGTTGATATTCACAATGGTTGCTTTTTAGTTTACATTCATAATGCTGAATATCATCCTGATAAGATTCGTATCGCTGTTAATATGATTGATTCTCTCGTTGAAAAGTTTAAACAGTTAGAAGATGTTACCGATCACGATACTAGTCAATTTGAACAAATATCAAAGGATTTACTTTATGAAATAAATGTTGAGTTTCAACGTATGATTATTCATAAACAATCTCTCGTTAATTTGGTCAGAGATTTCGAAAAGAAAATGGTCATTCAAATCAATGAAATATGTATTCCTTCTCTTGATAGTTATATTTCACATAAATACTCTCAACTTAATGGTAAATATACATGTGATTTGTGCAACATTTTTACTACCGATACTGTAAAGAGTTTATCTGCTCATAAGAGAAGTTGTAAAAAGTTAATCAGTAAACAAAATACTGTTGAATCAGGAAATATTATTATCGATATATCAACACAACATTCTTGAAATATATTGCTGTTTATTATTTACAAAAAATGAATTATCTTTTTGTTGTTTTGTAAATAATTCGAATACTTTTATTGATTGGTTTTGTAAAAGTACAGTTGGTGGCGGAATTACTTTTACGATTCTCTTTGTTAATAAATTATTATTATTCATCGATTTATACAAAATAATATTATTTATAATATATAATGTTGTCATCTAAACGCAAATCAAAGTCTATTACAAAGTCGGTACAACGTCGTAGGTCACTTATAAAAAAATACCTGCAATGCCGAGATACGAAATGCACACCAGAATGGATTATGAATAAGGAACTCAAAAAATTGTCCAAAACGTATAAAAAAAAATGTGGAATATTACCCAAAAATCTAAATGCAGTATCCGACAAAGAGATGCGTAAACATGCGAAATGCACGTCCAAGATTTATAGTGCATCTCGTTATCATGAGATGTCAAAGGAACAGACCAAATGTGTGAACAATAATTGCAAACGATTTCAGGGTTGGATTCCAGTTGATTAAATCATTTGAGAGATTGTTGTTTCTCTTGATTCTATTTTTTTGAGAGAATATCATTTATTCTATTCTCTTGATTATTTTTGAATTAATCAGTTGAGAGATTGTTGTTTCTCTTGATTCTCTTTTTTAACAAATTATCATTTATTCTATTCTCTCGATTCTCTTTGAATTAATCAATTGAGAGATTGTTGTTTCTCTCGTTTATCTTTTGTTCAACTATCGACGATTCACTATTTTTTTGATCTTCGATCCTACTTTTCATATACCTCTTTGAAATAGTAAACCGAGAGATCGACGTTTATTCCTAAATATATATGCCAACACTTTTATTTTTTGTTTCATACAATAATTATACGATATCTTATCATCGATGAATATGTATGCATTCTTATAACTCATTTTGAAGAATGTATACAATAACTTTATTGGTTATTTATTGAGAGAAGAAGTAGAAGAAGTAGAAGGAGTATCGGCAGCAGGTGTCGAGTTGTCATTTTATTGCACTGGCAAACCATCTTCAACACTTGAACATTTGGTTTCAATACTGGATTTTATGGATGTACCCTTCATATATTCTTTTATGTTATTGATTACACTTTTGTATGTAGTTGGATACATTCCTTTTTCATATTTGATTTTTATAATGTCAGGTAAATAGTTACTAATCAAATAACTTAATATTTGGGTTCTTCCTGTTATTTCGGTTGGAACACGACTACGATCAACCCGAGAATCCCTATAATCATGTCCAGTATAATCAATCATCTTATCGTCGGCATAGTTGTTATCCTTTGTACCTCTCGTTATTACAATCTTACCTTTGTAGCACGGACCTGTCTCCCCGTACTTATATATATAAATAACATCCATTGGATCAGGTCGAGTTACTTCTCCGAGAGAAAACCCTCCGGCGCGTTTTTTATACGTATTACGTTTCTTATATGTACGCATTTGTTTCTTTTGGCTACGTTGGCGCATTCTCATGCTTTTTCTCCTTGATTGAGAGAACGAACCTTTCATTTTCCGTGTCTGTTTCATATAAAGTATTCAAAGAATGTGTATATACTATACCAATATTTTATAAAATTATTCACCATCATTTTATTCACTTAGTGACAGATTTATTTATTCCGATTTATCGGTCTCCTTCATTAACATTAATGCCATCGCTGCATAGTTGTGTAAATCTAACATTGTATCATACAACCTCTCATCATCCACCATATTTATTCCCGACCGAGAGATCGAAATACTGCGTTGTATCTTATCCTCGATGCGAAGTAATACACCAATCACTCCGTACTTCGCAAATGCATCGCCGTAATCTGCATTCTTTTTCGTAAATAAGGTTAGTGCCTCTTGCTGTACCTCTCTCATTTGAGAGATTCTGTCAATGTGCGATGTCGTATCCATTCTTCTTTTGTCTGTTGTCCTTTGTCCTTTGGTTATACACTTATAGTTCTTCATCGTTTATACCAGAATAACGTTATAGTAAAAATTGAAATACATTTAACGCATTGAACCAGAATGCAAGAATAGCCTAGAATCAATTTGGATTTTGTCACTGTCATGTCATCATACACCCTTTACGAGTTCGAAAACAAAGGAATCAATGAAACCGGAACTGGACTTGCGTTTCAAGTCACCACCAATTACTGTGTTATCAATTTGGCCGAGATAGAAGATCCAGCCGAGGTCAAGAGCGTAACCGATTCATGTCGTGTGATATTTGATTACGACCCTGCCAATTACTACACATACTTCACCGCTAGAGTTATTTCAGTTGATGGATCTAAACATCCAGCGGAACGTATGACATTTGCGAATATTGTGTCTATCATGGAACGACTATATGAATTATCGATTGGGTATGTCGAACGCGTTCTCTCATTTCAACACAGCGAGTATGTTATATTTGAACTGTATGGCAACCTGAAAGACGCGAGTATGTTTTGGAATGAAATTGCCATGAATGGATTCAGTAATGTGTCGTGTAAGAGAAGAAGAGGATGCATGGATAATTCGAATATGGTGGTTAGGTTTTCACCATGCTACACGAATACGTTTGCCGTATTTGAGGAGAGTGATGATACCACGATGATCAGTATCCCTATTCAAACATATACGACGTATACCGAATGTGTTGAGGTGTTGAATGACCAGAGACACTATATTGAACAACTTGAAGCGAGAGTATACCATCTTGAAAATCCACACGCATTTAAGAGTAAGGTTGAACGGGTTCTCGATGAAGTGGGCGCGATGACGACACCTATTCATAACACGTATGACGACGAAGAAGAAGCTGTTCATTATGACCAAGAGATCGTTGTAAGGGCCGCGAAGAAGGCTGCGAAGAAGGCTGCGAAGAAAGCTGCGAAGAAAGCTGCGAAGAAGGCCGCGAAGAAGGCTGCGAAGAAAGAAGCGAAGAAGTTATCCGACTTGGGAACAAGAATGAATGCCGGATTGAATGCACAGTACGAGAGATTACGAAATATTGAGGTACAACTTGCTGCACTTTCTGAAAGGAGAAACGAGGTGGTAGTGCCACATATGATTAACACCCCACATATTAGCGTTAGTGTTGATCCTCCTCCTCCATCACAAGAGAGAGATAGAGACACGTTTTATGATACATTTACTCATCAAAGCAAAGATATACTATATTCAGACCCGTTTGCGTTTGCGGAAAACGAGAGTATTGACGATACAGATGTAGTAAGTGGTTCGGACATGTACAATGATTCGTATGCAAAAGATGCAAACATGAAGGTGAAGTATGCGATTCAAACGAGACAAAATCTTGTTCATATGACAAATCACTTACTTGAGGAACAAGAGGAACGAGATAAGTGGGCGATTCAAACGAGAGAGAATCTTGTTCATATGACAAATGATTTACTTGAGGAACAAGAGGAACGAGAGGAACTTGAGGAACGAGACAACCAAATATATAATTGGATGGATGAGTGCAACTATTACAAGAAACCGTTCGATTATGAATGTTTTCAAGGAGGGTGTGATAATGAATGCGGGTGCGATTGCTGCAGTGATTTCGATGATGAACATGAAGTGTTTTATGAGTAAATAGATAAGGATGATGGGTCTTGAGAGATGAGAAGAGAGGCGATTGAGAGAGAAGAGAGATGGATGTTTATCCATTTTTTATTTTATTTTTGTCGTCGATCACTTGAACATGGTATAAATGCCGAGAATGCAGACGGAATTGTATTTACAATATTATTATATGCTCCACTTGCACCATCCATAATCGATGTAAATGCTCCTGTTGCCGCATCCATCGCACTTGATGCGAATGACCCAACACCAATGCCTGGTTTCTCATTACCAGATGACCCATTTAATGAAAACATCTGAGAGATATCTGCATCCATTAAACTCTTTCGTTCTTGATCCCATGATGGAATATTTGTATTCGTTTGTTGCATATCAATACCGATTATCTGAGAGATTACAGCATTAAGTCGCAATACAATATCTTGAAGTGTAAGAGAGGTTGTTATATCTAATCGACGCAATACCTCTTGTTCCATCGGAAGCATGTCTGCCGTTCTTTGTATGTGAAACATGTTCTCTCGGTTTTGAATATATATCGTGTATATGTCAAACGCTGGTGGAGATGGAGGACGTGACTGAGCGAGAGAAGAGGAGGACGGCGGCTGCGAGGGCGGCGGGGGATGAGATGGCGTCATCACCTTGTAATTCACAATAAATACCCCTCGTTGCGTTGCATGTTTTCGTACAATAAAGTCCTTGTCATACAAATATGCTCTCACTAGATTCTTGTTTATTGAGGGATGATACCATTCAACAATATCATATGTTTGTACATCAAATAAACTATCAATCGTTCGACGCATTACTACCTCGAACCCGCCAAAGAAGTCAAGCCATTCTTGAAACTCGAATGCACTTATGTACTTATCTTTATCATCATTTACTACCCTTTTCAAAAAGTCTATCTCTGTTGACAAGAGCTTTGTATGCAATCGTAATGCACCAAAGAAGAGATTTTGCTGCACAAATATGTTTTCGCTGCCGAATGTTTTGTCCCAGAATGCGCGGCCACCTTCATCCGAAATGATATTTGCAACATCCATTTTACTTGATTGCATCATTTCCTTCTTCAGTTCCAAGAGATTCTTCAGCTTTTTTATCATCGATGACAACTGAATCGTGATTTTTTTGATTTTTCGTGTGTAAATAATCTTTGAAAACATGTTTTTAGACCCGATGTTTTCGGTCATTGTCTTTATTTTTGTTAGTTTTCGATTTATGTCTGATAAATAATTATTCACTATTTGATTATTCGCCATTCGTTGCGAACTCATTATTTGGTCTTGTAGTGCAACTAGGATTGCAATCTCATTTAAAATCTCTCCGTTGATTGTTTCTAATCGATTATAAAGTTCGGCAGTTTCATATAATACCTTTATGACTTCTAAACTTGCAATGAGAGCTTTACCTGGATCCATATATCATTGAAACATAACATATGGATATATTTTATAGTGAACGGGGACCAAGCGAAGCGTCCGACGATACTTAAAAGTCGCGTCTATCGACGCTTTACACCTGTCGCGTCTATCGACGCTTTAAAATTGATTTTTAAATATTATACATATTCATATGACATGTGGCGGATAACCTATGTACACGATTTGTTGCACCAGATACAATAACATCACATGGAACCAAAACGTAGAATGGCGACGGCGTAACCAATACATAGATAAATGTATATACGGCAGTCCCAAACAAATCACCGAAGACATATTATTCGACTCAAATATGTTCGTAATTGAGATGAATAATCAAACAAATAAAATAGTCGGAATCGGACTTGTTGCAAATAACCCGACACCTCTCATTCATGCTAAGAAATATGCTGTTTATAGTGAAGGAAATTATAATAGGTATACGTATTTTGGACACCACCGCGTAGATCGAGATACAGTCACGAAACCAGAAGACATACGCATATTCGATATTCTCGATTACTTATTATTCAAAGGTAAGCGACACTGTAAACGTGCAGGAGGTATTACTGTTTTCCCACAATGGATACTTGATATATTCTGGAGGAAATGCGGACGATTCAACTTAGCACAGTATATTCGTTACCTTTTCAATGAATACTCTCTTGGAGGCAGAGAGATTATTTGGTAAATAACTGAAGAATGAATGATCCACTACTGCTACTACTAATACTACTAATACTACTAATACTACTACTACTACTACTACTACTAAGACGGCGGCGTTAACTCATACAGGTTTGTAACATACTCCTGCTCTACAAACCACCACTCGTTACTCTCGGCAGTAACCATATATTTTTTATTATTCACGCTAATCACACTCGTTGGATCACATACATTCTTTGCATTCACCGGTTTACTTACATCATATAAGTGCAATGATGGCTTTCCATTTTCACCACCTTCGAAATCAACTACCCACATAAATACATCATGCTTCAATATTCCCTCCGGATATGGACGATCCTTGTAATAAACACGATGCCCAAACCCATAATATATATTATCATAATTCGGACCTGGGTTACCCACGTTGCTCGGCTTGGAAAGTTGCTGTGATAATACTGCCTTGAAACACAGTATCGGGTCATATTTGTAACCAGGAGTGCCGCCGCGATACTCCCCATTATGCGACCCATCCTGCTCCACATCAACCGTTGTTATATCCCCAGTTGTCATATTCACTTCATACATAATGAAAGGTGACATGTAATATATAAAATAAAGGCGGCCCTTGTGAGAGATAAACGAGAGATTCTTTCCTTTTGTTTTTACTTTCAGATATTCCTTCGTTTTTGTATTATATAAGTGGCAGTCATTCAAATAGTTATCTTGCACATAAACAGTACCATTATGTACAAATGCCCGTGGATCCTCTCCAGTGATAGGCGTGTCCTTGTATTCGTTGATGATGAGTGAGGATTCATCCAATGTAACCGAGAGAACATCGCGGTGATATATCCGCCATGACTTACGACCATATCCTTCGATTGTTTGTTTTTCCGGAGTGTTAACGAATGAATAAAATATTGAGTTTTTTAATGTCGGTATTCTCTTTACATGCGTCATAACTGGAGCATTCGGAGATGAAGACGCTTCAGTTGATGTCATTTTTATTATTGTAGTATGTTATTGCTGTTATTTTTATTATTGTTGTTTTTATTGTATTGTTTTTATATTACTTTTTGGTATCTCTCTGAAGGTTTCGTGCATCCCCATACTACTGGGGAGAACCAACGATTGTAACACAGGAATCTCAAAGTAGAATGTTTTCCAGGTCAATTGAAGATCCAGTAAAAAAAAGGTTGAACCAATCAATCCCGCCACGAACCATATCCCAGATGTTGCAAATACCCTATTTGCATTAGACGGACGGATGAATCAACATCATCACTAGAACCATCATCTTTGAATTGTGCATGATACATTGTGGTAATGACATCTGGGCCACATACCCAGAGAATGTCGGTTTCTTCCCATTTTTGCAGGTTCTGCTCAAGTAAAAAGGTGAGTCGACGTATACATTCGCGAATACATAATTCTAAGAAAGGGTGGCGTTTAAAAATCGATAAAAACGCGAAATTACCAACTCGCAATCCATTACGAGGATGTTTGCATTCTCTCGGGCCTAATTTTTCAACTGGTACAGTGAACTCTGTAAATAATATCATCCGATCACATTTGAGATTGATGGTATTGAATGGATTCGAAAGCATTACACAATCAACATCCAGGTAAAAGCCACTATTTTTATAAATGTAAAGCAACCGACCAAGATCGGCTTTTACAACCCAGTATGTATCGGGGATTTTAGCCCATAATTCGGGGAGACCATCAAAAGTAGAGAGAATTGGTATAATATCGTGCGGTGTAACGATAGTATATTCCGGCATAAACATTTTATTTTTTTGAATACAATCCATGGGAATCGGTTTTCGCTCATTAGGTTTGAAATTCCACATATATACGATGGAGTGATGGTTCATTGGATCGTATATGTATTAATCTATAATCATTTATAATCTTACATTTATGTGCGTTTAGGCTATATATATATAAAAATTACATACTCACTGTATACAAGATCATCTTTGTATGTGATGCAATGCGTTTTAGTCATCGTATATTGTTGTAAACATTCCAGGTAATAATCCTGCATCGAGGTTTACTACAAACAAGCCGATGATCCACAGAACAAGAGAAAATCCAAATGTATACACAAAACGAGGGAAACACATGCGCGTCAACTTATAATGAAAGGCACATTTAAATGCATAAGGGAAGAACCCGAAGAATAGTGACCATGCAATAATAAAATATGCCACAATTGGTCGCGTACTTGGAAACAACATAAATACAACCATCAATATAAGTGACAAAAATTGTGGAAAGTAATCGGCTGCTTTTTCTTTTAAAATATTCAACATTTGAGAATTAAGACTTCCTTTTGCCCCCGCTAATCCTCCCAACCCACCAGGTAAAGCTCCTGCTGCCGCTGCCCCTGCTAATCCTCCCAAACCTCCTGGTCCTGCTCCTGCTGCCGCTCCTGCTGCTGCCGCCGCTAGATTCATATATGTATAATCGAGAGATTGATGACGTTCAGTGGTAATCACTTATACTTTACTCAGAAACTTTATTTACATCATTTACCCTGACTCTATAACTCCGCCTTATACCCCGAAGAAAGAGCCGAAAAATAACAAAAAACTGATAATACATACACCGTAAACCATCGAGGAAGTCGTGTCATTCCAAATATACGTAAAACCTTGCCAATCTTGATTGCATCATAAAATGCAGTATGCGCCGCATTTGGTGCAAATCCGAAAAAGAATGCGAATCCAACCCATATTAACATGAACATTCGAATCATCATTTCAGGATATACATACGACGTAACAACCGAAACAATCACTACGATAATTAATACTGTTTTGGCCAAGAAGCTGTTTAACGGCCCCATCGTGGCATTTATATAGTCCATTTTTGAATAATGCGATGATAATATGTAACTAATATATAGTACGTTTACATTATTAACCAGATATTCTAGCCTACTCCTGCATGTAAAGCAATAAGTCTACCACAAGTATTCGCACTTTCTCTAATTGAAATTGTCGGAGATTTCGTGCTTAAAGACTTCGCCAATAAGGGAGGCCTGAAAAGTCTTGCAATAGGTATTCTCGGATACATTGGAGTTGTCATTCTTCTTATTATTAACCTGCAGGGGTCGACCGTTTTACTCGTGAATAATGCATGGGATGGAATGAGTTCTCTCATTGAGAGCCTTGCTGCTTATTTTATTCTTGGCGAGAGATTTGATAACTATCTTCAATATGTAGGAATTGTTTTTATTGTTGGTGGTATTTACCTTCTTAAAGTTCCGTGGAAAAAGTCGAATCCATATCATATTCCTTGTCTAACAAGTGATTAAGTATATTCCTAGATAGGTGGCGGTGGCGGCGGCTGCGACGGCGATGGCGATGGCGATGGTAAAACCATCATATTGAATGATAAAAATACAAAAAAATAGTATAAAACATCATTCCTTAATCCATATAATGTCTGAATAGTATAAGTCTCGAATCTCTTAATCTACTATAATCTCTCTGTTTTATAATTCATGTCTACGATTGATACAGATATCGATCATTATTCTATTTATGAACTGACAATATTACTTGGCCTTGACAACAAAGACGAAATAAACGAATCCGATGTTACCGCCGCCGCCGATCAATTATACGAAAAATATAAAAGAACCGATCCTATCATTTCATCCTTCTTTATAGATGTTAAACGCCGCCTTATTGATGAGATTGACAGACAATATTCAGAGAGATCGAGAGATAATGGTACTGCACGAAAACAACGCGAAATCCCAGGGGCGAATGAAATTGTAGCATCCGATGCAGTCATTCAATCATCGAGTGGTCCTGTTACAATGAATGATACCAACTTT
>Ga0194122_10005755_pt1 | contig 11493 bp, 20 predicted proteins | sample TA2MahCa10mmetaG_FD_155487 | JGI IMG/M metagenome (GOLD analysis project Ga0194122, IMG submission 155487) | Freshwater microbial communities from Lake Tanganyika, Tanzania - TA2015021 Mahale Deep Cast 10m | ecosystem: Environmental > Aquatic > Freshwater > Lake | place: Tanzania: Lake...
CCTGCTTGATCCGATCTAATTGCCTGTACTATATTCTTTATCATATGTCTTGTATGTATCGTAAAGTTTGAAACTAGCAAGATTTTTAGCCTTGCTCTCGCACATGATATCAGCCCATGACCAATGTGTATATGCCCAATCGTTCATAGCATGATTGTAAAAATAATCGCTATGCGCTCTTAGTTTCTGCTTATTGTACCCACTTTCTAGTAAGGACTGTAAATCATGTGGTCGGGTTGTATTGAGATCAATGATACCATCTTCGCGTGATGTACTAAAATGTATGACAGGGCGAACGCCGCGCCAACTATCAATAAAATGTTTAATACGATCATCGTTGGCTTGTATGTATTCACCTGTCTTGACCCAATGATGATGTATGTCTAACACCAAAGCGAGATCGTTGGCGAGTTCGAGGCTTGCGTCGATTCCCCATGATATCTCATCATTCTCGATTGTGATTGCGTTACGTGCCTCGGTAGTAAGTCTGCTGAGAACGTCTTTGATACCGGCTGGACCTTTCTTACCTGAGATGTGTACATTGATCTTAAAGTCCTGAAATCGTTTACCGTAACCCATGTACCTGGCAATATCAGCATGATATTCAAACTCCTCTATACTCTTATTTACTACTTCCTCACGATCACTAGCAAGAACAACAAACTGATCAGGATGTGATGATAGACGAACATCATGCATTCTAGCAGTCTCGCCTATGGGCGCTAGCCAACGTTCTAGCAATGTACGCACCTCGCTAGTTTGCCAAAAGTCCTTGTATTCAGGCAGTGTATAAAATGTAAACATATCACTGGTAAGGCGAACCATACGCAAACTTGGCTCAAGCGTTGCTACCCGTTTAACAAGATTATGCGTATTGGTTATATTGCGTTTAGCGATTTCAATGATCTTGTCCTCAACCATACTGCGTGATTTTTGACGTTTAGCCCAGGCATGGGTAGTACCGCCAGTTTTAGTAGACTCTTCGCTGACGATCTCGCCTTTTTTGTTAATCTCTGCCCATTTGCAGGCAAAGCCTATACGATGGATATTTGAGTTAAAAGACATATTGATAAATAATACTATAATTTTGTGAGAATGTCAACATGGATATCAGAAAACTTATCAGATTGGTAACCGAGGGCGCTAGTCCATTTAGCAAAAACCTCAAAGTCATGAGCCTGGACCAATTCGTAGACAGCGAAGGTAAGGGTAATGATGATGTTGAAGAAGCCAAATTAACTGGTGTCACTAGTCGCAAATTTGATAAAGATGAACTTACAGCATATCTTGACAGAATTATAGGCAAAAGTAAAGAGAAACAGGACAAATATCAACGCCCATATATACACAGCGGCAATATACCTATCGTCAATGACGAAGGTAAGAAATATGACCTAGACGCCCTTCGCAAGACTTTCAGTGAGCGTCCTTCCAAGATACTCAAGCAAAACGAAAAAATGCAACATAGCGATGGCACATCAAGCATTTTCTTTAATGTCGGTCTCCCAGCACTAAAGGGACTTGCTGTTGATGAAGACACGGGTGAATTTATAGTTATTGATACTTGTCCTGGAGCAGGTGCATGTAAGACATATTGTTATGCTATGAAGGGCGGATATGTGCAATGGAAAGCTAGTAGCCTAGGTAGTTCTAGGATGTTAAATTTCTTGTACAATGATCCAGAAGGATTCATGGGCAAACTTAGTGAAGAGATTAGCACGGCTGAAAAGAAATATGGAAAAAAGAACACCAAGGTTGTAGTGCGTTGGCATGATGCTGGTGATTTCTTCAGCCCGCAATACTTAGAGATGGCCTATGATGTTGCAAAGAAGCATCCTGATGTTGACTTTTATGCATATACTAAAATGGCTTCAGTTGCACAGGCAGATCGTCCAAACAATTTTAAGATGAACTTTAGCCAGGGCGCAGCCACTAGCCAAGAAAAGAAAATTGATTTTGTAAAGACTAAAAACAGCCGTGTTGTCCCTAAAGAACTATTTGTTGATGCATTAGAAAAAGATGAAAACGGTAAATGGCAATACAAGAATCCAGAATCAGAAAAGGCTGTTAAGGATCGTATTGCTATCAAATATAGCCTTAAGCCTGAATCAGTAATCACTTATGATGAGATGATGAAAAAGCCTGTAGATAAAGATCCAGAATCAAAAGGCAAATATAATGTGATCGTAAAGCCAGGTGATGGTGATGATGCAGCTAATCGTAATGATGTATTGAGCAGTTTATTGCTTATCCACTGATGCGCTTCAGTCAATTTAATATCAAGGACAAAAAAATAGATGAGATGCCTCTTCCAGTTGACTGGGACAAAGAGCAACTTAACTTACGCCAGACATTTAAAAATCGTATCAAATATGCTGTATCAAAAGCACAAAGAATAGGTTCAGGTAGTAGCCGTGTTGCTTTCGTGATACCCTATGAAGGTCGCAATACTGTATTGAAAGTAGCAAAGAATCTAAAAGGTCTAGCACAGAATGAAGCAGAGATTAACATATTAGATGATTATGTTATAGGACGATCGGAAATTGTTATTCCTTTGATTGACTACGATAAAGATAACAAGCGTCCTGTTTGGCTTCAAACAGAATTAGCAAATCAAATTTCTATGAAGCCATTATTACAAATTTTACGTGCACCTTCATTAGGGTTTTTAACCGACGCAGTAAAATATAGATTGGCTTTGCCTGATAGACCTAAAAATTTAAAAAACCCAGACGATTTAAAAAAGCGGTATTTTGATCCAGCAGTGTGGATAGCATTTGGTGGAGCACCAAGTGAACAAAGTTTTGAAATATTTAATGAATATGTAGACAAACTCGCAGAACTAAAAGATTCAAGTGATATTGAATTAGGAGATTTACTTGATAATAGAAACTGGGGTCAGTTTATGGGTAAACCTGTAGTAATAGATTTAGGCTTATCAAGCGAAATATGGCAAAAGATGTATAAATTATGAGAGCAAGTGAATTCACCGTACCAGAGATAGGCATCAATGTTCGCAGCGATGGCAACATCGACTATGCTGATCTGATCGTGGATGGCAAAAAGAAATTAGAGACACGTAATAGTGATAGTCTACGCCCATATGTTGGCAGGCGTGTTAGCATAATAAAAACAGGTAAGGGTCGTGCTTATGCTATAGGCGTAGCAACTGTTGGCGAACCTATCGTAGCAGATGAAGAAGAATTCCGTAAACTAGAGAAAGAACATCTTGTACCTGCTGGTAGCAAGTTTGATATACAGCCCGGATCTAGTAAATTCTTATATCCAATGCTGAATCCTAAACGCTATGAAAGACCAAGGGAAGTTGGTCATGGAATAGTTAGCCGTAAAGTATTTGTTGAAGCCGATAACGAACAATTTACATTCAACCAACCAAGACATATGCTGAATATTCCTGAATTGATAAAGCGTGGGGCAATATTTGTCACTCATCCACATGGTCCTGATGGTTGGGAAACTGATAGACCAGATTGGGATTTCTCACTGATCACATTACAAAATGTTTTACAAAAAAGTCCTGATTGGGTAGTTGATTATAAGAAATATATAACCAAAGATAAAAAACTAACACAAAATTTTATCAATAAACTCAGCGATCAAAAATACCAACAGATATTATGGAGCATACAAAAATTAGGTATTCCAGATAATGTAGCATTTTTAGATAAGCAAGAAGTAAGAGAAGATACTAACGGTATCCCAGCCTGGCGTATTAGATTCCGTAGATTCAAAGACATGCCATCATATATGCCAGAGCGCGAAGGTAAAGTATATCTGATGCCTACTGATCACTCAGCATTACGCACATTTGGTAATCTTACTGGCAAGGACGATGAGAAGATCACACAGATGCCAACTGAGGCATATCTAGTTAGTGGTGATGCTATGGTCGGTGATATGAGCATCATCAATGCTATCAGCAAAGAAACAAAAACTAATAAAGATGAAAATAGGATAGAACAACTAAAGAAACTATATCTAAACACTAGAGTTCCTTATAGTCAATATAAGCCTAGTATGTTCAAATATCCAGAGATACTAGCAGATCCCAGCCAGATACAAAAATTAGACAAAGCAGTTGTCTATGATAAGAACACCGGCGATATAGTCATCAAAGACAAGAAAAAGTAAACTAAACTTTTAGCAAGTCCTTTAGATCATAAAGCTGTTTCATATATTTGCTAGGATTACTCAATACGCTTACTGCTGCATCGCCTTTGCGCCTAGGTCCATATTGTATTTTGAAGTCAGTATTGTTTACCTTCTGGAACATGTCAACCATCTCTTTTACGCTCCTGCCATACCCATGTCCTAGATTCTCTAATCCATTAGCAGGTTTTTCAATTGCTTGTTCTAATGCGTTACAGATTTCCATAACATGCACATAATCACGCATACAAGTACCATCAAATGTCTTATAGTCATTACCAAAAATAGTAAATGACCCTCGCTCTGGGGCACTCATCAGATTGTACATCAATCCATCTTGGTTGGTTGGTTTGATGCCGTAGTTGCTGCCAATCACATTATAGAATCTAAACATAGTATAATCTTGAGATTTATGTTTAGTACAAAATTCAGTTACGCAATCTTCTGCTGCTCGTTTGCTAATGCCATATGCGCTTTCACATAATACAGCTGCGCCTGTGCTAGCAAAGATGAAATTCTTTGTAGTTATCTTGTTCAATACATTCATAGTACCATTCAAGTTAGTGATATAATACATGATAGGCATCTTCTCGCTCTCACCAACATTCACTAATGCTGCTAAGTGAATCACAGCGTCATATGGGTCTGTTTGATCGGGAATAGTAAACAATCTATTGATATCTACTTTATAGAACTTATTGATGGGTACTATTGGATCATGTAAATCTAATCCATGAATCTCATACTTACCTTCTAGCATCTTACAAAGATGACTACCGATGTATCCTGAACAACCCGTTATTAATATTTTTTTCATAAACCCTCAAATAGTGATGTACCTGTTACTTCCTCTGTTGGCACGAACTGTGGGTCCTTGCTCAGATAAGTGTCATTGTCTGTATACACCACTTTGTTGAATTTCTTTCTATTGGACAATACACTTTCAAAATCTTCTCTTGCTAAATGTTTTCTATCTAGATCCTTGATATAATCACGATACTTTACTGTGTCATAACTATTGATCTTGGCGCTGTTTGTATTGCTACGCTTGCTGACGAAATCATCTACGAATCTAATCCAACCTTCAGCAACTTCATTATCAAGTCGTTTGACATAATCAAGTGCTGATACTAATTGATTACCACCATAAATTGTTTTGATTAATTCACTTACATTCTTTAAATTTACTTTATGAAAGTATTGACTATCAAAATTATCACTCCAGTCTTGATTATCTAACACAACACAGGGCATATGTGCTAGACATTCTAAGAATGCAAATGGATAGTTTTCACGCAAACTGGGCATAAAGAATGTATCGCTGCTACTAATGAAATCTACTTTCTCTTGTCCCGTGATGCCTGCTTTGATCGTATAGTTAGTGATACCTGCTTCACTAAATGCTTTCTCAAACTTTTTGCGACCGCTTTCGTTGGTCATCACACGACAAGGCAATCCACATTCTTTCATGACACGGATATATGCTTCTGGATTCTTGCCTTCCTCCCAACGACCAATAAACAATACACCCTCACGCACACCTTCATAACGCTCAAGCAAACCACGCTCACTCATAGGCATGCGCAACAGTTTACAATTCTTAGCACCAAACATTGTGAGTTCATCGATATTCTTTAGGCTCTGCGTACCAATTATGATATCACTAAACTCCATATGCTTATTATAGAAATTGTGATAACTATCTAGGAACACATCGCTACCTTGACTTTCACGGAAAATCATGCTATGTAAATGTGTGTAGAAAACAACAGGTATATACTTGTTGATTGTCATAGCATACGCCGCAGTCATCGCTTCCTGTGTGTTACATACGATCATGTCATAGATATTTTCTTTGAATGCTTCTAATATGACTGTGCGGAAGTTGATGATCTTCTCAAAGTTGATAGTATCACTAAATGCGAATGTAGCAGTATGGTTCGAATAACTCAATGGTTCTAATGGCCATAATATATTAGCACCATTAGTTTCTAATAATTTACAGAATTCTTTATCTCTAGGGGCTTTATCTAAAAGAATATCAATCTTCCAATTGATGCGCTGGCACATCTCTGTGAAGCCCTTAGCGAAGGATCCTATACCTCCATGGGGTATAAAGTGTTGATCGCTGATCATAAATCCTATCCGTTTATGATATAATTTCATACTATACCCTTTAGTTTCATAGTAATATATGTATCGCGGTCTATCCAAGTAAAAAATTCAACGCTAGGAGGTTCACGCAATATTCCTACAGGTTTCATAAAACTATAATACTCTATACAATATGCTTTTCTCAAGAACAACCATTTACCACTATAATAGCAACGCCGCGGCACATAACATCTATCGTATGTAGTTCGCTCTATGGCGTAATTACCGGGTAGTTTTTCAGTATAAAAGGGCAATCAAGTACCCCACTCATTCTTAAATAACGGTACTTGCAATCTGTCGCTATAACGCCAGCCTCGCTTCATAGCCGCTAACGCAACATTCTTAGCATTTAGATTATAGACACTATCAACACCACCAACAGGCATAATATAAGTATTGCCAGTGAACCCGGCTTTTCTAAATTGTTGGTCGGCTTTTTCTGCATCCTCGATATCCTTTTCTGTTGCTACTACGAATTTAAGATAGACATGACCTACTTCTTGATATTGCAATATGTTTTCAGGTATGATAGCTTCTTCCCACTTTTCTCCGCTAGCAGGGAGTTTAGCGCTGACACTGAATGTAATACTATCATACGTTCTAGTGCCCCAAGGATCACCTTCAGTCCATTCATATAGATAGTCTACAAACTCTTGTTTTAATTTCTGCGTACCATTTGTCTCAAACGTTATCTCTTTTAGATTTTCCATTAGCGGGTTATTGAGCAATTTTGGATATTGCTTTTGCCAGCCTAACAAAGGTTCGCCGCCTGTTATGACTAAATGTTCTTCACGCCATTCTTTATGTGGCAATATATTTGTTATAGCATTCGCAATCGCATCTATAGAAAGTAATGGGCTAAGATGTTTGAACTTAGGATCCCAGCTGGCATAACTATCACAACCAGTACTCACTAGCGGTAAGTCTTTATAAGATTTAAACGATTTTGCATTGATAGCATGGCGCTCACTTGTCTTTTGTCCCCTCGGCATACCGAAGCCGTCACAAGTAAAGTTACAGCCAAATGTTCTTAAAAACACAGAAGGGACGCCCATATAACGCCCTTCGCCTTGAATGCTATAAAATAGTTCGCTTACTTTTATCGCGCTCATTAAGATACCTTATTAATTCTTTATCAGTAGGTTGAACATTATAGTTCTGCTTGAAAAAAATCTCATAACTATCGCTTCCATACTTACCTATTCCATGTAACATTTTCGCATCATTCTTGTCCCAAGTCAAGTAGTCTTGGCTCATCTGCCGCAGCCTTTTCTCTCTGATATTATACATACCAAGCGGCTTTATGATATCGATTACTTGTTCTGGAGTACTATTTAGGAGCTTTCTTGGATTTGGAAACTTTTTCAGGAACTTTGGCAGCACATATTTTACTGGCTTTCTTCCTGTCTGATTTAACATAATTACCCCGACCATGTGTTCCCATTCGTTCTTTATCTGTTGCTGTACCATCAGATCGTCCCGTAGTGCTTTTATTAGCATTTTTAACCTCACTATATTTCAATACCCCATCTATGATAACATATTCTGTAGTCTCTGTCAATAAACTATAGCCATTAAAAAGTGCAATTTTTTCAGAGGTTTCATTCTGTAAAAATTGCTTGAACTCACTTAAACTATTCCACTTTAATTTTTTTGGTATATACATTATTCCCATCTAAGTTTATACCAGTTTACAGCAGCCTCATCTTTGAAATATAACCTTATCCTATAGGTATCTACTATCCAACAATAGTTATAATCATCTTTGGATTGAATGAATTTATATTCACAACTAGGACCCCATGTTTCCCAGCACCAGTTTCTATGCTGTACGAATATATGATTATCACGGAAATTGAAATCGACACAGTACCTAAACTTGTCGCCACCCGTGAAGCGTCTATCTAATTTTGCTATCTTTAATACCAGCGAAGGATGAACCATTCGTAGTCTCTCTGATGTCTAAATCTAAGATCAAGGTATCCCCCGTTGATCATTCTCCAATCTGCATGTTTATGCCAACCATCTATATTTTCTAATAACCATGTAGTCACTTCATCTAACTTCTCAGGTGATTCGATCTTTATCCTAGCCTTGTACCAGTCATTAACAGTACTGTCGAATGATCTTGCCTCATATCTAGGACTGTCTTCACTTACCACCAGTTCTCCCAAGGAAAAACGCACCATTCAGGATTTTCTAACTTATTGATATATTTTCCTGCAAAATCGCTTTTAAAATCACTGGATTCGTTATGAATCAATACAGCAAATTTCACATTATTATGCCATATATCGTTCCAGTGATCATTTTTAGGCAGGCATCCTCCTTGCCAATCATCAACCAACTCTTTAAAAGTATTGCCAGTATCATTGATATCATCTAAGATTAGTATGTTTTTTACTAGCATTGGATCATAGCTATCAGCATTGGTTGATGAGGTTTGCATATCACTTGGTACATATCCATAAGCCTCTTCAGCCATCCATAGATTGCTTTCATCTTTATGTAATACTTTTAATGGTATATCTAGGTAGTGACTAAGCATCACGCCTGCTATCAATCCACCGCGATTAATAGCAGCGATATAATCAGGCTTATATTCTTCTTCATACATCTGTCTCACGATCTCAAGCAATGAGGTCTTAACAAATTTTTCATCATAAAGTTTATCAATATCCATTTTACCAATGCCTTATAACATTTAAAATAATAACAAAACATGTAACTACATGTAGTATAACCCAAAAGGTCTTTAAAAATAATGCGATACGTGCCTCTCGCAAGGTCAATATTGGTATGCGGGGGCGATCTTCATCGGTTTCACCCATGAGATGGCCTGTGGCTCTAGCCCATATTTTCATGATGGTATTCATGTTTCGTATATGGCGCTGTTAGCACCATGCTCAAATACTTCTACAGATTTAACACGCGCAGTCTTGTTAAGCAATGTACCAGCCTCGCGATCTTCATCCAATAACTCAGACAGTTTGTTATATATTAGTTCGCTGAATTTTTCGCATCCTACACCGTCTACGATCCGCAGATCAATTAATGCTGTGTAAGGCGGTTTATACAAAGTTCCTATATCAGCGAGTCTCTTGAATGTCTCAAGATGTGGATCATCTTTAGCGACCAATGTAGTATGATCGAACATATACTCTAACCAACTTTTGAATTTATTTAATCCTCCGAAATCCATGACCCAGTTTCGTTCATCTAATGATTCGCATTCAAAAACGATGCGCAATCCTATACTATAACCATGTAACAGACTGCAATGGCTGTGTGTGCTGCGCCATTGACGAAAGCAACAACTAAGGCCCCTATCGTTGCCATATGTTTTAGTGCTGTAAAATTTAGGCATCTCTACCCTCGTATTCTTCAATAATCCTTGCCTTCAAACTTTCCCACATCGGCTCAAGCGCCAGATGCGGATCTAATTCTACTTCATTATCAGTAATACACTCTTTGTTGTAAGTAACTATTACTTTATCACCCTTATTGTTTTCTAATGTTAGTTTCATAATTTTTCTCCTATAAACATTTTAGCATGTTCCTTTACCATTAGCAACATATTGTAGGCACCGCTGCGCCTATTCATGCTGAGTATGTTGCCCAAATCAAGTTCTACCATAAGATTTTTATCATTGGCTAATATTTCTTCGGCAGTGTTACCTGAATAAATGTCGCTTACCAAAGTAACAGTGCCTTTGACTATCATGGCATCGCTATCGCTATAGAACCAGACTTTACCTTTACCTAATTGGGGAACTAACCATACCTGACTCATGCAACCTTTGACCTTGAAATTTTCAAGCCTAAATTCCTCAGGAAAAGGCTGCGACTTTTTAGCCAAACTAATCAAGAACCTATAACGGTCGTTGGTGTCACTAAATGTGCTTATGACATTTTTGTATTCTTCAATCTTTTGATTTATTGTGTCCATTTATCTACTATTATTGTTCCATATCTATACATATGTGTCTCAACTCCTAATCTATCTATAGTATCTTCTACTAATTTTATCATCTTATTACTATTACCGCAAATGATTTCTAGTGGAAATTCATATTGATATTTGTAGATAAAATCTTCTACAAGAGTGCGTACCTCACTATGGCGTATACCATGTAGATCAAGTTTTTTCATTTTTCACTATATATTTTTTGATTTTGTGCTTCCCATACACGCTCACGCAAGTTTGTGCTGCTAAAACTATGATCACGGCTATTAAAAATTAATTCTATCTTTCGCTTTTCACAGATTGCTCGGCCTGTAAATTCGGATTGCATATATTCTACGCCTAGTATACGAACATCTAATGGTAATGTCAATAGAATATCTTCAAGGTCTTTTTCACTGTTATAGACTACGATCTCATCTACAAAACGCACAGCACTAAGTTGTATCTGACGCTCAACAAGACTCTGTATTGGCGCATTTTTACCTGGTCTATCCCATTGCGCATTATTCTGTAATCCTGCGATAAGATAATCACAATGATTCTTTGCTTCTGCTAACATTGCAACATGACCTGCATGTAGCAAGTCAAACTGACTAAACGTTATGCCAATCTTTAGTCCTTTATCCTTCAATTCTTTTACTTTGTTGAATATCATCTTTTTAACTCACTCCACATTTGCTTTTTACTTTGTTCCTCTAACCATTCTTCTTCGCCAACGAAGGTAGGTTCTCTTTTCAGTATTTCATCTAATAGAAACTTAATCTCATATAATTCTTGCTTCATGCCCCAAGAAACATAGCCGTCGTTATATGGACTACAGATTTCCCCGTGTGTTTTAAGAATAGCCATTGTTATACTATTTCGTTCTATTGGTTTCTTGAAGCCCATTTGCCACCTTATTTGTATCAATTATGATGTCTAATGCCTGCCTTAAAAGATTTTCTATAGTGACAAGTTTTTTTTCTGCTTCATATAGTTTTTTATGTTGCAGTTCCATCTGCGCCTCTAGTGTGCATACCCTAGTAAATAACTGATCATTGAAGTCTGTCATTTGCAGGCCTGCCTTGCTATATTGTAAAACTCTTGTCTAGCAGCAGCATCGCTCTTGAAACCACCACCTAATCTTGTAGTCACAGTTGAACTACCTGTATCTTCTACCCCACGACTTTTTACACAGTAATGCTGTGCATCAATCATAACAG
>Ga0194122_10005772_pt1 | contig 11473 bp, 13 predicted proteins | sample TA2MahCa10mmetaG_FD_155487 | JGI IMG/M metagenome (GOLD analysis project Ga0194122, IMG submission 155487) | Freshwater microbial communities from Lake Tanganyika, Tanzania - TA2015021 Mahale Deep Cast 10m | ecosystem: Environmental > Aquatic > Freshwater > Lake | place: Tanzania: Lake...
GCATTGGCCCCGCCCGCCGCCTGCATCTCCTCCACCAGCGCCGCGCGCGTGGTTTTCCAGGCTTCGGGCAGGTCGCCCTGCATCCGGCGGCTGAATTCCGCGGCCAGCGCGGGATGGGCACCCAGATAGCGGGTGAAGAGTTCGTTCCATTGGGCCTCGCGGCGGGCGCCCTCGTCGCGCCGATCCCAGGCCGTGCGGATGGCTTCGGGAATCTCGAATGCCGGATGTGGCCAGTTCAGCAGCTGGCGCGCCAGTTCCACCTCCGGCGCGCCCAGCGGCGCGCCGTGCACCGTGTTCTTGCCTTGCTTGTTGGGGCTGCCGAAGCCAATCACCGTGCGGCAACGGATGAGGCTGGGCTTGTCCGTCTCCGCGCGGGCCTGCGCAAGGGCCGCGGCAACCGCTTCCGCATCATGACCGTCGACGTTCTCGATGACCTGCCAGCCGTAGGCGCGGAAGCGGGCGGTGGTGTCGTCCGTGAACCAGCCGGCCACGTCGCCGTCGATGGAAATGCGGTTGTCATCGTAGAGCGCAATGAGCTTGCCAAGGCCCAGGGTGCCGGCCAGCGAGCAGGCCTCGTGGGAAATACCCTCCATCAGGCAGCCATCGCCCACGGCGACATAGGTGTGGTGGTCGACGATGGGGAACCCGTCGCGATTGAACTGGGCGGCCAGCGCCCGCTCGGCTATGGCCATGCCGATGGCGTTGGCGAGCCCCTGGCCGAGGGGGCCGGTGGTCGTTTCCACACCCGGGGTGTGGGCAAATTCGGGATGCCCGGCGGTACGGGAATGCAGCTGGCGGAAGCGCTGCAGCTCCGAGAGGGGCAGGTCGTAGCCCGTGAGGTGCAGCAAGCTGTAGAGCAGCATGGAGCCATGGCCGTTCGAGAGCACGAAGCGGTCGCGATTGGGCCAAGCGGGGTTGGCCGGGTTGTGGCTCAGTACGTCCCGCCACAACACCTCCATCATGTCGGCCATGCCCATCGGGGCGCCGGGGTGGCCGGAATTGGCGGCCTGAACGGCATCCATGCTGAGGGCACGGATGGCGTTGGCGAGATCGCGACGGGTCGGAGCGGCCGTGGAGGTCATGCTGGATTCACTTCTTGTTATGGGGCGGGCCTGGCCCCGGCAAAGCAGGCCGCGGCGGAGGCCGCAGCGGGGCGTCATCGGGGGCTGCATTCTAGCCGCATCGCGCGACGCGCAAAACCGAGATTTCCCCGGGCTGCAGGCTCGGATCGGCTCGGGAAACCCTCCCGTGCCCAAGACTCGCCGGCCCACCGTCATGGACACCGATTCCGGGCCCGGCCACCCTTGTCCGAGAATGTCGCCTGCGGGCACTCAAACCCCGCTCCGTGAGTCTCAGATTCTCAGGCCCAAGCTCAGAAAATGTTTGCAAACCCCTATATATACGATGTATTTTCCGAAATGCGCATCACTAGAAAAACAGCCCCGGAAAAACCGCGCGCACTCGGCCCCAGTCCCCACATCGGGTCACGGGCCCTCTTCGTCCGTCCGCCGCAGGGTGCACGGGCGGTTCTGGCATGCCGCAAACGCTGGTGATGCTCTTCGATGACGACGCAAACGTTCAGTTGCGAATTCTTTCCCCCCCGCACGCCCGAGGCCCGTGAGCGGCTCGCGGCGACCGCTGCCCGGCTGACGACCCTGGGCCCGGAATTCTTTTCGGTCACCTTCGGCGCCGGCGGCAGCACGCGTGACCTCACCTTGGAGACGGTTCTCAAGCTGCGCGCCGATCACGGCGTGGAGTCCGTGCCCCATCTCTCCTGCATCGGAACGCCACGGGAGGAACTGCGCGCCTTGCTCCGCAGCTATCAGGAAGCAGGCATCCGCCGGCTGGTTCTGCTGCGCGGGGACATGCCCTCGGGCATGACAGGCTTCGGCGAGCTGCGCTATGCCAACGAACTGGTGGCCTTCGTGCGCCAGGAAACCGGCCGGGCCTTCCATGTGGAGGTTGCGGCCTACCCGGAATTTCATCCGCAGGCCGTCTCGGCCGCGGCGGATCTGGACAATTTCCAGCGCAAAGTGGAAGCCGGCGCCGACAGTGCCATCACCCAGTATTTCTACAACCCGGACGCCTATTTCCGCTTCGTGGACGATTGCCACGCGCGGGGCATCGGGATCCCCATCGTGCCGGGCATCATGCCCATCACCAATTTCACCCAGCTGGCGCGGTTTTCCGAGATGTGCGGGGCGGAAATCCCGCGCTGGATCAGTCGGCGACTGCGGGATTTCGGTGACGACCGGGCTTCCTTGCGCGCCTTCGGGCAGGAGGTGACGCTTGCCCTGTGCTTGCGGTTGCTCGAGCAGGGCGCACCCGGCCTGCACTTCTACACCATGAACCAGGCGGAGGCGACGGAAGCGGTATGCCGCCAGCTGGGGCTGGGAGGCCCCGCGGAACATGCGGCGGGCAACTGAGGACATGGCCTCCCCGGACGCCCACGTCCTCATCGGCGACAGCCCCGCCATGCAGGCCTTGCGGGCGACGCTTGCACGCCTCGCCTCGTCGGACTTTCCCATCCTGGTGCAGGGCGAATCCGGCGTCGGCAAGGAGCGCGTCGCAATCCAGCTTCACCGGCGCAGCGCACGGCGCATGGGCGCCTTTCATGCGGTGAATTGCGCCGCCCTCACTCCGGAGCTGCTGGAGAGTCAGCTGTTCGGGTGCGTGCGCGGGGCCTATACCGGGGCAGAACGAGACAGGCCCGGCCTGCTCGAGCAGCTCGACACAGGGACCCTCTTGCTGGACGAGGTCGGCGAAATGCCACCCGCGCTGCAGGCCAAACTGCTACGTGTGCTGGAGGACGGAGAGTATTACCGCCTGGGCGATACGCGACCGCTGCGCACCGGCGTGCGGATACTTGCCGCCACCAACCGGGATCTGCGCGCGGCGGTGAGCGCCGGCCTGTTCCGGGAGGATCTCTACCATCGCCTCGGCGTACTGAAGGTGAACGTGCCACCCCTGCGTGCACGGGGTGATGACTGGCGCCAGTTGCTGCCGGGCCGGTGTTCGATGCTGCGGCTTTCCTGGAAGGTGAGAATGCGAGTCGCGGGGATGGCGGCTTCAGTGGCCAGCAGGATGCCGCACACAACGACGTGGCCCTGGCCATCACCCGCACCGAACTCATGCGCGGGGTGGAGCAGCGGGTACTGCGAGAGGTGCGAAACGCGCTTCATCGTTACGCGGGAGCACACGGCGCCATGCCTTGGCTGAGCCCTTGGCAAGCCCCGGCAAGCCAGTCCTGGATGAGTGAGCCCGGCATCACGCGTGGCCAGCTGCCGCTGCGCAGACGCGAGGCGAGCAGTGCGGATCCTCATGCAGTGGGCACCTCGGCATTTGCGTTCGAGGCGGACTTTGCGCTCGGCTGGAACCTGCCTGCAGCAGGCGCGGTGGTGCAGGAGGGTGAATTTCCACCGCTGGCGGCCTGCCTGCAGAGCAGCAGCTCCACGGCCTGCACCAGCGGCATGGCGCTCTCCTCTGAGACCGATCTTTCCGGCCCCGTGCAGGGTCTTGCTGCGGGAGAGTGGTTGCAGGGCCGGTGCAAGGCGCAGCGCACCGGCATTCTTGCCTGTGAAGCCGCACGCCTGGTGCCGAGTGCCGCCGGCGAGACGCTGCGTCGCACCTGGACGGTCGTTCTCACCCGCCGGCCGCACGAGATGACGGCGCCTTCTGCCACCGCTCCCCGCCTGCAGCATTTCCGCCGCGCGGACGAGGCCGTCGGCAACGAGGAGAGCCTGGAAATCCGGCTGCGCGATGAACTGCTTGATGGCATGGAACCGGCGCGTGCACTGGGTTCGAGCCGGATGGTGCTCGGGCCCGGCGCGCAGATCAGCGCTTTCAGCTTGGAAGGCGTGCCCTTCGATCTGGAAGTGGACGATGAAGACATCATCGATCCGCGTGATCCGGCACTGGATCCCGTGCCGGACACCGTGGCGGCCACCCGTCGCTCACCCGGAGAGGTGCCGTTCTGGTTGGTGTCGAACCGTTGGCATGAACAGTTGCTCGTTGCCTATGCATCCACTTGGTCCCCGGGAGCAGAGGGCAGCCCCTGTGCCGAGTCTTCACAGCCTTGCCTTGAGATCGCCACCCGCAGCGCTGACGGAAGTCCTGCCTTGCAGGTCGCCGACGCGGCCGTGGTGCTCGGCGGACCAGCGCTGCGTGCGGGCGCGCTGGCGCAGCAGCGTCCGGCTGCCGTCTTGTCGGATCTCTTTGAGGGTGCGAATGCCCTGCCCGGCCGCCTGCTGGAACGACAGGCACGCAGTGCGAACTTCAATGATCGGCTGCTGATCTTCGCGCCCGGGGCACCCTGACATGAACCTGCGACGCATGCGCGGCTTCACCCTGCTCGAGATCACGGTGGTGCTGCTCATCATCGGTTTGATGATTGCAGGCCTTTTTGCGCCACTCGAAACCCAGTTCGAGGCGCGTGACCGGCGCCAGACCCCGGCATTGCTCGATGACATCCAGACTGCACTGCTCGGCTATGCGCTCACGCACGGTCGCCTGCCCTGCCCCGACACGGAGGGTGACGGGCTGTCCAATCTGCCTTGGAACCCGCTGGAGCCGGTCACCAGCGGCGCCTGCGCCCAGAGCGTTGGCATCCTGCCGTGGAGCGAACTCGGCGTGCCCGGCACCGATGCCTGGGGCAATCGTTATACCTATGCCGTGAGCCAGCCGGAGTTCACACGCCCGGATACGGATGCGCTCTGCAACGGGGGGGATGAGGCCGGGGCGCACTTCGACTTGTGCACCCGTGGTCGACTCAATGTCAGGAGTCGCGGCGACGCGCCCGCCACCTCCGGCATTGAGAGCAAAGCCGAACTGACAACTTACGCCACGGCAATTCCTGCCGTGGTGGTTTCGCACGGGCGTAACGGCAGCGGTGCCATCTCCGCTGAAGGCTTCGTGCGTGCTGCGCCGACAGGCGCCGACGAAGCCGAGAACGCAGACGCGGATGCCGTGTTCATGCTGCGCGGCTATTCACGCGGCGGCGCCGGATGTGCAGACAATGCGACCGAATCAAGTCCCCTGTGCGAATTCGACGATCTGATGATCTGGGTCTCGTCGAGTGTGTTGTCTGCCCGCATGGTGCAGGCCGGCAAACTGCCCTGAGTCCATGAGCCCTCACGCGACTTCTCCGCTGCTTGGTGTGGCACGACTGGGACTGGTGGAGTGGTGGCGCACCCGCTGGCCGTGGTTGCTGGTGTTGTGTGTGGCGGTTGCGGGGGCGATTGGTGTCTTTGCCGAGACTCTCGCCGTGACGGAGAGCGTGGAGATACGCCTCACGCTGCAGGGGGCGGCGACGCGCTTCCTCGTGGTGACCGCTTTTGCGCTTCTGCTTGTCGTCAACACTGTGCGCGATGCCAACGACGGTGTGCTCGACTTCGTGCTGTCGAGACCGGTCGCACGCTGGCAGTGGTGGTTGGGCAAGTTTCTGTCCTGCGCGCTGGTTGCCGCGCTCAGTGCGGCAGTGGCCGCCCTGCCGCTACTCGCTGGCGCTGCACCGGGTTCTGTGATCGCTTGGTCCGGCTCACTCGCCTGCGAACTCGTCGTGATGGCGGCAGCGGCCCTGACTTTCGCGCTGGGACTGGGCCAGGTGACGCCCGCCTTTGCTGCCACGATGGCTTTCTATCTGCTGTGCCGCGCGATGCAGAGTCTGGTGCTCTTGAGCAGGGACGCCCTGCTGGACACGGGAACCCTGCTGCATTCGGCGCTTGGCGCCGCGCTGCGCGGCCTCGCCCTGCTTCTGCCGGATCTGGGTCGCTATACGCAGAGCGCCTGGCTGGTCGGTATCGGCCTCGACGCGGGGGAGCTCAGGTTCATCCTGCTTCAGACCCTGATGGGTGCAAGCGTGCTCGCGCTACTCGGGATCATCGACTTCAACACCAGACGTCGCTGAAGCATGGCGCACTCCGACTCACCGCACAGCCCAACCGCTCACTGGCGCGCGCGATTACCGGCATTCGCGCTCTGCGGGCTGCTTGTCGCGCATGGCGTATGGCGCGCGTCGCTGGACGCCACGCCCGTTCGCGTGCGTGAAATTCCGGATCCGCCGCCACAGTCCTGGCTGTCACTGGCTGCGCTCGGCGATGAGGTAGCGCTGTCACGAATCCTGATGCTGTGGCTGCAAGCTTTCGACACCCAAGCCGGCGCACGCCTCGGCCTGCGGGATCTGGATTACGCGCGCGTGGAAGCCTGGTTGCGGCGGTGTCTGGAGCTCGCGCCCGAGGCCCAGTACCCGCTGCTGGCGGCCAGCCGCTTCTACGCGGAGGTTCCGGATTCCGCACGCGCGCGCAGGATGCTCGATTTCGTGAGCACGGCCTTTGCCGAAGATCCGGCGCGCCGCTGGCCGTGGCTCGCCCATGCAGTGTTTGTCGCGCGGCATCGGCTGAAGGATCCCGCACTCGCCCTCGTCTATGCGCGCCAACTGGCGCGGGAAAAGAGCGCCAACATCCCGAACTGGGCCCGCCAGATGGAAATTTTCGTGCTGGAGGACATAGGCGAGCTTACGGCCGCAAGAATCCTGCTGGGCGGGCTGCTGGACAGCGGTCAGATCACGGACCCGCATGAGGCACGTTTCCTCGCTGAGCGACTGGCTGGGCTGGAGGCGAAGGAGCAGGAACGACATGAACCCTGAATCCAGGCCTGCCAGATTGAAAGCAATTGTGTCGGCGCTGTCGGGAATCGGACATGAATGACGAGATCCGGACAGTCGACCCGTGTGCTGACATAGAATCTGCCCATGAAACAAGGCGCAGGGACATGGTCCGGTTCATGCAGAGCCGAATCTCCCATCCACCATTCAAGCGAGTGACTCTCATGCACAAGCGTCTTCAACAAGGCTTCACCCTGGTCGAGATCGCCATCGTCCTGGTCATCATCGGCCTGCTGCTCGGCGGCATCCTGAAAGGCCAGGAACTCATCACCAGCGCGCGGGTACGCAACCTCGCGGATCAGAATTCCGGGATTCAGGCCGCCTACTACGGTTTCGTGGACCGTTACCGACAGGTTCCGGGTGACTGGCCCGCGGCGAATGCGGCCCAAGCCATCCCCGGTGTCACAACGGGAGGCAACGGCAACGGCCGCCTCGACCGTGCCAATACCGACTGGACCGAGGCACTCGCCCTGTGGGAGCAGCTTTCCAAGGCGGGCTTCATCCAAGGGCCGTACATAGGGGGTGACAGCGCACCCACTGCGGCCAACAGCAATATAGCCCCGCGCAACGCCTTCAATGGCTTCATGGTGCTCTACCGCTCGAATGATTATCTCGATACCGACAGCACACCGCCCGACAGGCTCAACCTCACCCTCGGCCGCGGCATTCCCGTGAACGTGATGCGCGAACTCGATCTCAAGGTTGATGACGGGTTGCCGCAGTTCGGGGTGATGCGTCATGCACTCACCAGCGGCGCGACCTTTGGCGAAATCGGCCAATCGGTCGCGAGCTGTGTGGATACCGGGGAAACGCCGCCCATCTGGAACATTGCGGGCAATGAGGAGATGTGCAACGCGGTCTATCTCTACTGACCGCAGGCGGTAGGCGAGGATTCATGCGGATGCCGCCGTCCTTGCTCAGTTTTGAGGGTGTCAGCGTCAGCTTTGGCGCGCAGGAAGTTTTCAGCGAGCTGAGCTTTCAGTTGGATTCCGGGCAGTCGACCGCGCTGCTCGGTCTGAACGGGGCGGGCAAGTCCACCGTGCTGCGCCTGGCCGTGGATCTGCAGCGTCCGAGCTCGGGCAGTGTGAGCCTGTCCGGCATGCCGGTGACCAACCCCTCGGCGCGGGCCGGCGTGGCCTGGCTGCCCGAGCGCGTCACCGCGCCGCATTACCTGCGCGGTCGCGAGTGGCTGGCCCTGCTGCTGGCACAACACGGGCTCGCCTATTCACATTCGCAGGCAGTGGCCGAGTGCGCACATCTGGATCTGGTGCCGTCCGTGCTGGATGCGCCAGTGCGTCACGGTTCCAAGGGCATGTTGCAGAAGCTGGGGCTTGCGGCCTGCCTGCTGTCCGGCAGTCACTTGCTGCTGCTGGATGAACCCATGAGTGGGCTGGATCCGCGAGCCAGGCGCCAGTGCCGCGATCGACTGCTCGAAGCCAGGGTGGAGGGCCGTACCCTCTTCATGAGCTCGCATGAGCTCGAGGACATTCCTCTGCTGTGTGAACGGGTGCTGGTACTGCACGAAGGCCGACTGGTCTTTGATGACACGCCGGCCGCCCTCTGTGCGCTGGATTCAAGCGGCAAGGCCGAGGAGGGGCTGCTGCAGCTGCTGAAAAATTAAAGTTCCCGGGGGATCAGGTCGCTGATAGTCCCATCATGAGGAACCACGTCACATTCCGGCCCCGCAAAGTCTCCACCAGGAGAACCGCGCCACACCCTTCCTGCGGAAGAGTGACCGGCTCAGGCGTTCGCGCCTGGCTCGGCGTCGATGATCTCGAAATCGTGGGTCAATTGCGCAGTCTTGCCGAGCATGATGGACGCCGAGCAGTACTTCTCGGCGGACAGGCGAATCGCCCGTTCCACCACGGCAGGCTTCAGGTTGCGGCCCGTGATCACGAAGTGCAGATGGATACGGGTGAAGACCTTGGGGTCTTCGCTGGCCCGTTCGGCTTCCAGTTCAGCCCGGCAATCGACGAGCTCCTGCCGCCCTCGCATGAGGATGGTCACCACATCGAATGCGCTGCAGCCGCCCATGCCAATGAGCAAGAGCTCCATGGGACGAATGCCGATGTTCCGCCCACCTGCAGTGGGAGGACCATCCATCACCACGGCATGACCCGATTCGCTTTCTCCAACGAAAGAAACACCGTCGATCCACTTGATGGTCGCTTTCATCCACAGAGCCCTGACTTCGCAAGAACAACAGGGCCAGTACTTTACGCCAAGCCCAACGGAAAAGCGTGGCATGCCATCGGCGCCACTTCCTCCGTAATGCGATAGAACGAAGAGGTCCGCGACCATGCAATACAGCAGCATCGAGACAGAAGTTCGGGAGCGCGTTGCGCCTCCGCCCAGTCAGCCGGCCATCAGTACCGCGGCAAAGGTGCTGGCCTCGGCCCGGGAGGCTCAGGCAGAAACCTCGCTCCAGCGGTTTCTGGAGCACTGCCATCGCAAACACTACGCAGCCAAGACCACGCTGGTAAGGCTAGGCGACCCTTCGCACGACCTCTTCTACATCGTGAAGGGTTCGGTGACCGTGCTGCTGGAAGATGATCAGGGACGCGAACTGATTCTGGCCTATCTCAACGCCGGGGACTTCTTCGGCGAAATTGGTCTCTTCCAGGAAGACTCCTATCGCACGGCACAGGTCCGTACCCGCACGCAATGCGACATCGCACAGATAAGCTACGAGCGGCTCAAGTCGCTGCCCTCGGTGATGCCGGAGCTGACGCTCGCCGTTGCAGCTCAATTGGCGAACCGATTGCGTCGCATGAACCGCAAGGTCGGCGATCTCGCCTTCACGGATGTTGCCGGACGCATCGCCCGCGCCCTGCTTGATCTCTGCAAGGAGCCGGATGCCATGACCCACCCGGATGGCATGCAGATCCGCGTGACCCGCCAGGAACTGGGGCGCATCGTGGGCTGCTCGCGGGAAATGGTCGGTCGCGTGCTGAAGAGCCTCGAGGAGCAGCACCTGCTCAGCTTGAGCGGCAAGACCATCGTGGTATTCGGGGTGCGTTGAAGTTAGTGACGGTGAAATTCGTGACAGTAACCCTATTTCCCGAAATTGGTGACAGTAACCTTATTTCCCACCCTGCAAACAACTGGTGACAGTCACCTGTTCAATTCGCGCCCCACGCCAGTGCGGCCTACGGGGATCACGTTGACAGCAACCCGAATGATTTGATCCCCACCAAGAGGCGGTTGGCGCGACCCCTGCTTGCCATCCTGACGGTTTTAGGCGAAATAGGGTAACTGTCACCGATTTTCGTCACCGATTTTCGTGTGGCTGTGGCCGATCAGGCTGAGGGTCGCCTGCAGCGGGTACTCGGGAACTGCCAATCCGCGCGACTGCCGATCAGCGCCGTCTACCCGCATCGCCGTTATCTCACCGCCGAGGTGCAACGCTTCGTGGAATTTCTGGCCGAGCGCATGAGCGGGTACGGATTGGCCGAGCCTGTAATTTGAGTTTGGTAGGAGAAGCCGACAGCGCCGTATAAAAAGGAGGCCTAGCGCCAATCCTCATGGCTCGCAGCCATGAGTTCCGCCCACACATCAGGAGGATTGCCGCGCTCGAGCATGCGTTGGAAGACCAGGTAAGGATCGCTCTTGCTACCGGCGGCGCGCAGGGTGTTCTCGTCGTTGACTCAGGCGAAAACGATGATCCGTGTTTTTGAGTCGAATCGAAAAAACAAGGGAAACCGCCGACCTATCTTTGCGCGCCTCCAATGCCGATATTCAGCGCCCATGGTATTACCGAGCCGGAAATCATCCCGCCCTGGTTCACCGGGAACCACCTCGAATATCAGTTTTGACAGGGCAGCGAAGAGTCTGACATTCGCATTCGATTCAAAGCCCTGCGGGTCTTCTGACCGAGCCCGTTCAGCTGCATCGCGCAGCCGTTGCAATTGTCCGATCAGGCACGCATGAAAGAGGAGGGTCCAGCCGTTACGCTGGGTCACAATTCAACGTGACCTTCAATGTCTTCTGAGAGATCAGCGGACTCGGACTGCGCTGCCAGCAGGGCTTGCTCTAGCGCCTGCGGCAAGGTCGCGAGGTGACGTCCATTGCGAATGTCGTTTTCCAGAAGTTTCAGGAAGGCACCAATGGCCGGATCCTGATGGGAGGTGTCATCGGCCCGGGTCACGACCACGTGCGAGTCAGACAGGTCGAAAACAATCTTGCTCCCACAGTCCACTCCAAGAGCCTCACGGATGGATTTGGGTAATGTGACCTGGCCTTGCAGACCGATTGCGGCAACCTCACGCAGGCTAGACATGACGTTCCTCCTGACTGTTCCAAAGAAAGGTAAGGAATACTCAGCGGTTTAGCAATCGAGGCTACCGTCCAGGTGGATGGAACTTGTGGGCGCAAATTCAGAAAATGGTGGCTACGGGTGGACTCGAACCACCGACCTCAGCATTATGAGTGCCGCGCTCTAACCGGCTGAGCTACGTAGCCATTCGCAACAGAAGCGGATCGCCGACATGGCCCCGTGGGTGTGGGGTCGAAGGTCGGCCCGGGTGGCGGCTTGCTCGGCGTGCTGCGCGCACACCGCGGTTCCCTCATTGCGGGGAACGCTCCTCCCGCCAGCCCGTGCATTCGAGGCGCGCGATTGTCGGGGAATCCGTCCGGGAATTCAATGCACCCGGCAGGGCTGCCCTCCCCACCCGCTCAAAACTGGTAAATCAGGCTGAACACGCTCTCGTGGCGACTGTTGTTGCCGGAAGGTCCCCAGAGATCACCCAGCTGCCAAGGCCCGATCGAGCTGCCGCAGACGCGCCAGAACAAATTCTGCTGGAAGCGCAGCAT
>Ga0194122_10005777_pt1 | contig 11469 bp, 13 predicted proteins | sample TA2MahCa10mmetaG_FD_155487 | JGI IMG/M metagenome (GOLD analysis project Ga0194122, IMG submission 155487) | Freshwater microbial communities from Lake Tanganyika, Tanzania - TA2015021 Mahale Deep Cast 10m | ecosystem: Environmental > Aquatic > Freshwater > Lake | place: Tanzania: Lake...
GTTCGTTTTGAAGATGTCCAACAAGCCGTCGCCATCGAAGTCGCCCGCCGTGGCGCCCATGCCCGCTTGTTCGCGCCCATCTTCATTGAGCGCTGTGCCGGATATCACTCCGGTCTCTTCGAACGTGCCGTTGCGCCTGTTGCGATAAAACAGCGACGCCGTGGAGTCGCAAGCGACGTAGATGTCGGGCCAACCGTCATTATCGAAGTCGCTGACCAAGGCCGTGAATCCGTAATACTGTTTCGGTCCGGCAATCCCGGCTTTGTCAGAGACATCCGTGAAAGTGCCCCGGCCATCGTTCTGATAGAGGCTCATGGTCTCACCCGGCAGGCCACGCGGACCGCAGACTACGGGCAGGCCCTTCCATTGACACTGCGCTTTATCGCCTGGCTTCGGAGTGACCTTCAGATCGAGATCCAGGTAGTGCACGACAAACAGATCGAGATCTCCGTCGCGGTCGTAGTCGACGAAGGAGCAACCGGTGCTCCAGCGAGTGCGGCCGCGCCACAAGCCGCGCTGGCGGGTTTCGTCGCTGAATCTGCCCTTCGCATTGCGCCAGAGCGTATTCTCGCCCCAGTTGGTGATCAGCAGATCCGTCCAGCCATCGTTGTCAAAATCGCCGGCGCAAACCCCTTGCGCCCAACCGGTGTGCTTCAGACCGGTTCTGTCCGTCGCGTCCTCGAACGTGAGCCCCCCCTGGTTGCGGTAGAGAAAATGCCGGGGCGAGCCGGAGCCGTCCAGCCGGGACCCGTTGACGAAGAGCAGATCCTGCCAGCCGTCGTTGTCGAAGTCGAACATGGCTGTTCCGGCGCCGGTCGCCTCGACAATGTATTGCTTGCCGCGTTCCGCGCCGGAAACATTGACGCCGGTTAGCCCGCCGATGGCGGCGACATTACGATAGTCGACCGCCGGGGGCTTCATTCCTTTAGGAAGCGGGCGCGAGGCCTGGGCGACGCCATTGCCGGGCGCCATGCCTTGGGCCCAGGTTGCCGCCCCAATAGCGAAGATCAGGATTTCGGTTCTCATGCGCGCTCGTTACTCTTTGGTGATAACACGAACCGCTAAGGATGTGTGGCGACTGCGGCCTTTGAGCCTCAACAGGCCGACTCAGCATATTCTCACCGAACGATGAGCCTGAAGGACGGTAGCTGACTGGACTCCTTTCTGTTTTGAATTCGAGTTTGAGAATTGGCTTTCTGGGCCGAGAGGCGGCAGTCAAGGCTGCGCGAAGCGCACCCGAAGAGTTGCCTTGACAGCCGTCTCTCGACCCCCACGCTGGAGAGTGCGGTTGCATGGGCTTTAGCGCATGCAACCCTGCCAAGCGGCGAGCGGGGGGGGGAGGGTTTGGGCTGACGGCATGCTCATGCCTTCGGCGGATCGTACTTCTTGAGCTCCAGCTTGGCAATCGCTTCCTGGTGCACTTCGTCCGGCCCATCGGCAAGGCGCAACGTGCGGAGCAAAGCCCAACCCGATGCGAGCGGAAAGTCCTCGCACATGCCTGCAGCTCCGTGCGCTTGCATGGCGCGGTCCAGCACACGCAGCGCCATGTTGGGCACCACCACTTTGATCATGGCAATCTCGGCGCGCGCCGCTTTGTTGCCGGCCTCGTCCATCACGCGCGCGGCGTGCATCACCAGCAGCCGCGCCTGATCGATCTCCATGCGCGAGTCCGCAATGTCCGCGCGAATCGTACCCTGCTGGGCGATGGGCTTGCCGAATGCCACGCGCTCGCGCACGCGCCTGCACATGAACTCCAGCGCCCGTTCGGCCAAGCCGATCGAACGCATGCAGTGGTGAATGCGGCCCGGCCCCAGCCGTCCCTGCGCGATCTCAAAACCGCGGCCTTCGCCCAGCAGCATGTCCCCGGCGGGCACGCGCACGTTGGTGTAGCTCACCTCGGCGTGTCCATGCGGCGCTTCGTCATAGCCGAACACGTTCAGCATGCGCTCCACCTTCACGCCCGGCGTATCGAACGGCACCAGAATCATGGATTGCTGTTTGTGCTTGGCCGCGGTGGGATCGGTCTTGCCCATGAAGATGGCGATCGCACAGCGCGGGTCGCCTGCGCCGGTGGACCACCACTTGCGCCCGTTGATCACATACTCATCGCCGTCGCGCACAATCGCCGATTCAATGTTGGTGGCGTCAGAGCTGGCCACGGCCGGCTCGGTCATCGCAAAGCAAGAGCGGATCTCGCCGCGCAGCAGCGGCCACAGCCAGCGCTCCTGCTGGTCTTTGGTGCCGTAGCGTGCCAGCACTTCCATGTTGCCGGTGTCCGGCGCGTTGCAGTTGAACACTTCCGGCGCCCACGGCACGCGGCCCATCACTTCGCACAGCGGCGCGTATTCGAGGTTGGTGAGCCCTGGCCCGAACGGCGCTTCCGGCATGAACAGATTCCACAGTCCTTCGGCTGCGGCCTTTCCCTTCAGCTCTTCGATGAGCGGAATCGTCTTCCAGCGCGCGCCCGTGTTCACCTGCGTGGCGTAGAGTTTTTCATTCGGATAGATATGCCGGTCGAAAAACGCGAGCAGGCGGTTCCGGTAGTCGGCGGCACGAGGCGACAAAGCAATGTTCATTCCGGACTATGTTAACCGCGCCGGCCTGGCCCCGCGCTACACTGCTACGCATGAAGCGCCATCAATGGTCCGACATCCCGGTTGAGCAGTTGAATCCAGAGTTCGCGCGGCAGGTGATCCACACCGACCGCGTGACCATCGCACGGCTCACTCTGCGCGCCGGCGGCGTGGTGCCGCGCCATAGCCACGAGAACGAGCAGGTGACGGTGCTGGAAAAAGGCAAGCTCAAGTTTATCTTTGACGATCGCGAAGAGACGATCGTGGCGGGCCAGTGCATGCAGATTCCGTCGCACGCGCCGCACCGCGTGGACGTGCTCGAAGACAGTGAGTGTTTCGACATTTTCGCACCCATCCGGGCGGACTGGTTGTCGGGTGACGACGCTTATCTCCGTGGCGGCCAAAAATAGTCCCCCAGGAGTGATCCACCCCGCGCCCGGTTTCCGATCCCCCTGTTAGAGCGCGCTCCACGCGCCAATGACAGTCATTGCTTTTTCAAGGGGGACCGGGATGTTTGGTTTTCGTCGAGGCCTGCTCTTCCTACCGCTGGCCGCGGTTGCGCTTTGGGCGCAACCGGCGCTACCGCCGCAGTGCAATCAGCATGGCGATGCGTGCCTCTACAGCCCCGGTCCGCCGCGGCCCTTTACGGAAACCTCCCGCACCATCGGCTATCGCGACATCACGGGCGCCGAACGTGCAGTGTCGTTCCATGTTCGCATCCCCGCGGGCGGCGCGGCTGCGGCGCTGCCGGTGGTGATCTGGTCTCACGGCGGCACCGAGGAGCCTCCGGCCGCCACGGCGCTGCTGATGAAGAAGTGGAGCGAAGCGACGGCGGGCGCCGGGTGCCTGACCGTCTCGGTGAGGCACGCGCTTCGTGACCGTGCGACGCTCACCCAGGCCTGCGAGAAACTGGCCGTGCCCGCCGAAATGTGCGCGCTTTTCGATCCTCTGCAGTATGACCGGCCGGGCGACCTGCGCAAGGTAATTGACGAACTGGCGCGGCTGAACAGCGCAGCCGGGCCCGCCGAGTGGCACGGCCGCGTCAACCTGGAGCAGATCGCCGTGGCGGGTTTTGCCGAGGGCTCATCCGCCGCGCTTTCGCTCGGAGGAGCGTGCCGGATGTTCATACCGGAGAAGCGCGAACTGGCATTCTTTACCGACGAGCGGCCCGTGGCGTTTGTGGCGCTCTCGCCAGCTTCTCCGGATCGCGAGTTCTTCTTCGATACGGACCGCTTTGAAGACAGCACGGCGTATGACGCGATCGACCGGCCGGTGTTTCTCGCCACCTCGGCGGGCGACGCCACGCCGCCGATCTCGCCCACGCGCCGCCGCCTGTCGTTCGAAACGGTGCCAGGTATGAGTTGGATGCGGACAGGGTGAACGTCTACCACGACTTTTTCGGTGACCCCGACCCTGCAGCGTGTGAAGCAAAAGGAGTGGAGGCCGCCGCCTGCGCGAATTTCCGCGCGTGGCTCACCTCTTCCGTGCTTGCGTTTCTCGATACGCGCGTCCGCAACGTGCCCCAGGCGCGCAATTGGCTGGACCGCAAGTAGATTGACGCGGCCAGCGGGGGTACGGCCACCCTGCGCGCCGAAGTGCCGGTGACGCGCACCGCCCCAGTCGCGTGTCCTGGTTTTGCGGGCTGCCTCTATCGCGCCGAACAAACCTGGCCTGTTATAACGATGCCGTTCCGCGACGTCGTCTACACCGACATCATGGGGTCTGAACGCCGCACGGAGATCACCGTGCGTTGCCCAGATGGGAAACCCGGGCCGTGGCCCGTGCTGATTGTGGCGCATGGCGGCGGCGACGGGCGCAACGATGTGGGTGCAAGCCGCGGGGCGATGAGCCAGTGGGGTGAATGGGGCGCACAGCACGGCTATCTGACGATTGCGCCTGCCTTCCGTGCGCGCACGGGAGAAGACCGGGAACGGTTGTGCACCTACCTGAAGATGAACGCCACACAGTGCGCGGCATCCGACGGGCCGGCGTGGGATCGCCCGTTCGACATGAAGGCGATTCTGGACGAAGTGGAACGGCTCAGCCGTGAAGGCGCGGTCCGTGTGGACCTGAACCGCATTGGTGTGTTGGGCCACTCCGCCGGGTCGACTGGCGTATCGAGCATCGGGCGGGAGTTTAATGGCCAGCGCTCTGTAGGCCCGGGCTATTTCATCGACCCGCGGCCGCGCGCGGTGGTGGCGCTGTCGGCAACCTCGCCCGGCTACAGCTGCACTTTTGACACGACTTTTAACGGCCGGACGACGTCCTGGAGCACATGAGACCGTCCCACGCTCCTCGCCACCGGCAAGGGCGATGCACACGAGCAGATCCCGCATGGCCGCCGCGCCGGTTTTCTGCATTCACCCGCCGGCGACAAGTTTCTGTTGTGGGTGGACGACGCAGCGTTTGGGCACGAGAACTACGGCGACCAATGGCTGGAGTGCCAGGGCGCGCCGGAGGAAAAGTGCCAGGCGTTTCAGGCGCTGCTGCCTTCGGCGGTGCTGTCTTTCCTGGACAACTATGTCGTTGGCGACCCGCGCACCAAGGAGTACATGGACCGCAGCTACATTCGCCAGGCCGGCCGCAACGTCGCGTTCCGGGACAGGAAGTAGGCGGCGGCGCCAGCGGCGTAGGGCGGAAAGTCGAGCCAGTTGAACGTGTTGCCGAACACCAGCCGCCCGGGTAGCGTGGTTCGCAAAACGCCGGGCCACGCCGAATGCCACAGTTGCGCCACTTCCACGCCGCAACTCCACACCAGCGCGCCCAATGCCGCCGCAGCGGGCCGTACCCCCGCCGCGCTCAGCAGCAGCGCCACCAGCAGCGTGTAGAAAAAGCCGCCCAGGGCATTGCCCAGCGCGCCGGGCAACACCGGCAGGAAGCGCACGGCGAGGCCAGCGGCGGCAATCGCCGCCACTTGCGGGATCACGCGGCGGAGCGGCTTCCTCATGGGTGCCGCAAGTCGAACTGGAAGATGTTGCCGCGCGACTCGAACCACTCGTAGGCAAACTGTTAGGTGCCGGGCCGCCAGGCCGGAGCACGCAAGAAGGAGCCGAACGCCGTACCCTTGGTGAGTTGCTTGCGCTCGCCGGTCACGCGGTCGACCCACCACAGATTCCACACGCCTTCGCGGTACGACGCAAACGCGATGCGGCGGGTGTTGGAGGAAAACGAGTGCGTCCAGTGCTGCGACGCGTCGTTTGTCAGCATTTTGAGACCGGTGCGGTCGGTGCGCATCACGGCCATCTGCGTGGTTTCTCCGCGCGCAATCTGAAAGGCTAGCCATTCGCCGGCGCGATCGGTGATGGCAAACCACGCGCGCTCGCGCTCAAACGTCAACTGCCGCGGCGTGGGCGCGGAGGCCGGGCCGAGGCAGATGTTCATCGGGGTGGAACAAGAGCCCAGGAGGTCCTTGGTATTGGGCATCAGGGCCGGATGAAAAATGCCGCTGACATCGCGGGTGAGGATGGTGCGTGACTTCCGCGTCACAGGATCATAGCCGCGAAACTCGACGTTCGGGCCGTTGCCGTGGTTGTAGAGCAGTTCGCCCGCGGGCGTCCAGATGTTGCCGGCTTCCTTGGCGCCCGGGTCCGGCGACACCGGCACTGCCTCGCCGCCGCCCTCGGCGGGCATTACCCATATGTCGCGGTTGCGGCCTTGCGTCTCCACGGCAAAGGCCAGCCACTTACCGTTGGGCGAGTAACTGGGCACGAAGGCGCGCAACACTTCCTCTTTGAAGAGCGGCTTGGCTTCCCCGCCCCCCGCGCTGTCGAGCGTCCATAGCTGGCTGGAGTTGCGCAGCCGCGAAAACAGAAGCCGCGCGCCGTCTGGCAAAAGCGTAAGGCCCGTGGGAATGTCTGCTTGCTAGGCGTACACTCGCGCCGGCTTGGCCCCGCCTTTGGGGGAGACGACCCAGATCGCATGCTCACCACGTTCGCCGGCGGCCGAAAAATAGAGCATCTCGTCGCCCGGCCCGAACACCGGATCCCGGACGCGGCTGACGAAGTTGCCGGGCAGCCGTGGGATGTCGAAGCCGGTTCGTACAAGCGGTGCGGATTGGCCCGAAGCGAGACCGAGCACGAAAATCCCTGAGTCGCGGCTGAGCGATACGAAGGCAAGGCGCTTGCCGTCGCGGCTCCAGGACGGCGCGGCGTGCGAACCGCGCGGGCTACCCGTGTGAGTTACCTGGTGGAGCACCGAACCGTTAAGGGCCACCGTCCAGATCGTGCCTGGGCTGCCGGTATCGAACGGCGCGAGGCTGAAGGGCTCGGCGGCGGTGAAGGCGATGGTTTGGCTGTCGGGTGACCATGCGGGCGCCGAACCAAACTCGCTGAGACGGCGCGGCGTACCGCCCACGGCCGGTACGACCCAGATGCCGCGCCGTGCCGCCGAATGATAGGCGATCCACTGGCCGTCCGGCGACCATGCCGGATGTAGGTTTTGCTGCCCGTCGTTGGTCACTTGCACCGTGGCGCCGGCGCTGGTGAGTTCGCGGCGGTAGAGCTCAAAGCGCCCGGATTTGTTGGAGCAGTAGATGAACGAGCGGCCATCCGGCCCGAACGACGGCTTGGCATCGACGCCCGCCGTGGGGGCCACGGGTGCGACGGGCACCTTCGGCGCTGGTGCGCGCACTTCGCGCACCTCTGCAATAAACCGGTAGCCAACCCTGGCCAGGGTCTCGACGAATCGCGCCGCGCGGGAGTCGTCCCTTAACTCGCGGTGGAGTTGCGCGATCACGCGCGTGATGGCGTTGTCGGTGACGGCGGTACCCTCCCACACCTCCCGCAGCAGTTCTTCTTTGCCCACCGCGCGGTCTCGATTCCGGATGAGATGGAGCAGCACGCGGATGGCTTTGGGCTCCAGATCGAGCCGCTCGCCCGCCCGCTACACGATAAATGCGCGCGGGTCCACGACAACCGTATCGAACTCAAAAAATTGGAGGTTGTCGTCCATCACAAAACCATCATCACCGCGCATGGCGCCCAATCACCAACAGATCACCGATCCATCGCGACTCTGCGGGCGGCCCCGCGTAGGGTTGCCACATGAAGCCCATTTTCCTACTGATTTGCAGCCTGATCGCCGCTGGCCGCGCCTACCTGGAGGTGACGCTGCCCGCCGCGCGCGCTGGACTCCATGATGCTCACTCAAGTCTACCTGAACGGACTTGGACCGTTCCGCATGTTGCTGGATACCGGCGCCGAGGCGAGTATGTTGCGGCCGGAAGCCGCCGCGCGCATCGGGGCGCGGGCGCTCTATCGCGTGGAGCAGGTGACGGCGGCTGGGGTTGCCGAGGCGCCCGCGGGTCGACTGAGAGTCCAGGTAGGCGGAGTGACCGACGAAGACGGGGAGACGATCTACGCGCCGGTGGTGCTACGCGGTGCGGATGGCGTGTTGGGACAGAGTTGGTTGCGGCGGCACTCCTACTTGCTGGACTTCCGGAGGGGCCGCTTCATTTTGGACGGGCAGCCGCCGGCCGATGGACTCCGTGTAGCTTTGCGAGAAGCGGCCGGGCGTCCATGCCTGACCGCGCAGGTGGACGGCCAGGCGCAAGAGTTGATCATTGATTCCGGCGCGTCGGCTCTGGTGCTGTTCTGCGGGCAACTCCGTTACCAGCAGCGGACGCGAATGATCACCAACAATGGCTCCATCGCGGCGGGAGTGGGCAAGGCGACGGTAGCAATCGGGAGCATCCGGCGCCGCCTCACAGCGGCGGAGATTCCGGGCGAGGCTGCGCAAGGGTTGTTGCCGGCCTCGGCATTCGGGTATGTTAACGTCGCGGCCGACCGGCGCATGGCGGTGCTGTCCACCCGCTGACGCACCAGACGATGCGCGTAGCTCAGGACGGCAGCGGATTCGCCCGCAGCAAGGCCATGGCCGCCTCGGGATCGATATCTTCCACCCCGCCGTCTCCGCTACGGGCGGAACTCGCGGACAAACTCCACCACGGCCTTCACGTTCTCCACGGGCGTCTCCGGCATAATGCCGTGGCCCACGTTGAAGATGTGGCCGGGGCGCGAGCCGGTTCGCTTCAGCAGTTCATGCACGCGCTGCTTGAGTTCCGGCAACGGCGCAAAGAGGACGGCCGGATCGAGGTTGCCCTGAATCGCCGAGCGGTAGCTGATGTCCATCCACGCCTGATCGATATTGATGCGCCAGTCGATACCCAGCACGTCGCCGCCCGCCGCGTGGAGTTCGCGGAAGAAGCCGCCGGTGCCGGTGCCGAAGTGGATGACGGGCACGCCGCCGGAGCGGATGCGTTCAATCAACGCGCGCGAGTATTGCGCCACGTATCGGACATAGTCGTCTGAACCGAGCGCGCCCACCCAGCTATCGAACACCTGAATGGCGCGCGCGCCGGAGGCAATCTGCATCAGCGCGTAGGAGCCGAGCACGTCCACCAGCTTGCCCATGAGACGCCGCCACAACGTTTCGTCGCGGTACATCATGGATTTGGTTTTGAGGAACGTGCGCGACGGGCCGCCTTCGATCATGTAGCTGGCCATGGTGAACGGCGCGCCCACGAAGCCGATCACCGGCACGCGGCCGGCGAGGGCGCGCGAGGCAAGCTGAATCGACTCGCCCACATAGCCCAGGTCGTCGGTATTGGAAATCGAAAGCGAGTCGACGTCCGAGGAGTTGGTAATCGGGTTATCGATCACCGGGCCTTCGCCTTCGATGAACTGAAGTTTGAGCCCCATCGGTTCAATGGGCAGCAACAGATCGGCGAAGATGATGGCGGCATCCACGTCGAGCTTTTCCACCGGTTGCAGCGTCACCTCGCCGGCGAGGTCCGGGCGCTTGCAGATTTGGAGGATCGAATGGTGCTTGCGAATCTCCCGGTACTCTCTCATGTAGCGGCCTGCCTGCCGCATAAGCCACACTGGCCGCACGTCGGTGGGCCGGCGCCGGCAGGCGTCGAGGAAACGGCTGTTCATTGAAGCCACGCGCATCGGATTTCTGGTTTGCCCTCGCAGAAGAAGACCCGGAGGTCTTTTGGTTTATGTTGAGACGCCCAGGAGCGTCCAAGAATGAACATCGGCTTGGTCCACGCTTCGCTGTCGATGGCGCGCGGGGCCAGTACCGAAACCGAAAACATCCCGGCCGCCGGATAACCGGTCCGGGGATCGAAGATATGGCTGAAGAGCTTGCCGCCGCTGTAGAAGAACTTTTCGCTCGTACCGCTGGTGGCCATGGAGCCGTCGCGCAGGTGCACTTCGGCCACGCTCTCTTCCGCCTTTTTGGGATGGCGGATTTTCACGCTCCAGCCTTTGGGTTCGCTGGGCGGCGCGCCGATGGCGTAGATGCTGCTGCCGCCGGCAGAAACCAGGGCGCTTGAGATGCCGCGCGCGCGGAGGATTTCCACAATCCGGTCTACGGCGTAGCCCTTGCCGATGCCGCCCGGGTCCATTTCCACGCCGGGCCGCGCATACTGGATCGTCAGATTGTCGCGGTTCAGAGTCACGTTCCGATAGCCGACCTTTGTGAGCGCCGTGCGGATCTCGGCGCGATGCGGGAGCCTTCCGGTTCCCTTCAAAAAGCCCCACGTGCGAACAAGCGGGCCCACGGTGATGTCAAACGCACCGTCACTTGCCCGGCTATAGCGCATGCAGGCCTCCACCAGTTGGAACAACTCCGGGCTCACTCGAACCGGGCCGCTGGAGGCCTCCCGATTCACCTTACTCCACTCACTGCGCGGCTTATAGTTGGATAGCAGGTCGTCCAGCCGCTTGATCTCTTCAAAAGACAGATCGACGGCGGTTTGGAGCTGATTCCGATCCTCTCCATAAGCCACGATCGTATAGACGGAACCCATGGCATCGAGGCTCGACTCGATGCGCAGCTTTTCGGCCGCCTCGACTGTCGAACCCGCAGCCGCCAAAACGGCCCACGTCCACCACAACGGTAACACACTCAACCGCATAAGAGCATCATTCACAAGAGGGTTTTTCCGGCTAGCCGCGCGGGCGGCCCCGCTTCACCCGCCGCAAAAGAGAGGCGACTTTGTCGCGAACGGAGGGATCTAGGTCAGGGTCGAAGTAGAAGTCCGGGAGGCGGAAGATATCGATCCGGTCGGCCACCAGAGTTTTGACGTAACCATTGGCTTTTTCAATGGCTTGCATGCAGTCTGCCTGCTCGGCCTCGGTGCCGCCGAGGGCGAGGCGAATGTGGGCTTTCTTATGGCAGGGCGAGAGCTGCACTTCGGTGACGGCCACCGTGGTGATGCGCGGGTCGCTCAACTCGTAGTTGAGGATTTCCTCAAGCTCTACGCGGAGCGACTCGGCGATGCGCTCGGTGCGGTGATGGCTGTCCACACCTATATTATGGGGCGGGGGAGGGGCCGGGCGCTACGGTGTAAGGGGATTTTGTCGAGCCAGGACCACCGGCCTACTCGCAAGACGCGTGTAACGATGCACCGCGGCGGCGCACTACCTATCGAGGTCGCGTTCCCATGATCTTCCAGTATTCGATTTCAGTTCTGGCATTGGCGCTGTGCACACAGGCCGGGCCCCAAAGAAACGATGCCTATGTGCAGAAGACGGCCGGCATACCGTTCAAACTCAGTATCCGGCCGGCGTCCCATACGGTCCGTGTCGGGCAAAACGTGGAGTTGATCGTGGCGATCCAGGATAGCCAGGGGCAACCCGTTCCACTGAAGCAGGACTTCAAGGCGCGGATCACCGTCACGGAGCCGTCGGGCAGAGTCGTTCTACTCAGCGAGCGGATCAGTGCCGGTAGGACGTCCGACACGCAGTCCTACACTCCGAGATCCACGGCCCGCCATAGCGTCGAAGCCAAGGACCCATCCGGTCAGTTGCTCTCTGACAAATACTCGTTTCTGGTGCTGGCAGGGAATCGCGCCGGGGCCCACAAGAGCTGCTACGTGCTTCCCGAGGAG
>Ga0194122_10005783_pt1 | contig 11458 bp, 5 predicted proteins | sample TA2MahCa10mmetaG_FD_155487 | JGI IMG/M metagenome (GOLD analysis project Ga0194122, IMG submission 155487) | Freshwater microbial communities from Lake Tanganyika, Tanzania - TA2015021 Mahale Deep Cast 10m | ecosystem: Environmental > Aquatic > Freshwater > Lake | place: Tanzania: Lake...
TTAGACCCGTTGAAGCAGCTGCTCGACAATCAGCCTCCGCACGGACCCGCTCCGCTGGGACTGCGCACGGCCCTCGGGACGGATCCAGCCGGCGCAGGCGACCAGTTCGTCCTCACCGAGACCGGCGCGCCGCCGCCCTCGATCTTTGCCGCCGGCACGGCCTTCGCCGAGATCCGCCGCACCGACCAGAAAGGGATCCAACCGACAGCGCTTACGCAGCACCAGATGCAGGTGTCCGTGTTCCAGGGGCTGTCCGGCTGGGTCTGGAGCGCTTCCGGGGTTCGTTCCCAGCAGGTGCTCACCAATCCGGTCTGGATCGCCATCAACTGCCTGCTCCGCGCGCGCGGCCTGCGCTTCTCGACGGCAGCCGAGTGCGAGCAGTACTTCGACGTTTCGTCCGCCATATCCGCGGCGAACCTGTGCGATGCGAGCGTCGCCAAGGTCGTCGGTACAGGAACCGAGACGCAGTTCCGCTTCAACGGGATCCTGCAGGACGAAAAGCCGCTCCGCGACTGGATCCAGGAGATTCTCATGACGGCGCTCGGCTACTACACCTTCGCTTTCGGGCGGCTCAAGGTCGGCATCCGCAGCAACGCAAGCGTCGCCGAAGCGTTCACGAATGGCAACATCCTGTTCAATAGCCTGAAGCTGAAACCTATCCGGCCGACCTTCAACCACCTGACCGCGAACTTTGCGGACGAGGAGTTCGAGTTTATCCGGAACACGGTCACGCTGTATGACATCGACCAGGCGCAGCTGATCGGCGGGGCCACGGCGCCCGTCTTTCTCAAAAGCGAGATGAACCTGGTTGGCTGCCCGTCGAAGTCGCAGGCGGCACGGGTTGTCACGACGCGGCTCCGCGAAGAACTCGGCGGCTACAACCTGACCCAGCAGCGCCAAGCGCGGGGGATCTCGTTCCGCACGACGGTGCTGGCCTTGAACGTCGAACCCGGCATGGTCTGCTCGATGACGCACCCCGACATGCCGGACGGCGTGGGCAAGTTGCGCGTTTCAGGCTGGCGGCTGAACGGAGATTACTCGATCGACGTCTCGGGCCGCACGACGACGGACGAGATGTACGACCTGACGGTCGGCCCGAAACCCGCCGATGTCGCCGCGGCGCCCGTGCCGGCAGAGATCGGCTTCTCGAAGCTCCCGGTACCGCCCTGGGGCAGCAACGTGGAGGCACCACTCGCCAGTAACCCGCTGTACAGCGTGGGCGAGAAGTTCTTCGGCCTGCGCCTGGTGTACGAGGATCTGGCCGACGTGGGCACGCTGGCCAAACTCGAGGTCAGTGGCGCGGCCCCGGTAACGAGTTTCTACACCGACGCCTCGCCGGTGGCGACTTCGTATTCGACAGCCAGTACGGGCGGCACGATTCCGGCTAACTGCTACGTGACCATCGTCTTCTATGGGATCAACGCGGCGGCCAAGATGACCCCACCGTCTTCGCCGGTGACGGTCCGCGTGGGGGCCGGGAGTACCAACCAGATCACCGTCGGCGGAATCACCTGGCCGGCGGGTGTGACCGGCTACTGGGTCTTCGCTTCGACCAACTACGGCGCGCTGTGCCGCCAGATTGCCGCCTCGGGCGCACCGACTTCGTTCACCCTCGCGAGTCTGGCCGCAGTGCGGAACTACACACTCCCGTCCGGTGCTGTCAGTGCGGTGAGGATGCTGGTGTACCGGCTGAAGCACTCGGGTGTCGACGGCCTTGCCATCAGCGCGGTTAGCGCGGCGACAATCACGATCACCGGTGCCGCGTGGACGACCAACGAGTGGGCGGGGCGCATTGTCTCCATCATCAGCGACGCGAGCGACGGTTCCGCCCAGATCCGCGACTATGCGATCTCCTCGAACACGACGGACACCTTCACGGTCGCAGGCACGCCCCAGGCGGACGGCATCGAACCCGGCGATGTGCTGATCCTGCGCACCAAGGCGACCACCTTCTCCTCATCGACGATCGGCGACGCCAAGTGGCAGAACGCCAGCTACCCATCCGGGATGACGCCGAACGAGGAACGCGGGTTGCTCGTGCGCATCATCGGAGGCACCGGGAAGGGACAGGTGCGCCGCATCGTCTCCAACACCGCTACCGTCCACACCGTCGATCAACCGTGGGACGTGACGCCGGACGCGACCAGTGTGTACATCGTTCAGGAGCCCGGCTACTCCTACGCTGCCGAGTCCGCGCCCATCGACAACGACGCGCCCGACAACCTAATGACGCTGACGCTTCCCGTGGACAACCTGCTCGGCCAGACGCTGCTCATTGAGGTGCAGACGATCGACAAGTTCGGCGTCGCGTCGGCGAGCGAAAACAACCAGTGGCGCGAGGTCTACCTGCCCGGGGATCCGGGCACCGTAGCGGTCGCCGAGGTGGGAATCTCCTATGCCTGAGTTTGCCAATCGAATCGCGCGGAGCCTGAGCGACAAACTGGGTGAGCGTCCCTCCGCGCTGGACTTCATCTCCGAGGCTCAACACGCAGCGGTGCGCGCCGGGACCGCAAACACCAACCTGACGAGCGCGATCCAAAATGGCCTGAACGCTGTTGGGAGCGCCGGCGGCGGCGTGCTGTATCTGCCCTGGGGCATTTATCCAGTGATGGACCTGACGGTTCCCGGGAACGTGTTCCTGCAAGGGGATGGCGCGGCGCGTACGATTCTCAAAAGAATCGGGAACCTTCCGACTGGACGCGGTGTCCTTAACTTTGCGGGTGCAAAATCTGGCTGCGGGGAACTGGCGATTGACGGCCAAGTCACAACGCCCGCGACCGCGCTCTACAGCAGCCTGAGCGACCCCTCATCGATCACACTGGTCGCCAACTCGTCGATTCGGATCCATCCCGGTGCCAGCGACATCGCCCTGTTCCGCTGCCGGATCTTCCACACCGGCGGCTACGCCGTGCACATCGATGCCCGGACGGCGAATGTCTACCGCATTGAGATCATCGAGCCGCACCTCCACGACAATCGCTCGTTCCTGTTCGGCGCAACGGCGGGCAACGAGATCTACGGCAGCTGGACCGGCGGCATCCTCGCTCAGGGCGACGGTCTTACGAACAACTATGGCGTCCGGGGCCTGACGGTTCGCGACGGCCGCTTCCGCCGGGGTACCGGCAACCAGGTATGGAGCCATCTCTACGGCTTCGGTACGCTGCACACGGACTTCAAGATCCAGGGCTGCACGTTTGAGGACATCGGCCGTGACGGCGTCATGCTCGGTGGGGTCGTGGGCGGTGATGTTGCGGGGAACTTCTTCCGCCGGATCGGCTATATCTGCGCGGACGATGTCAACGCCGGGGTCCCGCGGTGGATCAACGGCCAGTGGGCGGTTGGGCTCGATACGGCGGGCCTCACGCGCGGAGTGAACTATCGCGGAAACTCCTTCGTCTCCTGCTACGGGGCGGCCATGGATCTCGACGGTTTCGCCGAGGGAATCGTCAGCGACAACACGGTGATCGTGCCGGCCGTGGGCGAACCTGAATACACCGAAGACGCCATTGCCTTTTGGGCCGGAAACTACTGCTACGGCGCGCAGACCTCGAACACGAATAACCTCACCGACGCGGCAGTCGGCGTCCGCGTCACCGGGAACCGCTTCCGCAACTGCGGCTTGGGCGCGGTGCGCATGTATGCGTCCCGCCGCGGGGCGGTGGCCGGAAATACCATCGAACACCCGGCGGGAGCCACCGTCGCGCCGATCGTTCTGGGCAACATTGGCAGCGGCGCCAACCAGCGCGCCTACGCGAACACGGTCACCGACAACGACATTCACTACAGCCCGGCGGCCATCACCGCATCCGTCCAGGAGGACCCGAACGGATATGCGTTCTCCGGCTCCGACGTCAACCGAGTCTACGGAAACCGTCTCCACGGCACGAACACGTTCGAGTTTCTGCGGTCGGCCAGCAGCGGTTCCCGCACGGCGCGGGAGTTTGCCTCGAACAAGTCCGGCCTGGCCGCCGAGAGCAAGACAACGCTGCAGCGCGAGGACGGCTACCTGCGGGCGTATTGGACCAACGGATCGGTCACGAAGTCGGTACTTTCGTTGCTCGACCAGGCCGCTCTGTCGGGCGGTGGTTCGGGCGGCCCGCTGCTCAACATCAGCCTCGATGCGGTCGGCGGGGTCATCACCACGGGGGCACGTACGTCCTCCGCGTTCGATGACGCCGTACTGTCTTCAAAGCTCTACGCCGACGGATTTCTTGCTTTGGCTGCCACCACGTTTGCCGCGGCGGAAGTCAACCTGCTCGCCGACACCGTCGGGCTGATTCGCTACAACGCCACGACCAAGGCGTTCGAGCAGAGCACGTCGGCTTCCGCCGGCGCGCGGGTCTGGACCCCGTTCGAGCCGTCCCGCTGGAGCGTCCTGGGCGCCGATATCTACCGCTCCTCGGGGCGCGTCACCATCGGCTCTTCCCTGCCAGGATCGCTGCTGACGCTGCGCGCGAACACCGACGATGGCTTAACTGTCACCAACAACACGCAGACCGGCGTCTATTTCGTCTCCTCCTACGGCGGCCCCACTATCGGCTCGACGACTAGCCATCCGCTCGTGTTCCTCACGAGCAATGCCGCCCGCGGCCGGATCACCGACTCCGGCAACTGGCTGATCGGCGCGAACACCGATGATGCCTCGGGCGCCCGGCTGCAGATTGCCGGTTTCGCGCGGGCCACGGTCGGGTTCACCACCCCGGCGACCAACACCGATGCCATCCAAGCGACCGTTGGCGGCGTCACCGCGCGGTTCCTGATCGGAACCCGGTCTCTGACGCTGGTGGGAGACACGGCCGTCAACGCAGGAGTTTCCAGCCTTGGCCAGGGGCGCATCTACTTCGACTCGACCGCCAACCGGTTCCGGATCTCAGAGAACGGCGGGGCGTTTCAAGACCTCACAGGAGCGGGGGTAACGAGCCTGACGGGAACGGGCAACCAGGTGAATGTTTCCGCCCCTACTGGCGCGGTGACCTTGAGCCTGCCGCAGAACATTCACACCGGGGCGCAACCGACCTTTGATGGTCTTTCGATCTCCACGTATCTTTACACGAGGGGCGGCGCTGGAGGGAATGGTTCGCAAACGCACCTCCCCCTAGCCGGAGGGGATGGACGCAACTACCTCCGGGGCGGTACGGTTCTGGCCGATGGAGGCGGAAACGTCCTCGTGGCCACCAACGTCGACGATGGCTCCGGGGCCCGGCTACAGGTCAATAGCTTTGTCCGGGCGATCAACGGCTTTGCCACGCCCTCCGCCAACACCGACGCGATCCAAGCGCCCTCTGGGGGCGTGACCGCGCGCTTCCTGATCGGGACCCGCTCTCTGACCCTGACCGCTGACACGGCCGCCAACGCAGGGCTGTCAGCCGCTGGCCAGGGGCGCATCTATTATGATGCGCCGGCCAACAAGTTCCGGGTTTCTGAAAACGGCGGTGCGTACGTGGACCTAGCCAGCGGGAACTACTGGCGACAGAACGCGTGGAGCCAGACCAACGCCGACGAGTGGCCCGTCTACTTGTTTATCGCTCAGTCCGGCCCTACCTGGGAAGACGGCTTCATTAAAGGCGCATCCGGTCGCTCCCAGCTTGGAGCGGTTAACGCAATCTGGGGACCCCATCTCGGCTTGGGTAACTCGTTTGGTATCTTTTCCTCCGGCTGGGACAACCTCTTTGAGGTGCGAGCCGGCTCAGGCAATGCTCGGATCAAGGGCACCGTCAGCGTCGGTGGCTCGGGTAACCCAGCGGTGCTCGGGGTTCTCGGCGGCGCGACGCAGGCTACCAGCCTGGCAACATCTCGTTCGCTGGCCGCCACCTCAATCCAAACGCTGAATACCTCGGGATGGCTCCTGACCACCTTCATGTCCGGCAACGCCCCGAGCATGCAGGTGGTGGATCAGGCGGGGACTTCGGCCGGAAACCTCCATGTCATGCCATATGGTGGCAATGTCCTGATCGGAACCACCGCGCAGGTGAACTTTCTCAGTGGGCTGCAAATCTCCAAAGGAGCAACCGAGCCGCAAGCCGAGGCCGGCTCCCTTCTGCTGACCGGAGCGACAACCGCCCACCGTCTGGCCATGGGCTACAGCAGCAACTATTCCGCAGCGTGGATCCAGAGCGTGCTGAATGGCGTAGCGCCAACCGCGCTGTTGCTCAACCCGCTGGGCGGCACTGTCGGCATCGGAACGCTGGCGGCGCAGGCGGCTCTTGATGTCGCCACGGGGGGCCTCCATGTCCGCGGCGTGCAATATGCAACCTCGGGCTCGGCGGTCGAGATCCAGAAAGTCACTTCCGCGATCGGAACCATCTCGATGATTGCCAACGGTTCAACCCGAGCGCTTGGTGACATGCGAATCTACGGCAGTCCGGTTTCGCTCTGGCCCGGAGGGCTCGTGGCTCTCACCGCCACCGCAGCCGGTAACATCGGGATCGGCACACCAGATCCTGCCGGAAAACTGCACATTGCCGGCACACCGCTCTCTATCAACACCATCTATCAGGACGGTGCGGACCGGCCCAGCCTGGGACTGACCGGTCATTATCCGCAACTCGTGCTGATGAGCCAGGTGGGTAATTCTAACCACGGCCCCACGATCATGCTGGGTAGCAAGAACAGCGGGGACAACAACAACAAACACTGGAGTATCGGCACCAGTGGGCAGGACAGCACGTTCCTGGATATCGGCTATCACTCGGGAGCGGATTTCAATCCCCATAGCGGAATCCGCAACTACAATGGCCTAACCTGCCTGACGCTTCTTAGTAGCGGCAATGTCCTCGTTGCCACCACGAGCGACGACGGCTCCGGAGCCAAGCTGCAGGTGAATAGCTTCGTCCGCGCGGCCAGCGGCTTTGCTACGCCCTCGGCCAACACGGACGCAATCCAGGCACCCACCGGTGGCATCACCGCGCGCTTCCTCATCGGCACGCGCTCCCTGACGCTGACCGCCGACAGTGCCGCCAACGCGGGCTTGTCCGCCGTGGGGCAAGGCCGCATCTACTTCGATGCGAGCGCAAACAGGTTCCGCGTCTCCGAGAACGGCGGGGCCTTCCAGGATCTTACCGGCGTTGGCGTGACCAGCCTCACCGGGACAGCGAATCAGATCAACGTGTCAGCCGCCACCGGAGCCGTCACGCTGAGCCTGCCGCAGAATCTTCATACCGGTGCTCAGCCGACCTTTGACGGGTTGACCATCAGCGGATGGGCTTACATCCGGGGTGGCAGCGCGGGTGGCGGCGCTCAAACCCACCTCCCGTGGACGGGCGATCTCCGAAACTACATCCGCGGAACGACCGTCATGGGGGACACCGGCGGAAACGTTCTGGTGGCAACCGCCGCCGATGATGGCTCCGGCGCGCGGCTGCAAATCAATGGCTTTGCTCGGGCCGTCACCGGTTTTGCTACGCCCTCCTCCGCTACGGACGCCATCCAGGCCACCGCGGGCGGCGTCACAGCCCGCTTCCTCATCGGGACCCGCTCGCTGACTCTGACCGCTGACACGGCCGCCAACGCGGGACTGTCCTCTGCCGGGCAGGGCCGGATCTTCTACGATTCAAGCACGAACAAATTCCGCGTCTCCGAAAACGGCGGCGCCTACGTGGACCTCGCCAGTGGGAACTACTGGCGGCAGAGCGCCTGGTCACTGGGCAACTTCGATGAGTGGCCCACCTACGTATTCGCCCGCGATGGCAGCGCGAACTGGGACGAGGGCATCATCAAGGGCGGCTCGAACCGCTCGAAGCTGGGAGCGGTGAATGCCATCTGGGGGCCGCACCTCGGCGCCAATAACTCCTTCGGCGTCTTCTCCACCGGCTGGGACAATCTGTTTGAAGTCCGCGGCGGCTCGGGCAATGTCGCCATCAAAGGCAGCGTCAGCATCGGAGGCTCGTCCAATCCGGCCGTCCTCGGGGTTCTGGGCGGGGCGACGCAGGCAACCAGCCTGGCTACCTCGCGCTCGCTGGCCGTCACCTCGATCCAAACGTTGAACACCTCGGGGTGGCTGCTCACCACTTTCATGTCCGGCAACTCGCCCAGCATGCAAGTCGTCGATCAGGCCGCCAGCGCCGCCGGCAACTTCAACCTCATGCCCTACGGCGGCAATGTGGGCATCGGCACGTCCTCGGCAGCCAACAACCGACTTCACATTGTCGGCGGCAGTCTCAGCGTCAACCCGGCCAACGCGGGCGAACATCACGCGGTGGGGGGAATCTCGATTGTGCACGGCGGCGCCTCGTTTGCCAACCGGGCTCTGCAGATTTACCCGGCCAGTGATAACAATCCTGGCTATGCCATCCAGGCCGCCCGCGCCTCCGGCAATTGGTTCTGGTGGACCTATGGAGTCAACACCGATAACTCGTTCCGCTTGGCGCGCGGAGCCGATAGCATTACCGGTAATGATTTCGTGATCACGGCGGGCGGCAACGTCGGCATTGGAACCGCTAGTCCAACGGCTAGCTCCACTAATACGGCCCGACTTGAGATCGTCGGTTCCACCCGGACAACGCTCCTCCATGGTCAGAACGCGTTGTTCATCCTACCGGCTGCCAACAACGGGGCGGCCAGCGGCGATGCTGGCCTCTATCTCTGGATCAGCGAGCCGTGGATCAGTTGGACTGGCGCCGCTATCGCCCGAAACATCACCAACGCCCCCAACCTGCCGCGCGTCAACCTGTCTTTGTCGGGCCAGATGATGCGCTTTGACGAAGGAACCGGTATCCTCTTTACCTCGGAGTCGGTCGCCGGCAACCGCTACTATCCCCTGACCATGGTGGAAGATCGCGTCCTGGTGGCCACCCAGAGCGATAACGGTTCCGGCGCCAAGCTGCAGGTGGCTGGAGGCGTGACTGCCGCTCCTTTCAACTCAACGGCCACTGGCGGCGCCATCGCGTTTCAAACCTCAAACTCGAACTTCCAGGTCGATGGCAACGGGAACATTAGCGGATCGGGCTCGGCGAACCTGGCCCAGGGGTTCCGCATCGCGGGAATATCCGTACTGGACAGCAGTCGCAACGCGGTCAACCTGGCCAGCGCCACAGCCTCCGGCGTCTTTCAGAGCCAAGCCACCGGCGGCAACATCGCCTTCCAGACCACCAACTTCGCCTTTCAGGTCGACGGCAACGGCAACATCAGCGGATCCGGCTCCGCCAACCTGTCCCAGGGGTTCCGCATCGGCGGCACCTTCGTCATCGACTCAAGCCGCAACGCCACGAACCTGGCCAGCGCGACCGCCGCGGGTGTCTTCCAGAGCCAGGCCAGCGGCGGCAACATCGCCTTCCAAACCACGAACTTCAACTTCCAGGTCAACGGTAACGGAGTCGTCTCTTCGGCCGGCGGCATCAACGTGTCCGGCGTCACCTGCATCAACACCTCGCGCCAGTTTGTTGGCTACGGCGTCGATGTCAGTTATTTCGGGGTCTCCGCGGGCGGCTACAACGTCTTCGGCGGCTACGTCGGCCAGACGTGGAATGTCTCCGGTTCGTTCACGATCAACGGCGCCTTCTACGGCACGCTGGTCTTCCGCGGCGGCATCCTCGTGAGCGCCTTCTAGGCCGCCAGGCGCCAAGGCTTTCTGAACCTTTCGGGCCGGCAGCAGTCCCGCCGGTCCGCCATGCAACGTGGCCATCCACGGCCCTGAACCAAGGAGCAAACATGTACTTCCTCGAGCAAGTCAAAGCAGACTTCATCGCCAACGGCGTCCGGATGGCGCAGCAGATGAACCAGACCGCCGAGCAGCGCTTTCTCGACGCCGCCCGCGACTGGGCCCGCAACGGCGGTAACACGGGCGAACCCCGCCCCGACGAGGCCGTCCAGGCCGTCTTCAGCTTCGACGACTTCTTCTCCATGAAGATCGCCGGCACCGGTCGCCCGGTCTCGACGATCGACCCGAAAAGCTTCCTGCCGGTCTACGGTACCGATGAGTACGCCGTCGGCGGCCCCGTCGGCGGACCCATCCCGAACAAACCCGGCAAGTTTTACGCCCTCAGCACGTCCACGCCTTGGCTGGGCCAGCAGGCCAGGATCGGCGAACGCCGGTTCGTCTACACGGGCACCAGCTTCGTGGACAAGTACTGGGAGGAGATCGGCGGTCGCGAGACGCCCGGCAAGTAGACCCGCACGGCCCGCCACGAGTCGTCCCTTCCCAATCTCTGTTTTTCTTCCTGCGAATGGCGCGCGAATCCCTGAATCCGGGTCGCGCGCCATTCGCTTTCTCTGACCCAGCCGCCCCGCTCGTTCGGGGCGCGTTCCTCTTGGAGACCTACTATGAACTGGATCAAATCCTTGTACCGCAAGCTCTTTGCTTACTTTTCCGGCCGCGCCTCGCAGGACGTGTCCGCAGCCATCGACCTGATTGCCCTGGCTCTGCCGATCGTCGAGCGGATCGCTGCGTTCACCCCTACTCGCTCGGACGACGAGATCGTTCGCCTGTTCCGCGACTACGCCATCCCGCAGGCCGAAACGTGGCTGGCGCTGCCCCGCGAGCAGCGCGGACGGGCGCTCCTGCAGGTCGCGGCGATTCAACTGAAGCGTGTCACCCCGGATGCCGCTGACCGGATCATCGACCTGGCGGTGCAACTGGCCGTTGTGCAGTTCCGGGCCGAACGGGGGCAGGGCCGATGACGGAGACCGTACTCGGTGCGTGGGAGCGGTTTCTCCGCTCCTGCAACACCGCCGGCGGGCACATCGTGCTGCTGATCATCCTGTTTTGCCTCCTGCCGGCCGTCGGCTGCACGAGCGCGGCCGTCGACGACTACCGCAAGGCCATCTTTGGTGCCCTGCTGCTGGCCATGAACTCGGCGCGCGGTGGTACCACGAGCACACCCGGGAACGGCCAGACGAACGGCCATTCTTCCAAATAGACGAGAGCACTTTCAAGAGAACACGAGGACTTTTATGACCCTAACGATTGCCCAGATTCTAGATTGCAAGCCCGGCATGGAGAAACTACTCCAGGCCACCGTGCCCGCGGCCACCGCCCTACGGATCGCCCGCCTGGCACAAAAGATCACGGCCGAGCACAAGACGGCCTACGAGGAGTACCTGAAGCTGTTCGAGCGCTACGGCACCCGCAACGAAGCGGGAAGCATTCAGGTTGCAGAGGACCGGATGGAGGAGTTCCGCCGGGAACTGGAACCGTTCCTGGCCACCGAGGTGAATGTGGAGGTGGATCGGATTCCGCTGGCGGGCATCGAGCAGGTTGCGATGACCGCGGGGGAGATTGGGTCGATTGAGGTGTTTTTGCTGGTGGGGGATGCGGCGGGATGAGGGAGCGCGTGACGAGTTTCCTGACCAAGGGGCAGGGGCGCTAGAGCGCCTTCCTGCCTCACTGGGTGCTGCTGGCGCGGGGGTTTTCTACTTTTGCCAACACGCTCAGCAAGAATCCTCTTGATCTCACGGGCGCCGGGCTGTGGTTCACCGCGAAAACGTCACCGGCGGCCAGCACCACCGTATTTCAGAAGACACT